>WNGA01001618.1_pt1 | contig 36484 bp, 42 predicted proteins | sample 5400061 | NCBI WGS metagenome assembly WNGA01 (sample SAMN13153366, study PRJNA577476) | soil metagenome | isolation source: 100 cm soil or saprolite under grassland replicate 2 | place: USA:California | collected 2016-06-15
ACGTGGGGCACGGTGGCCGGACTGATCGCCGTCGCGCCGAACTTCACCCTCGCCCTCGGCCTGTTCGCGCTGCTGGGTGCCGCGACCGTCTTCTTCTTCGTTCCGACCGTCACGATCCTTCAGGAGGCGACACCATCGGAGGTACGCGCTCGCGTTTTCGGCGCGCGGATCGCAATCACGAATCTCAGTTGGCTACCCCTCGTGCTGATAAGCGGAGTGCTCGGCGACGCGATCGGCGTGAACGTACTCATCGCAATCGCGGGCCTTGTCACCGTCGTCACGGCGGTCGTCGCCTCATTCGTGCCGGCGATCCGCGACCTGCGCTGACGGGCGCTTCCCGAACGCCGCGCAAGCAGCCGGCGATTTGACATGTACGCTTCGCGGGACACAAACTGTCCACCAACACCGGGGAGCGTGGTCGTCGAGGCGTAACTTGGCTCCCGCTGAGAAGGAACCGTACAGAAATGGCCCAGAAGTCCATTCTCGTAGCTGACGACGACGCTTCGATCCGTTCGCTTTTGAGGCAACTTCTCACTGACGAGGGCTACTCCATCACCGAGGCGGCCACTGGGACCGAGGTGGTGGCACAGGTCAGCGAGAGCTCGCCGGACCTCGTGATCATGGACGTGCGGATGCCGGAGCTCGACGGCATCGAGGCCCTTCCGAAGGTCAAGAGCGCCTCGCCCAAGACGTCCGTGCTGATCATGACGGCGTTCGGATCATCGAACGCCGCCATCAAAGCGATGGAGCTCGGCGCCTTCGACTACATCACCAAGCCGTTCGAGCTCGACAAGATCTCGCACACCGTCAAGCGCGCCTTCGATTACCAGGACCTCGCGCAAGAGGTCGAGGTCCTGCGCGACGAGATCAGCTCGCTCGTGCAGACGGAGCGCATCGTCGGCAACTCACCTCCGATGCAGGAGGTCTACAAGACGGTCGGTAAGGTCGCGAAGGCCGACGCCACCGTCCTCATCACCGGCGAGAGCGGCACCGGCAAGGAGCTCGTCGCGGAGGCACTGCACTACAACTCGAATCGGCGCAGCGGCCCGATGGTCAAGGTCTCGTGCGCCGCGCTCCCCGAGACGCTTCTCGAGGCTGAATTGTTCGGACACGAGAAGGGCTCATTCACCGGGGCGATGGCGATGCGCAAAGGCCGCTTCGAGCTCGCCGACAAAGGCACGGTCTTCCTCGACGAGATCGGCGAAATGAGCCTGGCGACGCAGACCAAGCTGCTACGCGTTCTACAAGAGCGGAAGATCGAGCGGCTCGGCTCATCGCTCCCGATCAAGGTAGACATCCGTGTGATTTGCGCGACGAACAAGGATCTGCAGAAGCAGGTCGAGCAGAACAAGTTCCGTGACGACCTCTACTACCGCCTCAACGTCATCAACATCCATATGCCACCGCTGCGCGACCGCAAGGAGGACATCGCCGCGCTGGTCGAGCATTTCCTCGCGAAGCACCGCTACAGCGCGACCGCGCAGCCCGCGGCCATCAGCGAAGAGGCGCTGAAGCGTCTCACAGAGTACGAATGGCCGGGCAACGTGCGAGAGCTCGAAAATGTCGTGGAGCGCGCCGTCGTCCTGTCGCGCGGCCAGGTCATCACGAGCCGCGAGCTGCCATTCGGCGATCACGAGGCCGGTGAACACGAAGATGAGAACGACGATGTCTCCGCCGAGCGGTCCTTCTTCAAGAAGTCCGTGTCCCAGTTCGAGAAGGACCTGATCATGAAAGCGCTCAAGGATGCGGGCGGGAATCGATCGAAGGCAGCGGAAATGCTAGGTATCTACCGGCGTCTGCTCTACGCAAAGATCAAGGAGTACGGACTCGAGGGCTTCCCGCCCAAGAGCCGCTAGCGAGGAGGTCGTCGTGTTCGCAGTCATCAATGCCGCTATGCGCGCGTTCGTCGTGGGAGTGGTGGTCGGCATGCTCTTCGCGCCGCGCGCCGGCCCCGAAACGCGCCGAATGCTCAACGAACGGATCAGCGCGATGATCAACCAACTGCTCGAGATCGCGGCTCTGCCGCCGATCCAGCCGTCGCAAGCGGCCACGAATGGTCAGCCCGAGCAGCCCGAGCGGCCCGAGCGGCCAACCGCAAAACGCGTTTCCCTGGCGTCATCCGGCTCAGCGAGGCGACGGGCTCGTCCTCGCGCGGGTGGGAGGATGCCGTCACCGCGGCGGTGAAGGCGAGTGACGTGAAAGCTCCGGTGGGTGTCGAGGTCTCGCGGCTCTGGGCGGACTGGGAGCGCGGGAAGCTGAGCCGTTTCCATGCGACCGTGAAGGTCGCCTACCGGCAGGCCCTCAAAGTACCTTCGCGCGCGAAGGGCTGAGTCGCGCGCCTGTGGGGCGCCGTGTGCCATCTGTCGCGGTTCTTGACACGCCACATCCGCCGCCGAAGAATCTCCTTTCCGTGGCAGAACCCGAGACCCGCGACGTCCTTGCGCGCGTCCTCATCGCCAATGACGGCGAGGTCCTGTCGCGTTTGCGGCTATCCGCGGCCGAGGCCGCGCGCGTCTGCAACGTGACTCCGCGGCAGCTCATCTATTGGACCAAGAAGGGCTTGGTCAAGCCGTCAGCTGATGGCGAGCACGACTACGACATCTACGCGATGGAGAAGGTGATCCGCATCCGTCAGACGCTCGCCAAGGGGTACTCGCTCGAGAAGGCAGCGCAGCTCGTGCAGCGTGATCTCAACTCCATCCAGTCTGACGCGAAGCGTCTCGATGATCTTCCGCCGGAGGATCTAGAAGGCGAGCTGCGCCGACGGCTCGAGCGTTTGGAAGAGCGGGTGGTTCTCCTCCGACGCAATCTTCCGACATCGCTATCGGTCGCTCGGCTGCGGCGAGCCGTCACCGAGCTTGCGCGACTCGAGACGATGGGCGAGCTGCGTGAGGGTGCGAACGGTGAAGGAGCGAAGTCGCTCGTGATGCGTCTCGGTCGCGCGGTCGACGAGCTCGAGATCCTGCTGCGCGAGGTCCAGGCGCCCGTCTAACCGCCTAGGCTCGCAGGGTGCCTGACCCACTCGCCCGGCTGGCGAACGTGGCCGGAAAGCTCACCCGCCTGGGCCTCCAGATCACTGGTCGCGGCGGCACCGCCCTTCCCGGACTCGTCGCGCTCACGATCGATCCCGACTTCATCGCCGCGCTCGCGAGCGATCTCGCGCACGGGGTGGTGTTGGTTTCGGGAACGAATGGGAAGACCACCACGACGCGGATGCTTTCCGACATCGTGCGCGCCACCGGATGGGCGCCGACGCACAACCGCTCGGGCTCGAACCTGGAGCGCGGCATCGCCGGCGCGCTGCTCACCGAGAGCACCTGGCGGGGCGAGCCGAGCGGGGACATCGGCATGTTCGAAGTCGATGAGGCGTCGTTGCCACTCGTCTTGGCACGCATCAGCCCACGCGTCGTGCTCGTGACGAACCTGTTCCGCGACCAGATGGATCGCTACTTCGAGATCGATCAGCTTGCGCGTCGCATCGGTGACGCCATCGCGAAGCTCGATCCGCGCGTCACGCTCGTGCTGAACGCCGACGACCCGATCGTCGCGTGGCTCGGCCAGCGGCACCCCGGCCCGGTCGTGTACTTCGGCGTCGACGATCCGACCGTGGGTGGGCGTATACCGCAGGCGATCAGCGACGCGACACGCTGTCCACGCTGCAAACAGCCACTGCGCTACGAGCGCGTCGTGCTCGCGCACGAGGGCGACTGGTCGTGCCCGTCGTGCGGGCTGATTCGGCCCGAGCGCGATGTCTCCGCGACGCGAGTGGCCCTCACGCCGATGTCGAGTGAGATACAGCTGCGCACCGCGGTCGCGAGCGCGTTCGACCCGGTGCGCGTACCGGTCGCCGGCTTGTACAACGCGTACAACGCGCTGGCCGCGCTCGCGGTGGCACGCGCGCTCGATATCGCGCTCCCGACCGCGGCGCTCGCCATCGCCAACTTTCGGCCGGCGTTCGGCCGGCTCGAGCAGGTGGCGGTCGATGGGCGGGAGATGCGGCTCATCCTCGTGAAGAACCCGGCGGGCTTCAACGCGGCGATCGGCGCGCTCTTGGAGACGGACCGCCGCCCGCGCCTCCTTGCCGCGCTGAATGACCGCGACGCCGATGGCCGCGACGTGTCGTGGATCTGGGATGCCGACTTCGAGACGCTCGCCCCTGCGGTGCAACACGCTGTCGTGACCGGGATCCGTTCGCGCGATCTTGCGAACCGGCTGAAGTACGCCGGCGTCACGCGCGAGCGTATCGAGGTCGTGGATGGGTGGGGGAGCGCCATCGACCGCGCGATCGGCGCGGCGCCGCTGGGCGGCGAGGTCGTCGTCCTCGCGACGTACACGGCGATGCAGGCGCTTCGCGGCGAGCTTGCGCGGCGGGGCCACGTCGCGCCGTTCTGGGAAGATTGAAGTGATGGATCTCCGGATCGCGCACCTGTACCCCGACCTCATGAGCATCTACGGCGACCGGGGGAACGTTCTCGCGCTCGCGCAGCGCGCGCGCTGGCGCGACATCGCGGTCGAGGTGCGCGCGTTCACCGCCGGTCAGACCTTCGACGCGGACTGGCCCGACCTCTGGTTCTTCGGCGGCGGCCAGGACCAGGGTCAGGACATCGTTGGCGCCGATCTCGCGGGCGCGAACGGCGATGCGCTGACGACCTCGCTCGCGAACGGCGCCGCGGCGCTGACGATCTGCGGCGGCTATCAGCTGCTCGGGCACGAGTACATCCCGGAGAACGCGCCGGCGATCCCGGGCCTGGGGGTCCTCGATGTCCGCACGCGCGCGGGAGCGGTGCGTTTCGTCGGCAACCTCGTCGCCGAGACGCCCGACGGCGTGCTGGTCGGATTCGAGAACCACAGTGGCCGCACCTACCTCGGACCGAAGGCGAAGCCGCTCGGCACGGTCGTCGTGGGTAACGGGAACAACAGCGAGGACAAGACCGAGGGCGCGGTGCAGGGGAAGGTGATCGGTACCTACAGCCACGGGTCATGTCTCCCGAAGAATCCGTGGCTCGCGGATCGTCTGCTCGCGTGGGCGCTCGAACGGCGTCACGGACCTCAGCAGCTCGCGGCGCTCGACGATGCTGAAGAGAGGGCCGCGAGCGAGCAGGCGGTGGAGGTCGCGAAGGCACGTCCCTAGTGGCGCGCGCGGTACCGGCGCACCTTCATGCGGTTTCCGCAGGCCCTCGCATCACACCAGCGCCGTCGGCCGTTCGCGGATCGATCGACGAAGAGCCATCCGCAGCGACGGTTGCCGCACGCGCGCAGTCGCGGCCTCTCGATGCCGAGTGTGACGAGCGGCGGCACGAGGAGATCACAGAACTCGGTCCATCCCTGATTCAAGCTCGCGAGCGCGCCGTCCGGCGCGAGTCGGTAGCGCGCCGAGCGGAGGAGCACATCGCGCCGGCGCTCGTAACTCCGGACGTCGCCGCGGGCGAGCGCCCGCACCGCATCGCGCACCAAACGCAACCGCAGCAGCTCCGTCGCGGGCGGCGCGCCTGAGGGTGCGGCGAACTCGTGACGCGCGCCGAGGAACTCACGTGCCGCGACGGCGTCGCTGAGATGATCGTGCGCCGCCTTTGCGCGCACACCGCTTCGCGGCAGCCCGAAATGACCCTCCGGACCGTGACTGCTGCTCGCGACGACGATGAGCGCGTCGCGCCCGAGCGCGGTCACTTCTTCGTTCGCTGCGCCATCACGCGTAGCGTCGTCGTCCCAACGTGCCCGTGGCCGTCGGTCGCCGTCACGGTGTAGAGGCCCGGCTCGCGGTCCGGGATCCAGAAGCCCGAGTCGAAGGTCCCGTCCACGTTCGCGGTGGTATCCCAGACCCGACGGCCGCCGAGCGTGATGGTGATCTTCGACGATGGCTCGTAGCCTGCGCCGCTCCCTTGCACCGGCGTGCCGATCGGTGCGCCACCGACGGCGTCCGAGATCGTTTCGATCGTGAGCGCGCTTGCGCCGCCGAACGTGAGCGCGATCTGCGCGCGCGGGCTCTTGCCGTACTCGTAGACCTTCGCCGCGACGAACGGACAAACGTCCCGCTCGAGCAGGATGGTGAACGTCACGACCCGGGCCGACTCGTCGATCAGGTTGATCGCGCGCACCGTGCGCCCGCCGGGCTCGAGCCCTTTGAGTCCCCGGTAACTGGCCGTTCCGTCGGGATTGAGAGTCGAGGAGCCCGTTACGCGCAGGCGGTACGCCCGCGCCGCGCCGGCACCCTCGAGCGGTATGAGCTCGAATGCCGGCACGTCGAAGACGTTGGAGGCGGCGCTGGCGCCGAAGGTGAGGACGATCTCGGTGTCGCTCGCCTCGACGAAGCGAAGCTGTGTCTCAGCGCCCGCGCGGCCACCTGTCGTCGAGCCGCATGTGATGGGCAGCTTGGCGGTCGGCGTCGGTGCGCAGGCGGCCAGCATGACAACGATCGCGAGCCCACGCCGCAGTGTCTGCACACCTCCCTCGCTGCGCTCGGGATGTGCAGCTGGAATCGCCTTCGCCGATTCCAGTAACTCCCTCATAGCATTCAATAGGTTACAAGACTCAGTAGTACCGCCGTACCGGTCGGTGCTCCTCTTCGCCATCGTCTCGTCCACTGCTGACATAGCGCGCGATGCAGGTGCGAGCGCTGATCGGAGCGATGCTTGTGGCATGGGCCGCTTTGCCGGCCTTGGCGCTCGTTGCATCGGCGGACGAGGGCCCGCCAGTCCCGCTCGTGGACGCGGGTCCTCCCCTCCGTCCGCCGACAACGGTGCTGCGTGTCGCCGTTACTGCCTCGCCGGCTCCGACCCCGTCGATGGTCGCGCCCGTCACGGTCGCGAGTCCGAGGAGAGAGCTCATCGTCCTCGTGGGCGGCCTCGGCACGCACAAGCGGCCAGACGAAAACCCATTCAAAGACCTCCAGGCCCGCGTCCCGAACGAGACGTATGACGTTTTGCGTTTCGGCACGGACTTCGGCGTGTACAACACCTACGACTCGATCGACGAGAACGCACTCCACCTGCGCGACAGCATTCGCTCGGTGTCGGGCGGGTACGACTCGGTGCACATCGTGACGCACTCGCTGGGCGGAAATGTCGCCGACCGCGCGTTCGCGCTGGGGCTTTCGGCGAGCGACGGCGTGACGACGTATGTCGCGTGGTCCGCGCCGCACGACGGCGCGCACGCCGCGCGCGTCGCGCAGGCGGCGCTCACGCTGAGCGGACCGGCCCGCGAGGATACGCGCGAGGTGGCGGCCTCGATGAACATCCACGACCCGGAAACCGCGGCCGTGCGTGATCTCGCGCGCATCCGTGCGGTCGCGCCGCCGCCCGGCGTCGTCCGGCTCGACCTGCGGCTCGCGACGGACGAGCTCGTGAGCTCGAGCGATGCGCGCGATCCCGGCGTCGACTCGCGCGTGCTGCTGCCCGTCTGGCCGCGGGAGTGGGAGGGTCACGGGGGCATCCTCCAGAACGATCAGGCCCTGGATCTCACGCTGGCCACGATCAAGCAGAAGGCCGTGCCTGTCGACGATCGTGGCATCGTCCTGCGCGCTGCCTCGCAGGTCATCTCCGACCGCACGTCGGGGCTGGTCGACGGCTTATCGGACGTCGGGCTCGCGTTACTTACCGGGGTGATCCTCCTTGGTGGCTGCCGCGCGCTTCTGCGCCGAACGCTGAGCCGCTGGCTGCCGTGGCCGCCGATCAGCGAATGAGCAGCGACCGCGGGCAAGCCATCGTCGAGTTCGCGCTCGTCCTTCCGATCCTTCTCGTCGTCGCCCTCGCCATCGTGCTGGTCGCGGAGCTCGGTGTCGCGCGGCTGGCGCTGCAGCACGCGACGGCCGAGGCGGCTCGCTCCGGCGCGCTCACGAACGACGACGAGCAGATCCGCGGGACGCTCGCCGCCACCGTCGCTCCGCTTGCGCCCGAGCGCGTGACGAGTGCGATCTCGCCGCCGCAGCAGGAGCCCCCACGCAACGGCGATCCGCGCGGATCGCTGCTCACGGTCCACGCGAGCTACACCGTACCGGTCCCGCTCGGAATCATCGGACTCCCCGAATTTGTCGTGACCGCGAGCGCGTCGCGACGCATCGAGTGGATGCCGTGAAGGGCGAGCGCGGTCAGGCTCTCGTGATCGCTGCGATCCTGATCGGCATCGGAGCGCTGGCGATCGTCGGCCTGCGTGCAGTCCAAGACCGGGTGCTAGCGAACGCGATCGCGCAGGATGCGGGCGAAGCCGCAGTGGAAGCGGCAGCCGCCGTCGTCGCGGACGGGTACGTCGCCCGCATCAGAGCGCTCCGTGCGCACGCGTTCGACGTCCCGCCTCCCACGGCCGACATCGTCGGGATGCTCGCGGACCCCGCGACGCGCGAGTCCGCGCGTGCTGCCGCCGCCGAGGCAGCGGCGCGCAACGGCGGAGTGTTCGACGGCGCGGTCGAGGCGCGCTGCGTCGGCGCGACGATCGAGATCGAGCTTCACCATGCAGGCCGGCTTCACCGCGCTGCCATCGAGGCGGATGCGTGCTCCCCGCACTGACCACATCGCGCGGCCGCATCCCCAAGCGCCGTCTGGCGCTCGGCGCGGCATCGGCGCTGCTCACGCTGGCGGCGCTGGGCGCGGAGATGGGATCGGCGGCAGCGCCGCCGGCGCAGCCGTCGTTGGCGGAATCCCTCGCACCCTCCACATGGGCCATGAACCTCCCCGCCGCGTGGCTCGCCGCGCCTGTGCCGCGGGTGCGCACCGGCGACGTGATCGACGTCCTCGCGGTGCGCCAAGGAGAGCGCGCCTACGCCGTACCCGTCGCGTACGCGGCCCGGATCATGGCGGCCGACGATCGCGGGATCGTGCTCGAGCTGGACGAAGAGGGAGCGAGCGCGATCGCGATCGCGCGCGGCGGCGGACTGCTGCTCGTGCCCCTTTTGCGCTCGACGCGCTGACGCGAGTGGGCGCCTGAGCCCGCGCGCCGCGATCTGTGGCGGCGACGACCTGCGTGTCGCCGCCGCGACCTTGGGGCTGGAGCCTTGCGACAAGAGCCGCCCCGATCTGATCCTCGTGGATCTCCGCGATGTTTCGGCGTGCGCCGCCGCCGCCGCCCTCGATCCCGGCATCCCACGCGTCGCGGTCGCCGGTGAGACTGAGCGCGCGCTCGCCGCCGCTCTCGGCTACGACGCGTCCTCGATCGCGGCGACGTGCGAACCCGCGGCGCTCGGGCCGCTCGTGGTCGCCGCTCTTCCGAAGATGCCCCGGCGCGCGACGCGCGTGGTCGTCGCGACGGGAGTGCGCGGCGGTGTCGGGCGCACCATGCTCGTCGCGAATCTCGCGCGCCGCCTTGCGCCCCGGCTGGGCGTCGCGGCCGTGGACGCGACCGGCACCGGTGCCCTCGGTTGGTGGTTGCAATGCTCACCGCGCGCCTGGACCGAGCTCGAGGGCCTCACTGACGAGCTCACCGCCGAACATCTCGCGGTCGTCGCCGTCGAGAGCGCGGGCCTGCGTGTGATCGGCGGCGCGCCGGTCGTGCCCACGCGCGCGCTCGCCGAGTCGACCGTGCGCGCCGCGGCGTCGCTGGCTGAGCTCGTGCTCGTCGATTCGCCGGTGCTGGCAGATGAGCGTGGTCGCGCCCTCGCGGCCCTCGCCGAGCGCGTGCTCCTCCTCTCGTACGACGACCCAATCTCGCTCGCGACGATCGAGGCGAGCGATGTCCCCGGTCATGCGTGGCTCCTGGCCTCGCAGTCACGAACGGCACGGCTCGGCGAGCGCGCGGCGTTCCGCGCTCTGCCGCGCGATGAAGCCGCGGTCAGCGCGGCACTCGCCGGTCGGCGCGCCGCGGGTGGTGCGCTCGGCCGCGCGTACGACGAGCTCGCGGAGCTCATCGCTCTCGACGCGTCGTGACGTCGGAGGGTGTTCGCGCTCGGCTCGAGCGCGCCATCGTCGCGCGACTGCGTGAGGCGGAGGACGGACGGCCGCGCCGCGACCAACTCGCCCCGGCGCTGCGTGAGGCGCTGGCTTCCGAGCGCGTGGTCGTGCCATCCGGCGAGCTGCGCGATCTCGAGCGATGGTTCGAGGACCGCCTGTTCGGGCTCGCCGCACTCGCGCCCCTGCTGCGTGACGAGCGCGTGAGCGAGGTCATGGTGAACGGGACCCGCGGTGTGTGGGTCGAGCGCGACGGACGCCTCGAGGAGACAGGCATCCGCTTCGCTGATCCCGACGAGATCCTCGTCCTCATCGAGCGGCTCGTCGCGCCGCTCGGGCGACGCATCGATCTTGCGACGCCGCTCGTGGACGCGAGGCTGCCTGACGGCTCACGCGTGCACGCGGTGATCCCGCCGATCTCGCTCCACGGACCGGTGCTCACGATCCGCCGCTTCGCGAGCCGGCCGCTGACGCCCGACGATCTCGTTCGCCTCGGCACCTGTTCGCGCCAAACGATGGATCTTCTCGTCGCCGCCGTGCGTCAGCGGCGGACGATCCTCGTATCGGGCGGCACGTCGAGTGGGAAGACAACGACGCTCAACGCGCTTGGATACGCGATCGGCGAGCGCGAACGGGTCGTCACCATCGAGGATGCGGCGGAGCTCCGGCTGCCGCAGCCGAACGTCGTCGCACTCGAGACGCGCATGCCGAGCGTCGAGGGGACGGGCGCCGTCGACGTACGTGCTCTGCTGCGGGCGGCGCTGCGCATGAGGCCGGATCGGATCGTCGTTGGCGAGGTCCGCGGCGGCGAGGCGCTGGACATGCTTCAGGCGATGAACACCGGTCACCGCGGATCGCTCACGACCGCGCATGCGAACGGCGCGTATCACGCGCTCCTCCGCGTCGAGACGATGGCGCTCATGGGCGGCGTCGACCTGCCGCTGGCCGCGATCCGCGAACAGATCAGGCGCGGCATCGACCTCGTGGTGCACCAAGAGCGTGGTGAGGATGGTCGCCGCCGCATCGTCGAGATCGCCGAGCTGGCCGCCGGCACCGGCGAGGGTTATGAGCTGCGGAGCGTTGCGGCCTGACCGCGCTCCTCGCGCTCGGTGCGGCGACGCTGCTGGCGGCCGCGGTGTTCGATCGCCGCCTGCTTGAAGCTGTCCGAGGCGTCGCCCGCCGCGTTCGCCGCGGGAACGCGCGGGAGACGCGTGCGGCACTGCCCGCGCTCGTCGACGCGGTCGCCGCGGCGCTCGCCAGCGGCCTCTCGCTCCCGGTCGCGCTGGCCGAGGTCGCGCCGACCCTGCCGCCAGACCTCGCGGCGCCGACGCGTCGCGCCGCCTCGGCGCTGGTGCTGGGCGCGCCGGTCGGCGAGGCGCTCGCCGCGTATGCGGGCACCGTGCCCGACGAAGACGTCGCGCCGCTCGCGGTCGTGCTCATCGCGTTCGCGCGCAGCGGTGGACGCGTCGGAGACAGTCTTGGTCGCGTCGCCGCGCTCATGCGCGGGAGGCTCGCGCTCGAGGACGAGCGCGCGGCGCTGACCGCGCAGGGACGGGTGTCGGCGATCGTGCTCGTTGCTCTCGCGCCGCTCGGCGCACTGTTCTTCGCGCTCGCCACCCCGGACTACGCGGCGATCTTCCTCGGAGAGGGCATCGGTCTCCTCGGCATCGCGGTCGTGCTGGAGATCGTCGGCGCGCTGTGGCTGTGGCGCATCGTGCGCGCGACGGCGCCGCCGCCCGATCTCGCGACGTTCCTCGACGCGGTCGTCGTGGGTCTCGAGGCGGGCCTCACGTTCGAGCGTGCACTCGCCGCGCTCGTCGAACGCGCACCGCGCTTCGGTCGGCTGTCCGACGCACGAAGGCTCCTCGCCGACCTCGCCCTCGGCCGTTCGCTTCCTGACGCGCTACGCGGCTTCGGGCACGGCGGCGATGACGCGCGCGTCGCGGCGCTGGTGGTCGCCGCCACACGCTTCGGCGCTCCGCTCGCCCAGCTGCTGGTCATACAGGCTGACGCCCTCCGCACCAGCGACCGCCGCCGCGCCGAGGCTGAGGCGCGGCGCCTCCCGGTGCTGATGCTGTTCCCGCTGTCCCTCACCATCCTGCCCGCGCTGCTCCTCGTATTTCTTGGACCGCCGCTGCTGTCGCTACTCTCCGCGTGAGTGGGCGGCCGTTTCCTGCGTACGCTTTTGTTCGGCGCGCTGGTGCCGGCAACGATCCTCGTCGTCATCCCCGCGCTCATCCTGGATGCGACGGGCACTGAAGGTGAGGGCGGGGTGCTGCGCCTCGTCGGGCTCGTGCCGCTGGTGCTCGGCATCGCGATCCTTGCGTGGTGCTTCGCCGGCTTCATCGTGGAAGGCGAGGGAACGCCGGCGCCGTACGATCCGCCGCACCGGCTCGTCACCGGACGCTTATACGGCTGGATGCGCAACCCGATGTACGTGGCGGTGACGACGATCCTCCTCGGCGAGGCGGTGTTCTACGGATCGGTCGCGCTGCTCGTATGGACCGTCGTCGCATGGATCATCTTCAACTTCTTCGTCGTGTTGTATGAAGAGCCGAGCCTTAAGCGACGATTCGGTCCGGCGTACGAGGCTTACGTCGAGCGTGTCCCGCGCTGGATCCCCAGCCGGCCACGCATCGTCACTCCGCGTCCGCCACTGAAGCTCGCGACACTCGTGTACGCGCTGCGCGACGACCAAGTCCTTCTCGTGCGTCGGAGCACCGATCCGAACCGCGGGCTGTGGGTCGCACCGGGCGGCAAGATCGAGGCCGGTGAATCGCCGGTGGAATGCGCGGTGCGCGAGATGCGCGAGGAGACGGGACTCGCGATCGAACGACCGGTGCTGCGCGCGGTGATGACCGAGACGTCTCCACGCGCGGACTACCAGTGGCTCACGTTCATCTTCGTGGCGTGGGACTTCGATGGGACGTTCAGTCCGGCACCGGGTATCGGGGAGTTTCGGTGGGTGCCGGTCGACGAGGTGACGAAGCTGCCGATCCCGCCGGCGGACGCGATCTTCTTTCCGCGTCTTCTCCAGGACGGCACGACGTTCAGCGCGAAGTTCGAGTACGACGCCGATCTCAACCTGCTCCGCTCGCAGATGTGAACGACGGATTCCAGGGGGGTTGCAGGGGGTTCTCCCCCTGCGATGACAAAGGGGGGTTGAGGGGGTTCTCCCCTGCGATGACTACAGGTGAACCAGCGGGATAAGCTCGCGCTCGCGGGCAGTCATGTTCGGATCCGACATGCGGCGTTCGATCGCCGCGGGCAGGTGTGCGCGCACGACGGCGCGATCGAAGCCGGCGAGATACACCCGAACGAACGCGCGTATCGCGAGCTTCGTCGCCCGACTCAGGTCTGCGGCCACGAGGATGACGACGGTCTGCGCGACATCGTCGGCCCAGTGGCCGGCTCGGGCGTTCGCCCAGTCGATCACCAGGGCGTCCTTCCCGTGGAGCATCACGTTCTCCGGGTGAAGGTCGAGGTGGAGCACGGCGTTCCCCGGTCCGATCGAGCCTAGCCAGTCCGGTGCGGGGACGCGGTGTAGTCGTCGATGGAGATCGGCGAGGAGCCGCGCGTGTTGAAGAAGCGTCCACGGCCGGCGCGCGAGGTCGACGCGCATCGTTGGCCCGGTCGCGCGCTCGAGGACGAGCTCGGCGCCGTCGACGCTCACGATCTCGGGTGCGGGGTAGCCGTGCTCGCGCACATGACGCATGACCGCGACCTCACTCGCGGGACGTCACGGCGGCGGTAACGACGCAGGACGGTACGCGCATCGAGCGCGTACACGTCCGCGTCGCGACCTCGTGCGAGCAGTTCTAAGGGTGGTTAGGTCCGGATGACGTAGGTGCCCGCGATCTTGTCGTGCCAGCCCTGCTTGTCAGCGTCGAAGGCGACCCAGATGACGCCGATGGCTAAGCAGATGAATGACACGACGAGCCCGACGTAACGGATCAATGCCTGTGTGAGCGTGAGTGCGGACCCATCGGTGCGTACGACTTTCAAATTGAGCACGCGCATGCCGAGCGTCTGCCCACCGCCCTGCGCCGACCAGAAGTAGCAGAAGTACGCGAGGCCGATGAGAAAGCTCAGGCCGTTCGATGTGGTGCCGGTGGGACCACCGCCGGTCATCGAGGCGAGGATCCCGGAAACGATTCCGATACCGATCGCATCGATGAGGTACGCGAATGTTCGGACCCAGAAGCCAGCTTTGTTCGTGGTTACCGCGACCGCCGTCGCTTCAGCAGCCATAGACATGGACCTCCTTCCTCGGCCCGCAGTCTAGATTCGCTGGCAAAAGGTTCCTAGTACGACCTTCCTACTGGCTGGCTGTACGCCCGGGCAGGCACACTCACGCCACGCACAACGAGAAAGGGGGGAGTTACATGCTGACATTCATCCGTGAAGACGAAGGCCAGGGCCTCGTCGAGTACGCGCTCATCATCGCAGTCATCGCCATCGCCGTCATCGTCGCGATGGTCTTCCTGCGAGGCCAGATCCAGAACATCTTCAGCAACATCGGCAACAACCTCACCTAGCGACCCCCGCGTGTACGGTATGAGCGGCGCCGGTAGCGGCGCCGCTCATCATCTCCGGAGGGTGGAGCGTTTTTGACAGCGACCTTCGAGGCTCTAAGAGCCATCGAGAACGTCGTGCTGACGGCGCTGCTTCTTGCCGTCATGTACACCGACTTCCGCTTCCTCCGCATCCCCAACGTGTTCACCTATCCAGCGATACTCGCGGGGATCGTGTTCGGCGCGTTTGAAGGCGTACCCGGCGGTCTCTTCACCGGCGGGCTCGTCGACCACGTCGCGGCGCTCATCCTCGCCTTCGCGATCTCCTATCCGTTCTACGCCGCGGGCGGCCTCAAGGCCGGCGACGCCAAGCTCCTCATGGCGATCGGTGCGCTGCGCGGCGTCAATTTCCTTCTCTTTGCGGCCGTCTACGGTGCTCTCATCGGCGGCGTCCTTGCCGTCGGCTTCATCTTGCGGCGAAAGCTGGCTCGTCCGGTCGCGGGTGCCGCGCCGAACACGCTCGCGGGGATCATGAAGTCCTCGATCCCGTATGGCGTCGCGCTCGGTTTAGGCGGACTGGTCGCACTTGCACTCGAGGCGGCCGGCTACGTACAGGTGACGGTTTAGACTCGCGCGAACACCGCAAAGGGGAGCGATGACGCTTGGCTGACGGCGAAAAGATCCGCATCCTCATCGTCGACGACATCGCCGACACGCGAGAGAACCTCGCCAAGCTGATCGGGTTCGAGCCCGATATGGAGGTCGCTGCCACCGCCGGTGGCGGGCAGGAGGCCGTCAACCTCGCCAAACAGCACCGGCCTCACGTGATCCTCATGGACATCAACATGCCGGACATGGACGGGATCACGGCCACCGAGATCATCTCGAACACCGTCCCCGAGTCGCCGATCATCATGATGAGCGTCCAGGGCGAGCAGGATTACTTGCGCCGCTCGATGCTCGCCGGCGCGCGCGAGTTCCTGGTGAAGCCGTTCTCCGCCGACGAGCTCATCAACTCGATCCGCCACGTCCACGAGCTGGAGAAGGTGCGCCGAGCCCGCTACGCGCCGGTCGCGCCCGTGGCCCCGCCCGGCGGGCCCGCCGCCGCGGTGCCGGGACGCGAGACCGGCAAGATCATCACGTTCTTCTCGCCAAAGGGCGGTGTGGGCCGGACGACGATCTCCACGAACCTCGCGGTCGCGCTGCACCAGCTGACGGGAAAGCCCGTCGTCCTGGTCGACGGCAGCCTGCCGTTCGGCGACATCGCCGTGATCCTCAACATGAGCCCGAAGGCGAAGACGATCGCGGACCTCATCGGGTCGTTCGAGTCAGCCGACTCCGATGTCGTCGAGTCGATCCTGGTGCAGCACTCGACCGGCATCAAAGTGATGCTCGCCCCGCCGACGCCGGAGTCGACCGAGCTCATCACCGGTGCGCACATCAAGCACGTTCTGGAGCTGCTGCGCGAGCGATACGCCTACATCATCGTGGACACGTGGCCGTCGTTCCAGGAGCAGGTGATCACGATGCTCGACGTTGCCGACGTGATCCTGACGCTCATGACACTCGAGATCACCAGCCTGAAGAACGTCCGCGTCTTCATGGAGGTCGTCGAGAAGCTCGGCTACGACGAGGCGAAGGTGCAGCTCGTCGCCAACCGCAACGACAGCTCCGGCGGCATCAAGGCGTCGGATGTCGAGGCCAGCCTCGGCCGCAAGATCCCGCACACGATCGTCTCCGACGGCCGGACCCTGGTGCTCGCCGTCAACCGCGGCGTGCCCTTTGTCATCAGCCACCGTGACAGCCAGGTCGCCAAAGACATCTTCGCGCTGGCTCAGCGGGTCGCCGTAGCCGAGACGGCCCCCGCCGCGACGGGCAAGCAAGCGCCGGCGCGCGGGGGGCTCAAGCTCTTCGGAGCCCGTTAGGCAGTCATTCGTCACCGCTCTGATCCCCCACAAGAGCGGCCAAATCCGGAGTAGATGGACGTAGACTCCATTAGCCGAGGGAGCAGGCGCCCGCCATAACGGGAGCCGGAGATGAGGGTTTCTTAGAGGGATGTCACTGCTTAGGCGCATCGAAGGTCAGCGTCCAGCCGGGCAGCCCGCTGCGCCTCAGGCGCCTGGCGCCCCGCCGCCGCCGGGCGGACCTCCGAAGCCACCGGCCGAAGGACCACTCACACAGAGTGCCTCGCCGGCGCGCGACGCGAACCGCGACGTGCGCATCAAGCTCCAGACACGGATCATCAATAACCTCGATCCGCGCCTCGATCTCGCGGACGCGAAAGCGGTCCGCTCGAGCATCGAGGAGATGTTCAACAAGTTCATCGACGAGGAAGGCGTGGTCGTCACACGCGTCGAGCGTCAGAAGATGCTCGAGTCGATCCTCGACGAGATCCTCGGGTTCGGTCCGATCGAACCGCTGCTGAAGGACGACACGATCACCGAGGTCATGGTCAACGGCCCGTTCCGCTGCTACATCGAGCGTAAGGGCAAGCTCCTGCTGTCCGACGTGACCTTCCAGAGCGACGAGCACGTCATGCGGATCGTCGAGCGCATCATCGCCCCCATCGGCCGACGCGTCGACGAATCAAAGCCATACGAGGACGCGCGTCTTCCGGACGGCTCGCGTGTGAACATCATCATCCCGCCGCTCGCGCTGAACGGCCCCGTGGTGACCATCCGTAAGTTCCCCAAGTACCGGATCACCGTGGAGGACTACATCAAGTTCGGCACCGCGACCGCCGAGATGATGGAGTTCCTCCGGGCCTGCGTCGAAGCCCGTCTCAACATGTTCATCTCCGGTGGCACGGGCTCCGGTAAGACGACGCTCCTCAACATCATGTCGGGCTTCATTCCCGAAGATGAGCGGATCGTCACGATCGAGGACGCGGCGGAGCTCCGTCTGGTCCAGGATCACGTGGTCCGCCTCGAGTCGCGTGCCGCGAACATCGAAGGCAAGGGCGCGGTCACGATCATGGACCTGGTGAAGAACTCTCTCCGTATGCGCCCCGAGCGCATCGTCGTCGGTGAGATCCGTGGCGGTGAGGCGCTCTCGATGCTCCAGGCCATGAACACCGGTCACGACGGCTCGCTGTCGACCGGTCATGCGAACTCCCCCCGCGACATGCTCGCGAGGCTCGAGACGATGTGCCTCATGGCCGGCGTCGACCTACCGGCGCGCGCCATCAAGGAGCAGATCGCGAGCGCCCTCGACGTCATCGTGCAGATCTCGCGTCTGAAGGACGGTTCGCGCAAGGTCACGAACATCACCGAGGTGCAGGGTATGGAGGGCGAGCAGATCGTTCTCCAGGATGTCTTCGTCTTCGAGCAGACGGGGTACGTCGAGGGCAAGGTCCAGGGCCGTCTGCGCCCGACCGGCATCCGCCCCAAGTTCAGCGAGAAGTTCGAGGCCGCCGGCATCAAGCTCCCGCAGGGCGTCTTCGGCGATATGTCCGTCGGACTCAGGTAGATGGAGTACGCCCTTCCCGCCGGAATGTTCGCCGGTGTGCTGTTCTTCTTCTGGGGTATCTCGACGATGCTCTCCGGCGGCGGCGCCGGCTCGGTCGAGGAGCGCATGGCGCGCTACGCCGGGGGCAAGTCCGATGTCAAGACGGCCGGCGGCAGGCGGGAGGCACGTCAGCGGAACCTCGTTGACCCGTTCGCGACGCTGTCGAGCGACGTCCAGGACAAGCGTTTCCAGATCCGCGTGCAGCGCGACCTCGCACGCGCGAACCTCAAGCTGCGTGTCGCTGAGTACTACGGCATCCGCGTCGGCCTCGCGGTCGGACTCGGCCTGCTGCTGGGCCTGCTACGCGATCCGCTCTCCGGTGTCGTCGGCGCGATCCTCGGGTATTTCGTGCCGCGATTCTGGGTCGGACGGCGCATCGGCGGCCGCCTCTCGGCCTTCAACAAGCAGCTCGCGGACACGATCACGCTCCTATCGAACTCGCTGCGCGCGGGCTCGAGCTTCCTTCAGTCGATCGAGCTCGTCTCGCGCGAGACGCCCGATCCGATGGGTGAGGAGATGGGCCGCGTCGTCCGTGAGGTCAACCTCGGTCTCGGGATGGAAGAGGCGCTGTCGAACCTGGTGCGCCGTATCCGGAGCGACGACCTGGACCTCATGGTCACCGCCATCGGCGTGCAGCAGCAGGTGGGTGGCAACCTCGCCGAGATCCTCGACACGATCGCCTTCACCATCCGCGAGCGCGTTCGCATCAAGGGCGAGATCAACACACTGACGGCTCAGGGCCGTTACTCGGGTTACCTGGTCGCCTTCCTGCCCATCGGCATCATGATCACCCTGAACCTCATCAACCCCGAGTTCATGCAGCCGCTCTTCACTCAGCTCCTTGGCCAGATCCTGCTCGGCGTGGGCGCCGTGATGATGATCATCGGCTTCATCGCGATCCAAAAGATCACGAACATCAAGGTGTAATTGGTGGAACCTCTCGTCTTCGCCGGTCTCATGTTCTTCGGCATCCTGGTGGTCTTCCTGTCGATGATCATCGGGGCACAGCTCGACCCGGTGCAGGCGCGTCTCCAGCAGATCGCGGCGCGCCCGCGAACCCTCGAGGAACTCGAGCTGCAGCGCCCGCTCTCAGAGCGCATGCTGAAGCCGATCATCGCCGGCTTCTCTGGACTCGTCGGCCGTTTCTATCCGCAGAACACGGTCCGCGGCCTTTCGCTCCGACTGAAGCGCGCGGGTATGGAGACGACCAGCACCGAGTTCTTCCTCGGCGTGAAGGGCTTTGCGTCGATCGTCGTGGGCGTGCTGGCGTCCGGTCTGGTCAACGCCATCACGGGCGATCCGCTGCAGACGCTCATCGGGCTCGTCGTCGGCATCATCCTCGGCTTCCTGCTTCCTGACTTTTACCTCTCGAGCAAGGCGGGCGGCCGCGCGAACGCCATCATCGAGCAGCTCCCCGACGCGCTCGACCTGCTCACGATCTCCGTCGAGGCCGGTCTCGGCTTCGACGCCGCGCTCGTCAAGGTCACCGAAAAGCTGAAGGGCCCGCTCACCGAGGAGTTCAAGCGCGCGTCCAGCGAGCAACGGATCGGCAAGTCGCGTCAAGAGGCGCTGCGCGGCATCAACGAGCGCGTCGAGGTAAAAGAGCTCCAGAACTTCATTTCGGCGATCATCCAGGCCGACCAGCTCGGCGTGTCGATGTCGAAAGTGCTGCGGATCCAGTCCGAACAGCTCCGTCAGGACCGGCGCCAGCGTGCTGAACAGAAGGCCGCACGCGCCCCGATCCTGATCATGCTTCCGACGGTCGGCTGCATCTTCCCGTCACTGTTCATCGTCATCCTGGCGCCCGCCGCTCTTTCCGCGATGTCGTCCTGCGCGTCCATCTAGGTCCGAGCCTCGCGCCTTCGCGTCCGGAACATCACCAAGGGCACGGTCCTCGCTTCGGACTGCCGTGTGGCCGATTCCTTCCTGTCGCGCGGACTCGGCCTACTCCCTCGGTCTAGCCTGAGCGCCGGCGAGGGTCTGCGGATCACGAAGACGTCCTCGATCACCATGCTCTTCATGCGCTTCGCGATCGATGCCGTGTTCGTCGACCGCGCCGGCCGAGTCGTGCGGGTCGCCGCGCGGTTGCCTCCGTGGCGCATCGCGATCGCGGCCCGAGGAGCCGCGGAGGTCATCGAACTGCCCACCGATACCGCCTCCGAGACGCGCACGCAAGTCGGCGACGAACTCGTCTTCGAGCCCGCGTGAACTCCAAAGCGGCAGCGGACGCCGCGCTCGACCTGCTCCTCGCGCCGCGGTGCGCCGGATGCGGCGCCGCCGGCACCTGGCTGTGCCTGGCCTGCCGCGACCTCTGCGAGCCCGTCCGCCAGGGTCGCGTCACCGCTGCCGGCACCTACGGGGGCGCGCTCCGCGAGGCGATCCACCGCTTCAAGTACGGCGGTGAGCGCGCGCTCGCGAACGAGCTCGGCGAGCTGGTGGCGGCGTGTGTCGCGAGCGACCTTGCGACCGGCGTCGCGCTCGACGTCGTCGTGCCCGCGGTGCTCCACCACGAGCGCGCGCGCTCGCGCGGCTACGACCAGGCCTGGCTGCTCGCGGCTGTCGTCGGGGGGCGCACCGCTTTACCGCTGCGGGTCCCGCTCCGCAGAATCCGCCCCGCAGTGCCGCAGATCGCGCTCGACCGTGCCGCGCGTGCCGAGAACCTGCGTGGTGCGTACGTCGCCGAGGCGGGTGCGCTGCGCGGGGCGCGTGTCGCCCTGGTGGACGACGTCGCCACGACCGGCGCGACGCTCGCCGCGGCGACCGGTGCGCTGCGAGCGGCTGGAGCCCGCGTCGTGCGGTCGTACGTCGTCGCGCTCGACGCATGACGACCACCGGGGGGCTGCGCCCCCCGAGAACCCCCCCGGTTGAGGAGTCGGTCGGTGTGGCGCGGTGGCAGATGCGCGGACTGCTGCTGTTCGTCCTCGCCTTCGCGAACCTGAACGACATCTGGTCCCCCGACGTTCTGCCCAACGCCCTGTTCGCCTGGACCGTCGTCCAGGAGGGCAACCTCGATTACGACGAGTTCGTATTCCGTCCCGCCGAACGCGACCCCCTGGCGAATGCGGCGAATACCGGGACCAGGCTCACCAACAAGCTGGACTCAGAGGCGTACTTCTTCCGCGCCTGCGGCGAGTCGACCGCGACCGAACCTTCGGGAGCGACTCGCAGCCCGGGCGGCCCACCGCCGCCGGGGCCGAACGACCACGTGTGTTCGATCTTCCCACCGGGTATCGCGTTCCTCGCGTTCCCGTTCTTCCTGCCGTTCGTGCTCGCGGGCGCGGATGCGCTGAACCTCGGGCTCCTCGTGCGCGTCGGTCATGTTGCCGCGGCCGCGACCGAGGTGATCGCGACGCTCTTCCTGTGGTCGGTGATGCGCCGCTTCGCGAGCGAGCGCTGGTCGCTCGCGCTCGTGCTGCTCTATTTCTTCGGAACGAGCGTGCGCACCATCGCGTCGCAGGCGCTCTGGCAGCACGCCGGCGTGCATCTTGCCATCGCGATCGCGCTGTGGCTTGTGTTCCTCACGCGACCGGTCGCGCTATGGCGTGAATTCGCCGCGGGCGTGGCGCTCGGCTTTGGCACCGTCGTTCGGCAGACGACGGCGATGCTCGTCCCATTCGTCCCGGCCGCGCGCATCCGAGCGACCGTCCTCGCGATCATCGGCGCGGCGATCGGCGTCCTCCCGCTCCTCGTGTACCACGCCTACGCGTTCGGCAACCCACTCGAGCAGGGCTACGGCACGAAGCCGTTCGATACATCGCCGCTCATCGGCCTATACGGCATCCTGCTCTCGCCGAGCCGCGGACTCTTCGTGTACGAGCCGTACATACTCTTTGCGTTCGCCACGATCGTGCTGATCAAGCCCAGTCGCGATCACCTCGAGCTGCGGCTCCTCTCGCTCGCGTACGCCTGGGCCGCGACGGCCATCCTGTACTCGACGTACGCGGAGTGGTGGGGCGGGCGAGTGTTCGGTCCGCGCTTCCTCGACGATCTCGCGCCGGCGCTGTTCCTATTGCTCGCGTGGGGGATCGGACACGGGCTCCTCGCGCGGTGGCCCGCGCGCATCGTGTTCGGGATCTGCGCCGCGTGGTCGCTGATCATCTTCCAGGCCGCGGCCTTCGTGTACGACCAGAACACCTGGGACCTGCACCCGACGAACATCAACGTTGACCCGGCGCGCCTGCTGGACTGGAGCGATCCGCAGTGGCTCTTCGTTCTCCGCAGCGTTCCCGAGGGGGGCGTCAAGGTGATCGTCGCGGTGGGACTCAGCGCTCTTGCCCTGCTCTTCCTGCTGCGGGTGGAGTCGGTGTTACCGTCCCGTCGGTGACGACGGCGTTCATCGTCTTCTTCGGCCGCGGCGGGACATCCGAGATCGAGGGGCGGCTCGATTCGATCAAGATCGCGATCGGCGCCATGGTCCTCTCCCGCGCGGGCGAAGCCGGCTTCGCTCCACTCCTCGCTGTGAGCGCCGACGCCGAGGCGCGTGACGCGTTCCGGCGCGAGGGCGCGGATGTCGTCTCGCCGCGTACCGATCCCTTCCACTTCGGCGAAGAGCTCCTCGCGCTCTCTCGCGCACGCGGGCTCGAGCGGATGGCGACGATCGGCGCGGGCGCGGGCGCGCTCATGAGCACGGCCGAGCTCACGCGGCTACGCGAGGAGATCGACGCCGGCGAAGCCTTGGTGCTCTCGAACAACTACTACTCGGCCGACCTCGTCGCTTTCACGCCGGCATCCGCTCTTACCGTCATCGATCTCCCGGCCACCGACAATCCTCTGCCGCGCCGGCTGCACCAACAGGGAGGCCTCTCCTCACGCCAGCTGGAACGCTCCGCCGCGACCCTGCTCGATGTCGACACCCCAGCCGATGCCGCGGTCCTGAAGCGGCACCCGGCATGCCCGCCGCAGCTGCAGGCGCTCGATACCTGGGACAGCGAGCTCGGCGCGCGGATCGACGCGCTCATGCGACTCGTGACGACACCGGAGCGCGAGCTCATCGTCGCGGGTCGGGTCGGTGCGCCGGTGTGGTCCTATCTCGAATCCCAGACGGCCTGCCGGGTACGCATGCTCGCCGAAGAGCGCGGCATGCAGGCCGCTGGGCGAGACATCTCCGGCGAGGCGCGTACGGCGCTCGGCTTCCTCTACCGCGAGATCGGCCCTGAAGCGTTCTTCGCGCGCCTGGGTGAGCTCGGCGACGGGATGCTCTTCGACACGCGTGTGCTCTTCGCGCACCTCGGCTGGCAGCCGCCCGCGCAGGACCGTTTCGCGTCCGACCTCTTCCGTGCGGACTCGTTGGCCGACAGCAAGCTGCGAGCGTTCACGGCGGCGGCGCTCGCTGCCCCGTTCCCTCTGTTACTGGGGGGCCACACCCTCGTGTCCGGCGTGCTGTGGACGCTCGTCGAAGCGGCGTGGGCCGGCCACCCGGAACCATGAGGTTGTTCGATCACCACATCCACACCGAGCGCTCCGACGGCACGGTCTCGCTTGCGGGGCGCGCGAGCACGGTGTCGGTGCGGCCACATGGCATATCGGATCACTTCCCGTGGCCGGGGAAGATGCGTGACGACGACGATGTGCTGCGTTATCTCGACGACGCGGCGCGGCTCGGACTGCGGGTGGGGCTCGAGTACGACCTCGGCGTCGCGCCGCCGCTCCGACCAACGACGCGCGCGTCGCTCCATTACATGATCGGCGCGCTGCACCAGCTCGAGGTCGACGGCGTGCGCATCCCGTTCGACGAGGCGGGCGCCTTCCTCAAGGGGAAGCTCGCGTCATTCTCCGAGCGCGAGCGCTTCACTGACGGTGCGCTCGCGCGTCGCATCCGCGAACGCATGCTCGAGGTGGTGCGCGAGGGCTTCGAGCGCGATGGGATCGACATCCTCGGCCACGGCACGATGTCGCCGCTCGCGGCCCTCGGAGACTCCGAGCGCGCGTATCCCGCGGAGTGGCAGGAACAGCTCATCCAGCTTTGCCTCGACGCCGATGTCGCGATCGAGGTCAACGAGGCGTACGGCGTCCCGCACCAGCGGTTCCTCGAGCGCGCGAAAAGGATGGGGGCGCGATTCTCGGTCGGGTCGGACACGCATGGGCCGCTCGCCCCGCTCGACAAGACCGCGGCGATGATCGAGGCCGCTTCGCTGCCTCACGAGCGATTCCTCGCGGGCGAACGCGTGCACGCCGCACGCTGAACCAGTGCGCGGGGTTCTCGGTGGAGCGCTGGGTCAGCGTGGGGGGTTCTCGGGGGGCGAAGCCCCCCGGTAGTCGTCTTCCACCAGGAGCTCGTAGACGAGGATCCCGATCGCGCCGAGCAGCAGGAGGTGCACGAGGTTGCCGGCGATATTCAGCGCGAGCGCGACGAACCACGCCGCGATGAGCAGCCAGACCAAGATCCAGCGGATGCGGTGGCCCGTCGCGGCGGTCACGAGGGGAGGGTATCGTCCGTATACTTTCGTTGCAGGGGGCGCTCCTGCTAACCACCAAGCGGGAGGGGAGCCGTGTACGGGGGCCTGTCCGTCTACACCGGCAACGCTCATCCCAGCTTTGCTCGCGACATCTGTCGTGCCCTGGAGATCCCGCTCGGCGCCGCCGAGGTCTTCAAGTTCGCGAACGACAACATCTTCGTGAAAGTCAACGAGAACGTACGCGAACACGATGTCTTCGTCGTGCAGTCGCTCACCGGCACGTCGGTCAGCGACGCGATCATGGAGCTCCTCATCATGCTCGACGCGTTCAAGCGCGCCTCGGCTGGAAGGATCACCGCCGTGATGCCGTACTACGCCTACGGCCGCAGCGACAAGAAGGACCAGCCGCGTGTGCCGATCACGGCGCGCCTCCTCGCCGACCTTATCGCGGTCGCCGGCGCGAATCGTTTTCTCACCATGGACATGCACCAGATGCAGATCCAGGGCTTCTTCAGCATCCCCGGCGACGAGCTGTCGGCGCGCAATCTCCTGGTGGAGTACCTGCGAACGATCGTCGAGCCCACGCCGGACCAATGCGTGCTCATCGTGCCGGACCTCGGTTACGCGAACCAGGCGCGTCGCATCGGCGAGATGCTCGACATCCCGCTCGTGTTCATGCAGAAGACGCATCGCGACAACAGCGGCCGCAGCGAGATCGTCGGCGTGATCGGCGACATCGACCGCAAGCGCGCGATCGTGATCGACGACGAGATCGACCGCGGCACGACGATGCTCAATACCATCAAGGTCCTTCAGGAGCGCGGCGTCAACGAGATCTGGGCCGCGACCACCCACGGCGTGTTCAGCGATAACGCCGCGGAGCGTCTGACCGCGAGCGGCATCGTCGAGCTCATCACCACGGATACCTGCCCGATGCCGCCATCAGTGCGCAACAACGAAAGGGTGCGCGTCCTCACCGTCGCCCCGCTCTTCGCGGAGGCGATCAGGCGCATCCACGAGGGCGAGTCAGTCGGCGCGCTCTTCAATCCGCCCGGGTCGCAGATGCCGCTGCCGGTGACCTAGCATCGAAGTTTGAGCGTTTTTACCCGGATCTTCGATTCCAACGAGGCCGAGCTCCGACGACTGAGGAAGGTCGTCGACAAGGTCAACGCGCTCGAAGCCGGAACGAAGGCGCTCTCCGACGACGCGCTGCGCGCGCGAACGTCGGATTTCCGCGACCGTCTTGCGAAGGGCGAGACGCTCGAGGATATCCTGCCGGAGGCGTTCGCCGCGGTGCGCGAGGCAGCTCGACGAACGATCGGCCAGCGCCCCTTCGACGTGCAGCTCATGGGCGCGATGGCGCTCCACAAGGGGCACATCGCGGAGATGAAGACCGGCGAGGGCAAGACGCTGGTCGCTTCGGCGTCGCTGTATCTGAACGCGCTCGCCGGCCACGGCGCCCACCTCGTCACGACGAACGACTACCTCGCGAAGACCGGTGCCGGCTGGATGGCGCCGATCTATCACCTCCTCGGCATGAGCGTGGCGTACATCGCGCACGAGAAGTCCGCGATCTACGACCCCAGCGTCGTGCTCGACGCGGTCGACGAGCGTCACCGGCATTGGCGCGACGTCACGCGGCGCGAGGCATACCTCGCCGACATCACCTACGGCCAGAACAGCGAGTTCGGCTTCGACTACCTGCGCGACAACATGGTCGACGACCTCGCGCGAATGGTGCAGCGCGACCTCTATTACGCGATCGTCGACGAGGCGGACTCGATCCTCATCGACGAGGCCCGCACGCCGCTCATCATCAGCTCGCCCGCCGAGGACGTGTCCGAGCAGTACTACCGCTTCGCGTCGGTCGCCAAGAAGCTGCAGCTCGACAAGGACTACATCGTCGAGGAGAAGTTCCACTCCACGACGCTGACGGAGGAAGGCATCGCGAAGACCGAGAAGATGCTCGGGCTACAGAACATGTACGAGGGCGACGTCACGGCTGTGCACTTCATGGACAACGCGCTGAAGGCGCATGCGATGTATCGGAAGGACAAGGAGTACGTGGTCAAGGACGGTGAGGTCATCATCGTCGACGAGTTCACCGGCCGCCTCATGCCCGGTCGCCGCTGGAGCGACGGACTGCACCAGGCCGTCGAGGCGAAGGAAGGCGTCAAGATCCAGCGCGAGACGCGCACCTTCGCGACGATCACGATCCAGAACTACTTCCGCATGTACGAGAAGCTCGCCGGCATGACCGGTACGGCCGCGACGGAGGCCGAGGAGCTCTTCAAGGTCTACAAGCTCGAGGTCACGCAGATCCCGACCCACCGGCCAATGGTGCGCAAAGATGACCCCGATCTCGTCTACGCGTCAGAGCAGGGGAAGTGGGCCGCGGTCATCCAGGACGTCAAGGAGCGCAATCAGCGCGGCCAGCCCGTGCTCATCGGCACGACGTCGGTGGAGAAGAGCCAGCAGCTCTCCGACGAGCTGCGGCGGCACGGCATCAAGCACGAGGTCCTGAACGCCAAGAACCACGAGCGCGAGGCGCTCATCATCGCCGACGCCGGACAGCAGGGCGCGGTCACGCTCTCGACGAACATGGCCGGCCGTGGTGTCGACATCCTGCTCGGCCCCGGCGTCGTCGATCGCGGCGGTCTCCATGTCATCGGAACGGAGCGGCACGAGGCGCGCCGGATCGACAACCAGCTACGTGGACGCTCTGGCCGCCAGGGCGATCCGGGAACGACGCGCTTCTTCAACTCGCTCGAGGACGATCTCATCCGCATCTTCGCCTCCGAGCGCGTCGCCGGCCTCCTGGGAAGCATGGGCATGAACGACGACCAGCCCATCGAGTCCCGCATGGTGGGCGGCGCCATCACGCAGGCGCAGATCAAGGTCGAGACGCGCAACTTCGACATGCGCAAGCGCGCGCTCGAGTTCGACGATGTGCTCAACAACCAGCGCAACGAGATCTACAAGGACCGCCGCAAGATCCTGGAGAAGGGCGACGTGCGCGAGACCGTCCTCGACTTCCTACATGACGAGGCGTCGAACATCGTCGATGCCGAGGCGTCCTCACCCGACCCTGAGGACTGGGATCTCGAGAAGCTCGCCCTGGCGCTGGGTGCTCTTCTGGGCGTCCAGCTCGCGGCGTCATCATTCGGCGAACCGGCAGGTCTGGAGGAGCTCCGTGAGTCCGCGGCGCAGCTCGTCGATGATGCCTACGAGGCGAAGGAAGCCGAGCTCGGGAACGTCGAGGCGGACGGCGAGTCGACGCCGGTCATGCGTGCCGTCGAGCGCTGGGTGATGCTGCGCACGATCGACACGCACTGGATCGAGCATCTCACCGCGATGGAGGAGCTCCGCGAAGGGATCTACCTCCGCGGCTACGGCCAGCAGGATCCGCTCGTCGCTTACAAGCGCGAGGCGCACGACTACTTCGAACAGATGCAGGCGCGTGTCACAACGGGTGTCGCCCAGACAATCCTGCGCGTCTCGGTGCGGACGGCCGCAGAAGCCGAGCAGGAAGAGCAAAAGCAGGGCAGCGCACCCCAACAAACAGCGACGTCCGGTAACGGGACGACGGCAGCCGCGCGAGCTGATCTCCGAACAAACCGCGACGAGCGCGTGCCGACAACGTCGACGGGAAAAGCGAAGCTGGGCCGCAATGATCCGTGCTGGTGTGGATCGGGGAAGAAGTTCAAGAAGTGTCATGGGCGATGACTGACGCGCCGCGGGTCCTGCCCCGGCTCGGGGTTCTCGCTCGCTCGAAACTCGCCCGCTCGGCCCCACTGCAAGGCGTCCCCTTGTATCGCGGGCTCAACTCTCGCTCGCGAGAACCCGCTCGCCGTGTCACCCGCGGCGCTTACCGCAGCGCGCCGTGATCTCGATTCCCTTCGACCCCAACATTCATCTCGGCCCGCTCGCGATCGCGTGGCACGGCATCTTCACGGCGGTCGGCATCTTGTTCGGCGTGTGGCTCCCGCTCAGGCTCATCCAGCCGCGCGTCTCCGAGGAGGACGCCACCGCTGTTGCCACATGGGGTGTCGTCGGCGGCATCATCGGCGCGCGAATCGTTCATGTGATAGATCAGTGGCAGTACTACCTTGCCAATCCGCTCCAGGTCCTTCTCATCTGGACTGGCGGGATCGCGATATGGGGCGGGGCGATCGGCGGCGTGCTCTCGGGACTCTTTGTTGGGATCCGACGCGGTCTGCCGATCGGATTCGGTGCTGACGCCGCGGCGCCCGGCATCGCGCTCGGCTTCGCGATCGGGCGGATCGGCGACATCATCAACGGCGAGCACCACGCGGTCGCGTGCGAGCCGCCGTTGGGGCTGTGCGTCGGCTACACACATCCAGACACGCTCGGCCAGCCCGGGCCGGTGCACCTGGTCGTGGGCTACGACCTCGCGTGGAATCTCGTGAGCGTCGTGGGTTCGCTCGCGCTGCGCGGCCGCGGACTCCCCGATGGCCTCATCTTCTGGTTCTCTGCGGCGTGGTACGCCGTTGGCCGACTCCTGCTGGGGTTCCTTCGGATCGCCGACCCCACATACGTCTTCGGTCTTCGCGAGGACCAGGTGATCTCGATCTTCGTGCTGGCGGCCGCGATCCCGATGATCATCCGGCTTGCGATGTTCCGACGCGTGCGTGAGCCCGTAACCACCTGATCGAGCTCCCGTTCGACCCGGATCTGGTGATCGGGTCCTCGCGCATCGCGTGGCACTCGATCTTCGCGTTCGTCGGCATGCTCATCGGCGCCTTCGTGTCGATCCGCTGCGCGCGTTATCTCGTCCGCGACGAACGCGTCTACCCCTTCGCGATCGCGGTGATCATCGGCGGTCTCATCGGTGCGCGCATCGCCCACGTCACTGACAACTGGGCCGTGTACGCGAACGATCCGCTCCGCGCGCTTCAGTTCTGGAGCGGCGGCATCGGCACGATGGGCGCGCCGATCGGCTCGACGATCTCGGGTTATCTGGCGGCGCGTCGGCTTCGGCTGCCGGTCGGCTTCATGTTCGACATCACGGTCATCGGGATCGCGCTCGGCGAGGCCATCGGACGCATCGGGGACATCATCAACGGCGAGCACCACTCCGTACCGTGCATCGACCTTCCGTGGTGCGTGCGCTACACGCATCCGAACACGCTGGGGCAGAGCACATCGGCCCATCCGATCGGCGGGTACGACGGCCTTCTGATGCTCGGGATCTTCCTCGCCCTCTATCTCTACTGGCGCCGCGTCCGCGGGCGCCCGCCCGAGGGCCGGGTCTGGCTTGCTTACCTGCTCTTGCTGGGCGCTGGCAGGTTCCTTCTCTCCTTCCTGCGGACCGACCCCCTGTTTCTAGACGGGCTCCAGCAGGCTCAGGTGCTCGGTCTCCTGTATTTGGGCGCTGGAGCGGTCACTTTGCCTCTGCTGAGCCGTCGAGCCGCCCGGCTGGAAAGCGGCGCGCGAGCACAAAATGGGGAAAAACCCCTTCTCAAGCCGGTGTCAGACCGGTAAACTCGCGTACGCAAAGCGGCACAGAAGCCGCCTGTGGGGAGCGTCATGAAAGAGTGGATCGTCTGCGAGGACAACTGCCTCAAGTGTTCCTACGGCGCCACCCTGGACTGCGATGGCGACTGCCCTCGCTGCCCGCGTAATACCTACTGCCCCTGCGTGACCTTCGTCAGCTTCGCCGCAGGAAAGTTGGCGCCCGTCGCCCAGCCGGTCACGACCACCTTCGACCGACCCCGCAAGCGCTGAGGCATCGTGACGAGCGACCCGGCGGCGCTCGCCGCTCTGCGCGAGCGTATCGACCGCATGGCGGTGTTCCTTTGACCTCCCCGCTCTCCGTAGCGAGGTCGCGCGTCTAGAGGCCGAGTCCTCCGCGCCCGATCTCTGGAAGGACCGCCAGCGTGCGCAGCAGGTCATGAAGCGCCTCGGCCTCATCCGTGCGCGCCTCGACCGCTGGGACTCATTTCGCCAGCGCGCGGCGGATCTCGCGGAGCTCGCGTCGATGGCCGAAGACCCCGCGCTCAGCGCCGATCTCGAGCGCGAGACGGCGGAGCTCATGGCCGAGGTCGACAAGGCGAGCCTCGAGGCGCAGCTCGGCGGTCCGTACGACGAGCGCGATGCGGTCGTCGCGATCTCCGCCGGCGTCGGCGGCACGGACGCCGCGGACTGGGCACAGATGCTCGTGCGCATGTACCTGCGTTGGGCCGAGCGGCATGGCTTCAAAGCCGAGATCGTCGAGTCGACGCCCGGCGAAGAGGCGGGCATCCGCAGCGCGACGATCACCGTCGAGGGCCCGTATGCGTATGGATATCTCAAGACCGAACGCGGGACGCACCGGCTCGTGCGCATCTCGCCGTTCGATTTCCAAAGACGACGGCAGACCTCGTTCGCGCTCGTCGATCCGACCCCGCAGGTCGAGAGTGACGCCGAGATCGAGATCCGGCCCGAGGAGCTGAAGATCGACACGTACCGCGCGACCGGTGCCGGAGGCCAGAACGTGAACAAGACCGAGACCGCGGTGCGCATCACCCATCTTCCGAGCGGCATCGTGGTGTCGTGCCAGAACGAGCGGTCGCAGCTGCAGAACCGCGAGACCGCGATGCGCATCCTCAAGGCCCGGCTGCTCGAGAAGCGGGTGCTCGAACAGGAGGCCGAGCAGGCGCGCGAGCGGGGTGAGATGCGCTCGGCCGACTGGGGCAGCCAGATCCGCTCGTACGTCCTTCACCCCTACACGCTGGTGAAGGACCACCGGACCGGCGTCGAAGTGGGCGACCCCACACGCGTTCTCGATGGCGATATCGACGTATTCATTGAGGCAGCGCTGTCAAAGCCGACCGGTGGCACACCGACTGCTCAGTAACAGCCCGTAACACCATGGGCGCCGTGGGCGCACCGCGCGTGGAGGTAGTTGGATGGTCAGCGCAAAGGATCTGCGCGACGTGTTCGAAGAGATTCGGAGCCAAGCGGGCAAGCGGGCGTCTCACTTTGTGAGTGACGCGTCCGACTTCGTGAGTGACGCCAAGATGCCCGACGTGAGCAAGATCGAGATCGGCCGGCGCGACGAGACGCCCGGGATCGTGTGGCTGGGTCTGGGCCTCGTGCTCGGCGCTGTCATCGGTATGGCGATCGCGCTGATCGCGGCACCGTATCCGGGACCGGAGACACGACGCCGCCTTGGGCAGCAGGTCGACAAGATGAAGCGCCAGGGTGAGGATCAGATCGAGCAGATGAAGACGACGAAGAGCGCGAACGCAGGCAACGGCGGCACGTCGGCATACACGACGCCGACGACCGCGTACGAGCGCAGCAGCAGCTAGCGGAGCGTCCGGCGCGCGCCGTTGAGGTATTCAGCGATCGGCTCAAGGCCGACGGCTTCGCGGCGCGCGTCTAGGTCTTCTGGATCCAGCGTCGGCAGTGGCTCCCAGCCGCCGTCACTCTTCTGCAGCTGAGTCCCATATCGCTGCGGAAGTCCCTCTCTCACACGGATGCGATCTTCGAGGTAGGCCATATGCCGCGCGCAGACCTCTTCCGCCGGCTCGCGCGCCATCAGCGCGAAACACTCCTTCTGAAAGTCGAGCGCAGCGTGTTGCACGAGCAGCCACGCCATGTGCTCGGCCTGCGCGCCTACCTTCGTGGTAGTCGGCCAGCCGATCTCGCTGATGATCGCCCGCATGCGGCGGGTATTCCGCTCATCGACTGACCGATCCCATGACCGCGCGTTGGCCGCGACCTCACGCCGCATGCGCTGATCCTCATCCGCCATCGCCAGGATCTCCGCCGCGAGCGCGTCGTTCGCCACGGGCTAGGGGCGCATCGCCTTCGCCAGCTCGATGAGCTTCTCGCGCGTGTTCAGCGCTGGCTCGTCGAGCACGCGCTCGAACAGCGCGTCCAGGATGCGGCCGACCTCCGGGCTGGACGGGATGTTGAGCTCGCGCATGATGTCGTTGCCATCGATCGCCAGATCCCGGAGGGAGAACGCGTTCGCGGCGGCGATCTGCTCTTGAACGCGCAGCCAAAGCGCTTCGAGCGCGTACATGCGCGGCGAGCGCGCACCACTGCCGATGTTGTCCGCGCGCCGCAGCGCGAACAACGCCGGGATGTAGTCGAGCCCGATCTTGCGGATGAAGCGGCGGACGGCCGAGTCGGTCCAGTGGGTCTCGTACCAGAACATGTGATTGCGGATCAGGTGCGTGACCTCGGCGACCGTTTCCTTGTCGAACTTCCAACGTCGCAGGATCTGACGCGCCTTGAACTCGCCCACGAACTCGTGCTGGTGAAAGTGCCCGTCGGCGAACGTGTCCGGCTTCCCGATGTCGTGGAAGAGTCCGGCGAGGCGCAGCGCGAGATCGCCGGCCGGCGTCGCATCGACGGTCGCGAGCGAGTGCTCGAACACGTCCTGGGCAGCGACCTTGTCCTGCGGCGTCTTCCTGCACTCCTCGAGCTCGGGGCACATCACCTCGAGCAGGCCGACATCGGAGAGCATCCGGAAGGCGACCGACGGACGCGGGGCGGTCAGCATCTTCGTCATCTCCTGGTTGATGCGCTCACCCGACAGCGCCGGCGCGAGATACGCGTTGCGGCGGATCGCGATCGCCGTCCGCTCGTCGATCCGCATGTCGAGGAGCGTCGCGAAGCGGACCGCGCGCAGCATCCGCAGCGCGTCCTCGCGGAAGCGCTCGTCCGGGTCGCCAACGGCTCGTAGCACTCGCGACTCGAGATCGCGCTGCCCATCGAACAGGTCCACCAGCTCGCCGGGTGTCCCGTTCTTCCCGGGCCGCCAGGCCATCGCGTTCATCGTGAAGTCGCGGCGTGAGAGATCCTCGCGGAGCGAGTCCGTGAACGCCACATGATCGGGACGGCGGTGGTCGGTATAGCCGGCTTCGGTGCGATAGGTCGTGACCTCGACCTCGTGCTCACCTGACCGCACGACCACCGTACCGAAGCGATTCGTGTACAGCGAGCGCGCGAACAGCTTTTGGATCTCTTCGGGCGTCGCGTTGGTCGCGACGTCCCAGTCCTGCGGGTCGACGCCGCGGATCGCGTCGCGCACGCAGCCGCCGACGACATAGGCGGCGTGGCCGGCCTCGATCAGCTTCTCGACCACGCGCTCGACGTCCTTCGGGACCTTCAGATCGGTGATGGACACGGTCTGAGTATCGGACGCCGGACTATTCCTCGCCGAGGTACGCCTTGCGGACCATCTCGTTCGCCGCGAGGTTCTTCGCGCTGTCCGAGAGGACGATCTTGCCGGTCTGCAGCACGTAGCCGCGGTGCGCGATCGAAAGCGCCATGTGCGCGTTCTGCTCGACCAGCAGCACAGTCATGCCCTGCGCGTTGATGTCCTGGATCGTCTTGAAGACGAGCTCCACCAGCACCGGCGCGAGTCCCATCGACGGCTCGTCAAGCAGCAGCACGATCGGTCGCGCCATCAGCGCCCGTCCGATCGCGAGCATCTGCTGCTCGCCCCCGGACAGCGTGCCGGCGCGCTGCGTCAGGCGCTCTTTCAGCCGCGGGAAGAGCTCGTACACGCGCTCGAAGTCCTTCGCGAGCTCCGCGGGTGGATCGCTGCGCGCGTAGGCGCCCATCTCGAGGTTCTCTTTCACCGACATGCGCGAGAAGATCCGTCGACCCTCGGGCGAATGGGCGAGGCCAAGGCGAACGATCTCGTTCGCGGGGACCTTCGTGAGGTCGCGGTCGCCCATGCGGACGGTGCCCTTCCGGGGACGCAGAACGCCGGCGATCGTGCGCAGCGTCGTCGTCTTCCCGGCCCCGTTGCTCCCGATGAGCGTGACGATCTCGCCTTTATCCACCGTGAGCGAGATGCCCTTGAGCGCCTGGATGTTCCCGTAGTAGGTGTGGACCTGCTGGACCTCGAGGATCGGCATCAGGCGACCTTGGCTTTCCCGAGATAGGCCTCGATGACGCGCGGATCGCGCTGCACCTCTTCGGGCGCGCCCTCGGCGATCTTCGTGCCGTGGTCGAGCACGGTCACCCGCTCCGAGATGCCCATGACGACCTTCATGTCGTGCTCGATGAGCAGGATCGTGATCTTCCGCTCGTCACGCAGCCGGCGGATGAAGTGGGTCATGCGCCCGGTCTCGTTGGGGTCCATACCGGCGGTCGGCTCGTCGAGCAGCAGCAGCTTCGGTTCCGTCGCGAGCGCGCGTGCCATCTCGAGCCGACGCTGGTCGCCGTACGGCAGGTTCTTCGCGGTCACGTCGTCGCGGCCCTCGAGGCCGACATACTTGAGCAGCTCTAGGCACAGCTCGCGTGTCTCGCGCTCCTCGCGCCGCTCGCGGGGCAGTCGCAGGATCGCCTCGAACGGTGTCGCCCTCATCCGCGAGTGGTGCCCGACCATCACGTTCTCGATCGCGCTCATGTTGTGGAAGAGCCGGATGTTCTGGAAGGTGCGGGCGATACCGAGCCCTGTGATGCGGTGTGGCGGCAGGCCAGAGATGCTTTGGCCGCCGAACGTGATGGTGCCGCTCGTCGGCCGGTACAGACCGGCGATGACGTTGAAGAACGTTGTTTTTCCCGCGCCGTTCGGTCCGATGAGGCTCACGATCGAGCCCTCGGGGATGAGGAAGTCCACGCCGGCGACGGCGACAAGTCCGCCGAACTGCTTGGTGACCGCATGCGCCTCGAGGACGTTCTTCATGCCGGTCATCGCTCGACGTCCACCAGGACGGCGCGTTCCTGCTCGAGTGCCCCTTCATCCTCTTCGGCGGCGTGCAGCTCGGCGCGCACACGGGCGCTCGGGAACAGGCCCTCCGGCCGCACGAGCATCATCACGACCAGCGCGACGCCGAAGATGAGCTGGCGCGAGCGGCTCACGTCCATCAGGCGGAGGTCCTCATTGCCGATCGCGTTGCCGATGCCGTGCACGAAACCGGAGATCCAGTCGAAGAGCACGCGATCGACGAAGCCGAGCATCAGGCCGCCCGCGATGACGCCGCCGATGTTCCCGAGGCCACCCAGGATGATCATGCAGAGCACGAAGATCGAGACCGAGAAGTCGAACTGCTCCGGCGCGATGACCTGGAGGTAGCTGGCCCAGATCGACCCGGCGAAGCCCGAGAAGCTCGCGCCAAGCGAGAAGGCGAAGAGCTTCGTGGTGACCAGATTGACGCCCATCGATGCGGCTGCGACCTCGTCCTCGCGCATCGCGGCCCAGGCGCGGCCGACCCGCGATGTCCGCAGCCGCCCGGTGATGAGCACCGACAGCATGAGGACGACGACGATGAGGTAGTACCAGGGGATCGGGTCCACGGCGAACTGCAGGCCGGGGATCTCGGGATAGCCGATCGGGTTCATCCCCTGGGTGCCCTTGGTGATCTCCGGGACGTTCTTGATGACCAGCGGCACGATCTCGCCGAAGCCGAGCGTGACGATCGCGAGATAGTCGCCACGCAGGCGCAGCGTCGGAGCGCCGAGGAGCACACCAAAGATCGCCGCGACCGCGGCGCTGATGAACATCGCCAGGAAGAAGTTCACGTGGTTCCCTTCGCGGACGAATCCGATCGGGCTCACCGTCGATGTGAGGAACGCCATCGTGTAGGCGCCGATCGCGAAGAACGCCGCGTATCCCAAGTCGAGCAATCCGGCGAAGCCGACGACGACGTTCAGGCCGAGCGCGAGGACGATGAACAGCGTGATCGGGATTGACTTCGCCTCCCAACCCAGCCCGAGCAGGTTGTTGACGACGGGGAACAGGAGGGCCGCACCGATGCCGATGATCGTTCCCCACATCTTTCGCTCGCGCGCCTTGCCGGTCGCCGTGTACCACCAGCCGAGGGTCGAGCGCGCGCGGCGCGGGGGGTTCTCGGGGGGCGGAGCCACCCGGTGGCGTGTCACGCCTTCTCCCCGGTCTCCTGACCCAGGAGGCCGGTCGGCTTGAACACCAGGATGATCACGAGGAGCGAGAACACGCCGACGTTCTCCCACTGGCCGCCGGCGTAGGTCACGGTGAGCGCGGATAAGAGTCCGAGGACGAATCCGCCGAGCGCCGCTCCGTTCACGTTCCCGATGCCACCGAGGACCGCGGCGGTGAAGGCCTTCAGTCCGGCCGTGAAGCCGAGCGTGAACACCGTGTTGTTGTTGTAGAGCCCGTACATCAGCGAGGCCGCGCCGGCGAGCACACCGCCGAGCAGGAAGGTGAACGCGATGACGCGGTTCACGTCGATGCCCATCTGCTGCG
>WNGA01001450.1_pt1 | contig 36453 bp, 35 predicted proteins | sample 5400061 | NCBI WGS metagenome assembly WNGA01 (sample SAMN13153366, study PRJNA577476) | soil metagenome | isolation source: 100 cm soil or saprolite under grassland replicate 2 | place: USA:California | collected 2016-06-15
CCGACGGCACCACGATCGCCTACGAGCGCACCGGCAGCGGGCCGGCGCTCGTCCTCGTCGACGGCGCCATGTGCTACCGCGCGGCGGGGCCGATGCGGCCCATCGCCGCCGTGCTACAGGACAGCTTCACGGTCTACACCTATGACCGTCGCGGCCGGGGTGAAAGCTCGGACACCCCGCCGTACGCGGTCGCTCGGGAGGTCGAGGACCTCCGGGCCGTCATCACGCAGGCCGGCGGGGAGGCGTACGTCTACGCCATCTCCTCCGGTGCGGCGCTCGCCTTGGCTACGGCGGCGGCTGGCCCCGGGATCGCCAGGTTGGCGCTCTACGAGCCACCGTTCATGGCCGGGCTTGAAGGCGGCACGCAGGTCAAGGACTACACCGAGCGGCTCAACGAGCTGCTCGACGCCGGGCGCAACGGCGACGCCGTGGCGTTGTTCATGACGAACGTCGGCATTCCGGCGCAGGCGACAGCCGCCATGCGGGCACAGCCGGGCTGGGCCATGTTGGAGGCGATCGCTCCGACGCTGGCGTACGACAACGAGGTGCTCGGCGACGGCAGCGTGCCGCGTGACCTGGCGTCGAGGATTGCCGTACCAACGCTGGTCCTTGCCGGCGGTGCCAGTCCGCAGCCACTTCAGCAGGCCGTGAAGGCCACCGCTGAGGCGATTGCCACGGCTGAGCAGCGGACGCTCGACGGCCAGACGCACGACGTTGCCCCCGATGCACTCGCCCCGGTGCTGGTCGAGTTCTTCGGCGCCTGACGACGCGACCCCTTCGGGCGGGTCACCACACCTTGATAGGGGAGATCTCAAGTCCTGGGTCTTCGGTGTGCACGAGGCACAGGACCCTGCTCCCAAGGAGTGCTCGGCCCGGCCGCCGAGGCCGCGCTGGCGGTTGAGGACTATACGGCTTCCGAGCGCTCCAGGTCCGGATCCTCGCGATAGTCGCTCGGGACGTCAACCATCTCGGTCTGCGGCCGGTATCCGGGATCGAGCCGTACCATATCCCACTCATTGATCCAGGCCCGCACGTACTGGCGCATCCGGGTGGCGCCCAGCCGCTCCAGGCCGGCCACGTCCGGGGGTTGCCAACCGAACGCCTGCCCGTGCAGCTCCCGCAGCCGGTCGTACGCTTGCTTGAGCTCGACCTCGTCCGGCGGGGTGAGCAGGTGCGTCTCCCGGTCGATGATCCGCATACCCACCTCGGCCGCCTCAGCGAGCGCGGTCGCGTCCGGCGTGTCCTTGGCGCGAAGCTTCGCCGGCACCAACTCCCGGTCGTTGCGATCGGTGATGACAGCGGCCTCGAAGTCGTCCGTCATTGCGAACACCGTGGCGATCGGCGTTCCCCGGCCGCCATGGTCGCCCCGCATCCAGCGGGCCAGCTCCGCGTAGGACTTGGCGCGCTGGAGCAGCGAGTACCGCCCGATGAGCTCGACCTCGTCGAAGAACACCACCCAGCCCGGCGACCCGGCGGCGGCGAGCAGCCGGGCGGCGAACCGCATCCGCTGCCGGGCCAGCTCCTGCGCGGCGACCGGCGACAGGTTGGGGCGCTGCTCACCGGTCTCCCGCAACCGGCGCCGCAGCTCCGGCACGGCGATCGGATCGCCCGACCAGAACCGCAGGATCGTCTCCGCGAACGCCGCGTCGTAGTCGCGGACGCGGGCGAACAGCGCCAGGGTCGCGGGGAACCGCTCGTTGATCTCGGACCCGCTCGACGCGGCCCAGCGCAGCAGTTCCGCGTACGGTCGGCCGTCGAGGTCCAGGCCGGCGGCCGCCTCGATGATCGCCGGCCGAGCCTGCCCGGCCCGTGCCGCCGAATCTGCCGCCGCCCGGAACACCTTGGCCGGGTCGTACAGCGGGGTCTCCTTGCTGATCACCACCCGGCTGACCGTCCAGCCGGCGTCGAGGGCGAGGCGGGCGAGATGCTCGAGCAGGTGGCTCTTTCCGGCACCGAACCCACCGCCGAACAGCAGGCCGCCCGGGCTGCCACCGGCGACGCTCTCGCACAGGGCCTGGAACCGGTCCTCGATGGCCGACTGCCCGCTGCCGAGCGCCGCCACGGCGTCCCGGCTGGGCACGCCGGACCGCAGTGCCTCGATCGCTCGGCGGGCCGTAACGGCCGGATCCGAGGTACCACGACTCTGGCTCGGCGCATCGGACGCCACGCGGCGACCCAGAACCATCGTGCTCCCGATCGTCATGCTGCCTCCCCTGACTGCGCGCCGACGCGCACCATGGCCGCGTACGGGTTGACCCGCAGCCGATCCCGAACCTCGTCGGCGACCCGCAACTGCAGCGCGGTGTATGCCGGCAAGCCACGCGCCTCGTCGTTCACGAGGGCCGGTGGTAGCTGGACCGCCACGAACAAGCCTTCGAGCTCGTCGGTCGCGTCGATCAGTTGGCGCACGAGCTCGTACGCGTCGAGGGTCGCGGCCTTCGAGTAGTAGTGCCCGTCGCGCAGCCCGACGGGCGGGCGGCGCGCCACGGCGAGCCGGTCGAGGTCCAGGTACAGCACCAGCCCGGACCGCCCGGCGATGCGCACCCACCGGCTCAGCGATACCAGCAGTGGCCTGGCGTTGTGGCGGTTCACCTTGGCGTGTAACCCCACCTTACGCAGGTCCGCCGCCGGCAGCCGCTCGCCGCACAGCCAGCCGAGGACCGTCTCCCGTTCGGTGGCGCTGACGTCGCCGCGCCCCAGGCGCTCCTGGCACAGCCGCAACATCGCGACCCGGAACTCGTGGCTCAGCTCGGTGTCCTTCAGCACGATCTGCTCGATCGCGCGGCGGACACTGCGGTACAGCTCGGCGGCATCGACTTCGTGGTAGCGGGCGATCGCGCCGAGGTCGATGCCGGCGTGCTCGTCCGGCACCGGGAACGCCGCGCGGTCCAACGCTGCGCGCACCACCGCCCCGGCTAGCGCGACCCAGTCCAACTGGCGGGCGACCGTGGCGAACACCTGGTCGATCAGGTGGACCCGGGTGGTGGTGGCGTCCACCGCCGCATGCTCGAACCGGTCGCCCAAGCCGGCGAGCCCACTCGACAGCCGCGCACGCACCGCGTCGTCGCTCACGCACAGGACCTTGACCGCCGCGCCGCCGCGGCTGATGTATCCGGTCAGATACTCCCGCTGAAGGAGCTCCAGGTACTCCCGGGGGTCGATCGCCTGGGCCGTCACGGCTGCTCCTGCCGCTCCGGGTCGGTGGTGAACGACACGCCCCAGTACCGCTGTTGTTGGCCGTTGCGGCCCACCGTCACCAACGTGCCGGCCCCCTTGGTGCCGGTGCTCGCGGCCCACCGCAGGGTCCGCGGGCTGCGCGCGGTCCACGTGACACCGCTCTGGTCGAGCAGGTACAGGTCACGGGCGAACTCCTGTTTGGAGTACTGGGCGCGCTGGCCGGGCAGCATTGTCAGCACCGACCAGATGTCGACCAGCCGGACCACGGCGTCGGCGCGCTTGCCCCCACCGGCCACGAGGAGCTCGTACGCCGAGCGGAGGCTGTCGAGGAACGTCTCGGCCTTGAACCGGACCCCTCGCTCCTGTGCCCGCGCGAGGGCGGCGACCAGCACGGACGGCCTCAGCCGCCGGTCCCGCACCTTGTCGATCTCGATGGCCGCGTCGGTCGGGAGCACGCGCAGCAGCGACGGGTAACACAGCAACCGGTCATCGTCCTCCACGATCGCCAGGCCACGCGCCTCCGCCGCGGCGAGCAGCTCCTTCACGTACGCGCCGGACGAGAGGTAGGCCTGCTCGTCGAAGTCGAAGTTGCCGGCGAGTGCCCGGGTGTCCTCGGCGAGCCCGGCCGTCGCCGCCTGGGCGGCCGACAATGCCTTGCGCAAGTCGCGGACCTGGCCCGTGCGGGCCGCGGTGAGTGCCCGCTTCAGCTCCCGTACGGCGGCGGTCGCCGTTCGCAACGTTGCATCAACGTCACGCTGCGTGGCGAAGAAGATCGCCTCGGACGTCCCCGGCGCGGAGTCGTCGGGCGGCGTGGCCGCCTCGCCAACCACCTCGTCGAAATCTACCTCTGACACGATTAGTGGACCCCATCTCGTGCGACGGACCGGTCACCAGACGTATCGATCCCGGCCGGCGGATACAGTTAGGACCGTGGTTGATCAGCCGGGTGCCGCTTCAGGGCGATGGGTTCCACCCGGACAGCCGGTCACGGTCGGCGGCCATGTTATCCCCGGCGGCTTGCTCTATGTCGGCCGACACGTCGGAGCGCCGGCCGGAGGTGTCGAACCCGCACTGATCAATCCGGATCTGCCGGTCGCGAGGTCCGCTGTCCCCGTCGTCGATCCCGCCCCCGGCCCGGCGCTGGCATATCACCTGTTCTCACCGGCCGCCCGTGCCGCGTACCTGGGATGGCTGGCCGGCGCCCGGAACGCCGACGTTCCCGCCGGCCTGGTGCTGCTGTTCTGCTTCGGCCTGGAACGCCGGGTGCTCGTCGACGGGGATCACGACCCGGCGGTGCGCCGGGAGCTGCCGGCGATCACCGCCGAGGTACGCGGGCTGTGGGCGCGGTACGGCGCCGCCGGACAGGCGGTACGCGGGACGCTCGACCGCCTGCTCGACCTGCTGGAGCTACTGACCGCACGGCCGTCGGCGCCATGCGCGCAGCCGACCCCTGACGGCGGACGCCCGTCGGCCGGCATGGCGGTACGGGTGGCGCTGGCCCGGTTCGCCGCCGCGTCCGCCCCGGTACCGGTGGACTGGGCGCGCGCCTGGGTCCGGCACCACCCGTCGCTGACGCCGCGCAGCGCACAAGCCCGCTGCCCGGAGGAGTTCGACCGGCTGTTCGCGCTGCGCTACCGCGGCCGGCACGGCGCCGGCCTGGTCCCGCCCGACGACGTGCCGGGGATCCAGCTGAGGTACCAGCCGGTCAACCCGGGCCTGACCGCCACCCTGGTGTGCCGCGAAGACCTGCCCGACGTGCTGGCGGAGCCCCGCAGCACCCGGGCGCTCGGCGCCTTGGTCGACGGCGTGGCCACCGCCCTCGATCCCTACCGGCGATGGCTGTCGAGGTTCCCGCAGGGTCGCGGTTCGCTGGCCGCCGCGACGGTGCTGCCGGCAGAACTGGTCGACATGGACCGTGGTCAGCTCGGAGCGCTGCGGGTGTGGGCCGAGACGAAGCTCGACGGCAAGCCCTGGGCGATGATCGACGCGGCCGAGTTCGGGGCGTTCTGGTCGACGGCGACGCCGGACCGGATGGCCCGCGACGAGGCCGAGGCGCTCCTCGGAGTGCTGGCACTGCTCGGCTTCGGCGTCGAGCCGGACGTCCGTTTCGGCACGCCAACTCTGGCGCCGGGACCGGCGGTACTCTTCCGCCTCGGCCGTCCGGCGGCCGATCGCCCGGGCCCCCGGTTTCCCACCGCAGCGGCGGTCGCCCGGTGCGCCGCCGCGGTGGCGTTGGCTGCCGGGCCGGTCGACCCGCGGAGCCCGGTTGGGGCGGCCGTCCTCGCCACCGTTCGTGACCTGGCGGCGCTGCTCCGCCTGGAGCACGGCGAGGATCTGCGGATGACGGCCCGGCTGTCCTGGATCCTGGCGACCGGGATGGGCGTCGACCGCCTGGGCCGACAGACCGCGCTGCTGGACGAGGCCGGGCGGGAGGTCGCCGGCCGCTACCTGATCGCGGTGGCCGCGGCGGCCGACCCGGCGGTCGGACCCGCCACCGTCGCCATGCTGACCCGGGTGTACCGGATCCTCGGGCTGGAACCGAACCTGGTGTTCCACCGGCTGCACGAGCAGAGCCTCGGCGGACGACCCACCTCCACCCGCCCCATCGCACGCAACAGGTCGGCTGGCTCCCCCCGCCCGGTCGGGCCGATGTGGTCAGACGAGCCCAGCGAACCAGCCGGGTCCGACCGGCCGGACGAGCCGGTCGTGGTTCGACCGGCCGATGCCGTCGCGCACGGGTACGCGTTGCCATGGGCGGCCGTGCCGCCGACCGCCGTGCCGCCGACGGACAATCGGGCAGCAGCGCCGGGCGGCGTCCCGCTCGACGCAGCGGCAATCACGCGGAAGCTCGCCGAAAGCGCGGCGGCCGCCGCGATCCTCACCGAGATCTTCGACACCGACCCGTCGCCCGATCTCGATCAGCCGTCCGGCACCAGCGCACCCTCCACTACCTGTCAACTCGTCGCCGGTCTCGATCTGGCGCACACCCTGCTGCTACGCGCGCTCGCCACTCGACCATCCTGGACCCGCCAGGAGTTCGCGTCGCTCGCCACAGAGCACGGCGTGCTCCCGGATGGCGCGTTCGATCTGCTGAACGAGGTCGCGATCGACGCCGTCGGGGCACCGGTCATCGACGACGACGCTAGGCTCGCGGTGAACACCGACGTACTTCTGGAGCTGCTCGCATGACCGAGCTAACTGGCGCTCGCTGCGCTCCCGCGGGTCACGCCCGATCCTCGCTGGAGGAGCGGGCTGCGCCCGCGCTGTTCCCGATTAGGCCGCCCAGCAGGCGACCCTCCGCTCATTCGCTACGCTCCCTCGACTCCGGGCCGGCTTCGGGTGGAGGCGCATGACCCAGCCGAGCGTACCGGTTCAAACCGGCCGGATCCGGCCGCGCGAGCGGGACGCCATCGTCGCCTCACTACGGGCGGGGGTGGTCCCTCGGATCGGCCAGCAGCACATCCAGGTCGGCCGGGCCGCCGAGGTACGCGGGGCGGCAGGCGACATCGACCGCATCGCCGACGGCGGTGCCGGCTGCCGGTTCGTCATCGGCGAGTACGGCTCCGGAAAGACCTTCTTCCTGCTCCTAGTCCGCTCCATCGCGCTGGAGAAGCGTCTGGTCACCGTCCACGCCGACCTGTCGCCGGACCGACGGCTGCACGCTGGCTCCGGACAGGCACGCAGCCTCTATGCGGAGCTGATGCGCAACCTGGCGACCCGGGCGCGACCCGACGGCGGGGCGCTGGCCAGCGTCGTGGAACGGTTCGTCACAGCGGCCCTGAACGAGGCCAACGCGGCTGGCGACGATCCGCGCAACACGATCAAGAGCCGGCTCGCGGCGCTGGCCGAGCTGACCGGTGGCTACGACTTCGCCGCCGTGATCGGCGCCTACTGGCGCGGCTACGACGGCGGCGACGAGCGGCTGCGGGCCGACGCGGTGCGCTGGCTGCGCGGCGAGTTCACCAGCCGGGTCGACGCCCGTGCCGCCCTCGGCGTACGGACGATCGTCGATGACGCGACCTTCTACGACCACCTCAAGCTGATGGCGCGGTTCGTCCGGCTGGCCGGCTTCGACGGGCTGCTGGTCTGCCTGGATGAGATGGTCAATCTCTATAAGCTCAGCAGTTCGGCGGCCCGCAACGCCAACTACGAGCAGGTGTTGCGGATCGTCAACGACAGCACGCAGGGCGGCGTGGAGCATCTCGGCTTCCTGTTCGGCGGTACGCCCGAGTTCCTGCTCGACTCCCGGCGCGGGTTGTTCTCGTACCCGGCGTTGGCCACGCGACTCGCGCCGAACAGGTTCGCCTCGACCGACCGGGTGGACCATTCCGGCCCGGTGCTGCGGTTGGGCAACCTCACCCCGGAGGACGTCTTCATCCTGCTGACCAAGCTCCGGCACGTGTACGCGGGCGGGGACCCGGCGCGGTATCTCGTGCCGGACGAGGCGATCACCGCGTACATGGCGCACTGCGCGGCGCGGCTCGGGGACGCGTACTTCCGTACGCCGCGCGAGACCATCCGCGGCTTCCTCGACCAGCTCGCGCTGCTCGAACAGCACCCCGACCTGCGGTGGTCCGAACTGATCGGCACCGTCGACCTCACGCCAGACCCGGCCGCCCTGTCCGCCGGCACCGGGCCCACCGCGACCGACGATGACGAACTCAGCTCGTTCCGGCTCTGAACCGCCCACCGCCCGGTTGCCACCGGCCTGGTTGCCGCCGGCCGCCCCGTCGCGAGCCTATGAGCTGTACCACCCGGCGGTCCAGCGGTGGATCTACGACCGCGGGTGGGACCGGCTGCGCGACGTGCAGGAGCGAGCCACCGCGCTGATCATCACCGGGGACCGCGATGTGATCATCGCGTCGGCCACCGCGAGCGGCAAGACCGAGGCGGCGCTGCTGCCCATCTGCTCCGTACTCGCCCGAACGCACGAACTGGGCGCGGGTACCGGTGTCGGGGCGCTGTACGTCAGCCCGCTCAAAGCATTGGTCAACGATCAGTACGACCGGATCGTCGACCTGGTCGAGCCGCTGGACCTTCCGGCGTACCGCTGGCACGGTGACGCCCCGGCATCGGGCAAAGCCCGAGTCCTGCGCGCACCGGCCGGACTGCTGCTGATCACGCCGGAGTCGCTGGAGGCGCTGTTCGTCCGGCACGGCGACCGGGTCCGGCGGGTCTTCGGCGGGCTGCGATACGTGATCGTCGACGAGTTACACTCCTTCCTCGGCACCGAGCGGGGCGCCCAACTCCAGTCCCTGCTGCACCGGATCGATCTGGCCGCGCACCGGCGGATACCCCGGGTAGCGCTTTCCGCGACGCTCGGCGACTTCGGGACGGCGGCGGAGTTCCTGCGTCCGGGGCATGGAGCCGAGGTGGCGGTGGTCGCCTCCACCGAGCCTGGCGGTGAGGTCCGGCTCCAGGTCCGGGGCTACCTCGACCTGGTCACGCCGACGCCTCCCGATCAGGAGCCCGCCGACCGGGCCGCGATAGCCGATCACCTGTTCCGGACGCTGCGCGCCACCGACAACCTGGTCTTCGCGAACTCCCGCGCGGCCGTCGAGGTCTACTCGGACATGCTGACCCAGCGGGCGATGCGCGCGGGGGTGCGGGCCGAGTTCCTCGCCCATCACGGCAGCCTCTCGAAGGAGATCCGGGAGTACGTCGAGGACCGGCTCAAGGATCCGTCGACGCCGGTGACCGCGGTCTGCACGTCCACCCTGGAGCTGGGCATCGACGTCGGCTCGGTGGACTCGGTCGCCCAGATCGGTGCGCCGCCGACCGTGGCCGGCCTGCGCCAGCGCCTGGGCCGGTCCGGGCGCCGCCCAGGCCGCCCCGCCATCCTGCGGATCTACGTCGCGGAGCCTGCGCTCACCCCGGGAACCAGCCCGGTGGACGCACTGCGGACGGAGCTGTTCCAGTGCGTCGCGATGGTCGAGCTGCTGACTGCGGGCTGGTACGAGCCACCGGACACCGCGGGCCTTCACCTGTCGACGCTCATCCAGCAGATTCTGTCGATCACCGCCCAGCGCGGGGGCGCGACGGCGGCTCAACTTTTCGACGTGCTGTGCGGGCGTGGGCCGTTCCATCGCGTCGACCGGGGCACCTTCACCGGTGTCCTGCGCGACATGGGCCGCCATGACCTGATCCAGCAGCACGACGACGGCCTGTTGATGCCTGGCGCCGCGGGCGACCGGCTCCTCAACCACTACAGCTTCTACGCCTCGTTCCGCACCTCACAGGACTACCGGCTGGTCGCGGACGGCTACACGCTGGGCTCGCTTCCGGTGGACCGTCCAATCCTGCCCGGCGCGTCGCTCATCTTCAGTGGCGCGCGATGGCGGGTGCTGTCCGTGGACACCGCGCAACGGGTGATCGAGCTGACGGCCGCCGAGGCCGGCCGACCTCCGGTCTTCCCGGGTACCGGCGGCGAGATCGCCGACGAGGTACGGCGAACGATGCGCCGGTTGTACCGGTCGCCCGACGTCCCCCGGTACCTGGACCCGACCGCGCAGACCCTCCTGGCCGAGGGGCGGGCTGCCTTCCACGCGTCTGGCCACGCCACCCACCGCATCTTCGCGCGGGGTACGGAAACCCTTCTGTTCCCGTGGCGAGGTGACCGGATCATGAACACGATCGCCGTCGTCCTGACCAGGCACGGCCTAGATGTCGGGCAGGATGGGGTGGCCATCACCGTCGGCAACTGCTCGCCGGCGGAACTCCTCGGGACGATCAAGGAGCTTGCCGCCGGGCCGCCTCCCGATCCGGTGGCACTCGCCGGCAAGGTACGCGCCAAGATCTACGACAAGTACGACCGTTACCTGAGCGAGGAGCTGCTCAACGTCGCGTACGCCGCCCGGGCGCTCGATGTGCCCGGTGCCCAGGCGAGCCTGGCCGAACTCGCCGAACTGCCGATGCCAGCCACGGCGATGTAGCCGCCCACTGGTCAAGATCTACACGGACTCAGCTAGAGTCCCGCACCCTCCGGGGAAGATCCCCAACTTGTGAGTAGGGCGCCGTTCGCCAACAAGATCCCCAACAGATCTGCTGGAGAGCGGTGCCAGTTCGGCCTCCGCGACGGAGCCTGGCCGTTACCTGGCGCCACCACGGACGCCGAGCCGCCGCTAACGGAGGCCGAAGACCCAGCGCACCGACCGCTTCCACCGCGGTGACGGGGTGCACGGTGATCGCCTGGGAGCGGAGCGTCGGCCTGGTGAACGGATCGCCGTCCCGTGTGGGTGATCCTCGCCGTGGTCAATTTCATGCTGAGCATTGCGGCCTGGTCGGCGGCGGAGCAGCCGCAAGCGAGAGCAGGGCGGCAACGGTCGAACGGCGATCTAGGGCCAACGGCTGCTGGGAGGTCCAGCGGCTACTCACGTTGGCGGACGGCCGGCAGGCTGCGTCCAGGGCAGCACGAGGCGCATGATGACCTCGCCGTCCGGGTCGAGCTCGCCGGTCGGCACGAACCCGAGTCGCTCGTAGAACCCGGCCGGGCCGCCGTCCTCCGGTACGTAGCTCGTCAGTAGTTCTGTCGCGCCCTCGGCCCGCACGAGCTCCGCGATCTGCCGCACGACCTCGAAGCCGTAGCCGCGGCCCTGATACCGCTGGTCGATGAGCAGCTTCCACAGGAACCACGGCCCGATGATCGCCGGTGGCTGCGGCTCTACGTTCCAGCTCAGCATCACGAACCCGACCGGCTCGTCGCCCGCGTAGACCGCCCGATACCACGGCTTGGCGTGGGGGTACTCGGCAGCCTCTCGCAGCGCGCCCCGCACCGACCCGACGAACCGCTCCTGCCCGGGTGCGACACGGAGTGCAAGGACCGCCTCGCGGTTCTCCTCGGTGATCTCGCGGAGGGTCACGACCACGGCGGCGAGCCTACCTGCCCGACGCCGTTCATCTCGCGTCGGCGCTGGGGGCGCGAGACGAGCCCGACGCACTTGTCGCGTAGCCACAGGACCGGCGATCCTGTGCAAAGGTTTCAAGCGGCTCGTACTGGAGCCGCGCTCGTACTGGAGCCGCGCTGAGGACCGCCCTGTGGCGCTGCGGTTCGCTGCCATGCCAGGGAATCCTCGAAGGCTTGAGGCGGCTCGCATATGGGTAGCATGAGCTAAACGTCGCTGCTGCGCGATGGGATGTGACGTGCGACGGGTGCGGGTCGGGTGTGCGAGTTTGTCTATGTCGCGGCGATCGACACGCCAACGGTCCTCCAGGTGGAACCGCGTAACGCGGCTCCGGTCAGCCTCGTACAGCGGGAATGGTCCGGGCAGCCGCGGGTGCATGTGCGCCGCTATGCTGACCTCTACGGCAACCCGTGTGTCCGGCTGGTGTTGCCGGCAGGGCGGTGCGTGCTGCGCTACGACGCGCTCGCGCTGGTGCCCGACGCGACCGAGGACGCCGACGAGCAGGCACCGGAGCTGCCACCCGACGAGCTGCCCGACGAAGTGCTCATCTACACCCTGCCCAGCCGCTACTGCCTGCCCGACATGCTCGGCGACGAGGCCTGGTCGCGCTTTGGCGCCATGCCTCGCGGCTACCCGCGCGTGCGGGCGATCTGCGACTACGTCCACACTCACCTGACCTTCAGCTACGGCAGCAGCGATCCGCGGTCCACCGCGGTGGACGTCAACACCTCCGGGTTCGGTGTCTGCCGCGACTTCACGCACCTGGCGATCTCGTTCTGCCGGGCGCTGAACATTCCAGCCAGATACGTCTTCGGTTACCTACCCGGCATGGATGTGCCACCGGACCCAGCACCGATGGACTTCGCCGCCTGGATGGAGGTCTGGCTGGGCGACCGATGGTGGACCTTCGACCCGCGCAACAATCGCCGACGCAAGGGCCGAATCCTGATCGGACGGGGACGGGACGCGTCCGATGTGGCCATGGTCACCACATTCGGCGCCCCGGTACTGGAATCGATGTGCGTGCATGCGGCCGAGGAGCCGGCCTGACCGCGGATACCCTGTCGCATTCCTCGCCGCGCTCGCCCCGCCTCCGGCACGCCTTGGCCTGGGTCCTGGACCGTCCGGTACTACCGGGCGCGCCTGCTCGGCCTGTCGCGCTCGCGGCGTACGGTCGCCTTCTTGCCCTTGATGGTGCTGCGGCGCAAGGCTGAGATCACCTCGTCGGCTGCCGACTCGGGAACCTCGACCAGGGAGAAACGGTCGGCGATCTCGATCGTTTCGATGTCGCGGCCACTGAGGCGCGACTCGCCGGCTATCGCACCAACCAGGTCCTGTGGCCGGACTCCGGCGCTGCGCCCGACGCCGAGGAACAGGCGCGCTACCTCACCATCGGATGTGCGACCGGGCCGCCCTTTGCGCCGATCAGTATCACGGCGCTGTGGTCCGCTGCGTGGTCCGCTGCGTGGGCCGATGCGCCCGGGCGCCTCGGCGATCTCGGGGATCTCCTGTTCATCGCCTCCGCCGCCATTGGACTCGTGGGCCAGCTTCACCGCAGCAAGCGCCACATTCATGACGTCGAACTCGTCAGCAAGCGTTTCCACGACAACACGGAAGCGCTCCAGGTCGTCGGCGAGGAGGCTTTCCTGCAGCGCCATGCGGGTCAGCTCCAGGCGCCGCGCACGCAGGTCGGCGATCGTGGGCAGCCTCTCTACGATGATCGGCTGCCGGGTTACCCGCTCGATCGCCTTGAGCATGCGGTGCTCGCGCGGCTCAGCCAGAGTGATCGCTACGCCCTCACGGCCTGCACGGCCCACCCGCCCGATGCGGTGTACGTATGCGTCCGGTGAGGACGGAATGTTGTAGTTGACGACGTGGGTGAGCTGCTCGACATCAAGGCCGCGGGCGGCCAGGTCGGTGGCGATGAGCAGGTCCACGGTCCCGTTGCGCAGCCGCCCCATCACCCGGTCGCGCTGCTCCTGGCCCATCCCGCCGTGTAACGCCTCGGCACGGTAGCCGCGTCCGTTCAAGGTTTCGGTGAGCTGGTCGACCTCCTCCCGGGTGCGGCAGAACACGATCGCTGCCGAAGGCGCCTCGACATCCAGCACCCGTCCGAGCGCAGCGGGCTTGTACGCTCGGGCGACCAGGTAGGCGCTCTGCCGCACCAGCGAGGCCGTACTCCTGGCCGCCGCCGCGCCGCCCATTTCAATCCGGACCGGGTCCCGCAGGTGGCGACCGGCGATCCCGTCGATGCGCGACGGCATCGTCGCCGAGAAGAGTACGGTCTGCCGATTCTCGGCAGTCTCGGCGAGGATCGCCTCAATGTCTTCAGCGAACCCCATGTCGAGCATCTCGTCCGCCTCATCCAGCACCACTGTCTCCACGGCTTGCAGCCGAAGCGTCCCCCGACCGATGTGGTCCACCGCGCGGCCGGGCGTGGCGACCACGACATCGACCCCGCGCTCAAGCGCCTGCAGTTGGCGGCCGATCGGCTGCCCGCCATAGATCGGAAGGACGCGCACGCCAAGATCGCGACCGTAGCGATGGAACGCCTGCGAGACCTGCATGGCCAGCTCACGCGTTGGCACGAGCACCAGCGCCACCGGCCTCACACCTCGCCCGCCGCCGGGGAGACGCTGGAGCACCGGCAGCGCGAACGCGGCTGTCTTGCCTGTCCCAGTCGCGGCCTGACCGAGCAGGTCACGGCCCTGCAGCAACGGCGGGATCGCGGCACGCTGGATCGGCGTGGGTTCCTCGTAACCCAGGCCGGACAGGACGCCCAGCAGTTCGGGTCGCAGTGCCAGGTCGGCGAAGCTCGCCGAATCCTCGGACCGACTCTCGCTCATCATCGCCACTCCCGGTCCTCGTTCGGTCAGCATGGCCGTACATGCAAGGCGATCGTGTCATGCCCGCCCGGCAGGGCCCGTGCACGTGCCAACGAACCCCAGCAACGGGACACCGCCGACCGCGGGAGACCAACGTGTCGAACAGCTGGGCGTACCGCAGCAGGTGGATGCCGCCGACGAACGGCCATCAGATGCACTTGGCGGGGCACCGACAGACCAGCGCGAACGCGACATATGTGTTCACCCCAGGACCACTTACCGCAGCGCGCCGCCGTGCGCCACATGCGCTAGCCGCGGGCCGCGGCCGGCAAGCTGAGCAACCCCAACAGTCGGCGAGCCTTCATCTGGCCGATGAGCGGGCGTCTACTCGTCAACAGCGACCTGTACCGCAACTGCGGCCGCCGTTTCCCACGCGCTGTGCCGGGTAGAGCACGTTGAACGCTCGTCCTGATCAAGCCACCAAGGTAGAGATATGCGCCGCGTCGCCGTGTTCCTGCTGCTCGTGCCCGCCGCCGTTGCCGCTGGCTGCACGCGCAACTCGGCCAACACCACACCAGCCAGGTCTACCCCGGCCATGTCGACCTCGACCACATCGGGCCGGACGATCACCGCCAGCGGCACCTTCGTCGCCTACACCCCCGGTGCGACCGCGGTTACCTACGACCCGGCACTGGTACCGGTGGGCGCGACCGCGACGGCGACCATCACGCAGACGGCCTCGAACACACGGGTACAGTTGACCGTCGCCGGCCTGCGGCCCAACCGCGGCTACGGCGCACACCTGCACACCAACCCGTGCGGTCCGACCGGTGATACCGCGGGCCCCCACTACCAGCACCAACACGATCCCGCCGCATCCGCGTCCCGGCCCTCGGTGAACCCGTCCTACGCCAACCCACACAACGAGGTCTGGCTCGACTTCACCACCGACGGCAACGGCAGCGCCTCCTCCACCGCCACCCAGCCGTGGACGTTCGGCACCAGCCCCCGATCGTTGATCATCCACGCCATGACCACCAAGACGGCACCCGGCCAAGCTGGTACCGCTGGTGCCCGCGTCGCCTGCCTGACCCTGCCCGCGTGATCCCTCGACCTCCGCTCGCGCCGTGTCGAAGAAACCGAGCTAGGTAAGTGGTGTTGAACGTGGTTGGCCGGGATGCGGTCGATCAATGTTGCTGTGTGGTGGTGCGGGTTTGCTGGGGTGGTAGACGCCGAAGTCGTTGCTGGATTGGCGTTGTAGGTCTGTTGTGTGGGTACGGTGGGCTGTTCTGGTCGGGTTCAGGCGGGGTTGAGGGTCCAGCCGTGGCGGCTGGTGTGGGTGAGGCCGAGGGTGGCGAGTCGGGCGAGGTTGACCGCGGCGGCGAGGAGGGTGAAGTCGGCGGCGAGGCGGGCCGGGGGTGCGCGCTGGCGATGGCCCTGACTCTGGGACGGCCTTGCCGCGCTGCGGCGGGTTGCGGTCGGCTGTGGCCGTGTCCGACCTGCAGCTGCCGTCCCCGACCGGTCGGGAGCTCTCCGACGAGGCCGCCCGCGATCTTCTCGCCGCCTGCGCGGGCCGTACCTGCCATGGAGCGCCGCCACGATGCGGCCGGCCGGGCTCGCGACCGTCTGCAACGACATCGTCCTCAACGGGCGGCGCCGGGTCGTCGAGCTCGGCAGCGGAGTCAGCACGGTGCTGCTGGCCGGCCTGCTCTGCCAGCGCTGGCCGCTGGGCGGTTTCCGCGTCGCGGCTGTCGAGCACGACGCCCACTGGGCGCAATGGGTTACCGAGCAGCTCGACCGTGAGGGCGTGGGCTCCGACGTGATGGGTGGTCCACGCTGCCTTGGCCGCGCACCCACGCGCCGAGCCGGGCCTGAGCTGGTACGACGACGCCGCGCTCACCGAGGGTTTGCGCGTCGCATTGCGGGGCGATCCCATCGACCTGCTCCTGGTGGATGGCCCACCCGCCTACGCCGCCGGCCACGGGTTGGCGCGCTACCCCGCACTGCCCGTCCTGGGTGACTGGCTGGCCCCCGGCGCGACCGTGGTCCTCGACGACGCCGAGCGGCCCGGGGAGCAGGAGGTGCTGCGACGGTGGGAGCGCGAGACCGGGCTTGACTTCGACCGTCGGGCCGACCGGGCGGGTGTGGCCGTGGCCAGGGTTGGCGGCGTGGGCCCGGTCACCGGTCCTCGCCATGGCTGAGGAGCAGGCAATGGTGAGCGAGGAAGGGTGCGGCGGCTGCAGGTCGTGCGAGTCATCGGCGTGCTCGAGGTACTCGTTGCACCAATGGTTGATCGTCCACGGTGCACCGAGCGTGGGGTATGACCGGTCAGGCTGACGCGGCTGCCCACCTCAGCCGACCCGGCGGGCGTGGATCACCCGGCGGTAGACGGCGGCGTACCGCTCGGCCACGAGTGCGGCCTGGAAGCGTGCGGCGTACGCACGGCCCCCGTCGAGGTCGGTGCGCTGCTCGCCGCGCAGGATGCCGGCGATGCCGGCCGCGAGCGCGCGGGGGTCCTCGGGGGCCACGAGTAGGCCGCGACCCACGCCCAACGTCAACGGCAATCCCTCCACGGCGGCGCCGACGACCGGCACGCCCAGACCCATCGCGACGACCGCCGACTGCGACCACGCTTCCTCGCGGGACGGTACGACGTGCACCGCCGCCCCGGCGACGTAGCCGGCGGGCTGGTAGGTCCAGCCAGTGAATCGGACTCGCTCAGCCACCCCGAGCTCGTGGACGCGGCGCTGCAGCCATGATCGCATCGGCCCGTCGCCGACGAGGTAGCAGTGGGGCAGCTCGCCCAGCTCATCGGCGAGCAGCGGCAACGCCTCGACCAGTACATCTGGACCCTTGTCCTCGCGAAACCTGCCGGTGAAGGTCAGCCGGGGAGTCGCCAGATCGGGCAGCGGCGAGGCATCGAGCCCTTCCACAGCCGAGCGTCCCTCGTGCACCCCACGCGGATCGAGTCCCAGGGTCGCGGCGAAGGCCCGCGCCGCCGGGCCGTGCGCGAAGAACGCGGCTAGCCGCCGCGCAGCGGCCTTCGCCGCCGCGCTGTAATCGCCGTGCGGCCAGCTCACCGCGTTGTGCTCACTGGCCACCAACGGCGTACCGACGCCCTTCAGCGCTGCGGCGGCCGCCCACCAGGCGCCGAACATGTGGGCGTGGACCAGGTCGGCGCCGACCAGCCGGGGGCGCAGCCAATCGACGAAAGCACCGTCTGGCGCCCACTGCAGCCGCCGGTGCTCGCCGGGGGAAAATGCCTCGATCGACACGCCGTAACGGCAGGCCACGCCAGTGCCCGCCTCGGTGGCATCCCCGGCCAACAGCAGCGAGGAGTCGACCCCGAAGCCGGCCAGGGACCGCGACAGCCGCAACGCGGACAGCTGCGCGCCACCCGGTTCGAGCACGCCGATGATCCGAACAACACGCATCACAGACCCGCCCGTGGTCGCCCCATGGGCACCATCGTGCCTGAGTCATCACATCCTTCGTACCCACCGATCGCAGGCACCCGGCGCGCTGCCCACCCCGAGCACAACGTCCGCTACTCGGCACGACAGTGCGGTTCGCGGCATTAGCCCACGGGCGGTCAGGCGGCGGGTCGTTCGGGTTCGCCTTGGCCGGTGGGCACGCGATCGCGGCGCACGGCATTCTCGAGCGCCCTAGCGAGGATGTGGACCTGTTCGCCGACTGGCAGCGTCGTGCCGACTTCCCGGCCGCCGTCGACGAGGTGATCGCCGCGTACCGGGCCGAGGGCTTCGACGTCCGGGGCTGACTTACGTCTGGACACGTTTGCCCGGCTGAACGCCACCGATCCGAACGACCCTGACCGCCAGCACCGGGTGGAGCTGATCGCCACCTGGCGCGCCCAGCCACCGGTCCAGATGGACATCGGCCCGGTCCTACATCCCGACGATGTCATGGCGGGCAAGATGGATGCTCTCGGCAACCGCGCCGCCGCCCGCGACTTCCTCGACATCGACGCCGCGGTCAGCGGCAGGCGCTACACCCCAGAGCAGCTTTGCGACCTCGCCCAGAGCCGACAAATGCACCCCTCGGCAGTTACGTGCCGAGACGACGGCACGCCGTGATGGTCTATGCGTACGCGGGTGCAGCAGCTGTGGTGACCCTGGACCAGTGCCAGCAATGCGGCCAGCCCTAGCCGAGGGACTCGTCCTGACCGCGGTGGTCCCCGCCGGTGTCGGGCTTGTAGCGGTCCATGGTGTGCTGTCCTGCGACATTCAGCACCCAGGTGCGTACCCCCTCGCGGCCAGGTTGGTACTGGCGCGCGAGGTGCCACACATCGATGAACACAGCGTTCGTGACGCTATCGGCCTCGTCGCCGGGGCCGAACAGGCAGGCTGCGGAGTCCCGCACATGCGGGGACAGCACGTCGTACAGAGCCTGGAATGCGATCCTGTCGCCGGCTACCGTCCGCCGGACGTACTCGTCGAGCAGGTCGGCCTCGGACATGGTCGCCCCGGGCGGACCATGGTGGGCGTCTGCTGCGGCGACCCGATGGCGACCAGCGCTCGGCACCTCGAGGATGGACAATGTCGCTCCTAACGGACATGCCGTGCCCGTGTAGCATGGACCGGTCGCCGAGGTCCGGAGCGACAATTGGGACGCCATCGCATCAGGTGATGCGGTGATATTCCGTCGTGATGCTATCCGACGACCGGGCCGCACGCCAGAATCGCCGGACGTGGCCAGCTCGGCCCGCAAGGGCTGAGCTGGCCACGGCGGCCGAGTGTTCGGCGTCGGTGGGGGTGGGATCAGGCGGTGAGGGTGACCGGGATGTCGACGACGTGGATCCGTGAGCCGTTTTCCGCGGACACCTCGTATACCTGGACGGTGGCGCGCTGCTCGCGGGGCATACGGTAGGTGATGGCGACCGAGTAGTCGCCGCGGCAGCCGGAGCCGCATGTCGCGGTGGTGAAGGTGGTGGCGATCTCGGCGCCGGCGGCGTCGAGGATCCGCACGCTGACCGTTGCCTCGTACACGTTTGCGGTGCCGGCTACGGTGATCGGGCTGGACACCCGCTGGCCGATCAGCGGGCTGCTGACCAGGATCGCGGGCAGCAGGTCGGCGTAGTCGGCGCGTCCCAGCGGCGCGCCCAACGCCTCGCCACCGCGTTGGAAGCCGACCTTCGACACCGTGGGGAACTGGGTGAGGGTGTAGACGACCTGGGCCTGGCGCAGCCGCGCCGGATCACGGCCGCCGGCGTAGAACGCTGCGGGCAGGTTCACGGTGGCGACCCCGCCGGAGATGGTGATCTCGAAGGTGGTGCCGGCCGGCACGCCGGTGCCGACACCGGCCGCGGCTTCGGCAGCCGACGGGCCGGCGACGAGCTCGGTGAGTGCGAGCCTTGACGTGGCCGTCGTGGCCGGCCGGGTCCGGCTGGTGGAGATGATCTTCCCGCCACGGGTGAACCAGACGGCCACCGTTGTGGTGCGTGTCGGCTGGCCGGTGTCGACACCGGTGGACCCGGGCGGTGCGGTGGTCGCGGGGCCGGACGGGTCCACTGTGGACGGGCTGGCCGGGGGCGGCGGGTCGGTGGGAACCGTTCCCCTGGACCCGGATTGGTTGGTTCCGCAGGCGGACACGAGAATGGCTGTGGCGGCCAGCAGTATCGTCGCGAGGCGTTTCATGGTGTTCCTTCCGTGAGGTTGTCTCGCCCCTCACGGTCCGCGTCGGCCCTCACCACCCCTTCACCATCGGGCAACAGTCGTGTTACCGGCAGCCGGACCCGGAACTCGGTGCCCACACCGATCTCGCTGCGCACCTCGATCTCGGTGCCGAGCAGCCTGGCGTTCTCCCGAGCTATGGCCAGACCGAGGCCGCTGCCGGCGCCTGACCGGGCGGGGTCGGCTTTGTAGAAACGGTCGAACAGGTGCCCGAGGTGCTCCGGTGCGATGCCGGGGCCGCGGTCGCTGACCTGCAGGCATGCCGTTGACACGGTGGCAGCTATTCGCACCCACACGTCGCGTTGGCCGTGTTCGACCGCGTTGGCGATCAGGTTGGAAAGGATCCGCTCGATCCGCCGCGGATCGGTGGCCACGGCGATGTCCGCGCCGTCGACGGCCACCCGGCCGCGCCAGCCCCGAGCGGCGATGATCGCGTCAGCGACGGCGCGGAGGTCCACCCGCTGCACGCGTATGGCCTCCTGTCCGCCGTCCAGCCGGGAGATCTCCATCAGGTCGTCGACGAGTCGGCGCAGCCGTGCCACGTCGGCGACCAGCAGCTCCGCCGGCCGGCGTACCTCCTCGGGCAGCCGCCACAGGTCCTCCCGCAGCAGCGACGCCGCCGCCAGCAGCGCCGTGACCGGCGTACGCAGCTCGTGCGCCACGTCGGCGGTGAACCGGCGCTCGCGGGCCTGCGCCTCGGACAGCGCCGCAATCTTCGTCTCCAACGCCGCCGCCATGCGGTTGAACGACGAGGCCCACACCCCGAACTCGTCGGCGCCCTCGACCGGCAGCCGAGTGGCCAACAGCCCCTCGGCGACCGCACGGGCAGCCGCGCTCGCCCGACCCACCGGCTCGAGCGTGCGCCGGGCCAGCAGCCATCCCACCCCGGCGGCGAGCACCACGACGACGCCCCAGCCGCCGAGCAACGTCGTGCCCAGCCGGGCGAGGTCGTCGTGGATGGCGTCCTCCAGGTAGACCACGTACAGTTCAGCGGCCGAGGCCCGGATCCGGGCGCCCACGACGAGCAGGTGCCGACCGTCCACGTCCAGCCGCTGGTACGCAAGCCGGCCGGCGGCCACCGACGAGCGCAGGACGGTCGGCAGTACCGGGTCGAAAGCCGGATTCGAGGCCGCACTGCGGCCGTCGTCGCGCAGCACCACGTGACGACCGCTGCGCTCGAAGCTACCCAGCAGGTTCGCGCTGCGCTCGGGATCCAGCGGCAGGAACTGCTCGGCGAGCACCAACTGGTAGCGCAGGTCGGTCGCGGCGCGGTCCAACGACTCGTCCAGCCGCGCCTGGCGCACCAGCAGGTACGACCCGAGGGCGAGGGTCAGCGCCGAGACGCCGGCGACGATGACGAAGGCGACGGTCAACCGGCGGCGGAAACGCCCGGGGGCAACTGTCCGGCGAAACATGCCGGCCTCAGTCCGGGTCGAGCTTGTAGCCGGCGCCGCGAACCGTCTTGATCAGCCGGGGACTGGCGGGGTCGTCCTCGACCTTGGCACGCAGCCGCTGTACCGCGACGTCGACCAGCCGGGAGTCGCCGAGATAGTCGTAGCTCCAGACCCGCTCGAGCAGAATCTCCCGGGTGAAGACCTGCCGTGGCCGCCGGGCCAGCTCCAGCAGGAGCCGGAACTCCGTGGCCGTCAGCGCCAGCTCCACCCCGGCTTTCCAGGCCACGAAACGACCCGGATCGACCTGCAGCACACCAACCGAAATCGCCGTCTCCTCGACCGGAGCAGCGGCTCGGCGCAGCAGCGCCCGGACCCGGGCCACCAGCTCGGCCACCTCGAACGGCTTCTTGACGTAGTCGTCGGCGCCAGACTCCAGCCCCACCACGACGTCGACCGTGTCGGTCCGGGCGGTGAGCATCAGGATCGGCACCCGACTGACCTTGCGGATCTCGCGGCACACCTCGAAGCCGTCCAACCCGGGCAGCATCACATCCAAGACAACAATGTCGAAGACGTCCTGCCGGCCCTGGGTGAGCCCATCGCGGCCGTCGGCGGCGGTCGTGACCCGAAACCCGGACCGTTGCAGGCCCAACGCGGTGACCTCCCGGATCGACGCGTCGTCCTCGACGAGCAACACCCGCTCATCCATGACCGATCCGTTCCTTGCCGCTCAATGCCTGGAGGAGGCCGAGAGGGTATCCCTGCCTTCGGGAATGTCCAGCAGTCGGTCGAGCTCGAGATCGTTGTGCCTCGTGGACGGCGATGACGTCGAACCAGTAAGCGCCCCGGCCGACCCGGTTGGAAGAACCGCGGACGTGTTCGGCGGCGCGGCGGTCGGCAACGCCGGTAAACCGGCCACGCACGGTGCCGGCGCTGGTGTGGTACCGGGCCATCCGCCAAACCTCGACGAAGGTCGCCTGCAACACTTCGGGCGCGAGCGTGTCGTGCAGACCGGCCAGGGCCGAGCGGTCGCCACGAGCGACCCGCCGGGCCAGGCCGCCCAGTGGGTCGCCGATCCCGGTCTTCACCATCGGCGGACCGGCGTGGCGACCGGGCGGCGAATACTTGCCAGGCATGGTTCCTCCAGTGGGCACCTGCCCTAATACGGGGGTACACCACCAGGGGCTGGGGCAGCGCACGCCTGCCAAAGATTGACGATCTCCTGGCCGGTCCGAGTTTCCGGTCGGTCATCTACCGCGGGGTCCAGGCGGCGGGGGTATTGCCAGCGCGAACGCTGGCCGATGCGTCGGCGTAGAACGCCGATCCTGCGAACAACACTACGCCGCCGCCGGGCGCGACAGGCCAGCGCCGCATCGTCCGTCAGGGTTTGTCGGCGACGAGTACCTCGGTGGTGAGGAACAGCGCCGCGATCGACGCGGCGTTCTGCAGGGCGCAGCGGGTGACCTTGGCCGGTTCGACGATGCCGGCCTGGAGCATGTCGACGTACTCGCCGGTCTCGGCGTTGAGGCCGTGGCCTACGGGAAGCGAGTTGACCTTCTCGGCCACCACACCGCCCTCAAGGCCGGCGTTGATGGCGATCTGTTTGAGTGGCGCGGTGAGCGCGACACGGACGATGTTCGCCCCGGTGGCCTCGTCACCGGTCAGGTCCAGCTTGTCGAACGCGGCGACCGCGGCGTTGGCCAGCGCGACGCCGCCACCCGGGAGCAGGCCTTCTTCGATGGCGGCCTTGGCGTTGCGTACGGCGTCCTCGATGCGGTGCTTGCGCTCCTTCAGCTCGACCTCGGTGGCCGCGCCGACCTTGATCACCGCGACGCCGCCGGCCAGCTTGGCCAGCCGCTCCTGCAGCGTCTCCCGGTCGTAGTCGGAGTCGCTCTTGTCGATCTCGGCGCGGATCTGGTTGACCCGGCCCTGGATCGCCTCCGGGTCACCGGCGCCGTCGACGACGGTGGTCTCGTCCTTGGTGACGACGACCTTGCGGGCCCGGCCCAGCATATCCAGCCCGACGTTGTTCAGCCTGATGCCGACCGTTTCGCTGATGACCTGAGCACCGGTGAGGGTGGCGAGATCGGCCAGCATGGCCTTGCGGCGGTCACCGAAGCCCGGCGCCTTGACCGCGACCGACGTGAAGGTACCGCGGATGTTGTTGACGACCAAGGCCGCGAGGGCCTCACCCTCGACGTCCTCAGCGATGATGACCAGCGGCTTGCCCGCCTGCATGACCTTTTCCAGGATCGGGAGCAGGTCGACCAGGTTCGAGATCCTGTTCTCGACGATAAGCAGGTACGGATCGTCGAGGGCGGCTGCCATCCGCTCGGTGTCGGTGACGAAGTAGGGCGAGATGAAGCCCTTGTCGAGGCGCATGCCCTCGGTGAGCTCCAGCTCCAGGCCGAAGGTGTTGCTCTCTTCGACGGTGATGACGCCTTCCTTGCCGACCTTGTCCATCGCCTCGGCGATGATCTCGCCGACGGTGGTGTCGGCGGCGGAGATCGACGCCGTGGCCGCGATCTGCTCTCTGGTCTCCACGTCCCGGGCCTGGTTGCCCAGCGCCTCGGTCACCGCGGCCACGGCCTGCTCGATGCCACGCTTGAGCGCGATCGGGTTCGCGCCAGCCGCGACGTTGCGCAGCCCCTGCCGCACGAGGGCCTGGGCGAGAACGGTCGCTGTCGTGGTGCCGTCACCGGCCACGTCGTCGGTCTTCTTCGCGACCTCCTTGACCAGCTCGGCGCCGAGCTTCTGGTACGGGTCGTCAAGCTCGATCTCCTTGGCGATGCTGACGCCGTCGTTGGTGATGGTGGGTGCGCCCCACTTCGTGCCCAGGACGACGTTGCGGCCCTTCGGGCCCAGCGTCACCTTCACCGTGTCGGCGAGGACGTTCATGCCCCGCTCCAGGCCACGTCGGGCCTCTTCACCAAAAGCGATCAACTTGGCCATCTGCGTCATCCTCTACATCGCCGTGCCCACGTACCGCACCTGCTCGGACCGACCTGCGATGACCGCTGCTACGGTCCCCCTCTCCGGGGTCCCATCCCATTCGGTTAGCACTCACATAGGGAGAGTGCTAACCACAGTGCAGCACCTGTTGCGCCAGAGCGCAAGCGACAGCCCGGTCACCCCTTCCCGGCGCCCCGGATCACCACTGGCGTCGCCCTGCCCCGCGGGGCGGCACGGTCGGGCTCGCCGCCACTGGACCACGACACCGCCGAGCCCGCGGCCCGGGTCTGCGCGAACTCGCGAACACTCTCGCCTTCGCCGGCACCGCTGCCCAGCTGACATGGCGCGCCTGGTACCCGCTCCTGGCACGGCCGGGCTGGCTCGGCGACGCCACGAGCGGACGAAGAGTCGCAGTCGTCACCACGACCTCGCCTTCCGGGTCTGTACGGCCAAGCGGTCACGGGCCCGAGTGCTCCGACGCAACGCCCCGGTCCCATCACGGTGGCAAGCGACACCGGGTCGGACCGGGTCTTCAGAAACCACCACCCGTGGCCATCTCCGCACCAACGGCGGACTCATAGCCATCGGGGACTCGAGCGACAACCGCCACCTACGCCGGTCGCGCCGAGCCGCCGGCGGCCATGCGTGCGACGAGCCAGGGGCCGACGTGCTGCCTCTGCTCTTTCGGCTCTCCCCAGAACACGATCGACCCACCCGAGGCCCGTGGCCGGTGGTCGCCGCAGGACTAACCCTGCGGCTGTGCGGCGCCGGATGCGCGCCTGCGCGGCTGCTCGATCGAGCTGCGTACGAGACGCTCTACGAAGACGGCGACGAAGGTGCGAATCCGGGCGGTGTCGAACTGGCGGTAGAAGCTGCGTACCCGACCCTCAAGGTCGGCTTGGGAGATCTGTTCGCTCGGGAAACGCCGCTGAAGTCGCCCGGCGATCTCGGCGATCTGCTCGGCGTAGCGAGGCGCGGCCTGCACTGAGTCCGCAGGCGTACCGCCAAGCGGGGTGGCCGGATGGAGCTGAGCCAAGGTCTGATTGGAAAGCTGCGCTGTTGACATAGTTGTCACGGCCCTAGCTGGAAGAACTCAAGCATCACATGCCTGGCCAGCATCCACCCATGAGTCGATCATGAACAGTGGAAGCCAAGAGCGCGGCGACGAGCACCACCCTGCACGATCGACCACGGCCGCGGGAACGCGGAAATACACAACGCCAGCGAGTTGCCCGTCAGCGACGTCGAGCGGGACGGTGAAACCGCCACGGTGCCGCACTGCCTGCCGGGCGTCGGCATCCCGCGATACCCGCGCGGCGTCCTGCTCCGCGATGCGACGCGTCCCAGCGGCGGCGCTGGGCGTAGATCCGGTCCACCGCGGGCCGCGTAGTTGGCCACCTCGTCCGAACGGGTGTACGCCCGGCACGACGGGCTCCTGCAGATCGGACGGCACGGGTGCGTCGTCGGCACCACCGGCCGCCCACATGTGCGCAAGATCCAGACCTGCCGGCGGCCGCCCCTCGCGGCCGGACCGCGCACACGCGAGCGTCCCTGATCCACAACCGACCGCAGACAACGCGGCGTCCGGCCGTTTGGATATGCACCGGGCATGTGCCGCCCTGCGGCCGGAGCGCGGGCAGCCAGCGCCGCTGGGCGCAGATGTCGTAGTCCACAAGAGATCGGCGCTCGAATGTGGGCGACGGCTTGTTCGCAGGACCGGGCGCCGCGGCACCGGTGGATCCACGACGTCGCACGGTACCGGCGGCAAGGCTGAGCCGGGCAGGAGCTGCCAGGTAGGCGCGCCGCTACGGATGCTGTACCTCGCCTTCCGCCGCCACCGACGGCTGACTCTGCTCGCCTCGGCCAGTGCCTGCAACACGCCAAGGTCCCGGTCCTCAGTCAGGAGACCACGATCCCGCGCCGCGCCTGCTGGTCTCGACGCAGGGGCATCACGTCTGAACAGGCGTAGCATGAAGATGTCGCTCGGGACCCCGGCGGCTGACAGTCCGCCGCCGGTGGACGCACCGCCTCCGATCGAGGCCAACATGGCCGGACACCCGCAGACGAGACCTCATCTCCCAGGGCTGCCCCTTCCGCACGCGCCATTGGCTTCGCTCGGAAGGCAATGGCGCAAACGGCCGGTCCAGACGGCCGAAAGACCCTGGGCCGGGGCTGGTACAACGGTCGCCCGTCGGGATGCGGGCCTCACACGGGCCGGTCACCGGAGCGACGACACGCCCGCGCTGGTCACGCACCCGTCTCGCCTGGCCGACGAACAGCTGTCGGACCGGCCCGTCGCCGACGCCCCACACGCCGTTCACCACGACATCCGTGCGCAGCGTCCCCCATTCCAACGATTGATCGACCAATGAGTTGTCAAGACGATGAGAGGCGGCGGTTGTGATGGCCGCGACGCAGAACCGTCCGGAGCCGCCGGGCCCGGACGCCACGCAGACCAGGCCGGGCGGCGGCTCCGGCTGGCCGGATGGCCGCGGGCCGGGTCCCTGGGGAAAGGTGCCGCGCAGCCGGATGGGCGGGGTGTGGGTGGCCCTGGTCGTGGCCGCCTTCGTGTTCCTCCTCCTGTTGATCTTCATCCTGCAGAATGGTCAGCGCGCCCAGGTGTCCTTCCTCGGCGCGCACGGGCATCTGCCGATGGGGGTGGCGCTGCTGCTCGCGGCGGTCTTCGGGGTGCTGCTGGTGGCGCTGCCGGGCACGGCCCGCATCATCCAGCTGCGGATGTTGGGCCGCCGCCGCGGCGCCCGCGTCGAACCGGAACCGCCCCCGGCCGCCGCCGGGCCGGACGACTCGGTCGGCTTGTAGCCCGATCGCTGCATGGCGGTGCACTGGCCCTGGACGGGCCGACTCCATTCGCCAACCCGCTTCCTGTGCTCTCATCGCATCAACCATGAGGACGGCTGCCATGACCACCAAGGACATCCAACGCGCCACGATCGTGGCGTCCTCGCCATCCTCGCCACCTCGGCTGCTGCTGGCCCCCGTCCGGGCCGGCCGGGCGGTCCTGGACGGCGGCTGGTGGCCCCGGTCGTGGGATCCGGTCGCCGAACTCCCCGGTCTGATCCTCGCCCTCGACGGCCGCTTCGGGCCGATCCGCCAGGTACTGCTCAACAGCGGCGCTTGGGACCACCGGTTCCGGCGGCTGGCGGTGGGCGCTCGGGTGGTTCGGATGGGCTGGTTCACCAGCCTCGACCCCGCGCTGCTGATCGCCACCACCCAGCGGGGCGACCAACTCGACCTGCTCGTCATCCCACCCGGCACCGCCGAAGCGGCGGCGCGCGCCGCGATGGCGCGGGCCGCCGACCCGGCCGACACGACCCGGGCACCCGGCATCCTCACCGCCATCCCGGCCGTGCCGGACGACGCACCGGACGACGACGTCGCGCCGACGTTGGTGTGGGACAACGAGGGCGGCCACCTCGCCGAGGCGCGCATACCCCGACCCGCCGGTGCACTGTCCACCGCCCGTTCGCGCTGAGGAGACCCCAGTCATGAGCCTCCTGCAGACAGCCATCCTGGCCGTCGCGGTCGCGGTCGTCGGTCTCATCATCGCGCCACGTCCCGAACCTGTTCCGGTCGAATGACCACCACACCGGTCGCGGCCCACCGCGACGCACCTACAGGCGGCTCCGGCTCCAACCCCCGGGCTCGCACCCGGCTCTACCGCGACGGCAAGTGCCTGCTGCACGACTTTCCGGTCGCCGACATCTCCGAGCACCTGACCGATCCGGCGTCGGTGGTGTGGCTGGACTTGTGCCGGCCCACCGCGGCCGATTTCGACATGATCAACGAAGAGTTCGGGCTGCATGAGCTGGCCGTCGAGGACGCCGTGGGCGAGTCGCAACGGCCCAAGCTGGACCGCTACGCCACACACCTGTTCCTCAGCGCCTATGCGGTCACCCTTGACGCCGAGAGCACGCGGCTGGACGTCAGCGAGATCGCGGTCTTCATCACCGACCAGGCATTGATCACGGTGCGCAAGGACGACCGGTTCGACATCACCCCAGTGCTCGCCCGCTGGGACGCCTCGCCCGACCTCGCCGGGCACGGCGTCGGGTTCCTGCTCTACGGCCTGCTCGACCACCTCGTCGACGGCCACTTCACCGCCGTACAGCAGCTCGACGAGGGCATCGAACAACTCGAGGACCTGCTCTTCGACGAACGCCGCGCCCAGATCCAGGCGGTTCAGCGGCGCTCGTTCCAACTGCGCAAGAACCTCGTCGTGCTGCGCCGCGTGGTGCTCCCCATGCGGGAGGTCCTCAACACCCTCCTGCGCCGCGACCTGCACATCGTCGACGCCGCGATGGCCCCCTACTACCAGGACGTCTACGACCACGTGCTGCGCGCCACCGAGTGGACCGAATCCCTGCGCGACCTGGTCGCCACGACCGTCGAGACCAACCTGACCGTGCAGGCCAACCGGATGAACCTCATCATGAAGAAGGTGACCAGCTGGGCGGCGATCATCGCCGTCCCCACCGCGATCACCGGCTTCTACGGCCAGAACCTGCCCTACCCCGGCTACGCCAGCCACTGGGGATTCGCGGCCTCCACCGCCCTCATCGCCGCCCTGTCCGCGCTGCTCTATCTCGCCTTCAAACGAAAAGACTGGCTCTGAACGGCCAGCAGCCGCCTCGACCCACCACGGGCCGGGTCGAGTGAGGAGCATCGACACGGGGTAGTCTCAGAGTAGCGTTAGCTCTGGACCCCGGCGACGTGCTGGACATCGATCGCCGGGGAGGACTCGTGAACAGCGTCATGCGCGACCCGCCGGAGCGTCTACTTCCGATTCCGCGCGGCGCCGCTGTCCCCGACCGGGCGGCCTTGCCGCTGTCCCAGGCGTCCCCGGTGTGCGAGCCGGACCCAGGCCGGTGACATCGTGAACGATGACGACCAACGTGGTGACCGGGTAGTTCGGATCTGGGCGCAGGTGGGCCAGCAGTCCCGGGGGGACTCGGTTTCGGTGGCGCACGTGTGCGCCGCCGCCGTGGCTGTGATCGGGGTCGACGGCGCCGGCGTGACCGTGATGGCCAGCCCGACCGTGCGGGACACGGTGCACGCCACCGACCGGGTGGCCGGCGAGCTCGAAGAGTGGCAGCTGACCTACGGGCAGGGTCCCTGCCTGGACGCGTTCACCGGCGGCGGCCCCGTCCTGGTCGTGGACCTGCACTCGCCGGACGCCGCGGCCCGCTGGCCGGTATTCACCCCGGCCGCGCTGGACAGCGGAGCGCAGGCGGTGTTCGCGCTGCCGCTGCAGGTCGGCGCGATCCGGGTCGGCGTGCTCGACCTGTACCGGGCCAGACCCGGCGGGTTGAGCCCGCACGAACTGGCCGACGCGTTGGCCTTCGCCGACACCGCCGGCATGCTGCTGCTCGACACCGCAGCCGGTACCCAACCCGACACCGCCGACCTGGCCTGGCAACGCGACGACCCGACGGCCCACCAGGCCCAGGTACACCAGGCGACCGGCATGATCCTGGTACAGCTCGGGATCAGCGCCGAGGCCGCCTTCGTCCGGCTACGGGCCCACGCCTACGCCCACGACCGGCGCCTGGGCGACGTGGCCCGCGACGTGGTCGAGCGGCGGCTCCGCTTCGCGCCCGATCCACCACCTGGCGGGCACGATGAACAGTGACACCACGCCAGCGCCCGCCAACCGCGAGCGCATCCCGCGGCCCGCACACCGAGGACTACCGTATGACGAGGGTGACCGAACATGAATGACCGACAACTGGCCGAGACGTTCGTCGAACTGGCCGACACCCTCGTCGACGACTTCGACGTGGTGGACTTTCTCCACCGGGTGACCGTCCGCTGCGCCGATGTACTGGGCGTGTCCGCGGCCGGGGTGCTGCTCACCGACCAGCGCGGCACCCTCCAGGTGGTGGCCGCATCCACCGAACAGACCCGGCTGCTGGAACTCCTCCAACTCCAAACCGACCAGGGCCCCTGCCCTGAGTGCTTCCACACCGGCCGGCCCATCGCCGTCGCGGACCTGGCCACCGCTACGAGCCGCTGGCCCCGCTTCACCGCCCAAGCCCGCCAGATCGGATTCGCCTCCGTCCACGCCCTGCCCATGCGGCTACGCACCGACACCATCGGCGCGCTCAACCTGTTCGGCAACCAGCCCGGCGCGCTCGACCCTGACACCATCCGACTCGGGCAGGCCCTCGCCGACGTGGCCACCATCGGACTCCTCCAAGCCCGCGCCATCCACCACCGCGACACCCTCGCCGAACAACTCCAAACCGCCCTCAACAGCCGCGTCATCATCGAACAGGCCAAAGGCGTCATCGCCGAACGCCGCCGCCTCGACATGGAAAAGTCATTCACCCTGCTGCGCAGCACCGCCCGCACCAGCAACCGCCGGCTGTCCGACCTCGCCCGCGCGGTCGTCGACGGATCGGAAACCCTCCAACCGCCCCAAGAGCAAACGTGACCACGACGCCCGATCACCTCCGCCCGTGCAGCACACCAGGACCGGCAGACCCTCATGCCGATGGGCAACGCCGCACCAGGTTGCCACCCGGTCGAGCGCCTCGCCAGGGCGAACCCCTACCGCACCCGCACCGTCGTGCAGCAGCCTCGTGGCTATGACAACACCGGTCAGCCGCTGATGTGACCGGCGACCGGGACGCGACGCACCATTCGCCGCCGGGCTGATGCCGGCACCGGGATCGTCGGCCACGTCAAAGGCTTGTCTGGCCCATCGCTGGCCGCGCAAGCACCCCGCAGCGGGCAGGCAGGCGGCCAGTGCGTAGGCGGAGGGGCTGGCGGGTATCGCTGGCGGTGTGAGGGCTGAGCGGGTCGCGGTGGCATGGCGGCGGGCCCGCCGCCATGGCTGGCTGGATCATCTGGTTCGTGCCGGGGTGCGCTACGACCACGCTGACGGTGGTCGGCTGGCCGCCGCGGTCACCTACTACGCGTTCTTCGCCACGTTCGCGTTGGCGTTGCTGGGCTTCGCGATCTTCGGGTTCCTCCTGGACGACCCAGCGGTGCTGCACTCGGTGCAGCGCTACCTCGCGCAGAACTTACCCAGCCTCGACCTGCAGGCGCTGCGCCGCGCCCGGAGTACCGCCGGGGTCATCGCGTTCGTCGGCCTGCCGGTCACCGGATGGTTCTGGGTGGACGCGCTGCGTTCCTCGATCCGCAAGGTCTGGGGGTTGCCCGAGTACCCGGGCAACCTTGTGCTGCGTGTGCTCGTCGACCTGCTCGTGCTGGTCGGCCTCGGGCTCCTGCTGGCCGCCTCGCTCGCGGTGGCGTTCGCCACCACGGCGCTGGCGGGCCGGCTGGTCAGTGCCGCGGGCACGGGCGTAGCACCGGCGCGGTGGCTGCTCGCCATGGTCGGGTTCGTGTTGGGCATCGGCGTGAACGCGCTGCTGTCGATCGCGGTGCTCACTGGACTTCCACGGCTGCGGATGCCGCTGCGCCGGGTGCTCGGACCCGCCCTACTCGTCGCCGCCGGCCTGGAACTGCTCAAGACCCTCGGGCGGCTCTACGTGCAGCGCACCGAGGCCAACCCGACCTACCAGGTCGTCGCCGGCGCCGTCGGGCTCCTCGTGTTTCTCAACGTGGTCAACCAGCTCATCCTGTTCGCCGCCGCGCTGACCGCCACCGGCACCGCCGGCCAGGTCACCGACCTCGCCGCCCCCCGCACCGGCACCGCGCCCACCGCGACCACGTCAGGCCCGGGTCCATGACCCCACCGCTGTCTCCCGCCGGCGCAGGCATCACGACGGCGCGGCCACGGGCCGCGCCTGGCGGTGGGGTCGTAGCCGTCGACGGCCTTGACCAGGGCGAGGGCGGCGACCTGGACCGGGTCGTCGAGGGGCTCACCGCGCCCGGTGTACCGGGCGGCCAGGCTCCGGGCCAGCGGCAGGCCCGCCTCGATGCTGCGCGCGTGCAGCGCGGCATGGTCCGGGTGGCCGGTGGGCAGGCCGGCCCGCTGGCGCAACAGGTCCTGCACCGTCGCATCATTGGCACCGCCCGCTGGGCGCGTGGCGGGCACACCCGCACGGGCGCGGTCACGGGTTCCGTCAACGGACCCGACCGGCGGCGACCAGCCCCGGTCGGTGGCGAATCTCAGCGGCGAAGGGGCGGCTGCTGCCGCGGTCGCGTTCACGACAGCGGTGGTGACGGCGGTCATGGTGGTGGCGGTCATCGTGGTCAACGCCCTTCGGGTCGCCGCACCGACGACACCACCGCGCCGGACCGAGGCGACGGCCCGGCACGGCGCGCCTGAAACGCGACGGGCCGGTCCCACTGTGGAGGACAGCCGTGGAGCCACCGATGCGGAAGAACGCTGCGGCGCTGCCTGCTGCAGCGCCCCGGGAGGTTTGGGGCCACCGCAGGGTCCAGACGGCGGGCGTGTGACCGGCGAAGGGCCGGCCGACGCGTGCGGCCGTGGTCGGGTCCGGCTGCGTGATCCACGCTACGCCGTTGCCGCGCCACCGCCAGAGACAAACCGGACCCGCCGCCGCGAGTGCCGGCGCCTCGTTGCGCAATTCGCGTCGATGGCGACCCGGTCGCGACCGTGCCACATTCAGACCTGGCGCGACGCTCGCGCGGAGTCCGGATCGTGGTGATACTGAAGACGACCATCTGGAGGTGTGCCATGGGCCGGTCACCACGCTCCGTCGTGTCCAGCCATGCGCGTGGTGTCCGCGACGAGGCGGCCGCGGCGTTGGATCACCTCGTGGCCGCCGTGCTGGAGGGCGCAACCGACGTCGGCGAACGTTCCCGCCAAGCGGGAGCCACCGCCCGGGAACGGGCCGCGTCGGCCCTGCTGGCGCTTCGCGGGCAGCGTCGCCCACCGCCCTGGCCGTGGCTGGTCGCCGGGCTGGGTGTGGGCTTGGTCGTCGGCGCGGTGGCCGGTGCCGTGCTGGCCCGTCGCCTGCCCACACCGGCCGGCGACGCCGACGCGGGCGCCATCGGAAGCAGCGAGCCTGCCCCGCCGGTCGGCGAGCCCTGACAGAATCCCATCGCACGGGCAGCGCCACTGTCCGGGCGAGGACACCGCGGCGGGCCGTGACGAACCCCCGCCAGATGCCTGCGACCTCCCACCGCGACAGGCATAGCGGGCGAGCTGCGCGCCCGGACGGCGCCAGTTGGCGTCCGGTGTTGGCATCCTGTCGCGCGCGGCCAGTCTTTCGCGCCCGCCGCCCGGTCGCGCGGGACGGCGCAAACGGCGACGGCACAACAGCAACAGGTCGGCCCCCGGACCCGGGCGACGACTCACCGGCACGATCACGATGCGCACCCCGGAAGGTCAACCGTGGCCGCACCCGCACCCCGGCACCATTCAATGTGCCATCCGGTCTGACCGCGGTGTCGTTTCCGGGTGCCGACCCGTGGCAGCGGCTACGCCGATCTGATGCGGCGGGTCACGGCCGCCGACCTGCTGCAGCGGCGGCCCGGCTACTGCTGGGCGAGGATCGCCGTGACCGGCGCGCTGCTCGCCGCGGGGTGGGCCGGCTTCGTACTGATCGGCGACTCGTGGTGGCAGCCGGCCGTCGCCGCGTTCCCGGCCGTGGTGTTCACACAGGTCGGGTTCGTGGCCCACGACGCCGGACACAAGCAGATGTTCACCTCGCGGCGAGCCAAACGACACCGCCGGGATCCTGCTCGCGAACCTGGCCGGCGGTCCGGGCTGCTGGTCTTCGGCGACGTGGTCGACCCGCTCGTCCTGTTCGTCGCTACGCCGCCCGCCACCAGCGCTGCCGGCCCGACCACCGACCTGGCTGCGCCCGGTCCCCCCGCGCGCCCGCCGCGGCCACGGTCGTGAGGCGTTTCAGGACACGGGGTCGGCGGCGACGATCACCGAGTCCGGCGGCGGCTCTGCCCGGCGGTAGATCAGGTGTCGGATGCCGGTGTTGAGCACGGCGACGACCGGAACGGCGACCAGGGCGCCGATAATGCCGGCCAGCACTACGCCGGTGGCGATGGCCACGATCACGGCGAGGGGATGGATGGCTACCGCGCGGCCCATGATGAGGGGTTGCAGCACATGGCCCTCCAGTTGCTGCACCAGCACCACGGCGATGAGCACGACCAGCGCGATCAGCGGGCCACGGGTGACCAGCGCGACGAGTACCGCCACCGCGCCGGAGACGGTGGCGCCGACGATCGGAACGAACGATGACAGGAACACCAACGCGGCCAGCGGCAGGGCGAACGGTACGCGCAAGATCAGCAGCACCAGTCCGATACCGACCGCGTCGATGAACGCCACGAGGACGGTGGCCTTGACGTAGGCGACAAGTGTCAGCCAGGACCGCTCACCGGCGCGGGCCATCGGCTCGCGGGCCGCGGTGGGGAGCAGGCCGACCAGGAACCGCCAGATCCGGCCACCGTCGCGCAGGAAGAAGAAGGTGGCGAACAGCACCAGGAACCCCGACGCCAGCACCTCCACGACCGTACCGGCGGTTGACAACGCGCCGCTGGCCAACGTGTCGCGGTGGGTGTCCAGCCATTTCTGGGCGGCGTCGGCGGTGTTGCCCAGTTGCTCGTTGGACAGGTGCAACGGCCCGGTCTTCAGCCAATGCTGGATCTGGCGGATGCCGTCGGTCGATTTGGCGGCCAGGTCGGGGAACCCGTTGACGAACTGGGTGATGACCAGCGTCAGCGTGCCGGCCACCACGATCAGCCCACCCACCAGCACCGTTGCCGTTGCCAGCGATCGGGGAAAATGCGCCTGCCGGCGCAGCCACCGGACCGCTGGCGTCAGCAGGGCGGCGAGCAGCATTGCGATGGCCAGCGGGATCAGAACCAACCTGAGGCGCCCGACCAGCCACAACACGACCGCCGCCGCGGCCACGATGACCAACATCCGCCAGGACCACCCCGCCGCCAAGCGCAAGCCGTGGGGCAGCTCCGCCTCGACCGCCGACGATCGGCTGCCGTCGTCCTGCGCGGCTGCCGCGCTGGCCGCCGCGTACCCGTCGCCGAAACCCTCGTCGTGCGCCAGCTCAACCGCCGCCCGTCGGGCCGCGTATGCCTCGCCGACGCGCTGCCGTACCTGCTCCAACCGTCCCATCGCCAATTCCTCGTGTTCCTGTCCACGGCCGGCGTCGTACCTGGGGCCCGCGCCAGCGCGTTTGCGTGCCGAAGTCGTGTGTTTTCCTTGCCGGCATGTCTGGCCGGCTTGCCTGAGCTTTCGCAGAAGACGGGCCGGGGCGCGTGCTGTCCGTGGACTTGCGCAACATCCGCCCTCCCGCCGCGCGTGCCGATAGCGGCCGCCGGGGACCGGAGCGGTACTTATGACGGTACCCGCGCACCGGCACCGCCGCGTGTCTGATTCACCGCGCCGGTGGCATCCCGGTCGGGGCGGATGCCCGTCGAACCGGCCGTTACAGGTACTGCCCCGATGCGTTGCTGTCTGTCTTCGACACCCGCACGGACACCACGTTGGCGAGGTTGATGACCATGCCGTTCTCGCCGGTCTCGCGGTTGTATCGCGCGTGGGTCAACACCAGGCTGCGCCGTTCGTCGAGCGCGCGGGCGATCGTTTCAAGCGCGTCGGCTTCGCCGCCGAAGTCCGCACTTATCAGGGAGACGTCCTCGCCGCCCAACGGATGGAATCGCATGATCAGCTCAATGTTGTCAGCCACGGCCGGTTCCTTTCTCGCACGAGGTCCGAGCCTGCGCCTGGTGCGCCGACGGTCACGGCAGGCGCAGCGCCGCGAACCGTTGCGGTTTGGGCCAGCGTACGTCGCAGACCCAGCCAGCCTCTCCAGAAACAAGATCAGCCGCGGCGAGGTCGGCGCCGGGCTTGCTCGCAGGCGTCGGGTACGAAAGGGCGTAGGGTCGGGGTGTCGCTCAGGTCCCCGGTGGCGTGACAGTTCCGCCGACCCGTTCTTTGACCGCTCCCGGTTTGTCCACCCGACGAAGGTGACGACATGACGAGTGCTACGTACGTCGACAAAGCCGAGATCGTAGCGACGCTGCGGTCCAGAGGGCTACACGCCAGGGCCGACTGGGTCGACCGGGAACTGCCCGAGCTCGTCGACACCTACCGCAACGCCGCGCTGCTTCGGACCCTCGACATCGACCCGGCGGCCATGGCACCCTCCGACCCCGCGCCGCAGGGACGGTGAGCATGAGCGTGCCCGGGAGTCGTAAGCGGGACCGGGACGGCGTGGGACGCCCGCGCAACGCCCGTCCGCGCGACGAGCTCGGCCGGCCGCTTGCGCACGACGCGGCCGGGGTCGCGGGGATGCCCGACGACCTTGCGCTGCCCCCGGACGAGTCCCTCGCCGAGGCACAGCGGCTGCTCGATGCGGGCCGCGCCTTCCACGCGCACGAGGTGCTGGAGGGCACCTGGAAGGCTGCCCCAGAGGGCGAACGCGAACTGTGGCGCGGCCTGGCGCAACTCGCCGTCGGCCTGACCCATGTCCGGCGAGGGAACGCGGTCGGGGCGGTACAGCTGCTGCGGCGCGCCGCCGAGCGCATCGAAGGCTACGCCGACGACCCGCCGCACGGCATCGCCGCCGCCCGCGTC
>WNGA01001499.1_pt1 | contig 36432 bp, 42 predicted proteins | sample 5400061 | NCBI WGS metagenome assembly WNGA01 (sample SAMN13153366, study PRJNA577476) | soil metagenome | isolation source: 100 cm soil or saprolite under grassland replicate 2 | place: USA:California | collected 2016-06-15
ACCGTCGTGAGGTGCGCGGCGCGATCATGGACACCGCCGCGGCCCTTGTGGCCGAGCACGGGCTGCGGTCGGTGACGATGTCGCAGATCGCCGAGCAGACCGGCATCGGGCGTGCGACGCTGTACAAGTACTTCCCCGACGTGGAAGCGATCCTGTTCGCCTGGCACGAACGCCAGATCAGCGGCCACCTCGAACAGCTCGCCGCGGTCCGGGACCAAGCCGGCGACGCCGGCCAGCGGCTCGAAGCCGTGCTCGAGGCCTTCGCGCTGATCTCCCACGAGGCCCACGGCCACCACGACACCGAGCTCGGGTCGTTCCTGCACCGCGACGAGCAGCTCGCCCCGGCGCAGCAGCAGCTCCGCACCATGATCCGGGACCTGCTGGCCGAGGGCGCAAGGGCTGGCGACCTGCGGGATGACGTCGCTCCCGACGAGCTCGCCAGCTACTGCCTCCACGCCCTCGCGGCAGCCGGCAGCCTGCCGTCCAAGGCCGCGGTCCGCCGGCTCGTCACCGTCACCCTGGCCGGGTTACGCCCCCCGCGCTGACTCGTTCCGGTGCCGCCGCGGCTAGGCGATCGCGGCTTGCAGTTGGTAGCTCACCCACGGCGCGACTGCTCGCCTCCCTTCCGCCGACATCGCGACAACGCGTTGGTGAGCTTCGGTCGGCCCGTGAGAGCTGAGAAGGAATGGTTGAGGGGGTAGGAACGCAATCAGCGGTGCCCGAGCGCACCTACCCACGGTGCGCAACGGGGAGCATCCTCGCCAGCCGGTCGCCTTGGCCTTGTGGTTGGCCGTGCCAGGTGGTGCCAGCGTTTAGGGACATGGCCCGTACGCCAGTGCGTTAGACCAGGCCGAACAGGGCTACAGGTGGCGGACGTTTGCGGCACTGCCACGCCAGCCATGCAAGGCCCGATCCAGCTGCCAGACCAAGCTCAAGGACGACGCCCTCCACGTAGGCGGCCGATCACCTGGTCCGGGCGGCGGGCTCGCCGAGGGTCCGCTCGATCAGGTTGGTGTGCCGGATGCGGGCCCAACGCTGGGGCGGAAAGCGCTCCGATCAGCCCCGCGGCGCCGTCGATGACCACCAGTAGCGACTCAGTGTCAGTAGCGACTCAGTGTGGTCGCAGGGCCACCGGCGCTGGTGAGAAGCGATCTGACTGTTTCCCCAGCTTCCTGTAGGCTCCTCGGGCGCTACGACAGTTTGTAGTTTCGGAGACTAGACCATGCCCAACGCAACCATCCTGCGACGGCGCTGGGGGCGACGTGCCCGGACCTGGGATCATCACGTCACGACGTCGCCCGCGTTCGAGCAGGTGCGGCATGCGGTCCTGACCAGAGCGCGCGCGCGGCCCCAGGACCGTGTCGTCGACCTGGGTGCCGGCACCGGCTTCCTCACCCTTCCCTTGGCGGCCGACGTGGAGCACATCCTGGCTATCGACATCGCCGAGCCGATGCTCGAGCGGCTCGGGGCCGCCGCTGCCGCTCATGGGTACCGCAACATCGATTCCATCTGCGCCGACCTTGTGCAGGTGGATCTGCCAACAGCCAGTGTGGATCTGGTGGTGTCCAGCAGCCGGGTGGGGTCCCCGGTGACCACCAGGTCGGCCAGGCGCGTGCGGACGGCGACCTGCCCCTCGGCGAACAGGCCGGCGAACCCGCCCACTGTGTCAGCGACGAGCGCACGCAGCGGCACCGCCTGCCGCCGCAGCGTGAACCCGGCCGCCTCCGCCGACGCGAGCGTCTCCAGGTCGTCGACCAGCCGGGTGGTGCGCAGGACCTCCTCGTGCAGCGAGGCCAGCGTGCCGGCGTCGGCGGCCACGACGCCGTCCTGGACGGCCTCGACCTGGGAGCGCAGGATCGCCAGCGGGGTCCGCAGCTCGTGGGCGACCGAGGCGGCGAACTGCCGGCGCAGCCGGTCCTCCTGCTCGATGCGGTCCACCAGCTGGTTGAACGCCCGCGCCATCTGGCCGAACTCGTCCTCTCGGTCGCTGGTGACCGCGACCCGCCGGGAGCGGTCGCCGGCGGCGAGCGCACGCGCGGTGCGGGTGAGCGCGCGGGCCGTGGCGGTGGCCCGCCGTGCCAGCAGCAGGCCGAGGGCGAGCGCGACCAGCCCGGCGCCAAGCCCGCCGAACAGCAGCATCCGGTTGACGGCGTGGCGCAGGGCCCGGTCGGCGGGGAGCGCGCCGACGGCGGGGAGCCGGACGATCGCGGTGCCGACCACTGTCCCGCCGGCACGGACCGACAGGCGCTGGACCGGCCCAAGGGCCGAGGGCATCATCTGCCGGTGCATCGTGCCCATCCCGCCAGCCTGCGCCGCGCCGGCCACCCGCCACACCACGCGACCGCCGGGATCGAGCAGGGTGAGCTCCCCGCCGTCGAGCAGGTCGAGCACGCTGGTGCGCTCCAGGTCGCCGGCGTCCCAGCCGCCCGCGCGCCGGTACGAGTCCCCCAGGGCGGCGACCAGCCGCTCCTGGCGAGCGTCCTGCTGCTGGGTCAGGTAGCTGGCGAAGCGGGCGCCGAAGGCGAGGTTCACCCCGATCGCGGTCAGCGCCGCGCCGGCCACCGCGACGGCGGCGAAGCCCAGCGCCAGCCGCGCGCTGAACGAGCGCAACAACGGCCCTGATGGCCTTGGGCTACGCATCGGGCTTGACCGCGAACTTGTAGCCGACCCCGGCGACGGTCACCACCCAGTGCGGCTGGCGTGGATCGTCGCCGAGCTTGCGGCGCAGGTTCTTGACGTGCGCGTCGATGGTGCGCTCGTAGCCCTCGTAGTCGTAGCCCTGCACCCTGGTGACCAGCTCGTAGCGCGACCAGGCCCGCCCCGGACGGCCCGCCAGCGCGGCGAGCAGGTCGAACTCGCTACGGGTCAGCGGCACCGCCGCGCCGTCCAGGCGGATCTCGTGGGCCTCGCGGTCGACCACCAGCCGACCATGGTCGAACGACAGGTCGGCGCCGTGGCCTTGCCCGCGCGTGCGGCGCAGCACCGCCTCGACCCGCGCGACCAGCTCCCTGGGGCTGAACGGCTTGACCAGGTAGTCGTCGGCGCCGAGGCGCAGGCCCGCGACGCGGTCGTCCTCGGCGGCCTTGGCGGTCAGCATCACGATCGGCACCGGCGACAGCGCCCGCAGCGACCGGGCGACCTCCTCGCCGGCCAGGTCCGGCAGCATCAGGTCGAGCACTACCAGATCAGGGTTCGTCCTGGTAGCGGTCTCGAGCGCCTGCTGCCCCGAGCCGGCCAGCAGCACCGCGTAGCCGTCACGTTCCAGGTAGGCGCGGACCAGCTCGCGGATCTTGCGCTCGTCGTCGACCACCAGCACGGTTGCTGAGCCCATCGTAGCCTCCCGCGCCTCGTGCCGTCAGGCCTTGAGGAGCCGCTCGATCGCGCGGGTCGCCTCGGTCAACTTCGCTTCGCCGTCGGCGCCGACGGCGCCGTCGCCGGTGACCGCCGCGACCACGCAGTGGCGCAAGTGCTCGTCGAGCAGCCCGAGCGCCACGCCCTGCAGGGCGCGGTTCGCGGCGGCGATCTGGGTCAGCACGTCGATGCAGTAGGCATCCTGGTCGATCATGCGCTGCAGGCCGCGGACCTGCCCCTCGATCTTGCGCAGGCGGGCGAGATACGCCTGCTTGTCCATGGTGTAGCCGCGCATCCCGCCTCCTGAGTCCACGGCCCCGCGGGAGCCGATCGTCCCCGTCGCACCAGCGTCGCCCACCCGGCGGGACGGCGGCAGAGTAGATCGGCCCGCTGTGCAGGGGACATTGGTCCCTACCCGATACCCCTATGGCGGAGGAGGCCTGCGCCTGGTGGCGCGCGGCGCCCGGGGAGCCGATTTCGCGAGGCACGGAGAGCACCGCGGCGCGCCGTCTGCACGTACCGAGCGCTCAATGAAAGGACGCTTCCCGCCTGGGAGCGGATGACAGACAGCGTGTAGTATTTCTCTGGACCGGGCGGGACCGATAGCCAACTCCGCCACCTCGGTCAAGCGGTGCGCTGGGGCGGGCGCCGGGTCCGGCCGCGGAGTCGATGAAGGAGACGGGCGGATGGGCGTCGCAGGGGTCGTGCTGTTTACCTTGCTCCTGGCGGGAGTGGGGCTGGTCTTCATCGTCATCGCGCTCAACGACAAGGCCGACGCCCGCTCCGACGACGAGTCGCGGCGACTGCCGACCCGCAGGGAGCAACCGCTCTACCACCTGCACATGAAGATCAGGTCGAGCAGCAAGCCGCCGAGTGCTTCGCGCGCCTCGGGGCCAGAAGTTGCCAAGTTCCCGAAGCGGCACTAGCTCCCCGGTGGCGGAGCATTGGGCAACTCGACGTCCCGTTGGCCGGAGCGGGCCGTATGGAGTAGCTCCTCCAGGGAGGGGTCATGTGCCGGTGGCGGCCTGTTGCGGCCGGTGTCCGACCGGTCGGCTCGGGGGCTCCTCCGGGGGCTGGGGGAGCCGCAGGCGCTTGAGCGCCACGGCGTTGACGGCGACGATGAAGCTCGAGCCCGACATCGACAGGGCGGCGATCTCGGGGCGGAGCACCAGCCCGAAGGCGGGCTCGAACACGCCGGCGGCGATCGGCAGCGCGATCGCGTTGTAGCCGATCGCCCAGCCCAGGTTCTGGCGCATCTTGCGCAGCGTGCCGCGCCCGATCTGCAGCGCGGTGGGCACGTCGAGCGGGTCGGAGCGCATCAGCACCACGTCGGCGGTTTCGATCGCGACGTCGGTGCCGGCGCCGATGGCGATGCCCAGGTCGGCCTGGGCCAGCGCCGGGGCGTCGTTGACCCCGTCGCCGACCATGGCGACCTTGCGGCCGCCCTGCTGGAGCTCGGCCACCTTGGCGGCCTTGTCGCCGGGCAGGACCTCGGCGATCACCGTGTCGATGCCGAGCTGGGCGGCGATCCGCTCGGCGGTGGCCTGGTTGTCGCCGGTGAGCATCACCACCTGGACGCCGGCCTGGTGCAGGGCCTGGACGGCCGTGGCCGAGGTCTCCCGGGCCGCGTCGGCGATGCCGACCAACCCGGCGGCGCGACCGTCGACCGCGACCAGCACCGCGGTGCGCCCGCCGGCGGCCAGCTCCTCCCGCCGGGCGCCGAGCGGTCCCAGGTCGACCCGCTCCCGGTCCATGAGCCGCCGGTTGCCCACCGCGACCCGGCGCCCGTCGACGGTCGCGAGCGCGCCGTGGCCGGGCACGTTCTCGAACCCGTCGGCCGGCACCGCCGCCACCCCGGCCTGGTCGGCGCGGCGCACGATCGCCTCGGCCAGGGGGTGCTCCGACTCCCGCTCGACCGCTGCGGCCAGCCGCAGCAGCGCGGCCTCGTCGATGCCGTCACCGACCAGGTCGGTGACCTCCGGCTCGCCCTTGGTCAGGGTGCCGGTCTTGTCCATCACCACCGCCTGGATGCGAGCAGCGGTCTCCAGCGCCATGGCGTTCTTGAACAGGATGCCGCGCTGGGCGCCCAGCCCGGTGCCGACCATGATCGCGGTCGGGGTGGCCAGGCCGAGCGCGTCCGGGCAGGTGATCACGACCACGGTGATGGCGAACAGCAGCGCGGTCGACAGCGGCCGATCGCTGGCCAGCGCCCAGGTGGCGAACGTCGCCCCGCCACCGAGCAGCGCCACCAGCACCAGCCAGAAGGCGGCCCGGTCGGCCAGTCGCTGGCCCGGCGCCTTGGAGTTCTGCGCCTCCTGGACCAGCTTGACGATCTGGGCCAGCGCCGTGTCGGCGCCGACCTTGGTGGCCCGCACCCGCAGGGTCCCGTTCTTGTTGATGGTCGCGCCGATCACCTGCGAGCCCCGCTCCTTGTGGACGGGCAGGCTCTCGCCGGTCACGACCGACTCGTCGACCTCACTGTCGCCGTCGGTGACCACGCCGTCGGTGGCGATCTTGGCGCCCGGGCGCACCAGGAGCAGGTCGCCGACGACCACCTCGGCGGTGGGGACCTCGACCGGCTCGCCGTCGCGCAGCACCAGCGCGCGGGGTGGGGCCAGGTCCAGCAGGCTGCGGATGGCGTCGTTGGCGCCGCCTCGGGCGCGCATCTCGAACCAGTGGCCGAGCAGCACGAAGGCGGCAAGGACGGTGGCGGCCTCGTAGAAGACCTCGCCGCCGCCGGTGAGGGTGACGAACACCGAGTACAGCCAGCCCGCCCCGACAGCGACGGCGACCAGCACCATCATGTCCAGGGTGCGGGCGCGCAGCGCCCGCACCGCGCCGTCGAAGAAGATCCAGCAGGAGTACAGGATCACGGGCAGGCTGAGCAGCAGCGACCAGACGTCGTCGCGCAGCCCGAACGGGGTCCCGACACTGAACCCGAGCACGTCGCGGCCGATCGGCGACCACAGCAGGATCGGTACGGAGAAGAGCGCGGCGACCAGGAAGCGGTTGCGCATGTCGGCGACCATCGCCGCCATCGACATCCCCCCGTGGCCGCCGTGGCCCATCACCTCCTCTGGCGCCCGCACCGCCTCCTCGGCCGATGCTGCGTGCCCCACCGCATGCCCATGGTCGAGGGGGGGAGCAGCAGGGCCGTCCGGCGGCCGGGGAGGCTCGTGGGCCATGGTCGCCGCGGCATCGCCGGGGCCGTGGCGGTCCTGCCCGGGCGGTGGGGGATCCGGTTCCAGCATCGGGTCGCAGATGTGTGCGGGCACCGATTGGCCGGCGCAGTGCAGGCCGCATTCCTCGACCCAGCCGCGCAGGTCGACCAGGGAGGTCCGCGCGGGGTCGTAGGTCACGGTCGCGGTCTGGGCCACCGGGTTGGCGTCGACCCGCTCGACGCCGGGCCGGCGGCCCAGCACCGCCTCGACCACGTTCTTCTGGGTTGCCCACTGCACCCCCGAGACGTCCAGCACGACGGTGCTCCGCTTCGGCTCGTCGGTCATGGTGGCTCCTTGTCGGAGAGGGCCCGCTCCTGGTCGCCTCGGCGACAACCGGTCGGGACGCGATCGCACCCCCTGAAGCGGGCACCAACGCGCATCGGAACGGTGGGGATGGCTGGTACGACACAATGTACGACGTTTCGGTGGGAGACGGCCGAAGCGGCCGACACCCGGCCTCGATCAAGGTGGACGGTGACGGCCGCTCGCCCTGGCCGCAAGGGGTAGGCCGAGCGGTGGTCGCGTGGGCGCCGCCCGGAGCACCCTCACCTGGGGCGACGCCTTGCTCCTCGCCACGGCCGCGGCTACCGGGAACGCCCTCAGCTCACCGTGATCGTGCCTTTCATCCCGGCCTTGTAGTGGCCGGCCATGTGGCAGGCGAACTGCAGCGCGCCGGGCTGCCTGAAGGTATAGGTGAGCGTCTTGGTCGCCCCCGCCGACAGGCCGACGCCGCTGGCGTCGTCGCCCATCGGCATCGTCATCCCGGCCATCTCCATTTCATGTTCGTCCTGGAAGGCCTGGTCGCCGATCACGAACTCGTGAGCGACCTTGCCGCTGTTGGTGACCGTGAAGGCGACCGTCTCGCCGGCCTTGACCGACAGGCTCGCCGGCTGGAAGCGCAACCGGTCGTTGGCGGTCACCTTGACGGCCCGGGCGGCACCGGCCGCCGGAGGCTGCGTCGTCGATGACATGCCGCCGTGGTCCATCGAGGTCGAGGTCTGGTCGGCACTCGAGGTCTGGTCGTCGGCGCCGTTGCCGCCGCAGGCAGCCAGCACGGCGGCCGCGGCAAGCGCGAGCAGGATGCGTCGCATGAAAGTGTGCTCCTTCGGGATCGAGCGGAAGGCAGGCTGACGCGAGGGTCGGCCTACGTCCGCGAGATCCCAAGGGCGATCGGCGGCGGCAGCTCCGGTGGGGCCGCCGGTGGGGCCGGCCAGCGCCGCCGCTGCTGCGTCCACCGCCATCGCCGCCTGCCGTCCAGGCCCGCGCCGAGCAAGACCACGCCAGCGAGCACGGCCAGGCAGGCGGCCGCCATGTCGTGGCCGACCTCGGCGGGCGCGGCGAGCGTCCCGGCCGCCCCAACGGCCGCCATCCCCGCCACATGCTCGCCCGCCGGCATCGCGCCGTCGAACTCACCGAGGCCCGCCAGCATGAGCACGTGCAGCCCGAGTACGAGCGCAAACACGGCGACGATCAGGCGCAGACCCTGTCGCATCGGCACAGCGTACCCCGAGCCGGGATCCGCCGCCGATTATGGATCGCCCGACTATACCTTGCGGGGGTATGGTGCTAAGGCACCCGCTGTTGGCGAAGCGGGGAGGACGCGCCGGCGGCAGCCAAGCCGCCTTCGCCATCGGACAGTCGACCGGAAAGGATGGTCTCGGCATGGTGACCGACCGCGTCTCCGTTCCCGAGATCCACTGCGACCACTGCAAGACCTCGCTCGAGGGGGCGCTCAGGCCGATCGCAGGCGTCGCGGAGGCCACCGTCGACGTCGAGGTCAGGACCGTGACGGTGACCTACGACGCCGCCGCGGTGGACCGCTCGGTCCTGGTCGAGGCGATCGAGGACCAAGGCTACGACGTCCCCGCTCGCTGACCGCGTTCGGGACCGCGCGGCCGTCCCCTGAGCGTGCCCGGCGTCAGGCGCCGCGCCAGTCCTCGGCGAGCACCGCGCCGGCGGGCTCGCCCGTCGGGCAGGGGTCGTGCGTGCAGCCCAGCACCCGCCGCATCTCGCGGCCGAGGTCCTCGCCGACCCGTTCCCGGGGCACCCACGCCCCGGCGCCGTGGGCCCGCGCGGCGTCCCGGTAGGACGGGTCGGGCTCCGGCCCGACGACCACGACCCGGCCTCGCCGGAACCCGGAGGACGGGTCCTGGCAGCAGGCAGGGAAGTCGGCGGCGTCGATCACCAGCAGGTCAGGCGCGGCCGCGACCAGCTCCTCGCGGAACGATGCGCCTGCGTGGGCCTCCACCGGCGTCCAGCAGCGGCACTCGCGCTCGAGCAGCTCCCGGGCGAAGCGCCGCATGGCGGGATGCCGCAGCGCGACGAGGACCACGGGGTTCCCGTCGCACAGGGGGCAGAAGTCAGCGTCCACGGCCTCCCACGACCATCCAGATCCGCAATGCCAGCCCGGTCGCCCGCGACCAGGACGGTCCCGCTGGCAGCCACTAGCAGCCCGGTACCCGGGCTTGGGCGGGCCTCGAGGGCGGCCGAGAGCACGCCCATGGCGGCCACGGCGAGGGCCACCAGGGCCCAGAAGGTCCCCATGACGCGGCTCATCCGACGTGCTCCGCGCCGCTGCCGAGCAGGGCCAGCACGGTGAGCACCGCCATCGTGCCGACGACCACGACCATCCCGGCCGTCATGAACGGCCGCCGGCGCCAGTGCCGCTCTGGGCTGCGGTCGAGGAACGGCACCGCGACCAGCAGGGCGAACAGGACGACCACCGCCCACAGGATTGCCGAGACGCCGAACCAGTCCTCCGGCGGGAAGTACCACAGGAACATCCACAGCGGCTTGGTGACCTCGACGCCTCCACCGGGGTCGGGCCGATCCCGGGAGCCCGCACGATGGCCAGCACGCTGAGCACGCCGAGCAGGACCAGGCCGAAGGCTCCGATGCGGCGCAGGTGGTGGGTGAACGGCTCCCTCGGCTCGGCCGGGGCGTCCGGGATCTTCGGGTGCGGGGAGATCCCGTGCCGCTTGATCAGCGCCGCGTGCACCACGAACAAGCCGACCAACAGGATCGGCAGGGCCCGTCGCGGGTCGATCCCAGACCAGCTCGCCGCCGCCGTCGGCATGGGCTGGCGTGACTGGCGCCGCAACCCCGTGCTGTGGGCGGTGCTGGTGGTCGTCCCCGCGGTGTTCATCCTGCTCTCCGACGCGATCACCCCCGACGGGACCACCCGCTTCGTCCTCCTCGAGCACGGCCGCCGCGTTACCGCCACGTTCAACCCCGCCGACATCCACGCCGGCACATGACCCCCATCGCCATCGCGTCGCTGTCCGCGCTCGCCGGGCTGTTCGTCGCCGTCGATGCCCGCACCGGCGACCAGCGCCTGGTCCTCGCCGGCATGCGCAGCGGCGTCGTGCTGGCCGCGCGGCTGGCCGTCATCGGCCTGGCCGGCGCGTTGGCGACGGCGGTCTCCCTCGGCGCCGCCGGCACCGTCTTCGACGCCCGCCAATGGGGCGTGTACGCGGCGGCGAACCTGCTGATCGCCGTCACCTACGGGCTGCTCGGCGTCCTGCTCGGGTTGGTGTTCGGCCGGGTCGGCGGGGTGTTCGTCGCCTTCCTGGTCCCGTTCCTGGACCTCGGCATCGCCCAGAGCCCCATGCTGCGCTCCGATCCCGCCGCTTGGGCGACGTTCCTGCCCGGCTACGGCGGCATGCGCATCCTCCTCGACGGCGGCCTCACCGCGACGTTCGACGCGACCGCCGGGCTCCTCCTCGCCGTCCTCTGGCTGGTCGGCCTTGCCGCCGTCGCCACCGTGCTGTTCCACGGGGCCACACGGCCGGCCGCCTGCCCGCTTCGAAGGGGTGAGCCTTCCATGCCCGGCATCCCGCTGTCCTTGCAGCTGCTGATCGTTGCGTCCGTGATCGTCGGGATCGTCGTCGTGTCCGCCGTGCTCGCCCGGGCAAGCCGTACGAGCGGTCGAGACGGCGCTGGTGATCAGCAGGGCTGACCACGTCGCGTCGCTGGCCTTGGCGCGACTGCCGCCACGGTCACTGCACGTACGACAGGGTGGTCATCATGCCGGCTTCCTGGTGGTAGACGTTGTGGCAGTGCACCACCCACTGGCCGGGATTGGCGGCGTCCAGGTCGACGGCTACCTGCTGCATCGGCCGGACGATCAGGGTGTCCTTGCGGGGCCGGGCCGGGCGCCGTCCCGCACCTGGAAGGTGTGGCCGTGCAGGTGCATGGGGTGGAACATCGTCGAGCGGTTGTCGAACAGCAGGCGGACGCGGTCGCCCTCGCGGACCTCCGGCGGGGCCGCCCGGTCGAAGGTGCGACCGTTGATGGTCCACTGGTAGCGCTGCATGTCGCCGGCCAGCACCAGCCGGTGGGTGCGGGCCGGGCGGCGTGCCCCGAGGTCGACGGCGGCGGCCGGGCGCAGGCCGACCACGGTGAGCAGCCGCCTGTTGAGCTCGACCGGGCGGACGTCCAGCCGGGGGGTTCCGCCTCCACCGGCTCGGATGACCGCGGCCGCCTGGGCACCCTTGCCCTCGGCGAGGGCGACCAGGACGTCGTAGCGCTCACCCATGCCGACCAGCAGCGCGTCGCCGGTGACCGGCTCCACCGGGAAGCCGTCGCTGTGGGTGACGGTCAGCCGGTGACCACTGAGCGCACCCGGAAGGCGGTGTCGGCAGCGACGTTGACGATGCGCAGCCGCACCCGCTCCCGCGGCCGGGCGGCCAGCGTCCTCGGCGATCCGGGTGGGTTGCCGTTGACCAGGTACAGCGGGTAGCGCACGTCGCCGGTGTCGCTGCCAAGCGGGCTGGGGCTGTCGGCCGTGCCCATGCCACCCATAGCCCCCATGCCGCCCGCAGTACCCGCGGCTCCCATGCCCCCCATGGCCGCCTGCCCCCCGCCGCCGGCCATGCCATCCATACCCCCATACCTGTCTGTCCCCCGCTCATGCCGCTCATCCCCGCCATGCCGCCGCGCTGCAGGTCGCTGAGGATCTGGGCGGGGGAGCGGCCGACGCTGTCGGTCCAGTCGTCCAGCACGACGACCAGCTCCCGGTCGTAGCGGCCCGGGTCGGACGGGTCGTCGACCACCAGCGTGCCGTACAGGCTGCGGTCCAGCTGCACGCCAACGTGCGGGTGGAAGAAAGTAAGTGCCCGGGTCGGGGACGGTGAACTCGTAGGTGAAGCAGGCGCCCGGGGCGACCGGCTGCTGGGTGACGCCAGGAACGCCGTCCATGTCGTTGCGCAGCGCGATCCCGTGCCAGTGGATGCTGGTCGGGGCGGGCAGCCGGGTTGTCCAGACGGGCCCGTAGCACCTCCCCAGCCCGTAACCGCAGCAGGGGTCCTGGGAGCGCGTTGCCGTACGCCCAGGTCGAAGCGGCGCGGCCGCCAAGGTCGATGGTCGCCGAAGCGGCGACCAAGGTGGCCTCGCGGACGGCGGCGTTCGGGCGGCGCCGCCGGTCCTCCCGCTTACCGACCGCCGCTGTCAACGGCCCGACCAACTGGCCCGCGGCACGGTCGGAGCAGGCGGCCACCACCGCCCCGCCGGCCGCGGCTACGAGGAGGGTCCGGCGCGAGAACGGCGTTGCCATCGTTCATCGGCCTCCCATCGGGGTGCGCTGCTCAGGGCTCCGCGTCGCGAGCGGCCGTTCGCGGGCGATCCCGACCGGGTCCGGTGCTCGGTGACCGGCATACACTCCTGGCGACGGTCCCGGCCCGGTGAAGGAGGCGCCAGTGGACGCTCCGCCCGCACGGCAGCGCCATGGCGTGCTGCTGCGGCTCGGCATCGAGCGGCTCTCCTGGAGCGGGACCGACCGTCGTCCTGACCTGGTGTGGCCGGCGCTGGGCGGGCTGCTGGTCGCCGCGGTCCTGGCCGTCACCGGGCCGCCGCCGGTCGACCTGCACGGCCCGCTGCACCGCTGGCTGGGGATCATGGACCCGGCGTGTGGGATGACCCGAGGCGTGATCGCCGCGCTGCGCGGGCACCTGGGACGGGCGTGGGCGTACAACCCGGCCAGCCTGCTCGTCGTTCCCGGCGCGCTCGTGGTGCTCGCCAGGGCCGCCGCGGGCCGGCTCGCGGGTCGCTGGTTGGACGTGCGCTTCCGTCCCACACGGCTGTTCTGGCTCCTGGTCGCCACCGCGCTCCTCGTGCTCTGGGTCAACCAGCAGCGTCACCTGGCCCTGCTGCTGGGCTGAGAGGGGCAACCGCGACGGCCGGGCCGTCGGCGGCTGGGGGTGCCCCGGTGCGGCTTGGCGCTACCTCGCCACGTACCCTTCTACTACCGCCTGTCACAGAAAGTCCACTCGGCCGCGGGGGCGCCCTGACCAGCGGCATCACTGACCAGCGCCGGCGCCCGGACCGATCGTGGGCCGCTGAGCGCCGCACCGGCCTCGCCGGGTCGGCCATGAGCCTCTGGTATGGCACCAACCGGAGCTTGCGCGCAGCCGACTGGCCGTGTCGGGTCGTCCGTCGGCCTGGTCCACCAGCACCGCGTTGGGCTCACCCTCCCAGAGAAGGCCCCGGGACCTGCGCCGCGTCGCTGGTGGACGCCCCCCCGACGCCTGGGCGCGTCGCCAGCAGCGCAAGCCAGGCCTCGCCGTGCAGCGCAGCGGCGAGCAGGACGACGTTGGTGTCACGGCCGGACGTTGTCGCCGTCTTCATCCGCTCATCCCCACGGTGGAAGGGCGCGCCATGGTATGCACGCCAGAGTGTGCATCGTCCGCGCGGTCAGGGATGCGGGGTGGGATCGGGTCCAGGGTGGCGGCGGTGCCGGAGCGTAGTGCAGGATCGCTGAGGTCCGGCCGGCTCAGGCTGCCCACACGCCGTGCGGCCCCGCGCCGACCGGGACCGTGGCCACCAGTCGCCGGGAGGCCACGTCGAACACCAGCAGCGTCCCATGCGAGTTGTCGGCAACGGCGGCGAGCTTTCCGTCCGGGGTGATGGCGACGTGGTGGGGAGCCCCCGCGACGGCGATGGCGGCCATCTTCGCTGGGGTGCGGGCGTCCACCACGAACACGCGCTGGAGCTTGTTGTCGGTCACCCACACCTGCCGTCCGTCGGGCGTGAGCGCCAGGTGATGGGCCTCCACCCCGAGGGGGATGCTGGCGACCGCCCGACCCTGGGGCGAGTACACCCGCAGCGTCCCGTTCCAGTCCGTGACGAACAGCCTCCCGTCCCGCGCGAACAACAGGTCGTGCGGTCGCCCACCCGAGGGCAGGTACCGTACCGACCGTGTCCGCAGGGTCACGACCGCGAGGTCGCCGCTGCGGTCCAGCGACGCCCACACCCTGGCGCCCCCCGGCTCCACCGCAATGTCGTGGGGATCAGTCTTGAGGGCGACGGACCCGGCGGGGCGGCCTTCGAGGGTGAGCAGATCCAGCCGTGCCGCGCCCTCATTGGCCACGACCACCAGGTCACCCGCCACCTTGACGTCGTGTGGCCGGCCTCCCAGCCTCACCGTGCTCGCCCGGCCCCGCCGGACCAACTCGATTCGGTCGGAGCCGTAGAGGGCGGTCACGACGGTCCCGTCGGGGGCGACCGTGAGGTTGTGCGGCCCGCCGGCGGCCGCAACGGTCGCCGCGATCCGTTTGGATGCCAGGTCGACTTCGACGATCCTGTCGGCGCGTTCGGCGGCCACCCACACCAGCGCACGGAGGGCCTTCGGCCCGGTCGACGTGCTCGGCGAGGCGGCGGGAGGGGGCGAGGTCGCCGAGGCCGGTCCGCCGTTCGCCTGCGCGGAGGTCGGCGTCGGGCGTGCCGGGTCTCCGGCCGGACTGGAGCGGCCGCAAGCGGCCGTCACCACCGCGACGGCCAGAGCACACACTCCCAACAGGCGACGACCATCCACGACGGACGACTGTATCGCGGCGAGCGGAATTCCGTTGGGGTCGCGGTCTTCTAGCTCAACCGCCGTGGCCGTCAGATCGGCGGCCAGCCAGAGCGGGCGAACCAGCGGATCAGCGGACCGAACAGCTGCGTCCAGTAGCCGGCGAGCATCGCCACCCCCATCACCATCAGCAGCGCGCCGCCGCTGCGGGCCAATGCCAGGTGATGGCGGCGCAGGAAGCCGGTGCCGGCCCGGCCGTGGGCCGCCGCCCAGGCGACGGCGAGGAAGGGGACGGCCAGGCCGGCGGCGTAGACGGCGAGCAGGACGGTGCCGACCGCGGCGGTCCGGCTGGCGGCCGCCGCCGTCAACAGCCCGGCCAGCACCGGCCCGATGCAGGGCGTCCAGCCCAGCGCGAACGCCGCCCCGAGCGGCACCGCGAACGTCGGGCCGCGTGGCACGCGGTGCAGGGCGAGCAGGCGGCGCTCGCGGACCAACCCCGGGACACCGGCACCCAGGATGGTGGCGGCCCCGACGGCGGCGACCAGCAGGCCAGCCCCGCGCACCAGCACCGGCCGGTTGCTGAGCAGGACCCAGCCGAGCCACGAGGCGCTCGCTCCGAGCGCGGTGAAGGCAAGCCCGAACCCGAGCGTGAACAGCCCGGCGGCGGTCATCGTCCGCCGCGGGCTGGCCTGGTCCGTGCCGCCGCTGACGTAGGCGACGTAGCCGGGCAGCAGCGGCAGGCAGCACGGGGAGGAGAAGCTCAGCACGCCGGCCAGGAAGGCGGCCGCGACCAGCAGCAACCCGCTCACCCGGGCCACCGCCCGCCCGCGGCGAGGAGCCCATCGAGCCGGCCCGACAGGCTGGCGACCGTCGACCTGCCGGTGCGCTGGTACCCGACCGTCCCGTCGCGGTCGAGGACGAAGGTGGTCGGCAGGCCGACCACGCCGAGCCTTGGCGCGGTCTCGGCCCTCGGGTCGAACAGCGACGGGTACGGGACGCCGAACTCGCGCACGTAGGCTCGGGCGCTGGCCCGGTCGTCGTTGACGTTGACGCCGATGAAGGTGACGCCGCGGGCGGTGTAGCCGCGGGCGACCTGGCTCAGGTCGGGCTGCTCGGCCCGGCACGGCGCGCACCAGGACGCCCAGTAGTTGACCACCAGCACCGAGCCGCGGACCGCTGCCGACGACCATGGCCGGTTGTCAGCCAGCAGCCTGCCTTCCAGGCCGACGACGCGCCGGCGCACCTCGACGTCGACCGGCTGCCGGGTGGCGGCGTTGATGGTGAAGCTGTCGGCCCCGGCACGCTCGACCCGGCGCTGCACCGCCCGCACACCTACGGCGATCACGGCAAGCAGCACGGCCAGCACGAGCCCGGGCACCAGCAGCCGCGACGCCAAGCCGGTCGTGGCCGCCCGAGGCTGCGGACCGGACGGCAGGTTCGGCATGATGCAGCAGGCTACTACGACAGTGCGTAGAAGTCAGTGCGTGACTGGCCGTAACTCGCCCTACGGCCGGATCTGCTACGGTGCGTCGAAGATGTCCGAGAACGATGCGTCCACTGCCGAGGGCAAGGCGGCCGACAGCGCCGCCAGCCGCGCCAGGACGCCGACTGCGGCTCGCCCAACGCCGCGCCGGCCTACCACCCAGCCCCGGCGGCGACGGCCGCAGCGCCGCTGGGGCTGGGTGGTAGGCCGGCGCGTGGCCCTCCTGCTCGCCGCGCTCCTCGCCGTCGCCGGATGGCTCCATGCCCGGTCCCGAAGCGAGGCCCTCAGCGGCGCGGCGCGCTCGAGCGCCTCGGTGGTGGCGAGCTACGGCCGGTCGAACAAGCCCGTCCACCAGCTCCCGAAGGTGGCGACGAGTACGCCGAGGATGAAGTACAGCTCGTTGTGCCCGCCCGGCAGCACCTCGACGCCGGCGTAGGCCAGGTAGTTGACGACGGCGACGCCGACGGCGATCAGCGTCCACCCGACGGGCCGGTGCCACCGCGGGCGGAGGCCGGCGCGGTAGGAGAGACCGGATCTCGGTGGCCGCTGGGCCTGCGGAGGCTGCTTGGGGTGGCGCTTGGAGCGCGACTTGGGCATGCGCTCATGCTACGACAGAGCGTAGCAACAGGACAGCGCCACCGGCTTGCGCGGCCACCGCCGCGCAAGCCGGTGGGCATGTGGCGATCGCCCTGGCCGCCGACTACGCTCTGTCGGAACGCCGCCGTCGACCTTGGAGCCGCGCTCGTGCCGCTGCCCGCCCGCCTCGCCACGCACCGGCGCGTGGCGCCCGGCCCGCCGCCACGAGCCGCCGCCCCCGCCGGCGTGGTCACCGGCCAGGTGGGGTCGGCCGGCGTGCCGCTCGCCGCGCTGCACGGCGTCGGCCTCCGGCTCGGCGCCACGCTCGTGCTACGCGCCGTCGACCTGGAGGTCGGCGCCGGCCAGGCCGTCGGGCTGGTGGGCGCCAACGGCTCGGGCAAGACCACCCTGCTGCGCGTCCTGGCAACCCTGCTCCCGCCCACCTCCGGCAGCGGCACGGTGCTCGGCGCGCCGCTCGATGCGGGGGCGCGGTTCGCTGTTCGGCCGGCGATCGCCCTACTCGGCCACGCGCCGTCGCTGTACCCGCAGCTCACCCTCGCCGAGAACCTGGCGCTGGTGGCGCGGCTCCTCGGCGAGCCCGCTGGCCGCGCCACCCAGGTGCTGGAGGCCGTCGGCCTGGCCGGCGCCCGGGACCGGCGGGCCGCGCAGTGCTCGCAGGGCATGCTGCGCCGGGCCGAGTTCGCCCGTGCGCTGCTCACCAGGCCCCGCCTGCTGCTGCTCGACGAGGCCCACGCCGGCCTGGACCCGGCCGCGGCCGGGCTGGTCGAGCTGCTGGTGGCCGAGGTCCGCGGGCGCGGGGGCGCGGCCGTGCTCGTCTCGCACGAGCCGCGGCGCCTCCGCCCCCTGGTCGACCGCACCGTCGAGCTCGCTGGCGGCCAGCTTCGTGCCGCGGAGGAGGCGGGAGATGGGCGCTGAGCGGACCGCCGGGGCCGGCGTCCTGGCCCGCCAGGCGCTCGAGGTCGCGGTCAAGGACCTGCGCGTGGAGGCCCGCTCCGGGGAGGCGCTGCCGGTGATCCTCCCCTTTGGGGCGGTGGCCCTGCTGCTGCTGCCGATCGCCGTCGGCGCCGACCTGGCGCTGCTCCGCCAGGCCGGCTGGGGGATGTTCTGGGTCGTGGTGCTGCTGTTCGGCACCCTGGTGACCGTGCGGGGGACCGCGGTGGACGGTCCCGCCCAGCGCGACCTGCTCGCCCTGCTCGGGGTGGACCCGGCGGCCGGCTTCGCCGGCCAGACGCTGGCCAACGCCCTGCTGCTGGTCGCCTTCCAGCTTCTGCTCGCCCCGGTCGCGGTGGCGCTGTACGACCCTGGCCTCGCGGGCTGGCGCTGGCTCGGGCTGACCGTCCCGCTGGTGGCGCTCGGGCAGGCCGCGCTGGGCACCCTGGCGGGCCGGCTCACCGCCAGCCTGCCGGTCCGCAACACCCTGGCGCCGCTGCTGGTGGTGCCGCTGTCGCTGCCGCTCCTGCTCGCCGGCACCCAGGCCGTGGCCGGCGCCGCCTACGGGCGCAGCCCCGCGGCGTGGCTGCTGCTCCTGGTCGCCACCGACCTGGTCGTGCTCGCCGCCGGCGTGCTCGCCGCCGGACCGCTGGAGGAGACTGCCCGATGACCCCAAGGCCCGCCGCGGCCGCCCCGACCGCCCGCCGGTGGCGCCGGGCCTGGCCGGCGGCCACCGCCGGCCTGCTCCTCCTCGGCCTGGCCGCGGCCATGGCCGCCCCGCCGGACCGACTGCAGGGCAACCTGCAGCGCCTCATGTACGTCCACGTGCCCGCGGCGTGGCTGGCCTACCTGGCCTTCGCGGTCACCTTCGGCGCCAGCCTGGCCTGGCTCCTGAGCCGCCGGCCAGCCGCGGACCGGCTGGCGGCCGCCTCGGCCGAGGTCGGCGTGTTCTTCACCGGCCTCACCCTGGTCCTCGGGTCGATCTGGGGCAAGCCGGTGTGGGGCGTGTGGTGGACCTGGGACCCGCGCCTGGTCACGACCGCGCTGCTGTTCTTCGTCTACCTCGGCTACCTGGCGCTGCGCCGGGCCGTGCCCGACCCGACGGTTCGTGCCCGGCGCGCGGCCGTGCTCGGCGTGGTCGCCTTCGTCCAGGTCCCGATCGTGCACCTGTCGGTGGTCTGGTGGCGCGCCCTGCACCAGCCGCCGACCGTGCTCAAGCCCGGCGACCCGACCATCGACCACGCGATGCTGGCCGCGCTGCTGCTCAACGTCGCCGCGTTCACCGCCCTGTACGCGCTGCTGGTCGCCCGCCGGCTCGAGCTGGCGCGGCTCGAGGCCGAGGCCGAGCGTGCCCTGGCGGAGGGCGAGCCGCCGCTGGCCGGCGCCGCGGTCGTGCCACCACCGCTCGAGGGGGTGCGGGAGCGTGGCTGAGTGGGGCTGGGTGGCGCTCGGCTACGCCGTCACCGCGAGCGCGGTCGCCGGGTACGCGCTGCTGCTGCGCCGCCGCATCCGGGCGGCCCGCCGCCACCTGGAGGAGCTGCGGTGAGGTACCGCTGGTTCGCGCTGCCGGCGGCGGGGATCGCCGCCGTGCTGCTCGGCGTGCTGCTGTTCGGCAACCTCAACGACAACCTCGTCTACTACCTCACGCCGAGCGAGGCGCTGGCACGCCGCGCCGACTTCCCGGCCGGGCACCGCTTCCGCCTCGGCGGGCTGGTCGAGGCGGGCAGCGTCCGCCAGGTGGCAGGCGGGGTGCGCTTCACCCTCGGCGACGGCCGCCGCACGGTCCCGGTGGTCTACCAGGGTGCGCCGTCGCAGCTGTTCGGGGAGGGCGTCGGCGCGGTCGTGGAGGGGTCGTGGGCCGGGGACGTCTTCCGGTCCGACAGCATGCTGGTCAAGCACGACGAGAACTACCGGCCGCCCGGCGAGGGCGGCCGCCCGCCGGCGGCCGGGAACGGAGCGGTCCGGTGACCGCGCTCGCCGGCCGCACGGGCGTGGTCCTGGGCCTGCTGTCGGCCATGCTGCTCACCGCCCAGGCGGCCAGGGCCTGGCGGCGACCGCAGGCGGCCGGCCGGGCCCAGCTCCGCCCGGCGGTGTACGGGCTGGTCGCCGGCGCGTCGGTCGCCATGGGCGCGCTCGAGGTGGCGCTGCTCACCGACGACTTCTCGGTCGCCTACGTGGCCGCCAACCACGCCAGGGCCACCCCGCTGCTGTTCACCGCGGCCAGCGCGTGGGCGGCGCTGGAGGGCTCGATCGTGCTGTGGGGGCTGGTCCTGGCCGGCTACACCGCGGCGGTGTTCGCCGGGTTCCGCGACGGCGACCGGCTCGGCGCCGGCGCGCTGGCGGTCATGGGCGCGGTGGCGGTGTTCTTCTTCGGCCTGATGGCCAGCGCGGCCGACCCGTTCCGGGTGCTCGACCCGGCGCCGGCCGACGGTCCGGGACCGAACGCGCTGCTGCAGAACCACGTGCTCGTGGCCTTCCACCCGCCGCTGCTGTACCTGGGCTACGTCGGGCTGACCGTGCCGTTCGCCTTCGCCGTCTCGGCGCTGGCGCTGGGGCGGGGCGGGGCGGCCTGGCTGGAGCGGACGCGGCGCTGGAGCCTGGTCGCCTGGGTCCTGCTGACCATGGGCGTCGTACTGGGCGGCTGGTGGTCGTACGAGGTGCTCGGCTGGGGCGGGTTCTGGGCCTGGGACCCGGTCGAGAACGCCTCGTTCATGCCCTGGCTGGTCGCCACCGCGTTCGTCCACTCGGCCGTGGTCCAGCTCCGCCGCGGCATGCTGCAGGCGTGGAACTTCGTGCTGGCGATCGCCGCGTTCGCGCTGACGCTGCTGGGGACCTTCCTGACCCGCTCGGGGGTGATCGCCTCGGTGCACAGCTTCACCCAGTCGGCGGTCGGCCCGGCCCTGCTCGGGTTCCTGCTGCTGGTGGTGGCCGGCTCGCTCACCCTGTTCGCGCTGCGCGCCGGCCTGGTCGCCAGCAGCCCGGGCCTCGAGAGCATGGCCAGCCGGGAGGGTGCCCTGCTGGTCAACAACCTGCTGCTCGCGCTGTTCGCGTTCGTGGTGCTGACCGGCACCCTGTACCCGATCTTCGTGGAGGCGTTCAGCGGCACCCAGGTCTCGGTCGGGCGCCCGTTCTTCGACCGCATGGCCGTCCCGATCGGGTTCGCCCTACTGCTCGGGATGGGCGTTGGCCCGCTGCTGCCATGGCGGGCCGCCAGCCCGGCGCTGGTGTGGGCGCGGCTGCGCTGGCCCGCGGTCGCCGCCCTGGCCGCCGGCGCCGCGCTGGTGGTGGCCGGCGTGCGGGCACCGTCGGTGGTGCTGGTCACGATCCTCGCCGCCGGAATCGCCGCGGCCGCGCTGGGCAGGCTGGCGGCGACCGTGCGCCAGGAGCCACCGCGCCACCGGCCCGCCGCGGCCTGGCGCGCGCTGCACGGCAACCCCGGCTACTGGGGCGGCCAGCTCGCCCACGCCGGGGTGGCCATGGTCGCGGTCGCGATCGCGGTCACCGGCGCACTCGGCACCCGGCAGCAGGCAACCCTTACCACCGGCCGGTCGGCCAAGGCCGGCCCGTTCACGCTGACCTTCACCGGCACGTTCGAGCGCGCCGAGCCGCAGCGGCTGGTCCGCGGCGCCAGGCTCGAGCTGCGCCGCGGCGCCCGGCTGGTCGCCGTCCTCGAGCCGCGCCTCAACCAGTACCCCAGGCAGGTCCAGGCGATCGGCACCCCGGCGGTGCGGGCCGGGCTCACCCAGGACGTCTACGTGAGCCTGACCGCCTTGGAGCCCGGGCGCGTCTCGCTGCAGGTCATCCGCTACCCGCTGGTGTGGCTGCTGTGGTTTGGCGGGCTGCTCACCGCCGCCGGCGGGGCGTGGGCGCTGGCCGGCGGCCGGGCGCGGCGCCGCCGCGCCCGGCCGGACGGGACCGAGCGCACCGAGCTGCCACCCGTCCCGGCGGAGCCGACCCGTGCCTAGGGCCTGGTCGCATCCGAGGAGAGCCCGGGGCGGCTCCCCCCGAGCCCCCCACCGGGTGCGGCACCAGGATCCAGGGGGGGAGGGTGAGCGTCGCGGTCGGCGCCTCTCGGCCCTGGCCGTGCGCCGCCGGCTCCCGGGCGTGATCCTGGTCGTGCTCGCCGCCGTGGTCGTGGCCGGCCTGGCCCGGGGGCCGGCCACCACCCCAGACCGCGCGGCGGCGCTGGCGGCCCGGCTGCGCTGCCCCGACTGCCAGGGCATCTCGGTCGCCGAGTCGGACAGCCAGACCGCGGCGGCCATCCGGGCCGAGATCCGCCAGATGGTGGCCGCCGGGCGCAGCGACCGGGAGGTACTCGACTACTTCGTCGCCCGCTACGGCCGCTGGGTGCTGCTCGACCCGCCACCGCGCGGCGCCACCCTGCCGCTGTGGCTGCTGCCCGCGGCTGCCCTCGCCGCCGGGGTGGGGGTGCTGGTCGGCTACCGGCGGCGGGCGCGGTCACCAACGGCGCCTCCGGCCGGGACCGCGCCCGAGGCCGATGTTGAGGTCGAAGTGCCGACCGCGGCCGGCGTCAGCGCCGAGCCGGCGGCACCACCCCGGCGGCCGCGGCGGCGGGTCCTTGCCGGAATCCTGGTCGGCGTCGTCGGCCTGTCGGTGACCGCGTTCGGCGTGACCAGGGCACTCGTCACGCGACCCGCCGGGGGGTACGTGACCGGGATCGAAGCCGGGCAGGCAGCGCAGGCGTCGGCCGGTGGACGCGACCTCTCCAAGGTGAGCGACGCGGAGCTGGAAGCCGTGGTCGCCGCCAACCCCGGCGTGGTCGGCATGCGCCTGGCCCTCGCGCACCGCTACTTCGACCGCCAGGACTGGCGGAAGGCGCTGGAGCACTACAAGGCCGTCCTCGACCAGGAATCCGACCCCGAGGCCCTCTCGCACGTCGGCTGGATCACCTACGAGGCCGCCGGGCGGGCCGACCTCGCGGCAAAGCTGCTGGACAGCAGCCTCGAGCGCCAGCCCGGCGACCCCGAGACGCTGTGGTACCTCGGCAACGTCCAGCTCCACGGGCTCAAGGACGCCAGGGCGGCGGCCGCCACCCTCACGCGGCTGCGCGCGTTGCCCGGCCTGACCGGCGCCGAGCGGCGGCAGGCCGACGGGCTCCTACGCAAGGCGCAGGCCGCGGAGGGACGGCGGTGACCGAGTTCCACCTGGGCCAACCCCCGGACGGCCAGCGCACCGTGCACGCCCCGAGGGTGCGGTGGGCACGGTGGCTGGCGCTCGCCGCCGTCGCTGCGACGGTGGTGACCGGCGGCGTGCTCGGCACCCGCTTCGGCACCGACCCCACGCTGGTGCAGTCGCCGCTGCTCGGCAAGCCCGCCCCGCCCGCGAGCCTGCCGCTGCTCGACGGGCACGGCGAGGTCTCCCTCGCCGCGCTGCGGGGGCACATCGTCGTGGTGAACTTCTGGGCCTCCTGGTGCACGCCCTGCCGTCAGGAGCATCCAGACCTGGTCGCCGCCTCGGCCGCCTACCGGGACGCCGGAGTCCGCTTCGTCGGCGTGGCCTACCAGAACACCCCAAAGGCGGCCAACCGGTTCCTGGACGAGCTGGGCAGGGGCAACGGCTACCTGTACGTGACCGACCCCGGCTCGCGAACCGCGATCGACTTCGGCGTGTTCGGCATTCCCGAGACGTTCTTTGTCGACCGCCGCGGTACGGTGGTGGCCAAGATCACCGGCAAGTCAAGCTTCCCGCTGCTGGCCGACGTGCTCGACCAGATGCTCGCCGGCAGGACGCCACAGTCCCGCCAGACCGGCCGGGTCCAGCCCGCTCCCGGCGGGTGACGCTGAGCGTCCGCGCATCGTGGCGCGTTCCGAGCGCGCGCGCCTTGCCGGCGAGGTCGTACACTACACCCTGTCGGAGAATCGTTCTCCCAGCCTCCAGGCCTCGGCTGCCACAGGTGTCACCACCACCAGCGGAGCTGGGCAGGCTGGCGCCTCTGCCGCTGTCGAGCATCGAGATGCGCGTCGCGTCCAGGGCCGAACAGGAGATGGCCTCGCCGTGGCAGCGATCAGCGTTCCGCGGACCCACGACCTAGGGCTACGGCTGCGGGCCCTGCGAGGGTGGCGGGCGCGCCGCTGGGCGCTGGCCGTCGTGGCCGGCCTGGCGGGGGCGGCCCTCGTGGGCGTGCCGACCGGGGTCATCCCAACGCCGTTCTACACCCGGATGACGCCGGTGCTGTGGTGGAACTACCCGGTGCTGGGCGCGTCGGCGACGCTGTTGGGGCTGACGGCAGCCAGCTACCTCCGGCAGCCCACGCCCGACGGCGGGCCGAGCGCCAGGGTGGCGACCGGTGGCGGCCTGCTGTCGGTGTTCGCCGTCGGCTGCCCCATCTGCAACAAGCTCGTGGTCTTCGCCATCGGGGCCACCGGTGCGCTGCGGTGGTTCGCTCCCGTGCAGCCGCTGCTCGCCGTCGCCTCGCTGGCCATGCTCGGTGCCGCGCTGTGGGTCCGCCTCGGCGGCGAGGTCGCCTGCTCGACCGGTCCGGCCGCCCTACCGTCGACCCCGACGCCGTAGCGGTCGGCGGCCCGCTGATACGACAAACTGTACGACATTTCGTACCATAGCCAGCCGGCGAGGATCCGGAGATCCGCTGGGAGGCAGCATGGGACGGTTCGTGCGCGGGCTGGGATGGACGTTCCTCGGCACCGGGGCCTTCGTCCTGTACCTCCTGGTCTACCACCTGGTTGGCACCAACACCGCGGCCGACTCTGCGCAGGCGGACCTTCGCCGCAGCCTGGAACGCCAGTGGGCCTCCGGCGGTCCCTTCGCTGCCGCGAGCCCGACCGCGCCGGCGTCGTCGCAGCGGGTGCCTCGTGGGCAGGCCGTCGCGCTCATCCAGATCCCCAAGATCGGCGTCGAGCGGGTGGTCGTGGAGGGCGTCGGCCGTGCCGACCTTCGCAAGGGCCCCGGCCACGTGCCCAGCACGGTGCTGCCCGGCCAGGCGGGCACCCTCGCCGTCTCCGGCCACCGGACCACCTACGGGGCGCCGTTCTACCGGCTCGACGAGCTCCGCAAGGGCGACCAGATCCTGATCGCCACCCGGTCGCGGCTGTTCACCTACGCGGTGAGCCGGACGGCGATCGTCCTGCCGGCCGACGTGTGGGTGCTCGGCAACATCCCGGGCCCCGGTGGCAAGCCGAAGCCGACGATCACGCTGACCACCTGCAACCCCCGCTTCTCGGCCAGGCAGCGGCTGATCGTGTTCGGCGACCTCGTCGCCAGCGTCCCCAACCGCAGCGCGGCGGCCGCCTAGGGCCATTGGACTGAGACGGTCCGAGATCCGTTCTGCGTGTGGTCCGTGACACGAGTGAGGAAGACGGAGATCGCCACCACTGCCTCGCGGTCGTCGCAGCCGGGCTGGTTGGATCCTCGACCACCAGCGCCGCGTGGAGCCCGCGGTCAAGCTGCAAGCCCACATGCACGTGGAGAATCAGGTGCCCGAGAGCGGGCACGGTGAACGCATAGGTGAAGCGGGCACGATGGGACCGGCGCCTACGTCACTCCGGGACCGCGTCCATACCGTTGCGAAGCGCCACGCCGTGCCAGTGAAATGGTGGTCGCCTCGGGCAGGCGGTTGTCCAGCTGGACGCGCAGCACCTCCGGCCCCGCAGGCGCACCACTCCGGAGATTGACCTACTGCCTGGCGAGGGCAGCCAACGCGATGTCGACCGCGAGGACGAGCAGGGCAAGCGCCATCGCAAGGGTACGGCCGTGGGCCGTGTGGCGGGGGCCGGCGCGCAGCGGGACCAGCAGCTGCCGGGCGAGCGTGTAGGCGGCGATCGCGCCGACGAACACCACCCCGGCGGGGTGCGGCGTGGTGGTCCGCACGGCCAGCAGCGCTGCCAGGCCGACCAACAGCGCGACCGCGGACTCGAGCAGCTGGGTGGGGACGCGGCGCATCCCCAGGCACCGGTCCGACGACCACAAGCCCCACCGGGATGCGGTCGGCCGGCCCGCGCAGCAGCCGCCGAAGAAGCACCCGAACCGGCCGATCGTCATGCCGAACAGCAGCCCGGGTGCGGTCACATCCAGCAAAGGACCGGCGGGCATGCCCGTAACCTGCGCGCCGAGGACGAGCGTGCCGATGGCGCCGAGCACGAACCCTTGGATGCACATGCCGCCGGTCAGCAGGCTGGGTCGCCGGCCTCCCAGGTAGTGGCCCGTCAGGTAGTAGAGCTTCGCGCCGACCAGCCCGACGACGCTGGCGACCAGCGACAGCAGCAGGACGCGGGCCACGGGAAGGTGGGAGCGGGCGGCGAGCAGCGCCTGGACGGTCAGCGCGACCGTGGCACCGAGGCCGACCAGGGCCGGCCACACGCCGAGGCGCGCTCCGGGCGCGCGGACCCGGGCGACGGGTGCAAACAAGGTCGTGCCGGACGACGACGCCTTGGGCAAGGTCGGGCGCCCCGTCGAGACGGCCCGGGACGTCGCGGATCGGGGATGCGGACCGCTGACTGGGGTGGCGGTTACGTGCCATTCGCCGGGCGCGACGTCGAAGATCCGGGCCGTCATCGCGACCGGGCCGCTGCCCGGCACGACTTGGTCGACCGATTCGAGCACGCTGAACCTGTCGTGCGGGCGCGGCTTGGCCTTCACGCCCTTGCGACGCCCGTCGAACCGGATCGTCACCCGGTACGGCTCGCCCTTGGCGGCGGCGTCGAACCAGTAGGTCAGCCCGAGCGCCTGGGGCTTGGCGTCGGCGAAGGGCTCACACCCGAACGTCACGACGTGCAAAGGCCGCGCTCTCGAGTCCGCGGCGCGTCGCGTGATGGCGCGACGGGAGCGCCGGAAGCGGGACCAGGTGGCATCTACGCTCTCGACCTCAAGCTGGTCAGGGTTCGATCTTCCGCGCATGGCTCTTGATACTACTCGCAGTAGTAGAAGATCGGCGTTAACGTCCTCCAATGGGGCTGGTAGTTCGATGTCAGCGACGACGAGGAACCGACCGGCGGGTCATCGTCGAGTCGGACAACACCCCGTGATGGTGTCCGTTGGCGTGCCACCCCCGATCCACGTTCGACCGAGGTTGGCAGACCTGGTGTACGACTACTACGTGTCGTAGTCTTGGTGTCCGTCAGCGCTGGGAAGGTCGTCCGGGCGAGGTGAGGGGGCAATTCCATGCGATGGTGTTTCGACCGGAGAGTCCTGATTGGGCTGGGCGTGGTCGCGGCAGGCGTCCTGCTCCTGCGGCCAAGCGCGTTCGCAACCGCCCTGCCGGTGCTGGTCCTCGCGATATGCCCGTTGTCGATGCTGCTCATGATGCGCGGCATGGAGCGTGGCGACACTGCGGCGCACACCGATGCAGCCGCCGGGAGAACCGGTAAGCAGCACAAGGCGATGCTAGGGCGCGCGTACCGGGACGCTGAGGTGGCTCGGCTGCGCGAGGAGATCAATATCCTCCGCGCCGAGCTGTACCTCCGTGACCAGCGCGATCAGCAGCAGGCTGACGGGCAGCGCTGACACGAGGCCACCGCCCCGAGCTTGCCGATGCGGCTGCTGCCCGCCTGGCAAACGTCCCCCGTTTCTGGTGGCCATCTGGGTGAGCCTGACCGCGATCTACGGCCTCCGGCTGTGGTGGCTGCAGCCCACCATCCTGACGCTTGCCACCGGCGACCTTGGCCACCGGTGGCGTGATCGACGTGCAGGTCCTCAGCGGCAAGGAAGACGGCGAGTACCTCGCCAAGGTCCCGCCGATCGCGATGATGGTCCTGCTGATCGTCTGGCGGGAGGGCCAATTTGTCCGGCGGGAGGGACAATGCGACACGAGCCGATCGCTCCACTGGGCGCCGGCGCCCTCCTGCTGGTCGTCGTGGCCGGGGCGGGGGCGCTGTTCGCCACCTACTGGGACGACGCCTGGCACACCGACCTCGGGCGCGACGCGGCCACGATCCCGCCCCACCTGCTGCTGTACGGCTCGGTGGCCGTGGTCGGCCTGGTCGTCGCGGCCTGGGGCCTGTCGACGCTGCGGCGCAGCCGTTCGCTGCCGGAGGCGCTGCGGCAGCCGCCGCTGCTGCTCGCCGCCGCGGGCGGGACGGTGACGCTAGCCGCGGCGCCGATCGACGCGGCCCTGGCATGCGGCCTTCGGCCGCGACGCCGTGCTGTGGAGCGCGCCCCACATGCTCACCGTGTTCGGCACGCTCGCCCTGATCGCAGGCATCCTCGCCGGGGCGCGTCCCGGCGTCCGCCCATGGATCCCGGCGGCGGCGGGAGCCTTGCTGCTGGGCGTCACGGTCACGCCGGTGCTGGAGTTCGAGACCGACGTGCCGCAGTTCAACGAGGCGCTGTACCTTCCCGTCCTACTCGCCGGGGCGCTGTTGGCGGCGGTCGTGCTGCGGCTGGCCGTACCGGGGCCGCTGCCGGTCGTGCGGGCGGTGGGGATCTACGCGCTGCTGCGGCTGGTCATCACCGTCGGGCTGGCTGCCCTGGGCCGCTCCACGCCCGACCTCCCGCTGGCGATCCTCGGCCTGGCCGCGATCGACCTGCCGTGGCGGACGGCTCCCGCCCGCTACGCCGCAGGCGCCGCCGCGGTCTCGCTCACCACCTGGCTGGCCAGCACCGTCGGCCTGGCCAGTGTGCCTGCCGGAGCGGTGGCCGTCGTGGCGGTCCCGCTGCTGGTCGCCTTCCTGGCCGTCCTGCTCGCCGAGCACCGGCGGTCGCCACGGTTCGGCGGGCCCACAGGCATCCTGCTGCTGGCCGTCGCCGCCGTGGCGCTCTCACCCACGCGGGCCGCCGCCCACGATCCCGGCCAAGGACGCACCGTCGCGCCGGTCACGCTGACCGGCGCCTCCGACGGGCGAGGCACGCTCACCATCACCGCCGAGGTCAGCGGCGGCGACTGCGCGGCGCTGACCCCACGACGCGTGGTGGCACGACGCGCGGGACGGACCGTCACCGGCACCCTCGCCGCCGCTGGAAGCTGCCGCCACGCCGGCAAGGTCGCCGTGACCGCCGCCGGCCGCTGGTTCCTCTACGCCGAGCTGCGCTATCACGGCCGCGCGGCGGAGGCGTGGCTGCCAGTCGACGCAGGCCGTGCTGGCCGTGTGGTCGAGCGACGCGAGCTCTACCTGCCGGCCGGCACGACCGAAGCTGCCGGGCCCTCCGCGGGCCAGGTGGTCTCCGCGGCGCTCCTGTACGCCCTGGGAGCGCTGATGCTCGCGCTGACCCTGCTCCAAGCCCGCCGCCTCGTCTGGAGGCGGCATGCCGTCTTATGAGCGCTCTGGTCACGGTCACGTTCCACGCAGGTCGGATCCAGGGACACACCCGCGCTGAGGGCAGGGCTCACGGGTCCCCGCGTGCGGCCGTGGAGCCCACCTCAGCTCCGCCGTTTCCCCGCCTGTTCGTGCGGCCAGCTCCCTCCGCTCGTCGCAACGCTGACGAGGACGGTCAGGCTCAACCGGTCGGCACGACCGCGCCACCGGTCCTCAGGCGGCCAGGCCGAGCAGGAGCGCGAGCGGGTTCGCGGCGCCTGGAGTGGGCGTGCACCAGCCCTGTTCGACCGATCGGGGATGATTTTCGAACCGATGTCGTGCTGTGCTAGGTTCCACCGATCAGCGTCCCAGGTCCCTCCCCAGGCCTGACGGAGACGCGCTCGCCAACCAGCTCGACATCCGTTTTCCCCCAGACGGAGGAGAGACGTGCCGCTACGCCGCCTGCTCGCGGCCGGACTCCTGGCCCTTGCGGTGGCCGCACCGAGCCTGCCAGCACACGCCGACCAGCTCACCGACGCCAAGGCCCGCCAGCAGAAGCTGCAGGCCGAGCTCGACCAGGCCGCCCAGGACCTCGCCAACCTGGAAAGCGAGCAGGCCTGGGCCGACAAGAGCCTGCAGGCCGCCCGCGGCCACCTGGGCCTGGCCCGCGCCGACCTGCTCCGCGCCGACCAGGAGCTTTCGGGGCACCTGGCCGACCTCTACATGGCCGGTGGGACCAGCCCGATCTCCAGCATCCTGGCCAGCGACGCCAACGTGGTCGACCGGGTCGAGTTCGAGGAGATCATGCTCGACCAGCAGGTCCAGTCGCTCCGGGAGGCGAAGGTCGCGCGCGACGCCTACGAGCGCGCCGCGCGCGAAGTGCGCGCGGCGACCTCGCGCTCGCTGGCGCTGCGGTCGCGCGCCCGCAAGACCGTCGCTCGCCTGACCAGCGCCTTCCAGCAGGCCAAGCAGGTCGTCGACAAGCTGGAGGGGTTCAACAAGACGGTGCTGTACCGCGGGCGCTTCTACTCCTGCCCGGTGTCGCCGCCGTACTCGTTCACCGACACCTGGGGCGCGCCGCGCTCCGGCGGCCGCACCCACCAGGGCGTCGACCTCATGAACGCCTACGGCAACAAGGTCCACGCGGTGGTCGACGGGAAGATCTCGCGCTTCTCGCAGAACACGCTGGGCGGCATCACCCTGTACCTGCAGGGCGTCGACGGGGACGAGTACTACTACGCCCACCTGTCCGGGTATGCCGCCGGCATCCGTCCGGGCGTTGCGGTCAAGGCGGGCGAGCTGGTCGGCTACAACGGCAACTCCGGTGACGCCAGGGGCGGCGCGCCGCACGTGCACTTCGAGTGGCACCCTGGCGGTGGCGGCCCGGTCAACCCGACCCCGATGGCCAGGGCGCTCTGCCCCTGACCGCTGGCCGCCCGCAGGTCCAGCCAGGCGCCGCCTGCTGGCGGACCGTGCTTGACCACATCCTCACCGGCAGGGTGCCGAAGTCCCGGCGACCGGCCGCGTCCAGCCCGGCCGCGGCTGCTGACGGCCCGAGCCGGACGAGCGGTCACCACCCGGTTCGGGGGTGCTGGCGGGCGCACCCGTGACATGGGTGGGTCATGGGACCTTGGTGCGCCCCGCCAGCAGCCCTTACACTACACACTGTCGTAGCACTGTGCCTCCCGGCGCGGTGTGGCTGGAAGCTGATCGGCGGAGGGACACGCCTGCCGCGCACGCCCCAGTGCGAGCACGTGGTCGCCCCGCGCGGTAGGCTTCGTCGACGTACTCCACCCGGCCGGGCGTCCGGCCGGGTTCGCCGACGGGCCAGCACGAGAAGGATGGCATGGCGAAGCGATCGATGGGCGAGCTCGAGCGTGCCGTCATGGACATCCTCTGGGATGGCGGCGGCTGGCTGACACCAGGCGAGGTGCACGAGTCGCTCGACGATTCTTCGCTGGCCTACACGACCGTCATGACGATCCTCGTCCGCCTGTGGCGCAAGGGCCGGGTCGAACGCCAACGTGACGGTCGTGCCTATGCCTATCACCCCGTCGTGAGCCGGGAGCAGTACGCGGCGGCCCGCATGGAGGAGTTGCTGGCCCAGGCCAGGGATCGAGCCGCCGTGCTGAGCCACTTCCTGGACGGCATGGATCCCGCCGACCGGGCGCAGCTGCGTCGGCTGCTCAACAGCTACCGGTCGCCATGACCGTGCTGGTGCTGGCGGGCGCGCTGGGACTGCTGGTCCTGCCCGGCCTCGCCCGCCCGCTGGGCCGGCTGCTCCCGCCTGCTGAATGGGCCAAGCTCTGCGCCGGGCTGGTCGCGGCCGGCGGCATCGCGCTCGAGGCCGGCCTGGTCGTCATGGGCGCCCCGACCGTCCTGCGGCTGGTCGGCCTCGAGGCGGTCGCCGACCTGTGCGAGCACGTCGTCGGGGAGCTCGTGCCTGGCGGCACCGTGGTCGGCGTCATGGCAGCCGTCGCTGCGGTGCTCTTGACCGTGGCTGCGGTGCGGTCGCTGGTCGGCACCTGCGGCAGCAGCCGCCTGCTGCGGGTCGAACCGGGGGTCGGCTGGCACGGCGAGGTGTGCGGCCACGACCTCGTCGTCCTGCCAAGCCGCGAACTCGTGGCCTTCAGCGTGTGCGGCCGGCCAGCGCAAGTGGTCGTCTCGCGCCGGCTCGTCGATCTGCTTGCCGACGACGAGCTGGATGCGGTCCTGCGTCACGAGCTCGCGCACGTCCGCCACCGGCACCAGCGATACTTGCTGCTCGCCAGGACGATCGAGCAGAGCGTCGGCAGGCTGCCCCTGGTCCGGCGCGCCACGGGCGCCCTGCGATGCGCCTTGGAGCGATGGGCGGACGAGGAGGCGGCCGTCGGTGCCGACCGGGGACGCCAAAGCGTCCACGCCGCCCTGGTGCGGGTCATCCAGGCCACGGCCATGCCGGACGTCGCGGCGTTCGTCAGCCCGGGAACCGTGGTGGAACGCCTCCAGGCGCTGCAGGCCGGCCCGATCTCCGGGCTCGCCGTCCTGCTGCGACGGGTTGGCGTCTACCTTCCCGCCCTGCTGCTCCTCCTGCTGGTCGCCGCGGCGCTCACGGGGACGGTGGAACACGTCGTCGTGCTGCGTATGCTCGCCGGCCTGTGCCCCCCACGCTAGAGCCCCAACCCTCACCGAGCGGCCCACGCCACCGCCGCAGCGTTCTACGACGATTTGTCGGATGCGCCTTCCGGATCTAGACTGCGGGCCCCCCAGATCGCTGCTCCACCCCGACCATCCGTTGCCCCCAGACGGAAGGACGTCCCGCCGATGCGCCGCCCGCTGATCGGCTTGGCCGTGTGCCTGTTCACCGTTGGCTTGACGCTCGTCATGCCCGCGGCAGCCGCCGACCCGCTCACCGACGCCACCCAGCAGGCGCGGACCCTCAGGTCCGACCTGCAAGCGGCCACGTCGAAGCTGGACGCCGCCGACGCCGCGCTGTACAAGGCCGAGCAGCAGCTCGCGATCAACCAGCGGCAGGTCCAGCAAGCCCGCAACCAGTTCACCAGCGCGCAGACGGCCATAGCCGGCGAGGCCGCGGCCATGTACCGCTCCGGCGGCCTGGCCATGGCAGACGCCATCCTGCAACCCGACCCCGAACGGCTCCTCGGACGCATCGAGCTGGTGACCATCCTGGTGTCCCGGCAGGCCGAGACGATGAAGAACTCCCGAGCCGCGGGCGACGCATACAGGACCGCGGTCGGCCGCATGGCCGCAGCACAACAGAAGGCCAAGACGCTCCGCGACGAGGCCAACCGCGCCGTGCAGGCCCTCACGACCCGGCTGCGCCAGGCGCAAGCGGTCCAGGCGCGCCTCGACCGGCTCCGGGCGCGCCCGAGCCAACCCCCGGCCGCGCCGCGGCGGCCTCGGGCGGCGGCGGGGTCGCCTGCCTGATGGAGGCGCCCTACTCCTACACCGACACCTTCGGGGCGCCGCGCTCGGGCGGGCGGACCCATCAGGGCACCGACGTGATGGCCCCCTACGGCGCCGAGGTCTACGCCTACGCCGACGGCGTCATCAGCCGCGAGACGACCAACGCCTACGGCGGCATCACCCTGTACCTGCTCGGCAGCAACGGCGTCGAGTACTACTACGCCCACCTGTCCCGGTACGCCGTGCCCACCGGCACCCGTGTCCGGGCCGGGCAGCTCATCGCCTACAACGGCCAGTCCGGCAATGCCCGCTACACCGCGCCCCACGTCCACTTCGAGGTCCACCCTGGCGGGCCAGGCAGCACGCCCGTCAACCCCTACCCCTACGTGCAGCGCGCCTGCGGCTGACCGGACCTCGGCCGCCCGGCCGCGGGGTCAGCGAGTTGGCTGCGTTGCCCACTCCTGGCGCCACCGGGCGAGCTGGTCGACCTCGCGCTGCCGCGCGTCGATGACCTGCTGCGCCAGCTCCTTCACCTGCGGCAGAAAGCCCGCTCGCAGCTCGGTCTGCGCCAGCTCGATCGCGCCGCGGTGGTGCTGCCGCAGCAGGTCGGCAAAGGCCAGATCGAACTGCACCTCGGTGCGGCCCATGAGGTCGACGATCTCATCCTCAGGCAGCATGCCCGGCATCGTCGTCTCGCCCTGGTCCGTTCCGGCCTTCTCGGACTGGCCCCATTGCCGCAGCCAGGACCGCATCAGGGTGAGTTCCTCGACGTGGGTGCGCAGGATCGCGCCCGCGAGCGTGTGCAGCTCGGGGCGCTCGGTGCGGCTGTCGACGAACTTGGCCATGCGGATGGCCTGCTCGTGGTGGGGGATGATGGTCTGGACGAAGGTGACGTCAGCGTCGTTGGGGTTGGCTGTGGCTACGCGGCCCTGCGAGCGGTCGCCGGGCTGGCCGCAGGCGGTCAGCGCGGCGACCGCGACCGCGACGGCCACGATGACGCGTCGCATCAGGCGCCTCCCTCGTGTCGGATGTGCCGGTGCTGGTCGAACAGCGCGTGGTCTGGCTCCGGGAGACGCCCAACTCGAGCGGTGACCGGCTGCGCGGCAACGGCCGCAGCCTGGCGGGCCGCCGAACCGGCCTAGCTCGGGCGGCATGCGGGCGTTGGTGCAGGCCAGGGACGCCGACGAGCACCGCGACGCGGGTTGCCGTCACGCCGCCGCCAGATCGGCTCGCTGGAGACTGCAACGACGCAGCGTCACAGTTAGCGCACCGGCCTGCCCGCCCTAACCATCCCACTGGAAGGACAGGAAAGCTGGCGTGACCAGCGAGCATCCGCACGCGCACGGCGATTGTCACTGCCGGTGCTACGAAGGCATGTCGGAGCAGGCGCATTGCGCCACCATAGCCCGGGCGAGGGCCGAAGGGCACCGCCCGATCCAGCGGGCGGAGGTACGGCCGCGGGGCTGGACCGCAAGCGCCGCCACGGCGGCGCCCCCCGGCCGCTCCAACAAGGAGACCTCAGCAGCGTCGACACGCCGCCTTCCGCGACATGGTGACCAGCGACGCCGACAGGGGCGACGACGATACCGGTCCGCCCGCCGCTGATACGACCGCGGCCCTGCTCGACGATGACGCTTCGGGTTCGCTGGGCCGGCCCGAGCCTCCCGCCCTTGACAGGTGGGTTGGTGGTCGGGAGGCTTTCCCGGTCAAGGGGACAAAGGGGGGCACATCGCCGTGGGGGCCGCCCGCCAGCGCCGGCGAAGGGTTGGTGGTCTGGGGCAACCTCGCCTACCAGGCCACTACAACGGCTTCCGCATCCAGGACGTCCATGCCCCCGCCAACCCGCGCGAGATCGCCTTCCAGGAGTGCGCAGGCAACCAGGGCGACGTGGTGGTCTGGGGCGACGTGCTGGTCCGCTCCTGGAACTCCCCTGCTCCCGCCGGGGCGACCTGCGACGGGCAGCCCGTCCCCGAGGGGTTCGAGGGCGTGCACGTCTCGACGTCTCCAACCCCCGCGACCCGGCCCTGGTGGCCGCGCGAGACCGAGTGCGGCTCGCACACCGCGACTGGCGTGCCGGACCTGCGCGACCACCGGCTGCTGGTCTACAGCAACCCCTCCAGCGGCCTCTGCCCCGGCTTCGACGTCATCGGGGTGCCCCTTGGCGACCCGGGGAGCGCGAGCCTGCTGCGCTTCGAGCCAGCGGGCCGGAGCTGCCACGACAGCGGTGTGATCCTGGGCGACGCCACGCTGGCCGCGTGCGCCGGCGGCAACGGGTTCACCGTGTGGAGCCTGGCCAGGTCGCTGGAGGACCCCGAGCGGCTCTACTCGGTGGTCATGCCGAAACGTGACCATCGGCCACTCGGCCGGCTTCACCTGGGACGGCAAGGTGCTCATCTTCGGCCACGAGCCGGGCGGCGGCGCGCCGCGCTGCACCGCCACGGGCACGGTCCTGCCGGGCGGCGTGACCCAGACCGACGACATGAAGTCGTTCTTCTTCTTCGACGCCGCTACCGGGTCGCTGCTGGGTAAGTGGGTCCTTCCCAGAGACCAGACCGTGACCGAGAACTGCACCCTGCACAACCTCAACGTCGTCCCGCTGCGCCACCGCGACGTGCTGGTCAGCGGCAACTACCAGTCCGGCATCAGCGTGGTCGACTTCACCGATCCGGCCAACGCCAGGGAGGTCGCCTTCGCCGACCCCGCGCCGCTGTCAGCGACCGCGCTGGTCCTGGGCGGTGACTGGTCGACCTACTGGTACGACGGGCGCATCTACGAGTCCGACATCACCCGTGGGCTGCTGACCTGGAAGCTCAGCGACCCCGCCGTGGCGGGCGCCCGCAAGCTTGGCCACCTCAACCCGTAGACCCAGGAGTTCACCATCGACCGGCATTGACGCAGCGTCGGCAGCCCGAACCCGGCGACAAGCCGTGGCAAGTGGGGGCCGGCTGCGTGCCGGCTCCCACGGCGTTCACCCGCGACTGTGCGAGGACGCGGCCGGTGAGGTGGTCCGGCCCGAGCCGTTCCAGTTGGCGACCGGAGTAGGGGAGGTCTCCGCGAATGGGGACGTCGGAGACCTCCCCGCTCCTCGAGCCGTGCGACCACCTCCTTCCTCGTCGCTTGGTGGATCTCGCCGTTCGTGTCGCAAGCTCGGGAGGCTGCGGGTGGCAGTGCGGTGGGCTGACGTCCTGGCCGGACGCCGATCGGGTCCGCGTTGTGACGCTGGGCACGGGCGAAGCCATGGCGGCACGGGATGTCGAGGTTGTGGGTCACACCTGAGTGCCGAGCTCGTACGCTCCTCGCTCCTGGTCCCTGATGACCTTCCCGTGCTCGAGCTCGACCACGCGCTTGCGCATGGCGTCGACGATGCGCTGGTCGTGGGTTGCCATGACCACGGTGGTCCCGGTGCGGTTGATCCGCTCGAGCATCGAGCAGCTTCATGATGTCTTCGGTCGTGGTCGGGTCGAGGTTTCCCGACGGCTCGTCGCAGAGCATGATCAGCGGCCGGTTGACGAACGCGCGCGCGATCGAGACCCGCTGCTGCTCGCCACCGGAGAGCTCGTGGGGGAAACGCTCGGCCTTGTCGGAGAGGCCGACCAGCTTGAGCACCTCGGGGACGGTCCGCTCGATGTTGTGGCGGCGCTGGCCGATGACCTCGAGAGCGAAGGCGACGTTCTCGCGCACCGTCTTGTTCGACAGCAGCTTGAAGTCCTGGAAGACGCAACCGATCGCGCGGCGCAGCGCGGGCACCTTCCAGGAGGCGAGCCGGTTGAGATCCTTGCCGGCCACCCAGATGCGCCCGCTGGAGGGCTTGTCCTCCTTGGTCAGCAGGCGCAGGAAGGTGGACTTGCCCGAGCCCGACTGTCCCACCACGAAGACGAACTCGCCCTTGTTGACCTCGACCGAGACGTCGTCGAGCGCGACCACGTCCGAGCCGTACACCTTGGTCACATG
>WNGA01001453.1_pt1 | contig 36423 bp, 40 predicted proteins | sample 5400061 | NCBI WGS metagenome assembly WNGA01 (sample SAMN13153366, study PRJNA577476) | soil metagenome | isolation source: 100 cm soil or saprolite under grassland replicate 2 | place: USA:California | collected 2016-06-15
CTGTCCTGGCTGGAGGCCCTCTACACCGTGGTCAGCGTCGCGCTCCTACTGCTGCCGGTGTCGGTCCCGGTCAGTCGGTACCTCAGTCGATGAGGTGGTCGAACTCGCCGTTCTTCGCGCCGTCGAGGAACGCGTCGAGTTCGTCGGGACGAAACCGCAGGATCGGCCCGCGGCCGTGATCCTTGGTGTCGCGCACATCGATCATGCCGTCGTGCCGCCGCAACTCCACGCAGCTGCCACCGTTCCCGCCGCTCTTACGTGCCTTGACCCACGGTGTGTTTGGTGTGCTCATGGTGAAACTCCTTGAGGGGTACGGACTGCCGGTGGATCAGCTTCCAAATCCGCTCGTATTCATCGTATTCGGCTCGCTTCTGCAGGTACCGTACGCCGACTTGGGCTTCCAGGTAAACGATGTTCGGATCGTCCGGATCATCGAAGTCGAGGATCCGGAAGGCGCCCGTCATGGCGGCATGGGCTCCCACCTCGAATGGCAGTACACGGATCTGCACAGAGCCGCGCTGGTCAAGTTCGTGCAGGTGCTCGCGCTGTGCCTCGATGACGGTCACGCCGCCCACAGGTCGAGTGAGAACTGCCTCGTTCAAGATCGTCGTCAGTCTGGGCGCGGGCTTGCGATTGTAGAGCTTGTCCTGGCGGTCAAGGCGGATTGCGACATGATGTTCGATGCCCTGATCCGCGTTGTCCGGCTGAGTGGCCCGGTAGACCGCACGCGCGTAGTCCTCGGTCTGCAGTTCCCCAGGAATGACGTCTCCCTCATAGGTGCGGATGCGAGACGCGATCGGCTCCAGGTCGCGGAATAGCTGGAACCACTCGGGGATGGCGGCGTCGCTGTGGTTCTGGGTGGCGAGTGCCATCGCGGTGAGGCGTTTGATGTCGTCGGATGACGTACCGAAAAATTGGCAGAGCACGACGATGTCCTGAGGTTTCACCGGGTGCTCGCCGGCCTCCAAGCGGTAGAGCTTGGCGCGCGAGATGCCGAGCTCGCGGTGCGCCACGACCTGGTCCACCGAGATCCCGGCCGCCGTCCGGATCCGCTTCAGGGTGCGGCCCAGTTGCCGGCGTACCACCGTCGGCCCGGCCATCGCTGCCACGTTGCCCCCCTGTTGTGTCTCACCGTGAAACGCCGGAACACAATACGCTCCACATGGGACATTGAGACTTCTCGAACAATGCTTGTGGTGGAGAAATCGCACCACCACTCTAAGTGCATGTCCGAGTACGAGATCCGCGCCGCCCGCCGTGCCATGGCACTGCACCGCCGGCGGCGCTACCCCGACACCTCGGTGTGCGGATTCTGCGGCTTCCGTTGGCAGGTCGGCGTCACCCGCAGCGGCAAGCCGGCGAGCGGGTGTCCTCGACGGCGGCACGCGGTCGGCGTACTCGACGGGGCGGGTCTGGTGGACGACCAGGGTCGGCTGATCGCGGCGGCGACCTCGTGACCACGCTGCATGAATTCCGGGTGGTTGCCGGGGATCGGGTCGCGGCGCGCGGCACGGTCGACCTGTTGGCGCGCACCCTCACGATCGAGTTCCCCGACGCGACCCGGTCCACCGTGGACGTCGTCGGTGCCCGCGCCCTCTACATGCTGCTCGGCGAGGCGGTGTACGGCTCGCTGGAGCCTTCCGGCCCGTACCTCCGACTGGAGCGCAACACGGCAACCGGCTGGACCTGAATTCGTGGATCTTGGAGAGTAAGTGTCAGGAACGAGCACTAAATCTCCAAGATCCAAAAAGGGAGCGTCAGCGCGGCGGGTCTTCGTCGATGATCTGCTGCGCGACCTCGGTGAACTTGCGCATGGTCTGTTCGAAGTCGCGCAGGGTGTCGGTGTCGAGGCGTTCCAGCACCATGCGGAACCGGGCGAGCCCGGCGTCGGCGATCTCGTCGGCGAACGTGCGGCCCTGCTCGGTGAGCCCGATCCGGCGGATCCTGCGGTCGTCGGGGTCTTCGCGGCGGTCGACCAGGTCGCGGGCGATCAGCCGGTCCACGATGCCGGTGACGGTGCCCAGCCCGACGCCGAGCTGCTGCGCCAGCTCCTGACCGGAGGCCGACCCCTGCATCGACAGGATCATCACGACCTTGAACTGCTGCATGGTCAGCGTCGACAGCAGCACCGGCATGGAACGGTCGTGCGCCCAGGTGCGGCCGAGGTCCCGCTGGAGCAGGCTGATCTGCCGGATCAGGGCGTCGCGGTCGTCGCCGGTCGTCACAGGTGGCCGCTCCTCAATCGCCGAAGGTGCGCAGAAGGTATCAGGCCGTGATACACCACGGGGCGCGAATAGTTCGTACGAAGCGAAATGTTAGCGTGGATCGCCGACGGGGGCATCCGTACACGGAAGGGGCACTCCCATGACCGGACTGGCCAGGCTCAGCCTTGCCAACCGCAGCCTCGTGATCATGATCGCGTTGATCATCGGGGGCATCGGGGCGTACGCCATCCCCTCGCTGAAGCAGCAGCTCTTCCCGTCGCTGAACTTCCCGGTCGTCAGCGTGGTCTCGGTGTACCCGGGTGCGTCGCCGGAGATCGTCGACAAGCAGGTGACCGAGCCGGTCGAGAACAGCCTCAAGGGCCTCGACAACCTCGAGCAGATCACCTCGACGTCCAGCGACGGCGTGTCCCGGGTCGAGGTGGCCTTCAACTACGACAGCGACCTGGACCAGGTCGTACGGGACATCGAGCAGGCGGTCGGGCGGATCGGCGACCTGCCGGACGACGTCGACCCGCGGGTCGTGGCCGGCAGCACGGACGACATTCCGGTGATGGCGCTGGCGGTCAGCGACGGCGACGATCAGCACGCGCTGCTGGACAAGCTGGACCGTACGGTCGTGCCCGAGTTGTCGAGCATCACCGACGTACGCGAAGTGACGGTCACCGGCGCCCGCGACGATGAGGTCACCATCACGCCGGACACCGCCAAGCTGGCCAAGGCGGGGCTGACCGCGGCGGCGATCCCGACCGCGCTGCAGGCCAACGGGGTCTCCGTACCGGCGGGGAGTCTGACCAAGGACGAGCGGAGCCTGACCGTGACGGTCGGCGAGCAGCTGGAGTCGGTCGAAGACCTGCAGAACCTCTACCTCACCCCGTCGGCTGGTTCCTCGGCTGGTTCCGGCTCGGCCGCGGGTTCCGGCTCGACCCGGCCCGGCGCGGGTGGCAGCCCGACCGCGGGCAGTGCCTCACCTGGAACATCCGGGGGTACGGCCGCGCCGAAGCCCGTGAAACTTGGCGACGTCGCGACGGTGAAACTGGAGCCCGAGGCCGCCACCTCGATCACGCGCACCAACGGCGAACCCAGCCTCGGACTGTCGGTCACCATGAGCAACGACGGCAACGCCGTGGCCATCTCGCACGCCGTACGCGACAAGCTTCCGAAGCTGGAGGAGGCACTCGGCGGAGGCAGCGAGATCACCGTGATCTTCGACCAGGCGCCCGCCGTGGAACGGTCGATCGACGACCTGACCACCGAGGGTCTGCTGGGCCTGCTGTTCGCGGTGATCATCATCATGGTGTTCCTGCTGTCGCTGCGGTCCACGCTGGTCACCGCGGTGTCGATCCCGCTGTCGGTGGTGGTCGCACTGATCGCGCTGTGGATCGGCGACTACTCGCTCAACCTGCTCACCCTCGGGGCGCTGACCATCTCGGTCGGTCGCGTCGTGGACGACTCGATCGTGGTGCTGGAGAACATCAAACGCCACCTCGGGTACGGCGAGCCGAAGCGCGACGCCGTCATCAACGGCGTACGCGAGGTGGCCGGTGCGGTGACGTCCTCGACGCTGACCACGGTGGCGGTGTTCCTGCCGATCGCGTTCGTGTCCGGGCTGGTCGGGCAGCTGTTCTCGTCCTTCGGAGTCACCGTCACGGTGGCGCTGCTGGCGTCGCTGTTCGTCTCGCTGACCGTGATCCCGGTGCTGGCGTACTGGTTCCTGCGGCCGCCGAAGGGCGACGGGCAGGCCGAGATCCAGCGGCGGGCGGAGCAGCGCGAACTGCGCAGCCCGTTGCAGCGGGCGTACGTGCCGGTGCTGCGGTTCGCGACCCGGTTCAAGTTCGTCACGGTCGTGATCGGGATCCTGATCTTCGCCGGGACGATCATGCTGGTGCCGAACCTGAAGACCAACTTCCTCGACTCCTCCGGGCAGGACACCACCCAGGTCAGCCTGAAGCTGCCGGTCGGCACCGACCTGGCCACCACGGACGAGGCGGCCCGCAAGGTCGAGTTCGTACTCGGTAAGACCGAGGGGGTCAAGTCGTACCAGGTCAACGTCGGCGGCGGGCTCGCCATCTTCGGCGGGCTGGGCGGCAGCACCAACCGTGCGTCGTTCACGGTGACCACCGAGGACAGTTCGAAGACGCCCTCGGTGGAACGCAAACTCCGCAAAGAGGTCGCGAAGCTCACCGACGTCGGCGACGTCACCGTCGGCAGTACGAGTGGCCGCGAGGCGATGGGCGGCAACGCCGTCGAGGTGATCGTGCAGGCGCCCGACCGCAAGACCCTGGAGCAGGCCTCCAACCAGGTCGAAGAGGCGACGTCCGAGATCGACGGCCTACGCGACGTGTCGTCGAACATGGAGAACGCGTCGCCGCGGGTCAACGTCACCGTCGACCACAGGAAGGCGGCCGCGGTCGGGCTGTCCGACGCGACGATCGGTCAGGCGGTGACCCAGGCGTTCCAGGGTCTGCCGATGGGTGAGATCACGATCGACGGCCGGGCCAGCGACATCGTGCTCCGCAACGGCGACAAGCCGGCCAGCCTCGACCAGATCAAGAAACTGAAGCTGCCCACCGCCACCGGCCTGGTCAAGCTGTCGGACGTGGCCACGGTCGAGCAGGTCGACGGGCCGCTGCAGATCACCCGGATCGACGGCGACCGCAGCGCCACCGTCTCCGCCGCGGCCGACGCCAAGGACCTGGGCGCGGTCACCTCGGCACTCACCTCGAAACTGCAGAAGCTCGACCTGCCGAAGGGCGCCACGTACGAGATCGCGGGGGCGAGCGCCGACCAGAAGGAGGCGTTCGGCGACCTCGGCCTGGCGATGTTGATCGCGATCGCGCTGGTGTTCCTGGTGATGGTGGCGACGTTCCGCAGCCTGATCCAGCCGCTGATCCTGCTGGTGTCGATCCCGTTCGCGGCGACCGGCGCCATCGGGTTGCTGCTGGTCACGGACACGCCGCTCGGCGTACCGGGGATGATCGGGTTGTTGATGCTGATCGGGATCGTGGTCACCAACGCGATCGTGCTGATCGACCTGATCAACCAGTACCGGGCCGAAGGCATGGAGATCCGCGACGCCGTGATCGCGGGCGGCCGGCGGCGGCTGCGGCCGATCCTGATGACCGCCATCGCGACCATCTGCGCGCTGATCCCGATGGCTGTCGGGCTGACCGGGTCGGGCGGGTTCATCTCGCAGTCGCTCGCCGTGGTGGTGATCGGCGGCCTGGTCTCGTCGACTCCGTTGACGCTGCTGCTCGTACCGGCGCTCTACACGATCGTGGAGCGTACGAAGCAGCGGTTCCGCCGTAAGCCCAAGCCGCCGGCACCGATCGAGCCGGGCACCGAGGCGCCGGCGGCGGCCACGACGGAGCCCGCGCCGGCCATCAGTTGAACGTCAGGGCTGGCTGACGAGGTGTAGCGCCCCGGCGGCAGCCGCTCCCGGTCAGCCGCCCACCACGACGCCGATCGGCCGTACGGTGACGCCGAGGATCAGGTCCGGCGCCTTGGCGTACGGGTCGTCGAGCAGGAACTGGCGCACCTGGTGGGCGTCGTCCGCCCGTACCACGAGGACGCCCGTGTCGACCGGCTCGCGGGTGGCGCCGGCGAAGACGATGCGACCGGCGCCGGCCTGCTCCCGTAACCAGGCGAGATGGTCTTCCCGGTACGGCCCGCGCCGCTGCTCCGCGTCCGGGGCGTACTGATAGAGCACCACGAAGGTAGAGGCCATCCACCGATCATCCCGCACCGGGGCAGGCGGCAGCGTGGCGGTGCGGTGGGCACGGGTCGCTACGCTCCGGTGCGTGGAAAGTGTGCTCTTCACCGGGTTGTGCGGTCTCATGGCGGCCGCCATGTTCGGCCTGTTCGTCTGGGGCATCGTGGTGGCGGTCCGCCGCGCCCGGGCCAGGGAGCGGCAGAAGACCGCGTACCTGTGGGACTGGGCCCGGCGCAACGGCTGGACGTACGTGACGAGCGACCCGTCCCTGACCCGCCGCTTCCAGGGGCGGCCGTTCGGCCAGGGGACCAACCGGAGGGCGCTGCACGTGCTGGCCGGCGTCCACCGGGGACGCCAGATGATCGCCTTCGAGTACTTCTACACCGTGTCGAACGGGGAGAACAGCACCACGCACCGGCGCCTGATCGCGGCGATCCCGACCCCGTCGCCGCGGCCGTACCTGGAGTTGACGCTGGAAGGTGCGGGATCCAAGTTGCTCGAGCTGGTCGGCGTACGGGATCTGCAACTGGAGAGCGAGGAGTTCAACCGGGTGTTCCGGATCCGTACCGGCAGCGACCGGTTCGCGTACGACGTGCTGCATCCCCGGATGATGGAGTGGCTGCTGGCCGACCAGCGCTCCCGTACCGTCCCGTTCCGGTTCGAGGGGAACGCGCTGCTGTGCTGGTCCGGCGGCGAGATGAATCCGCAGCACGTGACCTGGATGGCCGACTACCTCGCCGATGTCGCCGACCGCGTACCCGGCTACGTCTGGCGCTGAGTCGGGTGTCGCAGGCGGTTGGTCCGGCTTCGGTACGCTCCCGGGCGTGAAGTTCGCCGCCCTGCTGTGTTGCCTGGTCTTCCTGGTGCTGCCGGTGCTGATCTGGCTGCTGGTCAGCTACAACCGGTTCGTACGGCAGCGCAACGGCGTACACACGGCGTGGCGGCAGGTGGACGTCGAGCTGCAGCGGCGGCACGACCTGATCCCCCGACTCGTCGAGACGGTACGAGCCGCCGCTCGGCACGAGCAGACCACGCTGCAGTTGCTGGCCGAGGCGCGCAGCGGTGCCGTGGCGGCACGGGCGTCACACGCCGACGCGTACGCCCAGGGCCAGGTCGAGCAGCGGCTGGCCGGGGCGCTCGGCAGCGTACTCGGGCTGGCCGAGGGCTATCCGCAACTGCAGGCCAACCGCAACTTCCTGCAACTGCAGTACGAGCTGGCGCAGACCGAGGACCGGATCGCCGCGGGACGGCGCTTCTACAACGGCAACGTCCGCGAGTACAACACCCGGATCGAGGCGTTCCCGTCCGCCGTGGTCGCCAAGTTAGGCGGCTTCCGGCCCGCCCACTACTTCCAGGTCGAGCAGGTCCACGTACGGACGCCCCCGGTCGTCGGCTACGGCCCTCGCTAGCCGCCCGCGAAAGGGGGCAGTACGTCGACCGTCGCGTCCGCGGGCAGCGGTGCCGTACGGTCGTGCCACGCCACGCCGTCCACCAGGAACGACGCCACGGACAGCACCCGCGCCAGACCCGGGCCGTGCGCCGCCGACAGCGCCTCGACCAGGTCGGAAAGCGTCGGCGCGGAGAGCTTCTCCTCCGGGCAACCGGCCGCCGCGCGGGCCCCCGCGAAGTAGCGGACCACGAGCATGTCAGCCGCCGATCGCCGACATCGGACGGATCGGCTGCAGGAACTTCGGGTCGTTGATGCCGTGGCCGGGCAGCTTGCCCCACATCGCGATCCGCCACCGCTCCGCGAGCTCCTCGTCGGTCGCGCCGGCCCGCATCGGACCCCGCAGATCGGACTCGGTACGGCTGAACAGGCAGTTGCGTACGGCACCGTCGGCGGTGAGCCGGGTGCGGTCGCAGGCGCCGCAGAACGGCCTGGTCACCGAGCCGATGATGCCCACCTTGACCGGCCCGCCGTCGACCAGCCAGGTCTCGGCCGGTGCGCTGCCGCGGTGCTCCGGATCGGGCGTCAGCTCGTGGCGCTCCGCGATCTTGGTGTAGATCTCGTCGGCGGTCACCATCTGGTCGCGGCTCCAGCCGTGCTGCGGGTCGAGGGGCATCTGCTCGATGAACCGCAGCTCGTACCCGCGCTCCGTGGCCCACTCCAGCAGGCGAGCCGGGTCACTGTCGTTGACCCCCCGCAGGAGTACGGCATTCAGCTTCACCGGAGTCAGCCCCGCCTCGGCGGCGGCCTCGATCCCGGCGACCGTGTCGGCGAGCCGGCGCCGGTGGGCCAGCTGTTCGAACTCGGCTTCGTCGAGGGTGTCGAGCGAGACGTTGACCCGGTCCAGGCCGGCGGCGGCGAGCGGACCCGCCAGCCGGGTCAGCCCGATCGCGTTGGTGGTCAACGACAGCTTCGGCCGCGGGGCCAGCGCGGCGGACTCTTCGACGATCTTCACCAGACCCGGGCGCAGCAGCGGCTCGCCACCGGTGAACCGGATCTCGTCCACGCCGAGCTGTTGCACGGCGATGCGGACCAGGCGTACCACCTCGGCGTCGGTGAGGATCTCTTCGGCCGGCAGCCACGGCAGGCCCTCCGGCGGCATGCAGTACGTACACCGCAGGTTGCACCGGTCGGTGAGCGACACCCGCAGGTCGGTCGCCACCCGGCCGTGCCGATCCACCAGGGCCGGTACGTCAGGCCGTGAGCCCGTCATCCCTTGACCGTATCCCGTGAGTGGGACATAGCGACATCACAAGTGGGCCGCCGCACTCAACACGGCCGACCGGTACGCCCTGCCGAACAGCGCGGTGTGCACCAGGAGCAGGTAGAGCTGGTGCAGCGGCACCCGGTCGGACCAGCCGTCGGCGAGGGGGTGCTGCTCCTCGTACCCGGAAATGATCCTGGCTAGGAACGGTGGGCCGCCGAACAGCGTGAGCAGCGCGAGGTCGGTCTCGCGGTGACCGCCGTGCGCCGCCGGGTCGACCAGCCAGGCGCGGTCGGTGCTCCACAGGACGTTGCCCGGCCACAGGTCGCCGTGCAGCCGGCTCGGCGGCTCCTCCGGCCCGGCGAGCCGGTCGATGCGTTCGATCACGCTGGTCACGGCGTTCGCGTCGTCGGTGTCCAGCGCGCCGTTGTCCACAGACATTTTGAGGTACGGCAGCAGCCGCCGCTCCGCGAACCAGCTCGGCCACGGGCCGGTCGACGGCGTGTTGTCCAGCGGCAACGAGCCGATGTAGCCGGGCCACGCCGCCCCGAAGCTCTCCGCCCCCGCCTGGTGCAGCCGCGCGAGGCTCGCACCGAGGACTTCAGCCGCCGACGGGCTCGGGTCGCCCGGCTCCAACCACGGCAGTACGAGCATGTCGTCGCTCGCCGCGATCACCTCCGGTACGAGGTCCGGGCAGGCCGCGTGCAGCCAGCGCAGCCCCGCCGCCTCGGCGGCGAAGAAACCCGGCGGCGGGTCCGGGAGGCTCTTCGCGAACACGTCCGAGCCGTCGTCGAGGGTGAGCCGCGCGGCGTCGCAGATCGACCCCCCGGCGACCGGGGTGGTACGGATCCGCTGGTGCTTCAGAAACGTCGGAAGCTGCTCCGGGTGCTCACGCAAGTACGCCAGGTCCACGAATGGACGTTAGCAACACCGGGTGTCGCGGCCCGGAATGCGGTATGCATAGTCCATGGCTGACACTGTGCCGGGCACCGAGGTGGCGGTAACGATTCGCTCGTACCGGCCCACCGACCACCCAACGTGTCGTGCCCTCTGGGCAGAACTCACCCAACAGCAACGCCGGCTGTACAACGATCCGTCGATCGGGGGTGAGGACCCGGGAGCGGCGTTCGAGGAGTATCTGACCCGGCTGGACCTGTCCGGTATGTGGGTCGCCGACCACGCCGAGGACGGTGTCGTCGGCTTCGTCGGGCTGATCCTCGCCGAACGCTCCGGCGAGGGCGAGGTGGAGCCGGTCGTGGTGAGCGAGGCCCATCGCCACCGCGGCATCGGGCGGGCGCTGCTCAGCAAGGTCGGCGACGAGGCGCGCCGCCGGCAGCTCAAAGACCTCACGATCACGCCGGCCAGCCGCAACATCGACGCCATCCGTTGCCTGCACAGCGTCGGCTACACCGCTCTGTCGTCGGTCACGCTGACCCTCGACCTGGACGGCCGCGGCCCCAAGTGGCAGGACGGCGTCGACCTCCACGGCCTCCGCTTCAGCTACTGAAGCTGATCATCCTGCTCTCCTGTCGGGATGTCGATATCGTCGCGATCGCCGTCTTCCTCCTGTTCGCCATGGTGCGCGCCGGCGTCGGCTGACCCCTCGGCGGTGGCGCGTGGGTGCGTCACTCGTGACATGGTGCGCGTTACGTTTGGGACATTTAGGGCCACACGTGTGGACCAGTCTGTGGAAATCGGCGTTTTGCTGTGGATGTAGTGGCGCGTCGTCCACAGCTGCGAAGTTCGTCCTGGTCAGGGCGCCGGTGCTCCACTGAGGCTCGTCGCCATGCCTTCGTCCTCACGATCGACCGATCGCCGTTGGCTGCGGATACGTTCGCGGCTCGATCTCGTCGCCGCGGTGCCGTACCTGATCGGCTTCCATCCGTACGACAGTCTGGTCCTGCTCGGGTTCGCCGGCGCCGAAGTGGTCTTCTCGTCCCGGCTGGACCTGCCGCTGTCCGAAGATCCGGGCGAGCGACGCCGAACGGCCCGCTATCTCGCCGGCCTTGCCGAACGCCAGCCAATCGACGACGTCACGATCGTCGGGTACGGACCGTCGTTCCACGTGGATCCAATGATCGTGGAGCTGACGATCGCGCTCGAAGAGTTCGGGCTCGGGCTGCGGGACGCGTGCCGGGTCTGTGGCGACCGGTTGTGGGTGTACTGCTGCGACGACCCGGAGTGCTCTCCGCCGGACGGCGTGCCCTTCGACGTGTCCACCAGCCAGGTAGCCGCGGCCGCGACAGTGGCCGGCCTGGTCGCACTCCCCGACCGGGCGGCGTTCGAGGAACTGGTCGAGCCCGACGACACCGCCACCGACGACGCGATGGCGTTCGCGACCGAGCGTGCCGAGGCCCGGCTCCGGGAGGCGTTCGAGTCCGATGACGTCACGGGCGCCAGGCGGTTGCTCACCGTACGTGGCGAGCGGCTCCTCGACGCCGCGGTCACCCGGTACGCCGACGGCCACCGACTCGACGACGACGAGGCCGCCTGGCTGTCCGTACTGTTCCTGCTCACGGACTTCGCGGCGCTGGTGTGGCGGCGCATGGTCGAGCAACCGGTCGAGCCGTACCTGCCCGTCTGGCGCGACCTGGTACGCCGCGTCCAACCCGATCTGTGCGCGCCGATCGCGGCGCTGCTGGCGTACGGGGCCTGGCGTACCGGAGACGGGGCGCTCGCCGGGATGGCCGTCCAGCGGGCGCTACGGGAATGCCCCGGGTACGAGCCCGCGCGCGTCATCCACGTGTTGCTGCACAGCGGCATCGCCCCCGACGAGTTGACCGCCGAGCTACTCGCCCGCCGCTCGAATCGACGTCCGGCCGAACGATCGGACAATCGCGACCGGGCAGGCTCCGAAGAGACTTCCGGGCCACATCGCGGCGAAACCCGGTGACCGAGCTACCAACCCCCCGAGTTGTACGATTTGGGGTATGGCTACGAAGGGCGGCAGCGGCACGGCGGATACGGGAGCGGCTCAGGGTCCGCACAGCAGGCGGGCCAAAGCGTCTGGATCCGACAGCGAGGGGGTTTCGTTGAGCGTCGCCCGGGATCGACTCGGAGAGCTGGTGAACCAAGCCGTCTACACGAAGGAGCCCGTGTTCCTGTCCCGCCGCGGCAAGCGGGTGGCGGCTGTGATCGCTGCTGACGCACTTGATCGCCTCATCGAGCTTGCCGAAGACGCCATGGACGCAGCCGAGGCCGAGAGTGCCCGCGCCGACATGAAAACCGGCGACGAGCCGGTGCCGTGGGACGAGATCAAGCGGGACCTGGGTCTGTGAGTCATGCGGTCTCGTTGAGCTCGAAGGCCGCGCGGCAGTTCCGCAAACTTGACCGAAGGGCGCAAGTGCGGATCGCCGCCGTCATCGACCTGCTCGCAGCCAATCCGCGGCCCCCGGCAGCCAAGGCACTGACGGGTCAATCTCGCAATGCGTACCGGGTACGGGTCGGAGACTTCCGGGTCGTCTACGAGGTGCAGGACCAGCGACTGCTTGTCCTGGTCGTTCGGATCGGCCATCGCCGGGACGTGTACCGGGGGCTCTAGTCCCACGTGCTTCGACCCTTTTCACGAGGGCGTACGGGCTGAGTGCGCGCGGGGCCGAGCTACCGGGTCACCTGGTGACCGGGCACGATACGCGAGCGCTCGCGCGCCGGATGTTCCTCCTGACCCCGGTGCAGCGCCCACGACGGGCCCGCAAAGGCGGAGGCGTGATCAAGTACGCGTCGAGCGCAGACACGCACCGGCGGGTTTCGGTACCCACCGAAGTGGATCATGGTACCCACCCAACGCCGGCGCGCCGAAGCGCCTACGGGAGCAGGGGGTGGCGTACGACGTTTTCGTCGCGGCCGGGGCCGACGCCGATCACGCTGACCCGGGTCTCGCAGAGCTCCTCGATCCGCTCGATGTACGCCTGCGCGTTCTTGGGGAGTTCGTCGTACGAGCGGGCCGCCGAGATGTCCTCCCACCATCCGTCCAGCCACTCGTAGACCGGCTTCGCATGGTGGATCGCGGTCTGGGTCATCGGCATGTCGTCGTGGCGTTCCCCGTCCACCTCGTATGCCACGCACAGCGGCACCTTCGGCAGGCTGGACAGGATGTCGAGCTTCGTCACCACGAGATCGGTGATGCCGTTGAGCCGGACCGCGTACCGGCCCAGTACGGCGTCGAACCAGCCGCACCGGCGTTCCCGGCCGGTGGTGGTGCCGTACTCCTGGCCGGTCTTGCGGAGGAAATCGCCGGCCTCGTCCAACAACTCGGTCGGGAACGGCCCCGATCCGACCCGGGTGGTGTACGCCTTCGTCACGCCGATCACCTGCGTGATCTTCGTCGGCGAGATGCCGGAGCCGACGCAGGCGCCGCCGACGGTCGGGTTGGACGAGGTCACGAACGGGTACGTGCCGTGGTCCATGTCCAGCATGGTCGCCTGGGCGCCTTCCAGCAGCACCGTGTCGCCCCGGTCCAGCGCATTCCACAGCACAGCCCGGGTCTCGGCGATGTACGGCCGCAGCCGCTCGGCGTACCCCAGGTACTCGGAGAGGATCTCCGAGACGTCCAGCGCCTTGCGGTTGTAGACCTTGAACAGCACCTGGTTGCGCTCGCGGAGCACGAGTTCGAGCTTCTGGCGCAGGATGCCGGGGTCGAGCAGGTCCTGCATCCGGATCCCCATCCGGGCCACCTTGTCCCCGTACGCGGGCCCGATGCCGCGGCCGGTGGTGCCGATCCGCGACGACCCGAGGTACCGCTCGACCACCCGGTCCAGCGCCCGGTGGTACGGCATGATCAGGTGCGCGTCGGCCGACACCAGCAGCCGCGGCGCGCCGGAGGCACCGAATGGCGAGGAGACATCGACGCCGCGCGCGGTGAGCCCGTCGATCTCCTCGATCAGCACCTTCGGGTCGACCACGACGCCGTTGCCGATCACGATCGCGGCGTTCGGGGAGAGCGCGCCGGACGGCATCAGGTGCAGCGCGTACTTCTGGCCGTCGGGGGTGATCACGGTGTGGCCGGCGTTGTTGCCGCCGGAGAACCGCACCACGTAGTCGACCTGCTCGCCGAGCAGGTCCGTCACCTTGCCTTTGCCCTCGTCACCCCATTGGGCGCCGATGAGCGCGATCGCTGGCATCTGATGTCCCGCCTCACTGGTTATCAGGCCACCCAAGGGGCCGGTGGCGGGTAACAGGCTAGCCCCCGGTTACCGTCTGGAGCGAAATCGAGGGGTAGTCCGTGCCCAGAGTGAGGTCGCCCGATCGTGGACGTCGTGATCCTCAGCCTGCTGTCGCCAGGCACTTGTTCCGGCGAGCGTGTCCCAGTGCTCACCTGCCGTGACGCACTGCGTGGCGCCGGGGCCACCGTGACGACGGTCTCCGCCGAGTCCGACGACCAGATCGACGCCGCTTTCGAGGGCCTGACGGACGAAGCTGCCGGGTCGCGGGCGCACGCATCAAGCGACGAAGCTGCCGGGTCACGGGCGCACGTATCAAGCGAGCCGGCACCTGCGCAGGCGCCGTCGCAGCGCCGGCTGGTCGTCGCCGCGGCCACCGACGGCGAGCTCCGCGCCGTTCTCCGTCGCCTCGTCCGGCGGTACGCTCCGCCGCCCAGCAAACGTCCCGAGGACCTCTCCGCCGACCGCACCGTGTACGACCTGCCGCCGATCGGCGTACTCCCGCTGGATGCGAAAACCCCACCCGACCTGGTGGTACGGCTCGGCCTGCCGGCCACCCCGGAGGCGGTGGCGGCCGCGGTGGTCGCCGGCGACAGCCGGCGGCTGGACCTGTTCCGCACCGACAGCGGGTCCGTGACCCTGCAGGGCGCCCTGGTCGGCGGCGCCGACGAGAACGGCCAGGCCGTCGCCTGGTACGGCAAGGTCGAAGTCGACGACGTGGTGCTCTCCGACGGATCGGAGCCGCTGGTCGCATGCGCGATCGCCAATTCGAACGGGTACGCGACGATCGACGACCTGCCGCTGGTGGCGACCGCGGACCCGGCCGACGGAGTGATCGACGTGGGCATAGCGGTGCCCGTGCTCAAGCGCGGCTGGCTCCGCCGCACCCTCCGAGTGGAGGTACGCCGGTCACGCGGACGTGCTGTGTCTGTCACACCACGTGACGAAGTCCCGTACCTGGACGATGGGGTCGCGGGTACGCTCGGCCGAAAGCGAAGCTGGTGGATCGAGCGTGCGGCCTGGGCGGTCTATGCCGGGGGTACCGCGCCGCGGGCTTAACGTCCGCGCCGTGCCCTTAATAGCCAATTAAGTGGGCCAGCCGATCGACTGCCGACGAGGCAGAATCGATCCTGTCGTAGATCCACGACACAATGTAAGGGCCCAACCTCAGGGGGTACGCGTGGAGCAGTCCCGCACCGACCCGCAATCGGGGGAGCACGCGGAACCGGTGCCGAACGGTCGGCATGCGGAGCCACCCAACGGGCAGCTCCGTGACGGAGCCCCGGCCGACTCCCCGCCGACCGACTCGTCCAAGACCGAGCCACACGAAACCGAGCTGCACGGACCCGAGCGATACGAACCCGAGCGATACGAACCCGAGCGATACGAACCCGAGCCGGCCGAGGCGTCGCACGCCGATCCGTCATCGGACGCCACGGATCCCGGACCAGGCTCCAACGACCCGGAGCCGCGCCCCGAAGCCGACCAGCCGCAGCCCGGGTACGCCGATCCGGCCACCGGGAGCCCGTCCGCCGAGGCGGACAAGGAGCCGATGTGGCCCCCGGTGGAAGCGGTCTCCGTGAACAAGCCCGACACCCCGTGGACCGGCCGGCCGTCATCCGGCGCCGGCGCCGGTGCCGTCGGCAGCGTCATCGACTCGCCGTTCCTGCCGATAGCCAGCCCGTCCGACGACCCGACCGAACGACTCCGTACGGGTTTCGAGCCGCCGACCTCGGCCTCCCCTGGTCCCACCTCGGCGCCATCATGGCCGCCCGCCACACCTACGTCCGGGACGCCAGAGTCCACGCCCACCTCCGGAGCGCCAGGGCACGGGCCCACCTCTGGGGCGCCGGACGACGAAGCGGGACAGCCCGGCACGCCGCCGAGCTGGCCGGTCCCGCCGTCGGCCTGGGCGAAAGGGCCCGAGCCACAGTCGGACGAGCACGGTGTGTCCGATCAGGACCAGACACCGCCGGACCACACGCCACCGGCGGGCCAGCCCGGCATCAGCGTCGGCACGGCTCCGGTGCCGCCGTACCCACCCGAACCGCCCTACCCACCTGCCCAACCGTATGGAACAGAAGAGCCACAGTGGTCCGAACCGCACGCCCCAGGGAGGGTGCCGGCGCCGCCACCGGGAGTGTCCCCGGGCGGCCACCCGGGTCAGCCGCTGCCTGGCCCGCCGCCCGGCACGGCCGCGGGCAACCCGCCGGGCCAGCCGCCCGGCATGGCCGCGGCACACGGTCAGCCGGTCCACGATGGACCGCCTCCGGGGCCGTACGCTGTGCCGCCCAACCTGCCGTCCAACCAGCCGCCGCCGTCCGCGCCGCCCGGCCCGCCACCACACCTGGCGGCGCCGCCTGCTCAGCCGCCGGGTCCGCCGCCCGGGTTCAACCACGGGTACTACGAGACGGGGCCGCATCCGGCGCATACGACGGAGTTTCCTGCCGTACCCCAGTCACATCCGGACGGGGGGCACGCGCCGACGGCGGAGGAGTTCGCGCTACGCCGCGCGGTGCGGCCGCCGGACCCGGTGGCGCAGATGGGGGTACGCAAGGCACTGCGCAGGTCCACCCTCGGGCTGGTACGCATGGGTCCCGGCCGCAAGGAGCAGGAGTACATCAACTCCATCGAGACCGTACGGCGTAACTTCGGTGGGCTGCGGCAGGTGACCGTGGTCAACCCGAAGGGCGGCGCCGGCAAGACGGTCGCGGTGCTGATGGTCGCGATGACATTCGGTCAGAAGCGCGGCGGGTACGTGCTGGCCTGGGACAACAACGAGACCCAGGGCACCCTCGGGATGCGCGCCCAGCAGGACTTCCACAACCGTACGGTGCGCGACATGCTGCGCGACCTCGACCACTTCCGCGGTCCGACCGGCCGGGTGGGAGACCTGTCGCAGTACGTGCGGTCGCAGGGCGAGGCGATGTTCGACGTACTCGCGTCGGACGAGTCGGCCACCGCGGGTGAGATGTTGACGGCCAACGCGTTCCGGGACATCCGCGAGGTGGTCTCCCGGTTCTACAAGCTGATCATCGTCGACACCGGGAACAACGTACGCGCGCAGAACTGGCAGGCCGCGATCGACGCGACCGACCAGCTCGTGGTCACCATGTCGGCGCGCAACGACTCCGCGGAGACCGCCGCCCGGATGCTCGACCATCTCGAGCAGACCGGCCGCCACCAGCTGGTACGCCGTGCCGTCACCGTGGTGTCGATGCCCCCGTCGCGCAAGGACATCGACCTGCCGGCGATCCAGCGGCACTTCTCGGCGCGTACCCGCTCGGTGCTGCTGGCGCCGTACGAGGGCCTGATCGACTCGGGTGAGCCGATCCGCTACAGCCTGTTGTCGCAGGCCAGCCGCGACGCCTGGCTCAAGATCGGTTCCGCCGTGGCCGAAGGTCTGTAACGCCTTGGGTGCAGCACGAATATCTCAGCTAAGATATATGCGCCAGATATCTGTTGTGCCGAGAGGATGATATGTCGCGGACGCTCGTAGATGTCGATGAACAGGCTTTGGCCGCCGCGGCCGAAGCGCTCGGCACCAAGACGAAGAAGGACACGATCAACGCGGCACTGCGTGAGGTCGGGTTGCGTAGCGTGCGCGACCGGATGCTCGACCGATTCGCCGACGATCCGGACTACTGGGCCTCCGAGCAGGCAGGTCGCGAGCGTGCCTGGCGGCGGGACAAGTGATCGGCAGGCTCTATCTGGCAGACACCTCCGCATGGCACTGGGCGCGTCACAAGATCGCCCGCGAAGCCCTGAGCGCCGAGTTGGCGCGAGGCACGGTCGCCACCTGCGCGATCGTCGATGCCGAGTTGATGGTGTCTGCCAGAAGCCCGGCGGACGCTGACAGTCTCCTGGCGGAGCGGCGCGCATTGCACTGGCTGCCGACGCCGGACGACGTCTGGGACACCGTTCTGGCGACCCAGCGAGCGCTGGTCGACACGTCACGGCACCGTACGGTGAAGCTGCCGGATCTGATCATCGCGTCAGTGGCGCAGCGCCACGCCGCGACGGTGCTGCACTACGACACTGACTACGACCTCATCGCCGAGGTGACCGGCCAACCGACCAGATGGCTGGTGGATCGCGGCACCCTGTAGCGGGTCAGCCGGAGAGGGCGTCGGCGGCGGCGGGGTCGCAGTCGCGGAGGAACTGGGCGCAGCGCGCGGCCTCGTCGGACTCGCCGATCTCGTCGGCGGCCCGGGCGAGCGCGTGCAGGCTGCGCAGGAATCCCCGGTTCGGCTCGTGCGACCAGGGCACCGGGCCGTGACCCCGCCAGCCGTGCTTGCGCAGTTGGTCGAGCCCACGGTGGTAACCGGTCCGGGCGTACGCGTAGCTGGCCACCGCCTGACCGGCGGAGGCGGCCCGATCGGCGAGTGCGGCCCATGCCGCGGAGTACGTCGGGAACCGTGCCGCCACCTCGGCCGGGTCGTCCGCCTGGGCCAGCGCCCGGTCGGCTTCGGGGTCTTCGGGCAACAGCGTGGCGGGGGTGTCCCCGAGCAGGTTCTTCGTCGGACTCATCCGGATATTCTGCTGCACCGGGCGTTGAACGCTGCGACGCGGGTTGATCCGACGAGAATCAACCGAATGACGGTCTGGTTTCAAACCTTAAGACGGACGTAACGACCGGCCGTTTATGCGCGATAATCTAGATGTCCGGAGCCTCCCCAGGACCGGCACGCGACGGCCCGTACGCCAGGTGCGGGCCGTCGCTCTTTTCCCCGACAGCCGCACCACCGGCGGCTGTACGGCTCGGGCAGGATGTGCGGTGTGACCGAGGCGTACGACCACTCGCCCGACGAGGTCGAGTCCCGCGAGGAGCTGGACTTCCACCTCGCCAAGGGCAGCCTCGCCGGGCTGACCATCCAGGGGCTGGCGTTGGACCGGGACCCGCCGGACCTGTCGACCGTCGACGTCAGCAACACCCTGTTCGTCGCCTGCCGGATCACCGACCCCGAGCTGGTCGCCGACCTGACCCGGCGCGGCGCCATCGTCGTACCCGACCTGCACAACCGGCTCTACCCCACCCATCCGTCCCGGCTCTACGCCCCCGAGGATCTCGCGGCCGGCCACCGCAACGGCTTCGAGGGCCTGTACGACACCCGGGTCTACCGGCACTTCGTCGCCCACGGCGGGGCGCTGGCGGACATCCGGGAGGCGCTCGCGCAGCGGCTGCACGACCACGGGATCGACGACGCGCTCAACGACACCATCGACGCCTGGACCGCGGCGTCCGGCGGGCCGGTGATCGGCGTGATGGGCGGCCACGCCGAGCCGCGGGGGTCGCGGGCTTACCGGCATGCGGCGGAGATCGGGCGGCGGCTGGCGGTCGCCGGCTGCCTGGTGGTGACCGGCGGCGGGCCCGGCGTGATGGAGGCGGCGAACCTCGGCGCCGCCGCCTCCACCGCCCAACCGGAGCACCTCACCACGCTCATCGACCAGCTCGCGGCCGCGCCACGTTTTGACGACGGAGATGCGTACACCCGAAAAGCTTTGGAGGTACGCGAGCTGCTGCCGCCGGAAGGTGCGGCAGACGCGGTGGCGTGGGCCCGGCACGGCGGCCTGTCCGTCCCCACCTGGCTGTACGGCCACGAACCGGCCAACCTGTTCGCGGCCCGGATCGCGAAGTACTTCTCCAACGCGATCCGGGAGGACACCATCCTGCGGCTGGCCCGGGGCGGGATCGTTTTCGCCGCCGGGCGGGCGGGCACCGTACAGGAGGTGTTCCAGGCGGCGACGAAGGCGTTCTACGCAACCGACGGGGCGAGTGGACCGTTTGTCTTCCTGGACACCGAATTCTGGACCGGGACGCTGCCGGTCGAGAAACTGCTGCGGCCGCTGCTCGCCGACTCGCCGTACGGCGATCTGGCCAAGCTGGTGCACGTCACCGACGACGTGGACGAGGCGGTCGAGCTGCTGCGTCACGGCGCGCCGGCCACTGCCAGGGACACCCAGCGCACCACTCCGTAGACGCTCCGAGAGGGAGGCCACCGCGTGGGCCCGTACGACGAAGAAGTCTCCAGCCCGGAGTTCACGCAGCGCCGGATGCTCGACCTGGAAGGCCGCCTGCTGGAGTTGGAGGGCACGGTCAGGACCCAGCGCCGGATGCTGGTGCCGGTCTGCCTGGTCACCGCCGGTCTCACCCTCGCCTTCGCCAGTTTCGGGCTGGTACGCGGCGGCGAGCACACCGAGGACCTGCTCGGCGGCTGGACCGCGCTGTTCTTCGTGTACCTGCTGGTCGCGATCCCGGTGACCTGCCTCGCGGTGATCGCCCGTACGACGGCGGCGCGTGCAGTGGGCGCAGCGACCTGGGCGGTGATCGGCCTGATCGCGGTGTGCATGGGTGCCGGGCCCCGCGGGGCGCTGGCCGCCGTACTGGGGATCGGGCCGTGGTACCTGCTCGGCGCCGCCGCGATCACCACCATCGGCCTGCTCCGGCTGCCACAAGCCGACTGACGCGCGCCGCCGGACGGCGACCCCCGGACGCGAGTGAAGGCCCGCCGGGGCGAGCCCTCACTCGGAGCGGGGCCGGCGTGGCGCGCCGGCCGCGCCCTGTCTAGCAGGTGGTCCAGAGGGCCACGTACGTGCCCGGGTTGAGCGGGTCGCCCGACACCGAGCCGTGTCCCCACAGGTGGTCGTTGCGCGGGTCGTTACCGGAGCCGATCACGTACATGGCTCCGACCCACACGTCCGGTCCGTCCGGCGCCGATGCGCCGTTGGTGGACGGCTGGATCTCCTGACCGGTACGCAGCCACGCGTCGATCAGCTTCATCCCGGACTTGCCGTACTGCACGACCCGGCCACCTTCCTGGGTGTTGTCGAAGGTGATCGCGCCGTACCCGAGAAGGGCGTGCAGGCCGTCGAACGCGCCGTCCCAACGGGCGAAGACGTCGCCGCCGCCCTTGGAGATGACCTCGTCCTGCAGCGGCCCGCAGGCGGCGATGATCGCCCACTCCAGGTCGTTCTGACCCCACAGGTCACCCGGCGACTGGGGTGAGGAGCCGACCTCGGCGAAGCTGAGGAAGCCGTCGTCGGGGCTGGACAGCACCCAGCCGTTCATGTTGGCGTGGCCGGTGTAGAAGACGAAGTCGGCGGCGTCGACCCACTGGTCGTCGTTGGCCCGCCAGTCCGACTCCCAGGCGTTGCCGTCGCCCCAGTTGAAGTTGATCGTCCAGCCGTCGGCGGCCAGACCGTTGACGAAGCCCTGCGCGTTGGCCTGGCTGCCGCCGAGGCCGCCGGACAGACCGATCCAGGACGTACCGGCCTCGAAGCCGGTGCCGGGGGCGCGGTAGCTGCGCCGGATCCGGTCCCGCGGGGGCACGAACGGCCGCGCCGGCTTGTCGAGCGCGCGCTGAGGTTGCGTCTGGCCGGACAGTTCCTTCGGGCCGAACTCGGTGGCCGGGATCAGGATCTGGCGCAACGGCACCCGCTGCCGCCCGACCTCCGCGAAGCCCGAGTAGACGTACACGGGGTAGAGGTACTCCTGGTCGGCGAACACCGGCGCGGCGTAGTAGGCCAGCCGGGCCTCGTACTCGGTGACCTTCAACTGCCCGGTCAGCTTGCGGAACTGCTCGTCGGCGTGCTTGCGGTCGATGAGCTCCGCCTTGGCCGTACGACCTTCGATGTTGCGCCATGACGAGAGGTGGCCGAGCACTTCGCCCCGATCGCCTACGGTCACGGTCGCCTTGCCGCCGCCACCGACGATGGGGAGTTCCTGCATTCCCTCCACCGGCTCGGACAGCAGCACGCTGATGCTGTGGTTGACCTTGATGTCGAGCGGCTTGTCCTCACGCTTGCCGTCCTGCTTGAGCGCGACGCGGGTGCCGCCGAACGACGACTGTGCGAACCGGAAGCCCGGTGGCAACTGAGGCATCAGCTTGTGCCGCCTGAGGAAGTCGTCGGCGATCTTCGCGGCCTCGTCCGGCACGGGTAGCCGTGGCGTCAGCTCGGGGCGCCACATCCGGCTGTGGTCGGCGGCCCACATGCCCGTACCGTCGATTTCGAGGTAGTGCGAGCCGGTCCGAAGCGCGATCGGCTCGATGTCGTGGCGCTTCGGACCGGCGCGCCGGCTCTCCCGTAGCTCGCGCAGCGGCTGGCCGATGCCTCTGCCCAGTGGCCGCTTACCGCCCGACATTCGAAAATCACGCATCCGGTACGCCGTCTCGGCGATCTCGATCGCTTTGTCGACGGGGACTGGGTCGCTGCGTACCCGATAGATCGGCAGTGTGGTCATCCGTTTCCCCTTTCGTGGGCCCGTTGACTACGTATTGCCTCCCTTACCGTTGCGTTGGGTAGTCATGAACACCATCGGCAAACGGGCACTGTCGGATCGCCGATAATTACCGGGTCCGGTACTTCGGGGTAGCCGACCGTTGCGCGGAGCCGGCTGATCAGTCGATGTCGGCCGGCAGAGTCGGGTCGAGATGCCGCTCGAGAAGCGCCCGCAACTGCGCCTCGTTGGTACGCCGACTCGACAGCTCCGGCAGCGAGTCGAGCGCGAAGAAATCCACCCCCGTGGTCTCCTCGTCGAGCCCGGCCACCGGAGCCGCGTCGTCCAACCGCTCCATCAGGAAGAACATCTTGTAGATGTGGAACGGGGCCGCCGGATGCGCGTTGCGGCGGAATCCGTCGTACACCGCGGCCAGCCGCTCGACCCGGGTCTTGAGGCCGGCCTCCTCGGCAACTTCCCTGGTCACGGCCTCGCTGGGAGCGTCCAACGCGTCCGCCCAGCCGCCCGGCAGGGTCCAGCGCCCGTCGATCCGCTCGCGTACCAGAAGCACCCTGTCCTGCTCGTCGAACAGGGCTCCGCGTACGTCCACCTTGGGGGTGGCGTGGCCGATCTCGGCGACGATCTCGTGGTGGAACTCGGCGGAGTCGACGCCGGAGACCATGCCCATGACCTCGGCGCTGATCTCCTGCAGCCGGCGGTAGCGGGCGACCTCGTACCGGTCGGCAAGGGTACCGGCACCCTTGTTGGCGTAGTTCAGGCCGTTCTGCGCCAGGGCGGCGATCTCCACGGCGATGCGGTGCAGCCGCTTGCCGTACTCCGTCTGCTCAGCCACGACCGCACGGTACCTCAGCCGAGCGTGAGACGAATCCTGCCGAACGTGAGCTACTTGCCGAGCGTGGTGCCGGTGGAGCGGAGGTTTTCGCAGGCTTCGGCCACGCGGGTGGCCATGCCGGCCTCGCCGGCCTTGCCCCACGAGCGCGGGTCGTACGCCTTCTTGTTGCCCACCTCGCCGTCCACCTTCAGTACGCCGTCGTAGTTGGTGAACATGTGGCCGGCGACCGGCCGCGTGAAGGCGTACTGGGTGTCGGTGTCGATGTTCATCTTGACCACGCCGTAGTCGAGCGCCGACTGGATCTCCGACAGCAGCGAACCGGACCCGCCGTGGAACACCAGGTCGAACGGCTTCTGCCTGCCGTACTTGGCGCCGACCGCCTCCTGGATCTCCTTGAGGATCTCGGGGCGCAGCTTCACGTTGCCGGGCTTGTAGACACCGTGCACGTTGCCGAAGGTGAGCGCCGTGATGTAGCGGCCCTTCTCGCCCAGGCCGAGCGCCTCGGCGGTCGCCAGCCCGTCGCCGGGCGTGGTGTACAGCTTCTCGTCGATGGCGCCGACGATGCCGTCCTCCTCGCCGCCGACCACGCCCACCTCGATCTCCAGGATGATCTTCGCAGCCGCGGCGGCCGCCAGCAGCTCCTCGGCGATCTGCAGGTTCTCGTCCAGCGGTACGGCCGACCCGTCCCACATGTGCGACTGGAACAGCGGCTCCTCGCCCCGGTCGACCCGCTGCTTCGAGACCGCGATCAGCGGCCGTACGAACTTGTCGAGCTTGTCCTTCGGGCAGTGGTCGGTGTGCAGCGCGACGTTGACCGGGTAGTTCTTCGCGACCTCGTGGGCGTACGCGGCGAACGCCACGGAGCCGGTCACCATGTCCTTCACCGTCGGGCCCGACAGGTACTCGGCGCCGCCGGTGGAGACCTGCACGATGCCGTCGCTCTCGGCGTCGGCGAAGCCCTTCAACGCGGCGTTGAGCGTCTGCGACGAGGTCACGTTGATCGCCGGGTACGCGTACGCGCCGGACTTGGCGCGGTCGATCATCTCGGCGTACACCTCGGAGGTCGCGATCGGCATTGCTGCTCCCTGACTGGTCTTCTCGGTGGGGTACGCCTAGACCGTACCGCCGTGGCCGACCACCGTGCGCGGCACTGCCCGAGGCCGTACCGTGATTAAGACTTCAGTTGCCGGAGGGGGGTCACCACGATGACGCGGCCCGATACGGAATCGGACTGGGCGGACCCTGAGCAGTGGCGGCCGACGCCGGCCAGTCCACCGCCGGACGCGCCGGAGGCGGACGCGGCGGAGCAGGCCGAGCCGCTGCAGCCCGAAGACGACAGCACGCCGCCGTCAACGGATCCCGAGGTCAACGAGGCCGACGCGGTGGAGCAGAGCCTGATCGTCTCCGGCGACGACGAATACGAGCGGTGACCTGCCGCGCCCCCCGCCCGCGCGACAGACCACCGTCACCCGGGGCTCAGCCCAGCAGGAACTTCGTCGCGACCACGTGAGCCTGCCCGGAGGGGTCCCGCGCCTGGGTGCCGTGACCCGCGCCGGCTGCCACGTACAGCTCCCCGAGCGGCGCCCGTTTCACCTCCCACCGTGCCCACTCCACCGGTGTCGACAGGTCGCGGTCCCAATTCAAAAGCAGCGTGGGTACGGCCGGCAGGTTCCGCCGCGGCGAGTAGTCCGACGCCCGCGCCACCGGCCAGTACGGATGTGGCTCTCTCTGGTCAGTCGAGATCGGGTTCGCGGTCGGCACGTGCACGCCGGGAGCTGTCCACCATCTCGTACATGTCGGTGGCGAACTCGCCGATCTCGTGCGCCACGTCGCGTACCGCGCCGGTGATGATCGTCGCGATGTGCCCGACGCGGGTCGCCGCCGACTCCACACCGGCCTGGATCGCGTCCTTGCGGATCTCTGATTCGGGGAGCATTCGTACCTCCGTCATGCCGCTACCGCTGCGGCGTCGGGGGCGTCGTTGCCCCGGCTGGGGGTCGCCGGCGCGGGGTCCTGACCCGGTAGCAGCCAGTCGGGTAGCGCCAGCTTGAAGATCTTGCGCCACACCGAGCCGAGCTGCTTCGACAACCGCCCGGTGTTGTACGACAAACCGTACCGCTGGCAGATGTCTCGGATCTCGGGGGCGATCTCGGGGTACCGCTTCGCCGGCAGGTCGGGGAACAGGTGATGTTCGATCTGGTGGCTCAGGTTGCCGCTCATGATGTGGAACAGCTTGCTGCCGGTGATGTTGGCCGAGCCGAGCATCTGCCGCAGGTACCACTGGCCGCGGGTCTCGTTCTCGGTCTCCTCCTCGGTGAACACAGCGACCCCGGTCGGGAAGTGGCCGCAGAAGATGATCGAGAACGCCCAGACGTTGCGGACCAGGTTCGCGGTGGCGTTGCCGGCCAGCGTCGACAGGAACAGCGGGCCGGACAGCGCCGGGAACAGGACGTAGTCCTTCAGTACCTGCTTGACGCCCTTGTGCCACATCTGGCGCCGGATGCCCTTGGTCTCCGCCCAGCTGCGCTGACCGGCGATGATCCGCTCGAGCTCCAGGTCGTGGAACATCACGCCCCACTCGAACGCGAGCATCAGGAAGAAGGCGTACACCGGGTTGCCCAGGTAGTACGGGTTCCACTTCTGGACCTGCTCCATGCGGAGCACGCCGTACCCGATGTCCCGGTCTTTATCCAGGATGTTCGTGTACGTGTGGTGCATGTAGTTGTGCGAGTGCTTCCACTGCTCGGCGGGGCAGACGGTGTCCCACTCGAACATCTTCGAGTTGAGCTTCGGGTCGCGCATCCAGTCGTACTGGCCGTGCATCACGTTGTGCCCGATCTCCATGTTGTCGAGGATCTTCGACACGGACAGGCAGGCGACGCCGGCCAGCCAGGCGGGCGGCAGGAAGCCGAGGAAGAGCAGCGCGCGGCCGGCGATCTCGAACCGCTTCTGCACCTTCACGACGTTGCGGATGTACGCCGCGTCCTCTTCGCCCAGATCGGCGACGACGCGCTGCCGGATCTCGTCGAGCTCGCGGCCGAACTCCTCGAGCTGCTCGTCTGTCAAGTGAGTGTGGTTCACGAGGGTGCTCCTCAGATGTCGAGCGCCACGTCGCCGCAGGGGACGTTGACGCAGAGTTGGATGTCCTGGTCGGGCTCGTCGTGGACCTCGCCGGTCAGCAGGTTGCGTACGGTCCCGGAGCGTTTCGGGCTGGTGCACGTGAAGCAGATGCCCATCCGGCAGCCGTACTCGGGGGTGAGGCCGGCGGCCTCGGCCTGTTCCAGCAGGCTGCGCCCGTCGTTGGCCGCCTGGGTGCCGGTGCGCTCGAAGCGCAGCTTGCCGGTGACCTCGCCGGCCGGGGCGGTGGCGGGTGGCGCGGTGACGAACTGCTCTGTGTGCAGCCGGTCGGTCAGCCCTTCGGCTCTGTAGAGCTCCTCGACGGCCTTCATCAGCGGCGCCGGCCCGCACAGGTAAGTCTCGGCGTCGGCGTAGTCGGGCGCCTCGACGAACAGGTGGTCCTTGCTGAACAGGCCGTACAGGTCGCCGCCGATCTGCTCGGTGTACGCCCGGACCAGCTGCACGTTCGGGTGCCAGGCGGCGAGCTGGGCGAGCTCGTCGCGGTAGCACGTGTCCTGCGCGGTGTAGTTGTAGTGCAGGAACGTGATCTCGCCGGCGTACTCCTCGTCGCACAGGGTGCGCAGCATCGACATCACCGGCGTGATCCCGCTGCCGCCGCTGATCAGCAGCATCCTGCGCGGTCTCTCGGCCGGCAGCGCGAACGAGCCCTCGGGCTGCGACAGCGTCAGCACCATGCCGGGCTTCGCATGCTGCTTCAGGTATCGGGTGACCTCGCCGGACGGGTTGACCTTGGCGGTGATCTCGATCCGGCCGTCACGGCGGTGCGCCGAGGAGGCCGGAGAGAAGCAGCGGGTACGCCGTACGCCGTCGATCTCGACGCCGACCCGTACGTACTGGCCGGGCTGGAAGCCTCGCCAGTTGCCGTTGGGCTTCAGGGTGAGCGTGACGGTGTCTGGCGTCTGGTGGTCGACCGCGGTGACCCGGGCCCGGACTTCGTCGACGGACCAGAGCGGGTTGACCAGCTCGAGGTAGCGGTCCACGCCGTGCGGCGTCGCGAGCGTGGTGACGATCGGCGAGGCGAGCAGCCGACGGACCGCGCGCTGTGGCGTCATAGTCGCCATCGGTGTTCTCCATTTCAGTGTACGTCCGTACACCCAAAGCCTGACGGGACGGCACTCGCGGCGTCAAGCGAGCAGCTCTGTGAGCTGTGATACGTACCGCGGCCACTGTAAAAAGTGGGTGAACAATTGTTCTCGGGTAGGCTCACTGCTCGTGAGTCGTGAAAAACTTCGGCCCGGCAGTCGGCGCGAGTCGTACGAGAGTCGGCAGGCGCGCAAGGAGCGCACCCGCCAGGCGCTGCTCGACGCCGCCCTCGACCTGGTCGCCGAGCACGGTTTCGCGGGCCTGAGCCTCCGCCAGATCACCCGTACGGTCGGGATCGTGCCGACCGCGTTCTACCGGCACTTCCAGGACATGGACGAGCTCGGGCTGGCCCTCGTCGGCGAAGCCTTCGGCACGTTGCGCGAAATGCTGCGCGACGCGCGCCGCGACATCACGGACTTCACCCGGGTGATCGACCAGTCGGTCGACTTCCTCTCCGAGTACGTACGCAAGCACCGTACGCACTTCCAGTTCGTGGCTCGGGAGCGCTCCAGTGGCGTACTGGTGATCCGGCAGGCGATCCGGTGGGAGTTGCGGCTGCTCGTGAGTGAGCTGGCGTTGGACCTGTCCCGGTTTCCGGTGCTGGACCGCTGGCCGGCCGCCGACCTGCAGGTGCTCGCCGAGCTGATCACCAACTCGATGGTCGTCACCGCCGAGGGCCTGCTCGACGCCGCTTCCGACCGCGACCGCCAACACATCGAGGACACCGCCAAGAAGCAACTCCGCCTGATCATCGTCGGCGTCGCCAACTGGCGCGTCCCCACCCCCACCTCCTGACCACCGCCCACTCGGGGGAAATGTGTGGATTTCGGGGTGCGCTGCGCGCGAGGTGGCGATCATGGCCGCATGTGTTTCCGGCGGGTCGTCGTGGTGGGGGCGGTAGTGCTCGTTTCGCTCGGGGTAGCGCAGAGCGCCACGGCGGCGCCGGCGCGGGGCATGTCGGAGGCGTCCGCAGCGGCGGGGACGAGCGCATCCGTACGGCACCCGGGGGCCGGGTCGGAGAGCTGGGAGGTCGATCTTGGTTCGCCCGGTGGGCAGGTCTCGGGGGTGACGGCGACGGGCGACGGGTTGCGGCTGACGGACCCGCGGAAGACCGCGCTCACGGATGACCGGGCGGGCGGGGTGTACACGTTCGGCGTACACCTGCTGGAAGAGCCGGTGGACGAGATTGCCGCGACGCCCGGCACACGCGGGGTGACTGTGGAGGTCAGGGTTCGGGAGCCGGGTGGGCAGTGGTCGGAGTGGCGGGCGGCGAGCCCGACCGCGCGGCTGCCGCGGGCTGGCCGTGAGGTGCAGCCGCGGGCGATCTTCACGGCGGGCGCCGGCACACTGCACCGGCTGGGCCTGCGTGGCGTTGCCACCGGTGCGTTGCCGGAGGCGAAAGGCGAGCCGCTGACCTTCCGGCTGTACGCCACTCGGGAGGGCCTGGTGGGCCACCGGACCGCCAACGGGCACACCATCGTGAAGAACGACCATTTCGTGGCGCTGCCCTCCCGGCGGGCGCTCGCCGGCGACGGGGGCCGGGAGTACACGGTGACGATCTCCTACCGCGGCCGTACGGCGACTGCACCGGTATGGGATGTCGGGCCGTGGAATACCAGGGACGACTACTGGAACCCGGCCGGTACGCGGGAGCGGTTCGGGGATCTGCCGCACGGAAAGCCGGAGGCGCAGGCCGCGTACCAGGACAAATACAACCGTGGGAAGGACGGCGCGGGACGCAGGGTCGCGAACCCGGCCGGCATCGACCTGGCCGACGGCACCTTCTGGGGCGACCTGAGGATGTCCGACAACGACTGGGTCGACGTCACCTTCGACTGGACCGACGGCGGCCCTTCGCCGACCACAGTGGACGACGCCGACGCGGGCTTCACGGCGAGCGACGCCTGGGCTTCCGGCGAGGCCGAGAGGCGGCCGACTACGACGTGTCGGTCTGGTATCCCGCCGACCCGGCCAACAACACCGCGACCCGGTTCCTGGTCCAGGCCGCGCCGGGCGTCCAGGTGGTGTGCGTCGACCAGAGCACCCGCGGTGGTACCCGCCACCGGCACGCCGCCGGGGACGGTGACGTCCGGCGGTCAGTGGAAGGCGAAGGCGGGGTAGCCGACGACGCGTTCGGGGTGGCCCTGGGTGTCGGCGGAGGTGCGGAGGTCGAGGAGCTGGGGGGTCAACTTGTGCTCGCGGGCCCAGCTGACGGTGCCCCGCAGCGCGAAGACCCCGCAGGCGTCGCGTACGCCGATCTGGTCCGGCTCGAGATCCATCACCGCCTTGGCGGTACGCCGATCGAGTTGCTGTGCGGTCGCCTGGTCGTGGTAGTGGGACAGATCCGTACTGCACAGCAGAACGGTGCCGGGACCGCCCGCGGTCACCGCGGCCTCGATGGTTTCCACAGTCTTATCCACACCTGAGATTCCCACGCAGATGGGCATGACGGGCACGTTGCCGAGCGCCCGGATCAGGAACGGGAGCTGCACTTCGAGGGAGTGTTCCTGCTGGTGAGGCGCGTCGTCGGCGACCGCGTGCCGCCCGGCGAGCAACTCCCCGCGCAGCGCCGCGTCGATGATCACTTCACCCAGCGGGGTCGCCCAGTTATCCACAGTAGGCAACGCGGCGCCGTCAAGGCGTACGAAATGAGAAGGTCCGATTAAAACGACCCGGTTGATCTGGTCGGCGTGGCGGCGCACTCGAGCGTACGCGTGAGCGGCGATCGGCCCGGAGAACCGGTAGCCGGCGTGCGGCACCACGTACGCCGCGGCCAGCCGGTCGTCGTCCGGCACGTCGACGGCGGCCAGCATGCCGTCGATCATCTCGGTCAGCGCCGCGGGGTCGCCCGGGTAGAACCTGTCCGCCACCGCGGCCGGACGGGTGCTCACCGCTGCACCACGGGAAGCGTCGTCCCCGGCCTGCCCGCCGGCGTGGTGTCCGGGCCAGCCTCCGGCCCCGCCGGATCGGCCTCGAGGTGCATTGCCGCGACAGTGTCGGGCGAGGTGGCCTTCGGCCGTGAGCCGGGGGCGCTCTTCGGCGCACCGCCCAACTGGGGAACGGTTTCACGGCGGTCGTGCGGGCCGGGCTCGGTGCGTTGGTCGTACAGGCGGACCGGGCGGCGCTTGGCGCCCCAGTCGCCGGCGGGTCCGGCGTACCGGCCCGGGATGGCGGTGCCGCAGTGTCGGCATTCACCGGTGTCGGTCAGGTCGTAGCGGTTGATCACGTACCAGTCGCGGGAGACGACCGGCTTGCCGCACCCGGGGCAGTACGTGGTCTGGCCGTCCGGGTCGTGCACGTTGCCGGTGTAGACGTACTTCAGGCCGGCGTCCATCGCGATCCTCCGGGCCCGCGACAGTGTGGCCGGCGGCGTACGCGGGACGTCCATCATCTTGAAGTCCGGGTGGAACGCCGAGAAGTGCAGCGGTACGTCAGGCCCCAGGTGCTCGTAGAACCACGCGCACTGCTCGGTGATCTCTTTGTCGGAGTCGTTGTGGTCGGGGATCAGCAGCGTGGTGACCTCGAACCACACGTCGGTCTCGTGGTGGAGGTACTCCAAGGTCTCCAGCACCACGCCCAGCTTGGCGAAGGTGATCTTCTTGTAGAACTCCTCGGTGAACGCCTTGAGGTCGATGTTCGCCGCGTCCATGTGCTGGTAGAACTCGGCCCGCGCCGCCGGCTCCATGTATCCGGCGCTCACCGCGACCGCCTTGATGCCGCGTTCCCGGCAGGCGTCCGCGACGTCCATCGCGTACTCCATGAAGATCACCGGGTCGTTGTACGTGAACGCGATCGAGTCGCAGCCCAGTCGCTGTGCCGCGTCGGCCAGCGCGTCGGGGGACGCCGAGGAGGTCAGCGTGTCGATTTCGCGGGACTTGGAGATGTCCCAGTTCTGGCAGAACCGGCAGGCCAGGTTGCACCCGGCGGTGCCGAAGGACAGCACCGGCGTACCCGGAAGGAAGTGGTTGAGGGGTTTCTTCTCGATCGGGTCGACGCAGAATCCGGACGACCGGCCGTACGACGCGAGCACGATCTGGTCGTCGAGCCGGCCGCGTACGAAGCACAGCCCGCGCTGGCCTTCCCGCAGCCGGCACGCACGCGGACAGACGTCGCACTGGATCCGCCCGTCGTCCAGTCCGTGCCAGTGCGTGGTCGGTACGGTGAACGGCGCGTCGGCGCGCAGTTCGTCCGCCCTGCCGGGTGCCGCCATCCAGATCGCCCCCTTGGGGCAACGCCCCGCCTGAATCGACGGGCAATGGCCCCTTACGGGTCCACGCTAGTCCTCGCCGTACGGATTCGGCGAGTGCGGTAGATGGGGGTTAGCGCCCGGATGGGGCGATTTAGCAGTCTGGAAGCATGCGGTGACCCAGTGTCATACTGTTGCCTTCGACCACCTGGACGCCTACGAAAGCTGCCGATGCGGGGATCTGGTCGACACTCCACCAAGACCCCAGTGGAAGGCCCCACATGACGCCGATGATCTCCGCCCCCCGATCATCACGCGACAACCACCTCACTGAGGAACGGCCACCAGCGCCGTTGGCCACAGCGCTCGTGCTGCCCCCGAACGAGCAGGCGAACCACCGGCCGTACCCGCCCGCGAAGCCGGTCGACCTCGCCGCCGCCGAGGACTTCCTACGGCTCTACCACTCCGAATGCCCCGCCCCGGACACGCTGTACGAGCGGCTACGCCGGGTCAAGGCGGAGATCAAGGAGACCGGCAGCTACGTACACACCAGCGCCGAACTGGAGTTCGGCGCCCGGGTGGCGTGGCGCAACGCCGCGCGCTGCATCGGCCGGCTCTACTGGCGCAGCCTGCGGGTACGGGACCGCCGGTCGATCCGCGACCCCGCATCGGTCGCCGTCGACGCGATCGCCCACCTGCACCAGGCCACCAACAACGGCAAGATCCGGCCCACCATCACGATCTTCGGGCCGGACACCCGCGCCCGGCCCGGCCCGCGGATCTGGAACGAACAACTCATCCGGTACGCCGGCTACCGGCAACCCGACGGCACCGTCCTCGGCGACCCCCAGTACGCCGACTTCACCGAGCTGGCGCTGCGGCTCGGCTGGCGCCGGGGCAAGCCGGGACCGCGTACCGAGTTCGACATCCTGCCGCTGTTGATCTCGCGTGGCTCGGCGCAGCCCCAGGTGTTCGAGCTGCCGGACGACGCCACCCGCGAAGTCCCGATCACCCATCCCCGGTACGAGTGGTTCGCCGACCTCGGACTGCGGTGGCATGCCGTACCGGCGATCTCGAACATGTGCCTCGAGATCGGCGGCGTCTGCTACTCGGCGGCCCCCTTCAACGGCTGGTACATGGGTACGGAGATCGGCGCCCGCAACCTCGCCGACACTGAGCGGTACGACCTGCTCCCGGTCATCGCCGAGCGACTCGGGTGCGACACGACCGACAACCGGAACCTGTGGCGGGACCGGGCGATCGTGGAGCTGAACCTGGCCGTACTGCACTCGTTCGACCAGGCCCGAGTGACCATCACCGACCACCACACCGAATCCCGCAGGTTCCTCACCTACCTGGAGCAGGAGCAGAACTGCGGCCGTACGGTGGCGGCGGACTGGAGCTGGATCGTGCCGCCGATCTCCGGCTCCTCGACGCCGGTGTTCCACCGGTACTACGACCAGGACGAACAGACCCCGGCGTACGTGCATCATCCGGATGCCCAGTCTCGGGCGGCGGGATGTCCCCACAACGGGTCCGACAATGGGTCCGGCAACGGCCGCGAGCCATCCGGCTAGCGGGAGGGCAGCGCCAGCGCGCGGAGGAAGATCTCGCCGATCTTGGACGGGTCGGGCGCCAGGAAGACGCCGCCGCCGGTGGCCTTGGCGACGGTCTCCAGCTCGTGCTTGTCGACCTCCGTACCGATGCCGATCACGATCACGTGCACCGGCTTGTCCGGCTTGGACAGTCGCTGCAGCTCGGCGATGAGCTGCTTCTCGCTGAGCCCGTCGGGGTCCTGGTTCTTCCCGTCGGTCATCACCACGATCGAGTTCGACATCTCGGGGTCGAACTCCGCCACCATCTGCTTGTACGCGTCCCGGATGGTGTCGAACAGCGCCGTACCGCCGCCGGGTTTCGCGGTGCCGTGCTTCAGCGCGTCGGCGATCTTGCCGCGGTTGGTCTCCAGCGGGCCCACCGGCACCAGTTCGCGGTAGTCCTTGTCGCCGTCGAGCTGGGTGGAGAACACCCACAGGCCCAGCTCGCTGTCGTCGGTGAACAGCTTCAGCCCCGCGGTCGCGGCGCGCCGGGTGACCTCGAGCCGGCTCAGCCCGCCCGCGGTCGGCACCGGCGTGTTCATCGATCCGGAGACGTCCAGGATGGCGAGCGCCCGCGACGCCATGCTCACTTCGGTCCACAGGCCCAGCGCCCGGTCGATGGCGTCCGCGGAGATCGGCTTCGGCGGCGTCACGGGCTCCGGGCTGACCCCGTGGCCGGTGGGGAACCTCGGCCCGACCGCACCGTCGGGCGTACGGAACCCGTGCCTGGTCAGCACCGCGCGGGAGTCCCTGGTCTGCAGCCATTTCCGCAGTTCGCCGGCGGCTTCGGACTTCGCCACCGACAACCCCGCGAAGGTCGTGTACGGGTAGTCCAGCGCCGGTGCGGCCGGCTCGGGATACACCGCCGCGAGCGGTACGGCCGGCTTGGTCGCGTCGTACTCGCGGACTTCGCGTTCGGAGAGCAGCCCGCAGAAGATCCCGTCCTGCTCGGTGCCGGGCTCGTCGGGCAGTTTGCCGAGCAGGGCGTCACTGGTGGCGACGCGGGCGAACGACAGGCCGCGGAACGTACCGAGCATCGCGGTCTCCTCGTCCTTGCCGGCGATCTTCGCGGCGGAGGTCGCCAGCTGGCCGGTCACCAGCAGCGCGGACAGGCCGGTCGCGGAGCGGCGCGGTTCGACGATGCCGACCTGCAGCGGCGGGCTGGCCTGCATCCCGGCCAGTACGTAGTCCCAGCCGATCTGCTTCGCCGGCCAGCCTTCGGCCCGCGCGGTGGACTCGGGCAACGCGAGCACCACCGGACTCATCGCCACTGACGGCGTCGCGTCCGCGACGGCCTGCCGGTCGACCGTACGGAGTCGGGTGACCCAGGTGGTGGAGTCGGGGATCCAGGCGTCCGGGATGTCGGTGCCGCCGGAGTCCACCCCGGCGAGATCCAGGTCGCCGCTGATCTGCGCCGAGGCGGCGGCGGTCATCCGAGCCGGGTCGACGCCGGTCACGTGCGGCTTGATGCAGGTCCCGCTGACGGCTGGTTCGGTGCGTACCCACTTGTCGATCGATTCCCGCAACGCGGGCGCGAGCTCCGGTGCGGCCGCGACGGTCAGCGACAGGGAGCCGTCGCAGCCGCGGGCGACGGTGAGCCACACGATGAGCCCGGTGAGGATCGCGAGTGCCGTGGTGCCGGCGACGACGGGCCACACCCGACTTGTCGCAGGACGTTGTTCGGCCACGTGACCCCCAGGAAGAAGTTGCGCTCAGCGTTCCGAAGCTTCGCGCGGGATGCAAGAGGGTCACGTGGCCGGAGCCGACAGTATGGACGTAAGGATGATTCGTGTTATGACGTGCGCGATGACCCGTTCGACGGACTGCGACGATGCGGCGTCGGCCCGGGTCCCGGTCCGGGTCAGCGGCGGCCCCGGCGGCGGGGCGGCGTCAGCAGGTCCGCCACCCGGGCCAGGGTGTGCGGCACCAGCCGGTAGTACGCCCAGACACCGCGCTTCTCGCGCTGCAGGAGTCCGGCCTCGGACAGGATTCGCAGGTGGTGGCTCACCGTCGGCTGGCTGATGCCCAGCGGCTCGGTGAGCTCGCAGACGCACGCCTCGGAACGGGGAGCGGCCTGCACCAGGCTCAGCAGACGAAGCCTGGTCGGATCGGCGAGCGCCTTGAGCACGGTGGCGAGACGCTCGGCATCGTTACGGCTTACCGGTTCACCGGCAAGCGGGGAACTCGGACTGGGCGCATCGGGGCTGTTCGCCTCGAGCGGCGGGGAAAGGAGGGCTGTACTCACCCACCCATGGTTGCAGCGGATGCATCCATTTGCTCGAATATCAGCGCTTTCAAATGGATTTACTTCATACGCAGCGCATCTGAATGGTTACTCTTCGAGAAGATCCTTCGCTGCGTACGCGTACCTGTACTCCAGGCCCGCAGCGTTGACCGCTTCCGCCGCCCCGCGCTCCACGATCACCGCCACCGCCACCACCTCGGCCCCGGCCTCCCGCAGCGCCGCCACCGCGGTCAGTACGCTGCCGCCCGTCGTCGACGTGTCCTCCACCGCCAGCACCCGCCGGCCGGCGACGTCGGGCCCTTCGATCCGCCGTTGCAGACCGTGCGCCTTACCGGCCTTCCGTACGACGAACGCGTCGAGCTTGCGGCCCCGAGCGGCGGCGGCGTGCAGCATCGCGGTCGCCACCGGGTCGGCGCCGAGGGTGAGGCCACCTACCGCGTCGTACTCCAGGTCGGCGGTGACGTCGAGCATCACCCGGCCGACCAGGGGCGCCGCCGCGTGGTGCAGCGCGGCCCGGCGCAGATCGATGTAGTAGTCGGCACGCTGGCCGCTGGACAGCACGACCTCGCCGTGCACCACGGCGAGATCCTTGATCAGGGAGAGCAGTTCATCGCGATCGGACACGGCTGCGAGCCTAGCCGCCCGGCTCGGGTCCGGCCCGCGCCCGGCTCAGTACCTCGGCACCCTGGCCGGGTTGAAGAACCGGTTCGAGACACCCACCAGCAACAACGCGATGATGCCGATCGCGAGCACCATCAGGACGACGTCGATGCCGACGGCAGCGTACAGCAGGTACATAGCGTCGCCGACCTTGTCGCGCAACTCCTTGGCAGAGTCGCCGTTGATCGAGGTGATCAGGCTGTAGCCGCCGCACATCAGCTTCCATCCGGCGAAGACCCCGGCGAGCACGCACAACGTGATCCGGGCGCCGTTCGAGCCGCGCAGCGCGAGGATCGCGCAGATCGACGCCCCGGCCGCGGCGATCAGGTTGACGCCGGCGCCGACGAAGGTCATCACGCCCGCAACCGTCTTGGTCGTCTCGGCGATCTCGCTGGATTCGCCGCTGAGCTTGTGGAACGCCTCGGTCCAGACGCCCGGTTCGCCGGGGTTCGCCCACGTCCACTCGCGTTCGTGTCCCCGCTGGTAGACGGGATGTCGATCACCGCGCTCGTTCGCCTCGGTTCGCTCGGGTCGACGCATGTTTACCGACGTTCGTTCGGGGAGCGTTCCGCGCGACGGCCGAACACCAGGTCACTCACTGCCTCGGCGGCCTCGTCGTGCTTGGCGCGGCGTACGTGGCTGTAGAGGTCGTGGGTGATCCGGGTCGACGCGTGACCGGGCTGGTCGCTGACGAGCTTCAC
>WNGA01002481.1_pt1 | contig 36406 bp, 26 predicted proteins | sample 5400061 | NCBI WGS metagenome assembly WNGA01 (sample SAMN13153366, study PRJNA577476) | soil metagenome | isolation source: 100 cm soil or saprolite under grassland replicate 2 | place: USA:California | collected 2016-06-15
ATTTCTTAACGGTCGGCGGTATCTCAACCAGGGGCAGCATCTGACCTCCTTTCGGTTTTGCGATCAAAAACCGATCGGAAGTCACTCTAGCTCTCTTGGGACTGCGCCTCAACGCCGGGAGTTACCGCAAAAGTCGAGTTATTTAGTGGCGACTTCTCTTTACCAAAAGGCGGCGGAAGGAGCTCGGGATAAAAGTGTTTGGGGAACAAGCAAGTTCAACCAAGGGGCTTTGTTGCGGGAGGCTGGATATGGGCGAGCTGCGGCGAAATCCGGATGTTTTCGCCAGAACTCCCGAAGTCTACTCTTGCTGATGATTCTCAAGGGACGCACTCCTATTGTTGGTGATCCCATTTTGGGATCATCCTGTCAAGTCCGGCAGATGTTGCTCAACTACGAGTTTCCAATGAAGCGATGAGGTTGGCAATTTTGCTACGATTTTGCTACAAAACAGGCTTCAAAGAGGAAGAAATTGTTCAGTTTTATGCACTACTCACAAGGCGGTAACACGGTTTGGATTCAATTATTTGCAGTTTATGGGCCTCTATTCAAAATTCACTGAACTGGCTTTTAACCAGTGGGTCGTAGGTTCGAGTCCTGCACGGCTCATCCCTAGAATCAGCAACTTACAAAGCCGGAGCAATCCGGCTTTTTCCTTTAGTCCCACATTCAGTCCCACATCGTTCCCATTTTCCAAATTTCAATCAACCGAAAATCCCGAGTTTTTCCTACCGGGTTTCCTTATCAACCAGCGCGCACTGTGACGCAATAGCCAACTCACGCGCGCCGGATCGGAAATATCTATTGGTCACCACCATCGCCTGGCCGCAGTTGTAATAATGCTTACCTGCCACGGCGTCACTAACCGCGCCGCGGGAGATGTTCTCGCCGTATCGCTTGCATTGGACGGCATATCTATCGCCATCCCGCTCGGCCACGATGTCCACTCCGTAGTCGTTTCTGGCGGGTGTCATCTCCGTTTTGTATCCTTGGGCCTTGAGCAATTCGTTTACGTACCGCTCGAACTGTTCGCCTGACATGTTGTCCATGTCGGCCAGCTGCAGCGCGCGATAAGCTTCGGATTTTCGCCAAGCGGGGTAGACTTCGCCCATCCCACCCGCGCTGAGCGGGGCGAGCAAGCGGTAGTGCGCGATGGCGGTATTTTGCGGCAACGGTTGCTTCATGCTCTTCATTCAGCTTTTCAGCTGCGGCTTCAGATTAAGATTGCGAATCAGGCGGTGCAGGTAGTTCGGATGCACGTTAAGCAGTTTGGCCGCTTCGACATAGCTCCCACCTGATTGCTCGCAGGCGCGCAGGATCAACTGCTTCTTCGCTACTTTGACGGCTTCGTGGTAATCAGCGCTGGCGGCCACGGCGGCGACCAGTTGCAGGTGGTCTTCGTCGAGCCATGCGATCGGGTCGCTGGTGGCGAGATAGATCACACCCAACGCCGCTCCAGAAGCCGTCAGAGGCACGGCCAGAAGCGATCGCGTTTGGGCGGCCAGCAAACTGACCGCTTCGTTGAAATCCGGCCCTTCCAGCGCGTCGTTGCTCAGCAACGCGACGCCTTCGCGCGCCACCTGGCGCGCAATCGTGCGGCTCACGCATACCTCTTTGCCCTCGCCCGTCTTGCGTTCCCAGGCGAATGTCGAACCGAACTCGTCGCCAACCTCGCCCTCCTCATCGAGCAGCAGGAGGGCTCCCGTTTCGGCGGGCACGGCTTCGCCAATCGTTTCTAGCAGTCGCCCTGCGAGTGTGGCCAGGTTGCGCGCATCGTTGATGGCTGCGCTGATCTTGAGCAGCGTCGGCGGCGAGAAACTCCCGGCGGGCAAATACACCGTCGAGACGGCCACCACCCTCAACACGGTGATAGTCCGCAACTGGAAGACGAAGCGGGCCGCCGGCGCCCTCTCCCACGCGCTTCAGGTTCACGACGGCAGCAAGCCGCGACTGGTCTTCCGCCGCTACGGCAACCAGTACTTCCTGGCGAAGGTGGTTACCTCTTCGAGCGGGATAGAGTTGCCGAAGTTCAAAGCCGAGCGTGAAGCGGCGAAGGCCAAACGCGACCTTCTGACGATGAAGGACGCCGAGCCGGAGATCGTCATAGTGAACGCGCAGGTCGGGCAGTAAGCAGATCAATCTGATCCGATCAGCGCAGATGAAAGCACGCCACGAAACGAAGAGCGCGAAGATTTTTTTCTATTCTTTCTTCATCCTCTTCGTTTCTTTGTGGTTGATTTTCGGAGGAAAACACAAATGAAACGCATTCTATTCATCACGCTCTTCGCCATCGTCTCATTCGCGCTCCCCGGTCTCTCCGGCGCGCTGGCGCAAACCAGGTCGCCACGCTCCAACTCCACCGAGGACTTTTTCAAACGCGGCGTCGCCCGCTATCAACAAGGCGATCTGGAGGGGGCGATGCGCGACTTCGATCGCGCCATTGATATCGCCGCCACGATCTCTCCCGGCGCGTACGCCTCCAACCACATCGGGGCGATTTTCCCTGAACCGGCAGTGTTGCTCTACAATCGTGGCGTTACCCGTTATGACTTGCACAATTGGGACGGCGCAATCGCTGATCTCGACGAATCGCTCATGCTCAACCCGCTTCTCGTCATGGCCTGGATCAAGCGCGGCAACGCCCGCTTCAACAAAGGCGATTTGGATGAGGCCATTAACGACTTCAATCAGGCGATCCGGCTCGACCCGCGCTCGGTCATCGCCCGGAACAATCGCGGTTTCGCCTGGCAACACAAAGGCAAGCTCGACGCCTGGCTTACTTCAATCGCAGCGCCGCCCTGAGAGCGATGGGCAAAGGCTTCGAGGCCGAGCAGGACTTCATTCGCAGCCTGGCGCCCGGCAAGGAGCCGGAAGTGACGCTCGAACCGCCCATTGAGGGAATCCCGCCAGCTAAAGGGACCAGTCGCAAGATTCAATCGAAGGGAAACCACCAATAGCGCAACACTCGACCAACCATAGAAGCCGCGCGCTTTCGCAGACGGGAGGAAAACTATGAAGCGAACAAGCATTCTGGCGCCTTTCATCATCTTCCAGTCAGTTCTCTGCTGGATCTCGCTGGCTACTGCGGCGGCGCAACCATTGACCTCCCGGTCGGCCACGGCCATCTCTTACATCGAACGCGGCGCCGCCTGGCTCGCCAAAAGCGAGTGGGAACGAGCCATCGCCGATTTCAATCTCGCCATCGCCTCCGATCCGAACCTCGCCCATGGCTACAACAGTCGCGGCGTTGCGCGGTGGCGCCTGAAGGATCACGAGCGCGCCGTCGCCGACTTCACTCGCGCCATTCAACTCTATCCTCGCTTCGCCGAAGCCTACGTCAATCGCGGCAAAGCCCGGTATCACATGGGAGACCTGGATGGCGCGATCAGCGACTGCGCCCGCAGCATCGAACTCGACCCGAAGCGCGCTAGCGGTTGGTACGTCCGTGGCCTGGCGCGAGGCCGCAAAGAAGATTATGAGGGCGCGCTCGCTGATCTCGACCGCGCCGTCAAGCTCAACCCGCGCGAAGCCGAAATCTACGCCAATCGCGGCGTGGCGCGGCTCAATCTGGGCGATCCCGATGGCGCAATCAGCGATCAAACCAGCGCGATCAAACTCAACCCCGATTTCTTTCTAGCCTGGAACGAGCGCGGCGCGGCGCGACAGATGAAAGGAGATTTCGACGGCGCGCTGGCCGATTACAACCAGGCGATCAAGCTCAACCCGCGCTTTGCCGACGCCTGGTTCAATCGCGCCACTTATTGGAAGGCCAAAGGCGATTTGATACAAGCCGAGGCCGACTTCACGCGAGTTATCGAGTTGAACCCGCATCTGGCCAACGCTTACGCCCAGCGCGGATTGGCGCGGTTGTTGAACGGTCGAGACGGCGAGGCCGAGCAGGATTTCGCAAGATGCCTGTCGCTGAATAAAAACCTGAAGCAGTCTCTCGATCGGCTCATCGCAGAGGCGAAACAGCAATTGGTCCAGCGCGGCTCTATTCGCTGACAAACCGCCGTCTGATGATCGATACAGTACCGCGCGCGTAAGCAAGCGGTTGTGGACAAGATCAACCGCTTGCTTACGCGCGCGGTACTGTATCGGTGTCCCAATGTGGTTCGATTTAGGAGGAGGAAACATGACAAAGAGGATTTGCAGACGATGTGGTAGCGATCTGACAAAAGGGGCGAGATTTTGCGCAAGTTGTGGCGCGGTCGCGCCACGCGCGGAGATCGCCAACTTATATGTGCCCGAACCCGGCCTCTTATGCGGGAACCAGACCGAGCAGACAGTCCCACCTCACGCGGCCGTCACCGAAGAAATGCCGGCGATCCTAACGTCCCGAAATGCGCCTTCCGATGGCAATGATGCCGGCTCACAGCCGTAGTGTCTCAGCAAGTATGTATCTCGGCCAAAAGAGAAAAGGGGAAGGTTGATCGCAACCTTCCCCACCCTCAGCGGCGCGCCGGCGTCCCGCAGTCATTTCTTCATCTCCGCCGTCCAGTTGACCACCACTTGTCAGCGGCGTGTTCGGCTCCATATCAACCACCGCGTTGATCAGAAACCGCTGCCCGTCGGCCGTTACGGCATAGGGCGGGAACGAAAAGAGGCACTGAACAGTCCCGGCGCGGAACTCGAAGAGCGAGACCGCCGCGCCTATCTCGAAGCTCTCGCCGCGCGGCGCCTGCGCAGCCATCAGCTTCCCGTCCGCCCCGTAGTAGAACAACTCCTCCCCATCCTGCCCCCAGCGTGGACCGCCGCCACCGCCGGTCGAGACCTGATGTTTACCGCCGCTTCCGGGGAACCTCTGCACATAGACTTCATACCGATCCGACACATCAGAGACGTAAGCCAGCCATCGCCCATCGGATGCGCCCATCCCGCGACCAGTCAGTGGGAACTTTGATGTAATCCGAGTTCAGCAACAACGTCTTCTCCGGCGAAGCTGGCCGCCTTTTGATAGAGGTTAAAAATCCCACCCTCCCGATTGGAAGACCAGACGACGCTGTTTCCGTTCGGCGCCCAGACGGGAAAGAAATCACTCGCCGAATTGAATGTGAATCGCTGTGGGTTGCCCTTTGATACGTCATACAGGCAGAGGTCGTAGGTGCGAAACTGTGGATCGGAGCCGTCTGCGATAAAACGTTTTTCGTCAGGGGAGAGCAATGTGCTCAAAGCTCGACTTCTCCGGCGGTAGGATAGAAGTCTTGAAGACGCGCGCGTCTGTATCGGGCTGGCGCGTGAAGTGCGCCCAGGTCAATCCCAGCGTGAGGAGCGACGACACCGCGGCGACGGCCCACGACAGCCGCGCATCCCTGAGCAGTCGTTTCCAGCCCACACTCTCGGTCATTGTTGATGGCGCCGTCGCCATGCCCAACCGTGACTCTGGCCGCGAGCCTGAGAGGCCTGAGAGTGTGGACAAGGCTTCGAGAGCAAAACCGAGATCGCTCGCCGACTGGAAGCGCCGCTCCGGCTTCTTCTCCAGACAGCGACGCACGATCTTTTCCAGCGCGGGCGAAACCTTCGCATTCATCTCGCCAAGCTCCGGCGGCTCGTCCTTCAAGATCGCGCTCATCACATCGGCGACCGAAGCGCCGTTGAAAGCGCGCCGACCACTCATCATCTCATACAGGATCATCCCGAAGCTGAAGATGTCCGAACGACCGTCGGCTTCCTGCCCGCGCACCTGCTCCGGCGACATGTAGCCGACCGTGCCCAGCACCGTGCCCGGACTGGTGTTCACTTTTGCGATGGTCGGCGCTTCAGAGTCCACGGCGGCGGGCCTCTGTTCGGTCAGTTTGGCCAGGCCGAAGTCGAGCACCTTGACTATGCCGTCGCGTCGTAGCATCACGTTCTCAGGCTTGATGTCGCGGTGGACGATCCCAGCCTCGTGCGCGGCGGTGAGCGCGGCGGCGATCTGCGCCGCAATGTGAAGTGCGGCGGGCGGCGCGAGCCTGTCGCCATTCAGCCTCTCACGCAGCGTCTGGCCGTCAATATACTCGGTGGCGATGTAGTGCGCTTCATTCGCTTCGCCGATCTCGAAAATCGTGAGGATGTTCGGATGGTTGAGCGCGGAGGCGGCGCGCGCCTCCTGTTCGAAGCGGCGCACGCGTCCGGCGTCACGAGTGAACTCTTCGGGCAACAGCTTAAGCGCGACTTTGCGGCCAAGCTTCGTATCTTCAGCCAGGTAGACTTCGCCCATCCCGCCCGCGCCCAGCGGGGCGAGCAAGCGGTAATGCGCAATGGCTGTATTGGGCGCCAACGGTTGCTTCATTATCTAATTGATCGGATAGCCGGACTATCTGATCGGATAGCGTTTCGGCGGTTGCGAATAGTTCGCGACGATAATCCTCTGCTGAAGCGCCCAAGAATAATCCATCTGTCGGCAAATAGTTAGTATAAAACCCAATTTGTGGTTGTCCTGGCCTCGGCTACTGGCACGGAGCCTGCTCTATGCGCAGGTGTAAGCAATCGGCAGAAGGAAAATAGGGTGTGTCCCACAAATCTAACCGCCGGAGGCGGTTAGATTTGTGGGACACACCCATATTTACATGGTCGGGCTTGCTCTTTGTGGAGGTAATCACTCAAAGGCGGCCCGCCTCCTGGGACTGGATCGCAAAACGCTCGACCGAAGACTGGCGCAGGCGCATCGCATTATCGACGGCGCCAGAGGCTGATTTCTACTCGGTACGCCTCATTTCGGTCGGCGCTTGACCTGGCAAAAATTTTCCTGGATAGATCAGGCGGATTCGCGACGACTATGATGTGGAGACATGTTAAGGCTCTGGAAAAAACCTGCCGGGCACGAGGAGGCGTTCACTGAGCGCTACGACCGCTTGGTCGGCTGGGCGATGCAGATCGCCGAGGGCGACGCGGCGTTGGCAGAGGATCTGGTCCATGACGCCTTTATCCAGTTCACATTGGCGCGACCGGACCTCGGAGAGATCGCCAACCTCGACAGCTACATCTACGGCGTCCTGCGCAACTTGCACCTGTCGCATCTGCGCAAGGCCGCCAGACGCCGCTTGACCCAGCTTTCCATCGTCGAATATGAATCGGCGGAACTGGGACTGTGCGCCACAGACGCCGGCAGGTTGATCCAAGTCCATGATGAATTACGCCGGGTTTGCCGGTTCGCCTGCGACCGCAAAGAGACGGCGCGCGCCGGCAGCGTGCTGATCCTGCGCTTCTTTCACGGCTACTACCCGAGCGAGATCGCGCAGATTCTGCGCTGCACCCGCCAGGCGGTGGATATCCGCCTCGGCATCGCCCGCAACGAAGCCAGAGCCATTCTGGAGGAGGCGCCGCGCCTGCGGGTGATCGGGGCGCGCAGGGCCAGCGCCGATGAGGGGCCACTCCCGGCGTTGCGGGGGCCGGAAGACTTTCTCCTGGAATTGCGCGAGATGATCTTCGGGGCGCGGCAAGGGAAGTGTCTTGCGCGAGCGGAGATCAGGGCGCTCTACTGCCCGGCGTCCGGCGCCGCGCTCCCGCCGCTCGACTGCCGAACCCTCGGTCACATCGTCAGTTGCCGGCGCTGCCTGGATGATGTAAGCGACGCGCTGCGGCTGGCGCCGCTTGCCGACCGCTACCCGACCGATGCGCTCGGACCGGAGAAGAAGAAGGGTGGGAGTGGTGGAAACGATGGCGGCGCGGGAGGCGCCGCCGGGGGCGCGTCCGGGCGGTCATTGTCGCGCCGCCGCCGCCGGGCGCGCGAGACCTTCGAGCACCTCCCGAAAGAACTCTTTGTCGCCGTCAACGGCGAGGCCCAAGGCTCGCAGAAGGTCATCGCCGAACGCGGCGATTTGACGCTGATCTTAGGCGGCGCTGAGAAGATCGAGTTTGTCGAAGTCTTCAGCGAACAGGACATCCGACTCCTGTCGCTCAACGTGGGCGATCCGCCGCCTGTAGGGCTCGCCGAGCGCAAGGCGCAGGTGGAGTTGAGCGACGGGCGGGCGCTCATGCTCACGCTGCGTTTCACCAGCCCGTGGCCGACGCTGCGCCTGCTGTATGAGGACCCGACGTTCACAACTCTGGAAGCGGCTCGACGTGAAGTGATAGCTCAGGACAGCCTGCAGCCGCCGTCCGACCCGGCGTATCCGGTCCTCAATGAAGGAACCAGAGGCGCCGAGACGGCGGACAACCCGCATCCCGGCAGTTCCTTCCTCGCCAGGGCGTTTGAGCGCGTGAGGGGGCTCTTTATGTTGGATTTCTGGCTGCGACCGGGCGTGGGCGCCGCGCTGCTCACCATCGCCTTGATCGCCGCCATGTTGTTCGTGCGCGAGCCGGTCAGGCCGTCTTCGGCGGCGGAACTGCTGCGCCAGTCGGTCGCCGCTGAAGACGTGGTCGCCGGCAGGACCGACCAGGCGCTACGCCGTGAGATCAGTCTGGAGGAGCGCCGCGCGAACGGCGAACTGATCGCCCGCCGAAAGATTGGCGTCTGGCGAAGCGCCGAACGCGGGGTGACGGCGCGCCGCCTCTATGACGAAGCGGGACAGTTGATCGCCGGCGAATGGCGCAAGAGCGACGGCGTACGCGCCGTTTATTACCGCCGCGCGCAGCAACAGGGCGCAGCCACTTCTTCTGACAAGGAATCTGCGCCCCTGACATTGGACAATCTCTGGCTGCTGGAGCCCTCAGTCCGCGACTTCACCGCGCTGGTCGGCGCGGTCGAGAGGGCCGTCTTCGAAGAGCGCAAAGCGAACTACGTGATCACCTATCAAGGCCAGCCGGCAGGCGATGCGCGCGGGCTTGTGCAAGCGACGCTGACCCTGAGCCGCGCCGACCTGCACGCCGTCGAGCAGACGCTGGTGGCGCGTCACGAAGGCGAACTCCGCCAGTATCGGTTCCTGGAAACGAGCTACGAGAGGCGACCTGTGAGCGCCGTGGCCCCGGCCGTCTTTGAGCCGGACGCCGAACTGCTCAGCGGCGGTCCTGTCTCCCCTGGAGACAAGGCCGCCAGCCTGTCCTCGACGCCGGAATCGGTGGGAGGCGCTCCAGCCGCCGTCATCGCGACGACCGAGTTGGAGATCGAGGCGCTCCGCCTGCTCAATCAGGCCGGAGCCGATCTCGGCGAGCAGATCAGCATGGAACGGACTTCCGAAGGCCGTTTGAGAATCCAGGGCATCACCGACACCGCGGAACGCAAGTCTGAAATCCTGCGCGCGCTTGCCCCCGTCTCGAATCATCCGGCAGTGAAGATCGAGGTCAGCACGGCGGCGGAGGCGGCGGCGCGGCAAGCCCGGCAGCTGGCCGGTCCTGTGAAGATCGAACAGGTCGCGCCCGCGGAAGACAGGATTCCGACCTATCACGAACTGCGCCGTCATTTCGCGGCGCGGGAAACGCCGGAGTCGCAAATGGATGCGGAGATTTCGCGGTTCGCAATTCGCGTCTCCGCGCGCGCTCGCCAGGCCCTGCAGCGGGCCTGGGCGCTCAAGCGGTTGGCGGGCCGCTTCTCGGAGGAAGACTTGCGCAGCCTCAACCCGGAAGCGCGCGAGAAATGGCTCGACCTCATCCGCGCGCACGCCCGCGCCTGCGAGCAGGAGGTCAAAGGGCTGCGCCAGGAGTTGCAACCTGTTTTTCCTACCCACTCCGCCGATGAAGGGTCGGAAGAGGCTGGGTTAGCCAACGACGCCGACTTGATCCGAGCAGCCGGGCGGTTGCTCGATCTGATGTCGGCCAATGACCGCGCGGTCCGGTCGGCCTTCACCATTTCGACCGGGACCGACCCCGCGTTAGCTCTCAAGACACCGCAGTTCTGGCGCGGGCTGCGAGGCGCCGAGAAGCTGGCGGCGCGGATCATTCAGGTTCACTGATCACAGATACGGACGACGGCGATTCACAACAGTTTAGGTCTTCGAACGGAAGGAGAGGATAGCTATGCTTAGCCGGATATTCCGATATATTCTAGTTGCGTTTTTTATCGTGCGCATTCTTCCCTTGAGCCTGGCGTTGGGCCAGTCAGCCACCGCTACTCTGAGCGGGGCGGTGGTGGACGAGAAGAGCTCAGTGGTAGCCGGCGCGAAAGTGACGATTTCCAGCGCGGCCACGGGGCTGCAAAGACAGATTACCACCAACAGCGAGGGCTATTTCACCTTCCCGCTTCTACCGCCTGGCGCCTATAGCGTCAGGGTTGAACGGGAGGGATTTGCTCCGGTTGAGGCCAGGGAGATCGTTTTGAATGTTAATGATCAGAGGTCGTTGCAGATTCAATTGAGGGTGGGCAATGTCAATGAGACCGTACAGGTGACGAGTGAAGCGCCGCTGATTAGCGAATCGCCAGCAGTGAGCACGGTTGTGGATCAGAAGTTCGTGGCAAACACCGCACTGAACGGTCGCAGCTTTCAGGATCTGATTTTGCTTACTCCAGGTGTCGTTACTCAGAGTCCGCAAAGCCAGGCGCCTCGGGGCTTGGGAAGCGATTTCAGCGTCAATGGCCAGCGGACAGAATCGAATTACTATACGGTCGATGGCGTCGCGGCGAACGCCGGAGCTGGCCCTGGCAATGGGCAGGCTAACAACAACGGTTCTCTGGGTCCAAGTGGCGCTCTGCCGACATCCACGGCGCTTGGAACGACACAGAGCTTAGTCTCGATTGATGCGCTAGAAGAATTCCGAGTTCAGGGGTCATCGTACTCTGCGGAGTATGGCCGAGCCGCCGGAGGGCAGTTCTCCTTCGTTACGCGCTCTGGGTCAAATGAGCTCCACGGCGCTGCTTTCGACTATTTGCGCAATGACGTGTTTGACGCAAATGATTGGTTCAATAACTCACTTAAGAAGCCGAAATCGGCGCTGAGACAGAATGATTTTGGCGGGACGCTGGGTGGTCCCTTGACGATCCCAAGATTGTATCAGGGCAGGGATCGGACATTCTTCTTCTTTTCTTATGAGGGGTTGCGCCTGAGACAACCGCAAGCCGCCACAGTCCAGTTTGTGCCATCGCTTTCTTTGCGCAACTCGGCTCCGGCTGCGATACAACCTATTTTGAACGCTTTCCCCTTACCCAACGGCGCAGATCTCGGCAATGGGTTTGCGCAATTTATCCAAGTCGCATCGGCGCCGAGCCAGATAGACTCGACCAGTGTTCGCTTAGACCACGCTCTCACGGCTTCATCGAAGATGTTTTTTCGCTTCAGCCACACTCCTAGCGCCACGAGCTCAAGGTCCCTATCCAATTTCATTACCAATTCCGCGGCGATACAAACACATACGTTCGGATTAACCAGCCAGTGGTCAACCCATCTCAATAACGAACTGCGGATTGGCTACAGCAGGTCCAGGACAGGGTTGAACTATGCCCTCGACAACTTTGGGGGCGCAAAACCGGCTGATCTTCTCCAACTGATGGGATCTCCTGGCGCTCCGCAGGCTGAAGCAGTATTCACACTGTCTTTTGCAGGAGCCGGAACCAGTTCGCTCCTCATACTGGATCAAGCAAACCTGAATCGCCAGTGGAATATCGCAGAGGCTATCGGTCTTTCAGTCGGAGACCACCGGTTCAAGTTTGGCCTCGACTATCGTCGGATATCGGCTCCCCTGAAACCCTTCGACCCACTGGCAAGCGCAACGTTCCGTAGCCGGAATACAGTCTTGCTCAACACGCCGGACAGCGCTTCCATCTTTAGAAGTGTGGTGGCCACTCCGATCTTCAATGAATTCTCTGCGTATGCCCAGGATGAGTGGCGAGTTGGGCGAAGATTAAATCTGTCGCTCGGATTGCGTTGGGATGTGAATCCTCCGCCTAAGGAGGCAAACGGTAATGACGCCTTTACGTTGCAGGGTGACATTGGGTCGCCTAGTACGCTCACCCTCGCGCCTCGAGGCACACCTCTGTGGAAAACTACATGGCATAATTTCGCGCCACGGTTTGGGGCCAGTTTGGTATTGCGAGACAAACCGACCTACGAAACGGTAGCCCGCGGCGGTGTTGGGGGCTTCTTTGATTCAGGCAACCACCTTGGCGCCTCTGGCTTCAGCGGCTTAGGCTTTGTCGCATCACGAACATACGCAGGCGCATCGCTACCTTTTACCGCGGCGCAGTTCAACTTCTCGCCATCCATTACGCCTCCGTTTACGAGTTCTACGGTCTATGCCTTTGCTTCGAATCTAAAGATGCCATATACGATCCAGTGGAATGCTTCGCTTGCACAGGGCGTTGGCAGGGGCCAGGTGGTAACCATCACCTATGTCGGGGCCAGCGGCAGACGGTTATTGCAACAGCAACAACTCTTGCTGCAGCCATTGAATCCTAATTTCAATAACGTGAGATTCATCAGAAATGGCTCCCCGTCAAACTACCAAGCATTACAAATGCAATTCCAGCGTAGGCTAACTCAAGGTGTGCAGGCGTTGGCGTCTTACACCTGGTCACACTCGATTGACTACGGATCGGCTGACGTCGCGCTGGCTTTTCAGCGCGGCAATTCGGACTTTGATTTGCGGCATAATTTCGCCGCCACAGTATCTTGGGACTTGCCGAGCAAGTTTAATGGTGAGTTCGCTAGAGCGGTTCTAGCAAATTGGGGGTTGGATGCCAGGTTCTCGGCAAGAACAGGTTTCCCTGTCAATATTCAAGGCAACTTGCTAACAGATCCGAGCAACGGAGACCGGCGCTTCGGCGGCGTGAACATTGTGCCAGGCGCGCCAACTTATCTGACCGGCGATCAATACCCAGGGCATAGACGCATCAACCCAGCCGCATTCACCGCCATCAGCGTGTTCGGCCAAACAGGTAATGCGCCGCGTAACGCCCTTAGAGGATTTGGAGCTAACCAGGTCAACCTGGCGCTCCGAAGGGACTTTCACGTAGTCGAAAAGCTCACGATACAATTCCGCGTCGAAGCCTTCAATGTTTTCAATCATCCTAACTTCGGGGTGATCAATACAACGCTCACAAACTCGGCCTTTGGGCAGGCCACGCAGATGCTAAGCCAAAGCCTGAGCACAATGAGCGCTCTTTACCAGCAAGGCGGAGCGCGCTCCATGCAGTTCGCGCTAAAGCTCCGCTTCTAGTAAATCAAGTGGACGTTGAATACTGATCAACCTCTTACTTCCGCAAGCAATATGACGATTCTACCGAAGTTGCCGGCTACACTGATTCGTGTTCTGTTGGCTTTCTCTTGCGCGTCCTCCCTCTCTGGCAAAGAGCGCACAGAAAAACAGCCCATCACCATCCAAGACCTGGTCACTTACACGCGCATCCGAAAGCAACGCGTCTCGCCCGACGGCAAGTGGATTACCTATCTAACGATCAAGCCGAACTTTCGAGATAACCGCTACGACTCGACGCTCCTTCTCCAGCGAACCGAACCGTCGGCCCAATCGGTTGAATTGGCTCGTTTTCACACAACCGCTGATCAGACCTTCCTCGAGACTGGAGAGATGAAGAATTTCGGTGGCCAAGTGGCATGGTCTCGCGATGGCAAATGGCTGGCGTTCACCAAGAGAGAGGCAGACAAAATCCAAGTCTGGCTACGATCCATCGAGGCAAATTCTGTGGTAAAGATTGCGGGAGACTTCTCACAGGTTGATTTCGACGGCTGGGAAGAAAACGATGCGGCGATTAGGGTCAAGGTCGCCGATCAGGTTAGCGGCCCCAGAGCTTCATCAGAGACAGATGACCCGGCGATCCGGATCACCGACCAAGATAACTTCTGGTGGCCGCCGTGGGTCAGGAAAGACACACCCACGCTAATCACTCGGCTCTACAGGTATGTGCTCGCCACACACGAGTTGACGGAAGCCAAGCAACCGAGTGGAAGCGCGCTGGCTGATGAAAGCGCGCGCACTTACGCGCAAGCCAAGTGGCCGACCAAGCCGCATGAAGTGAAATATGCCAGTCGGCCAGTTCGCTCGCCTGACAAAAAGATGACCGTGTTCCTGGGCCAGACATTCTATAACACCAAGGATATCAAAACAGCCACGCGTGATTACTTCGTCGGTTTGAAAGAACTTGGCAACGACAACCCGCCGCGCGAACTCTTGCATTCGCCGCGCTGGCTTTCCTCCTTTCAGTGGAGCGCTGACAGCCAAACGGTCTATGCCCTTCAATTCGATCCCGAATACACCGCGGTTTTGACCATCAGGGTGGGCGATGGAAATGTGACGGAGTTACTCCGGACGCCGGATTACTTGTCCGATGCCACCTGGCGCGCAGACGCCGCGTCTTTCGTGGCCGTCAGGCGGCGTTCCGTGATGCCTGACGAGTTGGTGAAGTTCGATCTGAGAACGAAACAGTTCGAAGTCCTAGCGAACCCAAACGCCGGCTTCGCGGATAAGGATTTGCCGGAAGTCCGATTCAGACGCGTGAACAATCCACTAGGCGGCGGCATCTTCGGGCGGCTCGTGCTTCCCAATGGATATGAGAAGGGGAAGCGCTATCCCTTGATCTTCACGACCTATCGCGCAGGCGCCGGCTTTCTGGAAGGCGCCGTCGGCGATGAATTCCCGATCTATCCATACGCTGCTCACGGCTTCGCCGTCTTCGCGATGGATACGGGCGGCTCAAATATGCTCTCTTCTTCGGGAGACCTGGATTTCACGTTGATGAGAGAGAAAAGGCCGATTGAGGCGATGGAGATAGTGCGTCAGCAGCTTGCAGATGAAGGCGTGATTGATCCGGACAAGTGCGGCGTCACTGGTCTTAGCTACGGAGGCGATATCGCGGCCTACGCGGCGTGGAGCACGAAAACGTTTGCTGCGGCGAGCGTTGCGGGCGTTTGGCGAGATCCGCTCTCCTACACGTTGAACTCGGTGGCGAGGGAAAAGACGCTTGCTGAATATGGGCTACCGTACCCTGACGAACAGGGGCTGAAGAAATGGAAGGCGACATCGCTGGCGATGAATGCCTCCACCATGACCACGCCCATTTTGATTCAGTCCCCAGATCAGGAAGCCCTGGTCAGCTTGGAGGCATTCAAAGCGGTCAAGCGCTATGGCGTGCCCGTAGAGTGGTATGTGTATCCCGGTGAGGGGCACGTCAAGTTCCAGCCTCGAAACAAATACTTCGTCTATCAGCGCAACCTCGACTGGATGAATTTCTGGCTGCAAGGCAAAGAAGATCCAGACCCGGCCAAGCGAGAACAGTATGTGCGTTGGCGCGCGATGCGAGAGGCGCTAAAGAGAAGGCAATCAGCCATCACCCGATAGCTTTATGGAAGTCACTTCAAGACGATTCTTGAGCCTGTCGGAAAAACCTGTTGTGATGGCGCTTGCCAATGAGTTCCCACAAGAGGCGAGACGCCGCCGCTGCGCCCAAATCGACGGCGTGATCTTGATCGCGTCGAGGCGTTATCTGCTCTGGCGGGTGTGATCGCGCTCGTCTCCGACCCCGCAATTAAAGCCAGATGCCTGTTCAACTCGCCCTGCGTTTTTCGGCGCTAATTGCGTGACTGCCAACTCGGTTCCACAAGCGCATCTATGGAGACAAGGTTGTTCGTGCCGCCGAAAGCCGAGAGCGAAGGCAAGGAGCCATTACCGGTTTGGGCGATTGTAAACCCAGCAGAGGCCGCGACAACGGACTCCCCAATTTTGCCGACTTTCAGCCGAATTTCCCTCGCGATCTGATCGCCAACTTCGAGCGCCAGGTTAAATTCACCTGGAGAGAAGCCCTCACTCTTTATCTGCTGTCCGTTCATCACCTTCGGGCTTGAGGTAGGTCGCGAGGGCGGGTTGCTCTGGCTCAGCCTGACCGGTCGCGAGGGCGTCAAGCCTTTCCTGAAAATGGAACTCGGCATCAAATGATGATCATTCGGTTGTTATTGTTTCTTCTGGCCCCTGCCATGCATCTTTTCCATCATATCCATCATGTTCATGCGCCGGGACAGGCGATTTTTCATCTCTGCGAGCGCATTCCGCGCCTGCTCATTGGCGGCCCGCATCCTGGCCGGATCATTTGACTGATCTGCCTCATCCAGCGCCTTCGTCGTCTGGTCAATCCGCAGGCTGCCCGCATAGGCCGAAATTTTCCTTTTTTCTTCCCGCCCGTATAAGATCAAGCCACTCATCAGCGTCTTATCAGTGTCGGTAGAAATACCGGCGCACGCTAACCTTCTGGCAGGATTTAAAACCGTATGCTGCGTCTCCTGAAAAGCTCATCTTATCCGGAAAGCCACGAAGATTTATTCGTAGCTCGTTTTGAGCGTCTGCTCGGCTGGGCAATGCAACTCGCCGAAGGCGATCGTACACAGGCCGAAGATCTGGCGCAGGATGCTTTCATACAATTCACGGCGCTGCGCCCCGATCTGAAAGCGATTCGCAATCTCGACGGCTATCTCTATGAAGTCCTGCGCAATCTCCATCTGTCGCGCATCCGCCGGGCGACGCGCAACCGGCTTCAGCAGCTCTCAATCGTGGAATACGATTCGGCGGAGACAGGACTGCTCAAGCTCGATCCGCGCGATCAGCTTAAGGCCCGCGATGAGTTGCGCGCCGTGTGCCGCTACGCATGCGCGAGGAAAGAGACCTCGAAGGCGGGCAGCGTTTTGATTCTCCGCTTCTTTCACGGCTACTACCCCAGCGAGATCATTAAAATCTTCCGCAGCACCCGTCAAGTCGTAGACTTCCGCTTGCTGGTCGCGCGCCGCGAAGCCAGGCTCAGTCTGGAATCCCCTGAACGATTGGGCTTCATCAACGAAGCTGGGGACGCCACCCTACCTGATCTGCCGAGTTCGTCATGGGGCATTGACGATCTGTTGAGTGAACTGCGCCGACTCATCTTTCAATCACGTCGTGGCGACTGCCTCGCGCGCGAACAGCTTCAGCAGTTGTATCAGAGAGCCGAAGCCTCCCCTATTGCTTGCCCACAGCTCGCGCATATCGTGAGCTGCCCGCATTGTTTGGATGAAGTCAACCGGCTGCTTGAATTGCCGCTGCTCGCTGAGCGCTACCCGACCGACACGCTGGGGCCGGAGAGAGAATCAAAAGGCGGGCGCAAGAACGGCGAAGGAGGCGGCTCAGGCGGCGCCGGCGCGACCGGCGGCGCCCCCAATCGGTCTATGCGCCGCTATCGCCGCCAGGCTCGGCAGGACTTCGAGCACCGGCCTCAAGAACTGCATATCTCAGTCAATGGTTTCATCCTCGGTTCGCGGCGCGTGAATGCGGAGGTCAACGATCTGACGCTCGACATCAACCTCACCGAGCCGGTCAACTTCATCGAGGCGTTCAGCGAGCAGGAGATTCGCTTGATGCTCTTCAAAGCCGGCGATCCGCCGCCCCAGGGGCCGGTTGAGCAATCGGCGCGCGTGGAGTTGAGTGACGGGCGAAGTTTTGATTTGACGTTGCGCTTTCGCCATCCGTGGCCGACGCTCTACGCCCTCTATCGTGACCCGCTGATGAGGGCCGAGCCTCTGGCTGAAATTGAGATGGCGGCGGAAGATGGTCCCGCTTCCCCAATCGCTCAAGAATCTTTTCCGGGCGATCAGTCTCAAAGCATGACGCGCCGGGAGCGGTTCACAAACTTCGGCGCGCAGTTCTGGCGACGATTCTTCAATCCGCAACTATGGCTGAGGCCGGGCATGGTCACCACCATCATCGCCGCCGCGCTGATCGCCGCATTGCTGCTCGCGCCGATGCGCGCTCCGCACTCGACGGTCAAGGCGGCGGAATTGCTGCGCCGGTCTGCCGCCGCGGAGGTGGCGACCGCTGCGCGCATTGATCAAGTCCTTCATCGCACAATTAGCCTGGAGGAGCGGCGGGGAGATTGTGGGTTGCGAATTGCGGATTGCGGATTGCGCGTCATCGCCCGGCGCCGCATTGAGGTGTGGCAGAGCGCCGAACGCGGGCTCAAAACCTTGCGCCTCTACGATGAGAAGAATCGCTTGCTCGCCGGTGAATGGCGGAAGGCAGACGGCTCGAGGACGGTCTACCGGCGACACGGAGAGGTGAGGAGAGGGGGAGAGGGAGAGGATTCAATTCGCAATCCGCAATCCGCAATCCGCGATCAAGAGGTGTGGCGGCTGGAGCCATCGGCTGAAACTTTCTCCACGTTGATCGGCGCCGCCGACAGGGCGCAGGTCGAGGAGAGCCCGCTGGCTTACACCATCATTTATGAAAGTGATGCGAGCGGCGCGCTGCGCGGATTACGGCGCGCGATCTTGGCGCTCAGCCGCGCGGACCTCCGCGCCATCGAGCAGACACTCGTCATCGAGCAGAATGGCGAGACGCGCGAATACCGGTATCGGGAGGTGAGCTTCGAGCGGCGCCCCCCGAGCGCCGTCGCCCCGGCTGTCTTCGATCCTGACCCTGAACTGCTGAAAAGCGACGCGGCGACGCGGCGACGCGGCGACACGGCGATTGTCCCCCCGTCGCTCCCGGTGGCGACCGCCGAGCTTGAAATCGAGGCGCTGCGCCTGCTCAATCAAGCCGGGGCTGACCTCGGCGAGCAAGTAAATGTAGTGCGCGCCCCGGAGGGTCAATTACAGATTCAAGGGATCGTAGACACCGAGAAGCGCAAAAGCGAGATCCTGCGCGCGCTCGCCCCGCTGATGAAGAACCCGGCGCTCGCCGTCGAAGTCAATACCGCCGCCGAAGCGCTCCGGAAGACGCCCGCGGCGCCGGTCTCGCCCGATGCGATCAAGCTTCAGCAGATCGAGCCGGCGAGCGACAAGATTCCGGTCTACGCGGAACTTCACCGTTACTTCTCTCGCCGCGGCGCGCCTGAGGCGGCGATTGAGGCGGAGATCGCCAATTTGGCTGACCGGACGCTCGGCAAGTCGCAGCAAATTCTGATGCGCGCCTGGGCCTTGAAGCGTCTCGCGGGCCGCTTCTCGCCCGACCAACTGCGCGCCCTCGACCGCGCAGCGCGCGCCGAGTGGCGCCGCATGATCGGCGGGCACGCCGAGGCGCTCAGGCAGCGAGTCGAGAGCTTACGCCAGGAGCTTGAGCCGATTTTTTCTCCCGGCCAGGCCGCCGACGAGAGGCAAGCTGAAATCGAGATCACCGGTGAGCAGAGCCTCGCCCGGGCCATTGAAAGTTTATTCGAGCTTTGCGCCGCTCAGGAGAAAGCGATCCGTCCGGCCTTCGCCATCTCGTCGTCGAGCCAGACAATCGGAGGCGTCAAGACAGCCGAGTTCTGGCGTTCGCTCAGAACGGCTGAGCGTTTGGCGGCGAAAATTCAAAAAGCGGTGACCAGTGACGAGTGACGAGACAGTAGCCACTCGGCGCACGGGCCAATCACCATCTAAGGAGAGAAACCATGTCAAAGTCTAATCCAGTACTATTTATTGCGCGCCGCATACTGCTCGTTAGTCTCTTGCTCATTGCTTATCACTCATCACTCACCACTGTCTTTGGGCAGTCAGCGACAGCGAACTTGGGCGGCACGGTTGTGGATCAGGGCGGAGCGGTAGTGGCCGGTGTGAGCGTGGCCGTCGTCAACGCGGCGACAGGGCTGAAGCGAGAGGTGACGACGAACAGTGACGGTTACTTTACGATCCCGTTGCTCCCTCCCGGCAGCTACACGCTCACCACGCAGAAACAGGGATTCGCGCCGGTGCAGATCAGTGATTTAGCTCTGAACGTGGGGGATCAGCGGGCGCTGCAGATTCAATTAAAAGTTGGGAATGTCGGCGAGACCGTCACCGTCCAGGCTGAAAACGGCATTCAGGAATCGGCGGCGGTGGGCACAGTTATTGATCGTCAGTTTGTTGAGAACTTACCGCTCAATGGGAGGAGCTTTCAATCGTTGATCGCGCTCACGCCGGGGGTCGTCCTTACCAAGGCGAATTTCGTTGAACAAGGACAATTTAGCGTTAATGGCCAGCGCGCCAACGCCAACTATTTTATAGTTGATGGCGTCAGCGCTAATGCCGGTGTTTCCGCTGGTTTCAGTCTCGTTCAATCAGCCGGGGGCGCACTGCCTGCGTTCGGCGCTTCCGGTGGCACTAACAGCCTTGTCTCTGTCGATGCGATGCAGGAATTTAAGATCCAAACATCGACCTTTGCCCCCGAGTTCGGCCGCACGCCCGGAGCACAGGTTTCAATTGTCACCCGAAGTGGGACGAACGAGTTTCACGGGACGCTCTTTGAGTACTTTCGCAACAATGCGCTTGAGGCCAATGACTGGTTCGCCAATAGCCGTAGACAACCGAAGCCGGCGCTGCGGCAAAATGATTTTGGCGGCGTGTTAGGCGGGCCGCTTTACCTGCCAAGCTTTGGCGAGGACGGTCCGTCCTTCTACAGTGGCAAGGATCGCACATTCTTCTTCTTTTCTTACGAGGGGCTGCGATTACGTTTACCGCAGACCCAGGTGACGCTCGTTCCTTCGGTGGCCTCTCGCCAGGCCGCAGTTCCGCAGATGCAGCCATTCCTGAACGCGTACCCGGTTCCGAATGGCCCTACTTTTGCAGACGGGTTTGCGGAGTTCAGCGCCTCCTACTCAGACCCGTTGAATTTGAACGCAACCAGTATCCGAATAGATCACACATTCAATAACAGGCTAACGCTTTTTGGCAGGTATAACCATGCGCCATCTGAAACGACGCAGCGCGGAAGCAGCGACACTAACGCGAGTGTGAACACTCTGAGTGTGAGCAGATTCAAAGCACAGACGCTGACCATCGGATCGACGCAGAGCTTTACACCGAAAGTGAATAACGAGGTCCGAGCCAATTACACCCAAAGCGAGGGGGGGGGCTTTTTTCTCATAGACGATCTCGGTGGAGCTGTTCCACCGGCTGACTCGCATCTCTTCCCGCCCTTTGCGATACCTGAGAATAGCCAGATTTTTTTTCAACTCACTGGCGGAAAAAACCTGATCGTAGGGAGAAATGTGGACAATCTTCAGCGCCAGATCAATCTCGTTGACAACGTGTCTGTTATAACTGGCGCACACCAACTGAAGTTCGGGGTTGACTACCGCCTGTTGCTACCCGTCTACAGTCCACGGGTGTATGATCAATTTATCAGCTTTACAGGGTTGACCGGTCCGACCGGGGCAACTACCGGAAACGCTCAGCTTGTCCGGGTCACTGCTTTTGACACGGTGCCCCTCAGCTTCATCAATTTTTCAGCCTATGGGCAGGACACATGGAAGATCAGCCGACGACTGACAATCACTTACGGTTTACGCTGGGATGTTAACCCAGCTCCCAAAGGGAGGGACGGTAAGGACCTCTTCACCTTAGAAAGCATAAGTGATCTAGCTGCGCTACGCCTCGCACCGGCAGGCACACCGCTCTTTGAAACCACCTACAACAACTTCGCACCACGGGTAGGAGCGGCTTACCAGTTGTCTCAAAAACAGGGCCAGGAGACTGTACTGCGGGGCGGTTTCGGTATGTTTTATGATCTCGGGTCAGGCTCACTAGGTAGCGCAGCCTCTAATTTTCCATACGGTAGAGTTGCGAGATTTAGTAACGTACAATTCCCGCTGACCGCGGCTCAGGCGGCGCCCCCGCCTTTCAGCCTTGATATTCCCGCATCTGGGAATATTTCCTATTTTGATCGTAATTTGAAACTACCTCGCACTTATCAATGGAATGCTGCCATTGAGCAGTCACTCGGATCCGATCAGACATTTTCGGTTACTTATGTCGGTGCCATCGGTCGTCGTCTGTTACGTCAGACATCTAAACTTCCCCTTCCTTCACTTATTATATCTATCACAGATAACTCGGCCACTTCTGATTATCACGCGCTGCAACTCCAGTTCCGGCGTCGCTTATCGAGGGGCTTTCAAGCACTGGCGTCTTACACCTGGGCGCACTCGATCGACATTGCATCGAACGATTCAGCTAGCGGCAGCACTCCGCTCAATGCGAACCTCGACCGAGGTTCGTCGGACTTCGACGTGCGCCACGCTTTCAACACTGCCGTCACATACGACATCCCAACCCCGGGTGCCGGCGCCTTCGGGAACGCGATCATTCGCAACTGGTCGGTGGACACCATTCTGACGGCACGCTCTGCAACGCCTGTAAACGTAGTTGCCAGAATTGACAGAACAGGCGGAGTTCTGACCTTGGCTCGTCCTGACCTTGTTTCTGGGGCTTCCCTTTACGTCGATGATCCGAACGTCGCAGGGGGGAGGCGCTTTAACCCGGCAGCATTCGCAGTACCACCTCTGGGCCGTCAAGGGACATTGGGAAGAAACGTCCTGCGAGGGTTTCCAGTGTATCAAGTGGACTTGGCGCTACGGCGCCAGTTCAATCTAACTGAGCGGATAAAGCTTCAACTTAGAGCCGAAGCGTTCAACTTATTCAACCACCCTAATTTTGGTGACCCAGGTGGGTTTCAGGGCAATTTTCTGCCGCACCCTTTTTTCGGCCAATCAACTGTGATGTTAGGGAAGAGTTTAGGGAGCGGAGGCGCCGCTGGAGGATTCAACCCTCTCTATCAACTCGGTGGCCCGCGCTCGATTCAACTTGCCGTTAGGTTAAGCTACTGAAACTTAAAATAGCAGGACCACTATTTAATCTTTCGCAGGGTGCCTGTAGTGCTGCGAATCGTACTAACAACTTAAAGGTCTTTTACGCAACTTTGTCATTCGCCAAATTACTATGAGAAACAAGTTCTACCGATTATCAATGGCTTGTTTTCTATTAAGCTCATTATTGGTTCCATTGCGCGCTCAGCGTGACGCGGCTTCACCAGGGTTTGATCCGTCTGCTCTGGAAATCAAACAGGTAATCAAGACCACACCACGACCGATCACCAGCATGGACCTGCTGACAATGCGGGACGTGATCGGACTACAGATCTCACCCGACGGCAAGCGCGTCGCGTACGTGGTAAGTCAAGCGGTACATGAAACCAACAGTTACCGTACCGCCTTATTTGTGGTAGAAACCGAGCCAGGCAGCGTGCCTGTTAATCTCGGAAGCGCAGGCCCTCCACAGTGGGATCGACTCGGACAATATATAAAAATCGGTCCACAGTGGTCGCCAGATAGCCAATACATTACTCATCTGATGGGGGAGAAGGACAGGAAGCAGATATGGCGATGGCATCGTGCAGGTGGTGAACCAGAGCAACTAACACGCAGCGCCAGTGACGTGCAAAGCTACGAATGGCGACCGGATGGCAGGCAAATTGTTTTTACTTCAGTTGATCCGATCAGTCCTGAAGAGATTAAGAGAGTCGCAGAGCAAGGAATCCTATACGACAGCTATGCTGGCGAAGGGTTTGAGAGCTCTATCACGCCTTGGGAAGGCAGATACATCGCCCGCGCCGCGATTGCAACGAAACCCAGGAGAAAGCAGGTATGGATATACGATCTAGCAACCCGCACGGAAAGAAAAGCTACTGCCGAGGAAGAAGCGGACTATAACAAAGCTCATTTGCCTAGACCGGTGTACCAGCCGACTGACAAAGTTTATGTTCATATCATTGAAACATCGCCGGATAGGAAGCTAATTGCCTACGTCTCCTACCTCCTTGACCCGGAGAAGCCTCGCCCTGGCGCTTGGTCTGTTTCCATTAAAGAGTCCGACGGAGGTGAACCTATAGAACTGGTGCCACCATCAGAGTTCTATACCAACAGATTGTGGTGGAGTAAGGACAGCCGTACGATTTACTTCACTCGCGATAAAGAGGCAGGTGGGACTGGAATATATGCTATACCTGCTCGTGGCGGGACGATGCGTGAAGTGATCAAGAGCAAAGATTTACTTACTCAAATCTCATTCGATAAGGATGTATCGCGCGTTGCCTGCCTTCGCGAGAACGCTACAACGCCACCCGAAGTGGCCTTGTTCGACCTCAAGGACGGAGTGCTACACACCTTGGCAAACGTCAACCCGGAGTTTCAGAACATCGCTTTGAGTCCAGTAACGAAGCTGGAATGGTACAACAAGTATGGCGATAAATCATCCGGTTACCTGGTTAAACCACACAACTACGAGCCGGGGAAACGCTACCCGCTGATTGTCACTACATATGGAACGCCTGGCTTTCTCCGCGGCGCGGTCGGCGATGAGTACCCGATTCAGGTGTTCGCCGCCAACGGATTCGCGGTTCTGGATTTTTACCGTCCAAGCCGTCCCGTTCCTAAACAAGGTGATTTCGATACAGTTATGCTCAATTGGTACTCGCCGATGGCGAGTCTGGAAACAGCAGTAAATATGTTAGACAAGATGGGCGTCATCGATCCGACTCGTAAAGGCTTAACAGGGTTAAGCTACGGTGCTGAAATCACCAATTTCACGATCAGTCACTCTGACCTTTTTCAGGCGGCGGCGGCTAGCAGCGACAGTGCACGCGATCCTATCTTTTTTTATTTTGCGAACAGCTTCTGGCATCGGAGTTTCAAACAATGGGGGCTTGGATTGCCAGAAGGAGAAACGGCGGCGAGATGGCAAGAACTCTCGCCGGCGCTAAATGCTGCGCGGGTTAAAGCTCCGTTATTGATCCAAGTCGCAGATAGCGAATACCTACATGGTCTCCAGTTCTACACCGCACTAAGAGAACATGGTAAGCCAGTGGAGATGATAATCTACGCGGATGAGTGGCATATCAAGAATCAGCCCAAGCACAGATACGAAGTGTACCAGCGCAATATAGACTGGTTTAACTTCTGGCTGCAAGGCAGGGAAGACACTGATCCGTCAAAACGCGACCAGTTCACACGCTGGAGGGCGATGCGAGCCAAGATCGAAAGTCAGCCCTCCAGGTCTTCTCGCTAAAAAACTATCTCAAATCCGGCACGATGACGACTATCACGCGCGCTCTCAAGGCGCGCCCTTGATGCACGCCGCGCAAGAGGACTTCGGCGTCGTAGATTTCGACCTTTCGCTCTTTGCCCTGGACATATAATTCGCCGCGCTGTTTGCGCAACCGGTCGGGGAATCTCCTGAGCAACTGGTCGACGCGACATTTCTGCCCGTAAGTTTTCTTGCGCCCCTTCTTCGGCTGGCGGCGTGGCGCGAAGTAAACAACCTGATTGGCTCTCACGCGCCCGAGCGCGAATTGAGAGAGGGTATGGAACGCGCGCAGGAGCGGGCGCGAAATGATCCCTCGATCAACAATCCAAACGTGGCGAATGCCCTCCGGCAACCGCAATTGCGCCGCCAGGGCGCCGACCAGGGCCGGAATGCTCCGGCCTTTGACATAGAGCAACGCGCCACACAGCGCGCTCGCCTAACTCATTTGCCCTCGCGCGTCGAGATGTTGATAGAGATGCGCGGCGCAAACATAGCAGTGACCTTTGAGATGCCTGGCGCGCCCGACCACGCGCTTGGCGCGATGGAACAAGCCGAGCGAAGCGATCTTTTCTGCAAAGGGCTTTTCAGTGTGCGTGCTGTTTAAAGCTGATTGCTATCAGCCACATTGCGACCTTTTCCTTTGACCTGGCGCTCCTTCAATCCCAATGCTTGAATGATCTGTTGAAAGAGCAGTTCGATGATCTCCTTGCGATATTGGACCACTTCGACTCAGCCGAGACGTTGCGCAAGCCCACCGGCACGATGTCTTTCTGGCGATCACTCTTGTGCCATTTCGGACCTCGGGTCTTTGTCGCCGGTCATGAATTATGCTCTGCGGAGCATAATTCATGACCGGCGACACCGAGAAGGATAGGGCAGCGCTATGAAAGCGTCTCTCCTGCGGGCCCTACCTTCACATCAAAGCCCCAACCAGCGCCTACTCTTGATCCGTCAGAAAATTCCGCGTGTGATTCCAGCCTGCTGCGGCGTCTTTATTGATAGAGGTTAGAGACACTCCGGCAGCAGGCCGGAAGCAGGATTTTAATGATGCTACGTCGCCGCCCAATTTCATCCAGTCACGAGGACTTCTTCATCGAGCGCTACGAGTGGCTGCTCTCCGTAGCGCTCCACCTGACCGGTCATGATCGCGGGCGGGCCGAAGACCTGGTGCATGACGCCTTCATCCGCTTTACGCTGACGCATCCCGACCCGCAGAGCATTCAAAACCTCGACGGGTATCTCTACACCCTGCTGCGCAACCTCCACCTCTCTCAGGAGCGACGGGCGACCCGCCGCCGGCTTCAGCAGCTTTCGATCCTGGATTACGACTCGGTCGAGATGGGCCTGCGGGTGATGGGCGCGCAGGATCAGATTCGGGTGCAGGATGAATTGCGCCGAGTCTGTCATTACGCCTGCGCGCGCAAGGATACGGCGCGGGCGGCCAGCATCCTCATCCTCCGCTTCTTTCATGGCTACTATCCGAGCGAGATCGCGCGGATTTTGCTGAGCACGCGCCGGGCGGTGGACGAGCGGCTGCGGGTGGCGCGGGCCGAAGCCAGGCTCAGCCTTGACCATCCCAAAGCATTGAGCTTCGCGGGTGAGCGCGCGATTCCCGAAGTCATCCCGACGGGCTTTGCGCGGGCGACGGATGATTTTGTTCGTGAGCTGCGGGCGCTCGTCTTCCAATCGCGCCGTGGCGACTGTTTGTCGAGCGAAGAACTCGAAGCGCTCTACCGGACGGCCGGCGCTGCGCCGATTGAATGCGCGCCGCTGGCCCACATAGTGAGTTGCGCCTCTTGTCTGGATGCAGTCAATACGCTGCTCGGTCTGCCGCTGCTCGCTGACCGCTACCCGACAGACATGCTGGGTAAAGACACGCGCCCGAAAGGCGGGCGCGGGGGAGGATCTATGGGCGGTGGCAATCTCCAAGACGCGGCGCGCCAGTATCGCCGGCGAATGAAGGAAGTCTTCGAGCATCGGCCAAAGGAGCTGCACATCCTCGTCAACGGCTTCGTCCTCGGCACGCAGGCCGTAAACTCAGAGCTGAGCGAACAGACTTTGGACATCAACTTGGCGGAGAAGATCGGCTTTGTCGAAGTCCTCAGCGAGCAAGAGGCGCCGTTGCTCTTCCTCAACGTCGAGCCGCCGCCCGACGGCCCGGTCAAACAACCGGCGCGCGTTGAATTGAGTGACGGGCGCACGCTCGATTTGACGCTCAGCTTCAGCAGCGCCTGGCCGACGCTGCACGTTGTCTACAGCGACCCACTGCTGAAAAATGTAGGGCAAACTGTAAGTTTGTCCCTGACTTCGGATCAGGCCGATGGCGAGGACACAGACGCCCCCCGACTCTCACTAAACGAATGCGCCACGGAAGTCTTATTCGAACCATTCAAACAAAAGAGACAGCGATTCTGGCAGCGGCTTGGCGATTGGAGCTTCTGGCTACGGCCAAGCGCGATCACGGCGATCCTGGCCTTTGCGCTCATCGCGGTGTGGCTGTTCGTGCGTTTGCCAGCGCCGCCAGTCTCTGCGGCGGAGTTGCTACAAAAGTCTGCCGCCGCCGAAGAGCTATCTGTCGGGCGAACCGATTCGGTTCTGCATCGCACGATTCGGTTGGAAGAGCGCCGCATCTCCACCGGCGGGGAATTGATCGCGCGGCGCACCGTCGAGCTCTGGCGCAGCGCGGAGAAGAAAGCGACCGGACGCCGTGTCTACAATGAACGAGGGCAACTCGTCGGTGGCGAGTGGATTAAAGAAGGTTCGCGCATGGTCTACCGGCAAGGGGCCAGGCTCCAACCCGCGCTTGAAGATCAAGCGGACAAGCTGCTGGCGCCGGATTCCATCTGGCGCTTGGAGCCATCGGCGCGAGTCTTCGCTGCGCTCATCCGCGACGCCAATGAGGCGACAGTTGAAGAGAGACCCGCCGCTTACGTCCTCAATTATCAAAGCGGGGCAATGGATGCAGCGCAAGGATCACTGCCAACGTTGATCAAAGCCACGCTCGTCTTAAGCCGCGCCGACCTGCACGCTACTGAACAAACGCTCGTCGTGCGTCAAGGCAGCGAGACACGCGAATACCGATTTATGGAAGCCATCTTCGAGCGGCGCGCGCCGAACGCTGTGGTCCCGGCCGTCTTCGAGCCTGACCCCGAACTCTTCATAAGCGGCATGGAGACAGGGGGAGGCGGAGACACGGCGATATTCTCCGCGTCTCCACGTCCCCCGGTCGCCGCGACTCTCAGCGTGGCGACCGCCGAACTCGAAGTCGAAGCCCTGCGGCTGCTTAGCCAAGCCGGAGCCGACCTCGGCGAGCAGGTGAGCGTGGCGCGCGCTGCGGACGGGTATTTGAAGATTCAAGGCATCGTCGAGACGGACCAACGCAAGCGAGAGATACTCAGCGCGCTCGCTCCCATCAGCCAGAGCCTGGCAGTCCAAATTGAAATCAGCACTGTTACCGAAGCCGTGGCCCGGCAGCAACAACAGGCTCCGGTTGCCATCGGGCAGACGCCGCCGACCTCGCGCCGGGCGATGAGTCACACCGGGGCGCTCAAACGATTGGTTAATCAGTTCTCGCCGGAAGACCTGCGCACGCTCATGCCCCAAGCGCGCGCCAAATGGATCGCGCTGATTCAGTCTCACGCGCGCGCCTTCGAGCGTGAGACCGCGCGCCTTCGTCAGGAACTGCAGCCCATCTTTTTCCCGGTTCCGCCTTCTGCTGAGGTTGCGGACGAGAGCGAGATCAGCGACGACGCCGGACTGTCCCGCGCCGTCGAGCGCCTCTTCGAGCTAGGCCTGGCGAACGAGCAGGTGATTCGTTCGGCATTCACTGTCTCGGCCGAGAAGACCAGGACTTCAGCAGTCGGGACGCCGCAATTCTGGCAATCACTCAAGCGAGCGGAAAAGTTGGCCGCGACGATTCAGACGGCGCGCTAACTGCCCTTGCTGCCACGTGCAAGCAATCAAAAGCTGTCACAGGTATCAACCTTCAACCTTAAACGAAACCCTCTCTGAAAGGAGAACACCGTGACCCGCCGTCAATTCATGCTGACAAGACCACAGCGAGCAATCCTCCATCTGCTGTTCTCTGTCCTCTTACTCGTCTCTCATCGCTCATCGCTCGTCACTGTGTCAGGACAATCGGCGACGGCGACCTTGAGCGGGACGGTTGAGGATCAGAGCGGCGCCATGGTGGCGGGCGCTAGCATCATGGCGCTGAACCTCAGCACCCGCTTGCAACGCGAAGCGACGACCAATGCCCAAGGCTTCTTTACCATCCCTTTGCTCCCGCCCAGCACTTACACAGTCACCGTTCGGCGCGATGGTTTCGCTCCGCTGGAAGTCAAAGATGTGGCGCTCAACGTCGGCGACCAGCGCGCCATCCAGATTCAGTTGAAGGTGGGCAAAGTGGATGAGACCGTCACCGTTCAAGCCAATAACAGCATTCAGGAATCGGCGGCGGTGGGCACGGTTGTTGACCGGCAGTTTGTCGCGAATCTGCCGCTTAACGGACGAAGCTTTCAGTCGCTGATTACGCTCACGCCGGGAACGGTGTTGACGACGGCCACTGTAGATAACCCAGGACAATTCAGCGTCAACGGTCAGCGCGCCAACGCTAATTATTTTACAGTTGACGGGGTGAGCGCGAATGTCGGTGTCGCAGATAATGCCAGTCTCCTCCAGTCAGGTGGCTCGACACCAGCGCTCAGTGCGGCGGGCGGCACAAACAGCTTGGTCTCGGTCGATGCGCTTCAGGAGTTCAAAGTCCTGACCTCAACCTACGCGCCGGAGTTCGGGCGGACACCCGGCGGGCAGGTGCAGATCGTCACCAGAAGTGGGACGAACCGTTTTACCGGCGCTCTGTTTGAGTATTTCCGCAATGACGTACTGGACGCCAACGACTGGTTCGCTAACAACCGTGGGCTGCCGAAGCCAGCAATCCGGCAGAATGATTTCGGCGGCGTGTTGGGCGGACCAATCATCAAGAACCGCGCCTTCTTCTTCTTTTCCTACGAGGGGTTGCGGCTGCGCCAACCTCAAACTAGGATCACGGATGTCCCTTCCTTGAGCACACGTCAGAATGCCCCCGCGCAGATACGACCCCATTTAAACGCTTTTCCAGTTCCGAACGGTCCGGACAGAGTAGTCAATGGCGTCCCAAATGGGTTGGCGGAGTTCTCCGCCAGCTTCTCCAACCCCTCGACGCTGAATGCAACAAGTATCCGCGTGGATCACACCTTGACTGACAGGCTGACCCTGTTTGGCAGGTATAACTATGCCCCCTCCCGCAATGTCCGGCGCGGTGGTCAATTCGGCGATAGCGGCCTCAACTCTATAGCTCAGACAGAGTTTGGCACGCAAACGCTCACATTAGGTTCAATGCAGTCCTTCACCCACACTCTCAGCAACGACCTTCGTCTTAATTACAGCAAGGCCAGGAGTGATACTTTTCGATTACTTGATAGTTTCGGCGGGGCGGCGCCTCTCTCTGAGTCAATTGCATTTCCAACTTTCGTTTCGCCACAGGATGCGGCGTTCGTCTTTTTGGTGTCAAACGGCGCCGGAACCAATTTCGCAGTTGGAAAGGCACAGAAAAACACGCAGGATCAGTACAATATTGTGGACAACCTGTCTCTAGTAACAGGCGCCCATCAGTTGAAGTTCGGCGTTGATTACCGCCGTATCGCTCCGATCCGGGGAGCACGCACTTATAACCAAACTTATCAATTCCCGTCGGCCGCTCTCCTACTCACGGGTCGCGTGCCATCTGTCATCATTTCTCAATTACAACCCAACGTTGGCCTGATCTTCAATAACTTTTCCGCCTACGGGCAGGACGCCTGGAAGGTCACGCCGCGACTGACGCTGACCTATGGTTTGCGCTGGGAAGTCAATCCTCCCCCCTCATTGAAAAATGCTGAACCTCCGTTTGCTTTAACCGGAGTGGATAACCCCGCCACTCTGACGCTTGCGCCGCGAGGCACGCCTCTCTACAAAACCACTTATAACAATTTTGCGCCGCGTCTGGGCGTGGCTTGCCAACTGTCTCAGAAGCAAGGCAGAGAGACAGTGCTGCGCGGAGGCTTCGGCATTTTTTATGATCTGGGAAATGCCGCAACTGGTCGAATTCCCGACTTCTTTCCATATCAGACATCTAAGTCGCTGTCGAATGTACCATTGCCCTTAGATGAAGCTTCAGCCAGACCCGCGCCGTTCACAACGGCTCTCCCGATGACCAGCAATTTCATAGGGATTGATCCGAATCTGAAACTGCCGCGCACCTATCAGTGGAACATCGCGGTGGAGCAGTCGCTCGGCGCCGGCCAAACCGCATCTGTTTCATACGTAGGCGCCGTGGGGCATCGCCTCATTCGTGCAGATTCTCTATTTGCGCCCAATCCGAATTTCAGGTCTTCTGTCTTATTAGTAAAAGACATTGCCACATCTCTTACTCGTGCATGGAGCGGAAGATACTTCTGTCCCCTCGTTCCTCGCTGATGAGATATTTGTTGGACTGCGGCGTTTGGGAAAAGAAGTGGAGTACGCAAAATACGAGGGTGAAGGACACTATGAGGGTAATTGGGGCTATTACAATCAAGTTGATTACCTAGACCGAATCATCAACTGGTTTGACAAACACCTGAAGAAACAACGATAGCCTTCACCATCAACCGGGCCGTTCATCCGGAAAGACCTTTTCGCTTTTCACCCACCGCTTTTTATAACTCCCGATCAAGGTTGCTACAATCTCTCTTCGTCGCGGCGGCGGACTGTCCGCTACGCGGCCACGGTAGTTATCCTCAATGTCAGATTGCGCCGATTCGGCGTTATATGTAGTGAGGGCGACCATCAAGCTGGCCGTCACCCGGAGACGTTTCATCCATGCTAAAGCCGCGGGCAATCATTCATCGCTCGAATCACGAAGAGCTATTCGCGCAGCGCTACCAGTGGCTGATGAGTCAAGCTCTGCGGCTGACCGGTTACGACCAGGAGCAGGCCGAAGACCTGGTGCACGACGCCTTTGTTCAGTTCGTCATCAGCCGCCCCGACCTCGAGGCGATCCTGCCGAACCTGGAGGGCTACCTCTACACGGCGCTGCGCAATCTGCGCATCTCGCAGGCGCGGAGGGCCGCCCGCCTCAAAGAGACCGCTTTCTCGCTCCCAGACCTGCTTGCGCTGGCGGAGAACGCTTCGGTCGAAGACGAGTTGCTGGCGGTCGAGCAGCGCGCCCAGGCCCAGATGCAGGAACAACTGCGGCGCATCTGCCATTACGCCTGCGTGCGCAAGGAGACTTCGAAGGCCGGCAGCGTCGTGATCCTGCGCTTCTTCCACGGCTACTACCCCAGCGAGATCGCCCGCGTGCTGCACAGCTCCCGCGCGGGCGTGGACAAACTGCTGCAACGGGCGCGCTCGGAGGCCACGCTCTACCTCGACGATCCCGCTTGCCTGAGCTTCATCAAGGGAAGCCAGGAAACCGAAGTCCCTCACATCGAGTTCGGGCAGACGCCGGAGGAGTTACTGCGCGAACTTAGAAGGGCCGTCTTCCGGTCAAGGCAGGGTGAATGCTTGAAGGCCACGCGACTGCGGCAGCTTTACCGCGCCGACGACGCCGACAGGCTGGAGCCTTCGCTGCTTGGGCATATTGTGAGCTGCGAGGCGTGTCTTGATGAGGTCAACCGGCTGCTCGGGCTTCCGCAGTTGGCCGACCGTCGCCCGGCGCACATGCTGGGCAAGGATCCACGTAAGAAAGGCGGAGGCGATCAGTCGAGTGGCAATGGCTCTGCTGCGGGTTCGGGCGGTGATTTTATGAGCCGGCCGCGCCGCCGTTTGAAAGAAGTCAGGGAACATCGCCCGCAAGAGCTGCGGGTCTCGGTCAACGGCTTCATTCTCGGCTCGCACAGCGTCAGCGCGGAACTGAATCGGCTGAGTATTAGCATCAAAGGCGAAGAGAAGATCGGGTTTGTCGAGGTCTTCAGCGAGCAGGAGGTGCGGCTGCTGTTCGGCGTGCTCGACCCGCCGCCGGATGGCTCGGTTGAATGGCGGTGGCGCGCCGAGTTGAGCGACGGGCGCAGACTCGAACTTTTGGTGGATTTCAGCGAAGCCTGGCCGGCGGCGCATGTGGTCTATCACGATCCGATGTTCGAAACAGTCCGAAGTCCGAAGTCCACACAGGTCGAAGAACGGCGGGTCCAAAGTCTAGAAGAGAAGGCGCACAGTTTAGATCCCCTGGCTCAAGACCCCACGACCACAGACTCTGATCCCTGGTGGGCCAAAGTCCGCGCACGCTTGCTTGACTCCGGACTTTGGACTCCGGACTTCGGACTGTTATTGAGGCCGGGAGTCGCCACGGTCGTGATCGCTCTATTGCTGATTGCGGCGCTGCTGTTAGTACACATGCATGCCCCTGTCTCAACGGTCTCGGCGGCGGAATTACTGCGCCGCTCGACGGTCGCGGAGGAGGCGGCGGCCAGGAGAACGGATCAAGTCCTGCATCGCACGATCAACCTGGAGGAGAGAAAAGCGCCGAGCGGAGAGTTGATCGCACGCCGCCGCGTCGAGGTCTGGCAAAGCGCGGCGAGAGGAATCAAAGCAGCGCGCCTCTACGATGAGAAGGGCTACCTCATCGCCGGTGAGTGGGGGAAGACCGACGGCTCACGCGCCATCTACCAGCCTGGCGCGAAGCCTCAAATCATCACCACGCCTGAAGCGCGCCCAAACCTTGCGCCGGCCTTCAACACCGTCTGGCAGGCAGGGCTATCGGCGAAAGAATTCGCGGCCCTCGTCGGGCAGATGGATGCCGCCCGCGTCGAGGAGCAGCCAGCAGCTTACGTCATCAGCATTCAGCGCGACGCAAGCGATGATGCGCGCGGATCACTGCCGACACTGATCAAAGCCACGCTCGTCTTAAGCCGCGCCGACATGCACGCTGTCGAGCAGACGCTCGTCGTGCGGCAAGATGGCGAGGCGCGTGAATACCGGTTTACCGAAATGAGCTTCGAGCGGCGGCCTCACGCGGCAGTGGCGCCGAAGGTCTTCGAGCCTGAAGCCGAGTTGTTAGGAAAAGACACGGCGACACGGGGACACGGCGACGCGGCGATGGTCTCCTCATCTCTCCCATTCTCCGTCACTCCGTCTCATCCTATGGCGACTGCGGAGCTTGAAGTAGAGGCGCTGTCCCTGCTCAGCCAGGCCGGCGCCGACCTGGACGAGCAAGCCAACGTCACGCGCCTCCCAGACGGTAGGCTGCGGGTCGGCGGGATCGTCGAAAGCGACAAGCGCAAAGAAGAGATTCTGCGCGCCCTCGCTCCAGTCAGCCACAACCCCGCCATCCTCATCGAAGTCGAAACCGTCGCCGAAGCGATGAGCCACCGGCTGCGGCAACCATCACCGCCCGGGGCCGTGACCGTCCAACGGGTGGAAGTCACCCGCAGCGCCATCCCTGCTTACCCGGATCTGCACCGCTACTTTTCAAGCAGGGAGGGCCGAGTAGAAGAAGAGGTCATCCGGTTCGCGACCCGGATGGTGAACAGGTCGAGCCAGGCGCTGAGCCACCTGGGAGCGCTCAAGCGACTGCTCCAGCAGCTCTCGCCGGAAGATTTGCGCACGCTCGGCCCGGAGGCGCGCGCCAAATGGCTCTCGATCATACGCCGTCACGCCCGCGCCTTCGAGCACGAGACCGAGAGACTGCGCCAGGAGCTCCAGCCGATCTTCTTTCCCGCACCGCCCACTGAAGCGGCGCCGGAAGCGTTTGAGGTCAACGACGACGGCGATCTAGCCAGAGCTGTCGAGCGCCTCTCCGAGCTGGGCGCCGCTAATGACCGCGTGATCCGTGCGGCTTTCACCACTTCGACCGGTGGGCCAGCGATATCGGCCATCAAGGCGCCGCAGTTCTGGCACGCGCTCCTCATCGCCGAACAGGTGGCGGCGAAAATAGCCAGCAGGCAGTAGGCAGTTGCGATTCGTTTTCTTGCCGCTGACCGCTAACCGAAAGAATAAGGAGAACAGATATGTTTCGCATCAAGTCATCACTGGCGTCATTATCTTTGCCGCACGTTATCCAACGCGCGCTGCTCACCCTGGTTATCTGTTTGCCGCTTACTGCCGACGGCCTACGGGCTGCTGTTTCCGCTCAATCAGCAACGGCCAGTTTGAGCGGCACGGTTGAGGATGAGAAAGGCGCGGTCATCGCCGGGGCCACCGTGATCGCGATCAACGTCAACACCAACTCACGGCGGCAAGTGACGACCAATGAGAGCGGTTCTTTCATGATCCCCTTCCTCGCGCCGAGCGCTTACATTGTGCGAGTCGAGAGCCAGGGCTTCACTCCGATCGAGGTTAAGGACGTGGCGCTCAACGTCAACGATCAGCGGTCACTACCGTCGCGCCGGTAAGCTCTGAGGAAATTGAGAGAGTGTCGGAGCAGGGAATCCTCTACGACAGCTACGCTGGCGAGGGACCTCAAGGTTCAATCAGGGCTTGGGAGAATAGACCAATCGCGCGCGCCGCAATTGCAATGAAACCAAGAAAGAAGCAGACGTGGGTGTACGATATAGCCACCCGAACAGAAAGAAAAGCCACCGCCGAAGAGGAAGCCGCATACAATAAGACACATTTACCCCCCAAAGTGTTTCAACCGGGTGACAAGCTTCTACCTTATATTGTCAGCCCGTCCGGCGACGGCAAGTTTATTGCGTACGCTTCCTTGCTCATGGACCCGGAAAAGCTCTCCCATCACGCTTATGCTATATTTATTAGATCGTCAGACGGAGGAGAACCTGTTGAACTGACGCCTCCGTCAGAGTTAAGTATTGACAGTTTACAGTGGAGCAGTGATGACAAAGAGGTTTACTTCACTCGCAGCGCTGAGAACGGCGGGGCGGCATTGTATGCGGCGCCTGCCCATGGCGGAGTAGTGCGCGAGGTAACTAAGAGCAACGATGTGCTATCTCGATTCTCATTCGATAAGGGCATGTCGCGCGTGGCTTGCCTCCGTGAGAACTCTACGACGCCGCCCGAAGTGGCGGTGTTCGATCTCAAGGAAGGGACGCTGCGGACTTTGGCGGTTGTTAACCCGGAATTCCAAAATATCGCTTTGAGTCCGGCTACGAGGCTGGAATGGACCAACAAGTACGGTGACAAGGCGTTCGGTTATCTAGTTAAACCGCTCAATTATGAGCCGGGAAAACGCTACCCTCTGATTGCTACCACCTACCGCGCTGGTGGCTTTCTCCGCGGCGCGGTGGGCGATGAGTATCCGATTCAGGTGTTCGCCGCCAACGGCTTTGCGGTTCTCGCCTTCGATGCTCCAAGCGACCGCGTTCCAAAGCCGGGCGATTTTAGAACATTGATGCTCCGCTGGTATTCGCCGATGGCGAGCCTGGAGACAGCAACGAAAACATTGGACGAGATAGGGATTATCGATCCGAACCGTAAGGGCTTAACAGGGTTAAGCTACGGTTCTGAAATTACTTGTTTCACGATCAGTCACTCCGATCTTTTCCAGGCGGCGGCAACCAGTAGTGCGGGCGCACGAGACCCCATCATGTATTACTTGGCGAACAATTACGTGCATCAGATATTCAATCAGTGGGGACTTGATGGGTTGCCTGAGGGGAAAGCCTCAGCGAAGTGGCGAGAACTCTGTGTCCCTTCGGCAATCGTCCGTTGACGGCGTGAACGATTCGTGCTCCGGAATCCCCTGATTCGGCAATGGCGCCTGATTTATGATCGCCGTCTCGTCTATTGTTTCCATCGATGCCCGATCTTATTTTGGAGGTATT
>WNGA01001833.1_pt1 | contig 36402 bp, 38 predicted proteins | sample 5400061 | NCBI WGS metagenome assembly WNGA01 (sample SAMN13153366, study PRJNA577476) | soil metagenome | isolation source: 100 cm soil or saprolite under grassland replicate 2 | place: USA:California | collected 2016-06-15
TCGACCTGGGTGCCGCGGCCGTGGCGTTCGTCGGCCTGTCGATCCCCGGTTTCTGGCTCGGCATCATGCTGATTTATCTGTTTGGCGTGCAATGGCAGATTCTGCCCGCGGGTGGATTCGCGAGCCTTGGCGACGGAGTGCTCGCGAACCTCAAGAGCATGGTGCTGCCGGCCATCGCCCTGGGCACCTTCACATCGACCCAACTAATGCGCTATTTGCGGGCCGGGCTGCTCGACGTGCTCCATGCCGACCACATTCGCACCGCGCGGGCCAAGGGTCTGAGCGGGATCAGCGTCCTGAGCAGGCACGCTTTGCGGAATGCGCTGATCCCGTTCACCACCGTTCTCGGGGTGCAGCTGGGCTATTTGCTCGCCGGTACGGTCATCATCGAGTCCGTATTCGCTCTGCCCGGCATGGGCCGGCTTGTGCTCACGGCGATTCTCAATCGCGATTACCAGGTGGCGAAGGGCATCATCCTGCTAATCGGCACCGCGTTCGTGCTCATCAATCTGTTGGTCGATCTGCTCTACCCGGTCCTGGACCCGCGGATCCGCCTGGGCCAGGCAGCCAATTGGCGGTGACCGCGCGGCGAAGCGCGCCAGCCGCGGCGGCGGTTCCTGCGGCGACGCTGGTCGCCGTACCGCCCGTGCCGTGGGCACGAAGACGCCGGCCCGGACTCATGCACGACCTGAGCCGCAACTGGTCACTGACCATGGGCCTAGCCATCGTTGGCGTGTGCTGCGTCGTGGCCGCCGCCGCGCCGCTCCTGTCGCCCTACTCGCCGGACGCCCAGGATATGACCAACGTTCTGCGCGCCCCGTCTGCGGCACACCCCTTCGGAACTGACGAATATGGTCGCGATACGCTGAGCCGCATCTTTTACGGAGCCCGACTCACGTTGCTGGCCAGCTCGTTCGCCGTGGTGCTAGCAGCCTTCACCGGCTGCGCGCTCGGCCTGAGCACTGGCTACTTCGGCGGGTTGTATGACACGCTGGTAGGGCGGCTGATCGATGTCCTGTTCGCGCTGCCGGTGATCTTGCTCGGCATCGCCATAGTGGCCATCCTGGGGCCCGGCGAGGTCAGCGTGGTGGTGGCCATCGCGCTGGCATCGGTACCCAATTTCACCCGCGTTTCGCGCTCGACGATCATTCCTGAAAAGGAGCGCGAGTACGTGGTCGCCGCCCATGTCGTGGGTGCGCCCACTGGCTACATCATTGTGCGTACTTTGCTGCCCAACCTGATCGGACCGCTGACGGTCCTCCTGTCGCTTGGTTTCGCGTACGCCGTGCTGTACGAGGCCTCGCTCAGCTTTCTCGGCCTGGGCGCACGGCCGCCTACGCCGGAGTGGGGGGTTATGCTGTCGACAGCGCGCGACTTCCTTTTCCAGTCACCGTGGTCGGCATTCTTTCCAGGCGTGTCTATCTTCGTGCTGGTGTTCTCACTGAACCTGATTGGCGACGGGCTGAGCGGCCTGGTCGACCCGCGCAGCCGCGAGCGCTGAGCGCTCCGCCTCAGGCGAGGTGGGCAAGGTGCGCGACAATCCGGTGTGGAGGAGCTACCGGTTAGCCGCCCGCCAGGGTAACGGGCGTGTCGGGAACTCTCTATCGCCGCATGGCGACAGTTGTTGTAACTTTGCACGCTATTTGGCGTGGTGTTATCACGGTAATGCCTGTTCTACTCGGGGATGCGGCGCGCCGAGGTTGCCAGCCTCAACCGCCAGAACGTACAGGACGGTTGGGCCCATGAGGCGCTGGTGATCGGCAAGGGAGAGCGCGAGCGGCACGTCTACTTCGGCGAGGATGCTCAGCGCGCTACCCGCGCCTACTCGAGGCGCTGGGCGAATCCCTCAACTCGGCTTAGCGTACTGACCAGCGCTCGCTCCAAAGTCCACGGCTATGCACGGCTCGTCGCCCACAGTCCATGCGTCGTGCCCCGGCTGCGCGAAAAAGACATCGCCCGGACCAACTTCGCCCTCAGTGCCGTCATCCATGCGGATGCCCATCCGTCCAGACAGGACGTAGCCCGCGTGCGCCGCCTGACAGGAGTCGGTTTTGGCCAGCGGCTTGACGTGCTCCGACCAACGCCACCCAGGCTCAAAGGTGCCCCGCAGGACAGCCGCGCCACCTATGTTGACTACCGCAGCCTGCCCCTTGGCTGCAAATGGCCGTGTCTCGTCGGGCCGATCCAAGCTCTTGATTTCCATGCTCGCCATCGGAATCTCTCCCTTCTGACGGGCCTAGCGTACTTTCCTTTCATCGGGTCGTCGAGCCTGTTCAAGCACCCTTTGCGAAGACGGTCCAATGCTGCTCCCGCGTTCCGGGCAGCAACGCATCGCACGGCAGTCAGCACGTGGGGCTGACCGTTTCGGTGGACAGTCGGACGCATTTCCCCAGACGCCGAGCGGAAACATCCTCCCCGCCGCATTCGACGGCGGAATCTCACCCGAAACGGCGTCACAGACACGCGAGCCTCACGCATGTATAGGAAGAGCCGGCCGACCCGGTGCTCCGGTACGGACTGTGTCGATGCGGCCAATTGAAGGACTGCGTATTGCGCGCCAGTCAAGCAGTCTGGCACTGCCCGCGCTGTCGACGGCTCGTCTCTCTTGCTTTCTCTAAGCTGCCGTCGCACATCCAGCTTTCCTCGGCACGGCACGACAGCACTCGCCGCGCGCGAGGCGGTCCAGATTGTAGTCGGTCGGTAGACGAAGCAGCCTGCCAGTCCAGGGACATTCGAACAAGCGTCCCCTGCATCAAAAGCAGGTCAATCTGGTTGCGTTCCCACTCGAGCTGTCTCCGGTTGTCGGACCGGTCCGAGAGCAGTGTGTACACGTCTCCGCGTCGGATGACTGCCCCAGTTGGCTGGTCCACGGATTCGGTAAACAGCGACCATTCGTGGATGCTCAGCGCTTCCAGCAGGATACTGGCTCTTCCGAGCCAGTATCCTGCTCACCGCCACCCGGATTTCTGGGAGAGTCGGGGTAGAGTCGGGGGCTGGCGCGGTGGCGGATAGGTCCGGCGCTGTCCACGCATTTCTTTGCAGGCGCTGCGGTCCCGAGACCGTGCTCCGTTTCCAGTCCCCGCTCATCAAACCGGGCATGCAGTTGTGGGACTGCAAAACCGCTGTAGGCTCATGCGGCTCGTTCGTACGCGTGGTGCAATCCACTCAGCACCGGGCGCGCGTAGATCGGACCAGTCGCTGGTCGTGGCCTCGGATCCGGCGTCTGCAATCCGAGCGTTCGATGTGGACGATCCTGGTTGTAGTAGGCGACGAACTCGCGGAGGATCAACGACAGGTGGTGTTCATCCAGCACGATAAGGTGGTCCAGGCACTCGCGCCGCAGTGTCCCGATGACACGTTCCACGACCGAGTTCGCTCGAGGCGACCGAACAGGCGTCGCTATGGCGTCGATGCCGATGCGTCGTGCACGCTGACGGAAGTCGCGACCGTAGACTCGATCGCGATCACGTAGCAGATGCCGAGGCTTGTGACCCCATGGCGTCGCCTCGATCACTTGGCGCCACACCCACGCTGCGGTTGGGTTGGCCGTCACGTGGACATGCATCAACTGACGGCGGCCATGGGCGATGAACACCAACACGTACAACGTCTTGAACGTCAGCTTCGGCACGGTCAAAAGATCAGCCGCCCAGAGGTGATACGCGTGGTTGCTCAGAAACGTGCGCCAAGTCTGGCTCGGGGGATGCCATGGTCGATGCCAGCGGTAACGCCGAATCGAGCGATTGCTGACCACGATGCCCAGCTTCAGCAGTTCGCCTCTGACCCGCTCGGTACCCCACAATTGGTTGGCGCGCGACATGGTCGCGATCAGGTCCCGCACCTCGGGGCTGAGATGAGGACGGCCGCCGCGAGAGCGGGACTTCCACCGCCAGAACGAGCGCCAGCCCTGGCGATGCCAGCGCACAACCGTGTCGGGCGTGACGAACGCCAGATGCTCACGCCAGCCGGCACACCACTGGCGCGCCAGAACCCACACGAGCTTGTCCCAGGCGCCGAGCCGAGCACGCGATCGGGTGCGAGTGGGCCGAGTCAAGACGGCGACTTGGTGGCGCAGCAGCAGGTTCTCGAGGACAAGGTCCTGGCGCCCGCGAACCGAGGCAAGGACGGTCGTCAACAGGAGCCAGAGGAGTTCGAGCACATCCTCAGCATCGTCGATCTACGCCGTGCGGGGTTTTGCCTCCGCACAACGGCACGCCGCTGGAGGAGCGGCGGGTTGTCCGGACTTCAAGTGACGGCCGCTGGGTTGGCCCAGTCAATTCCCTCTATGCCTGTGGGCACACCGCTGCGTCGTTGCTCTATGCGCGGAGGCCGGAACTCCGGATTGACGCCGTCCTGGCGCACACGGATCCGGCGTCCACGTGGCGCACCTACACACACCTGTTTCCGAAATGCGTCGCGGTGGCGCGGCGAATCGAGGCGGTGGGTGGAAAGCCTCTAGATGGGTGGTTGCAGACCGTTGGCTATGAGCGCGCTCGGTCCTCGCACTTCTTGATCCCAGCAAGTTCCGAGGTCTGACTGGGGCGGCCCGACGCCGGATGCATCCCCTGCAATGTTGACAGAACGGTTCCGGTTGTCGTCGATAGCCGCTGAATCGCACCGCGCAGTGCGTCGCCGCGCGCACGAGGGCCGCCTCCGCTGTCGCACTCAGCGACCCCTCAGGTCCGCTTCAGTCCCGCTTCAGGTTGCCAGCTCATGCTGCCAGTGTTGGAGGGACGACCAGTCATGATCACCCAACGCCTCACCCTGCGCATTCTCCATTTCGCTCCATCCGACGAGGCGGTGTGCCCGGCGGTGATTGGGGTATATGCAAACCCGTCCACCGAGATAGCCTACGTCCAGGCTGACTGGTCACTTGCTGACACGGCCGGGCTGGTGCGCGTCGACGAACGGGCTCGCTTCGTGCCGGCGTTCCCATCCGCCGCTAGCCGCTCGAGGACCGGCATGCCCCGCATGCACACCGATTCCGACTGACGCCAGCTGACCCGTGTCCACTGCCATTGTCACCGGCGCGTCCAGCGGTATCGGGGCCGCGTTTGCTCGGCGGCTTGCTGCCGATGGATATGGCCTGGTCCTGGTTGCTCGTCGTACAGACCGGCTGGAGGCGCTCGCGGCCGAGGTGGAAGCTGGATCTGGCGCGCGAGCCGAGGTCTTCCAGACCGACCTGGCGGACGCCAGGCAGGTTGACCGTCTGTGCGCGCGCATCGAGGCGCTGCCGGACGTCAGCTTCCTGGTCAACGCCGCTGGGTTCGTAACGGCTGGCTCGTTTGTGACAGTCACCGCCGAGCGGCAGCGGGCCATGGTCCAGGTACACGTCGAGGCGCCCGTGCGGCTGTGCCGAGCCGTTCTGCCGCATATGCTCGCGCGCGGACATGGCGCGATCGTCAACGTTTCTTCCATCGGCGGGCTCGTTCCGTCGGGTGGCAACGTCACGTACTCCGGGACCAAGGCCTTTCTGGTCGGCTTCACCAGAGCGCTCGAGTTCGAGCTGCATTCCACCGGTGTCCGCGTCCAGGTGCTGTGCCCCGGATTCACTCGCACGGGCATCTACGACCGCGAAGAACTGCGGCCGCTTCATATCGCCGAGCACGTACCTGACTGGCTGTGGATGTCTGCCGACCAGGTGGTGGACGCATCCCTGAGCGCGCTCGCTCGCAAGATGGTGGTCTGCGTACCCGGCTGGCGGAACCGGCTGCTGGTACTAGGCGGTCAGCTCGGACTCGCATCAGTGTTGTCCGACTTCGCCATGCGTGCCACCGGACTCGATCATTCATTTCGTTCTGCGGGTTCATCCCATGGCTGAAACCGTCTTGGGGGCCTGGTGGGAACGCATACGTGGACGGCTAGAGCCCCGCCCGATGCCGTACTCGCTCGTCAACTGGCTGGACATTCCCGGGCGGACGCTGGTGGCAGGCGCGCCGCGCATCCTGGCGGAGATGGGCATTAGAGCCGGGCAATGCGTGCTCGAAATCGGGCCCGGCACTGGCTTTTACTCCATCGAAGCCGCGCGTCGGGTTAGCCCGACCGGCCGCCTGGTCTGCATGGATGTACAGCACGCGATGCTGGCCCGCATTCGGGAAAAGCTGGTCGCCGGCAGCGTCGATGCCGCCCTGGTCCAGAGTGATGCCGTTGCGCTGCCGTTCCGTCCGGGCCAGTTCAATCATGTGTTCCTGGTGGGCGTGCTGGGCGAAATCCCGAACCACCCGGCCGCCCTGGCTGAAATCCGGCGCGTCCTCAACCCAGGTGGCCGGCTTTCCGTATCGGAGCAGTTGCCAGACCCTGATTTCATCCCACCCGCCACGCTGCGGCGCGAACTGAGGGCGGCCGGTTTCGTGGAGGAACGAACGCGCGGCTGGGCGATGTACACCTCCACCTGGCGGGTTACGGCTTGAGCACTTGCGCGTCGGCGCGCAGCGCTCGAATGAGCGGAGCCTTGCCGTTGGAGGTGCGTGGCACGGCTCCCACCGTTTCGACAACCAACTCAGGAGCTTGTGCTCCCTGGTGGACCAATGCCGTCTCGAGGGAGGCGCTCAAGGCAGCAGCGTCGAAGCCGTCGCGAGGCTCGGCCACAAGCACGCGTAACTGCTCGGGTTCCTGAATCACCTGCCAGCCGCCCACGGCTAGGCCGTCGAAAACGCGATGGAACACATTCGGATGGACGGACACCAGCCGTCCATCGCAACCCGGCAGGTGCAGCGTGTCCTCGGTGCGGCCCTGGACGGCGTCGATCAGCCGCGTGGCTCGCCCGTCCGGACATAAATCCGCCGATAGGCGCAGGCTGTCGCTCAGCTCGTACCGGATGAGCGGCTGGGTCCTGCTCCACAGGACGGTCAGCAGCACCTTCGCTCCGAACGTGCCTGGCGGAACGGGCTGGTTCGCCTCGTCCACCACCTCAACAATGCTCAGATCTTCGAACAGGTGCAGGCCACGGTGCTGCTGGCACTCGGCGGCCAGGCCCGCGCCTTCGGTGGCCGCGTACTGCTCGAATACAACACCCGTCCCCCAGGCGGCTTCGACACGTCGCCGTGCGTCATGTGTGAGCACCTCGGAGGACACCATGACTGCCCGCGGCCGCACCCGCAGGCGGCCCGCCAATTGCTCGTCGGCGAGCACCCCGGCCATCGACGCATACGCCACCAACAGGTTCGGCGCAAACGCGTTGAGCCGCTCGACGATTGCCGCCAGGGGCGCGATGGCATCCAGGCGCAGGGTGGGTACGAACGGACTCTTCAGCGTGGCGCCGACGCGCGACGACATGTGGGTCGGGTTGGTGGAAGAGACGATGGCCGTCCGCGTGCGATGGGTCAGGCCAGTCGACAAGCCGGCGTAGTCCGGCGCGCGGGCGAACGACGCCAGCACGTGCGCCCATTCGGTGCGGTTGAACAGGAATAGCCCGGGCCGGCCGCTGCTGCCCGACGTGGCCGTCACCCAGTAGCGGCCCAGATACGGCTGCTCATCGCCGCGCGCGAGGTAGACCTCGACGTCTCGTCGACGAACCTGCCGATCTGTAACCACCTCGTCGAAGCGGCTCATCAGGTCTGCTTTCGTGACGACGGGCAGGGCGCTGAACGGCGCGCGTTCCAGCCCTGCATACAGCTCGCGATAGAACGCTGACCGCTCGCGAGCGAACGCCAGCAACTCGGCTAGGCGCGCCTGCTGGTGGCGTTGCAACTCGGCGTCGCTCCAGCGGTCCCGCTGTCGCATGCGCGAGCGCAGCCATAGCAGTTGTCCCAGCAACAGCGTGTCCATGCTCCAAGGGTCCACCCCCAGGCTGAGGGCCACCTGAATTGGGCCTGAGCGGCGGCTGATGGTTGACGCCGTAGGACTCAGCCAACCCTCAGGTGTCCCTCAGGACCGCTTCAGGCTCGTGGCTCAGACTGCAGGCGAAAGGATCACATTGATGCAGAAACTACAGCGAACCTGGCTGCTGGTCGTCGCCGTGGCGTTCGTCGCGCTGTTCACGATGCCTCTGTGGGGTGGCGGAATGATGGGCGGCTACGGCTTCGGCATGATGGGCCGCGGCATCTTCGGAGCCGCGCAGGGGTGGGGATGGCTCGGGTTGCTGGGCATGGGACTCGGCATGGTCGTGTTCTGGGGCGCACTGATCGGGGGCGTCGTCCTGCTGGCCCGCCTGCTGAACGGTCAGACCGCCGACCACGCTGGCGCCGGCACCGATTCCGCCCAGGAGGTACTGAAGCGCCGGTTCGCGGCCGGTGAGATGAGTCAGGCTGACTACGAGCGCATGAGCGCGGTGCTGGAGGGCCAGGCACCGTCGGGCCCACACGCGCGGCCGGCCTGAGCTGCGGGGTGCCGCCTCCGCGATGGGATGCCCGGTCAGCTTCTGTTGAGCTAGCGATTACGTTGGACACTGGTCGCTCGACGTCGACGCGGTATCCGGGACATAGCCTCCGGCACCGCCGGCCGTGACGGGAGGTCTCCCTGCTCCTGCGCGGATGCGCTGGCTCCAAGCCACCGGCAGGTCAGCCGGGCGGCACCCAAGCAGAGCTAAACAACTTCCCCGGATGTTAGATGCTGCACACGCTCCAAAGACGGGAGGACCGCGGGATTGTTCTCGATCGACGCCTACTCGGGACAGGTCTGGTACCACACTCGGCATCGGGCCTCCGTCACTACGTCGGAGAGCTAGAGTGTCCCGAAGGCGAAGCGGGCGGCATAGTCGCACAGAAAGGTGCAAAAACCATGGCAGCGATCGCGATGGTCACCGAAGATCAGGCGAGCGGCAAGGTCGGCGAAATCTACGCCGACATCAAGGCCTCGCTCGGCATTGACTTCGTACCCAACCTGTACAAGGTCATGGCAGTGAAGCCGGAATACCTGGAGGCAAACTGGAACAAGGTCAAGGCGGTAATGGTCACGCCCGGCAAGCTCGACCGCCTGACGAAGGAGATCATCGCGGTCGCCGTCTCGGCCGTAAACGCGTGTGTTTATTGACTCGAGGTGCACACTTCCGCGGTGCGGAAGCTTGGGCTGGACGACGAAGGCATCCTCGAACTCATGGCTGTCGTGGACCTGTTCGCTGGCTTCAACAAGCTGATGGACGGACTCCGCGTCGAGCTGGACGAGAAGCCCTGGTACGGTTGAGCATCGGCGCCGACCGTGCCGTGAGCACGGGCGCACGCTGCGACGCCCGCGCTGGTTGGGCTTAATGCCCGCCGACTCCTGCATCCATGCTGACGCCACAATGCAGCGGTCCGTACTCCTGGCCAGTGACCCGCGTGTGTAGACGAGTCACCCGGCACTTGCTAGTGACCACCACGTTGACACGGAGTCTGCAACCACCTGCCGCATACTGGGCTCTGGACGCACCTTGGTGGAGGGCACATGGTTGCTCGTTGAGTGAGTACTCAATGAACAAGCCGTCACCCACACGCCTTCAACAAGCGGGGGCCCGCAGGGCACAATTGGTCGACACGGCGCTGGAGGTGTTCGCCGCCAGGGCCTCGAGGGCGACCGTCAAGGGACCTCTCCGACGCCGCCGCCGTCCAGGGCCGCGTCAATCACGACTTCCGCTCGAAGGAAGAGCTGCTGCAGGACCCCCTCGAGCGGCACTGTTTCTGCCCGAGATCCGCCGCATCACATCAGCCGATCGCGATCGACCGGCGGCCGAGGTGCTACTCGAAGTGGCAGGGGGCTTGCCGGGATGCTGGACCCGAACGGCAAGCTCGTTCAGCTCCTGCTGCGCGAGGCGAGGTCGAACCCGCTGATAGCTGAGCGCATCGACCCCAGGCCCCCCAGGAAGCCTTACGGCTGCTTGCGGAGTACCTCGCGACCCGCGTGGAGGCGGGTGAGCGCTGCCGTGCCCACGACAGCGGGGGCGCCGCGCGGCTTTACGGCGTGCTGGCCGCCACGTGGCCGGGACTCCACCCGAGCCGTTCCTGTCCGCAGCCATCGGCAACGGCACTGGCGTATTCGTTGCATGCCAGGTCCGCCAATCGCAACTCCTGCTCAGCGGGTCCAGGTCGACATTGGGCGGCTCTCGCCCCGCGACCGTCTTCGCAAATGCTGGCGAACCGATTCGGCTGCAGATCATGAATCGAGGCAGTCAGTTCCACATGGACGGTGGTGGCTGGCACCGGCTCGCCATTCCGGAACTTGGCGTCGACGCTAAGGTTGGACCCGGTCGTTGGCCGTGAGTTGTTGCCGGAGGACCGTCATTATGCAAGGGTTTGCCCACAGAACAATTCCAGGCGGTTCCAGGTATTGTCAAGTGGCTGGACAAGGTCTTCTGCGTCACCGGCGGACAGGTTTACCACCGGGCTCTTGACGTGCCACGTCGCTCAAACTGCCTTCGCGAGCGACGGCGTGCCGTTGTCGCTGTCGCAAGCTTCGCGGGATTGTCGTCTCTGGGCTTGATGGCCGTCGTCAATTTCCTGATTGATTCTGATTTCAAGTGGCTAATATTGACGTTTGCCTTGCTATGGGCAGGCGCACTAGCGCTCTTCATCGGCTGCACGTGATCGCTCGGCCAGGGTTGCAAGTTTCAGCTCTTCGTGTGGCCGCGCCCGCCCATCATTGTGATCATCATCAGCGGGCACAGGAGCACGAACGCAAAGGTGAACACAGAATTCAGCTGCAGTCCGAACGCCGTCACCGCCAGGATTGCGGCAAGCGGCGCGATACAGCATGCGAGCATCAGCCACATGTGCCAGCCGGAGCCGTGCTGATGCGTCGAGGGTGCATCGCTGGTGTAATCGGCAGGTGAGTACTGCGTCACAGGAGTATCTCCCTTGGCTGTAGCCGGTGCGCTCGGTTCCAGATCGTCAGTGACCCTCATGACTCGGCGTCCTCAGCGAGCGGAGCATTCGGCTCTGCGTCCGGACTTGCACTTTCAATACCTTCCGGTACCTGGCCCGCATGCATGCTCGCCATAGTGTTGTGCATAGCTTGCATCTGGGAGTTCAGATCCTCTGGCAACTGTGCGTGCCACGCGCTCAGCTGATCCTGCAGATCGTGCGGCATCTGAGCGTACATGGCCGGCAAACTAGTTCCGCCCATCATGCGCATCATGCCAGGCATGCCTTGCCGCTGGTGCCACGCTTGCATCTGCTCGAGAACATCGGCGGGCATTTGCTCGTGGAATTGCTGCATCTGGACGATCTGGTCCTGCGAGACCTGGCCGTGCATGCCGATACCAACGCCATCATGCATTGGCATGGCACCGCCCGACTGAGCGAGCGCGGGAACCGCCGCGAGGATCAAGACGCCACCCACCAAAAGTGCGATTGCGCCGATTGTGTTGCGACTCATACTTTGGCTCCTCATCTATCTGCCCACAGCATCACGCCGGGTCCTGAAGCGGATCTGAACGCAACCTGAGCGCTACCTGAGGATCGTCAGCGAGCCAGTGGCAGCGAGACCAACACTCGAGTACCGTGACCGGGTTCGCTGGACAGGCTGATGTCGGCCCTATGCTGGTCGGCTATCCACTGCGCGATCGACAGGCCGAGACCCGTGCCGCCTGCGTCGCGCCGCCGAGCTGGGTCCGCGCGAAAGAACCGCTCAAAAACCCGCGGAAGATCCTCTTTGGCGATCCCGATGCCGTCGTCATGGACCTCGAGGGTCACGTTGTTCCCATTTCGCCGCAGCCCGACCGAGACGCTGCCGTCTGGCGCTGTGTACTTCAGGGCGTTGTCGAGCAGGATGAGCGCAAGCTGCTTCAATCGATCCGCATCCCCGGTGACCTCGGAAGGCTCCAGGGCGTCCACCTCAAGACGCTGGCCATTGGCCAGGTGGCGCGCCTCACCCACGGCGTCCAGGAGCACGCGATCCAACTCGACGCGGTCGCGTCGCAAAGGCACACCAGCGTCAGCACGGGCGAGCGCCAGCAGGTCAGCCACGAGCTGGGTGAGGCGTCGCGCCTCGCGACTTGCCTCGTGGATCGCTTCCTGCCGCTCGTCGGCGGACATTTCGCGATGCCGTTCGATGAGCTCCAGATTGCCCTGGATGGCTGTCAGTGGGGCGCGGAGCTCGTGGCTCGCGTCCGCGACAAACTGCTTCTGAGCCTGATAGGCCTGCTCGAGGTTTGCCAACATTACGTTGAAGGTGCGAGCCAGCCGGCCGAGCTCGTCGCGCCGCGGGGACTCTGGAACTCGCTTTAGAAAGTCGCGCGAGCGGGCGATTGCGTCGGCCGAAGCGGTGAGCGCGGATACGGGCTGCAGCGCTCTGCCGGCCAGCAGCACCCCCGCAACGAGCGCAACGCCTGCACCAAAAAGGGCCAGCACAGGCACGAGGCGTCGGAAGACCTCAACCGAGGTGTCAACGCGTTCGAGTGGCAGAGCCGCCACCACGATCCGGCCGTCCCGCAACGGCACGGCGTACAAGCGCCAGCGCGAGTCGTCGCTGGCAGTGGCGAGTCCGAGCGTGCCGCGCGCAGGGGCGTTGCTCATGAATGAGGGGGTCAGCCCGACTAGCGGGTCATATGGTGGGCGTGAAGGTCTGTCCAGCACCTCGCGCGGCGGAACCAGCGGTGCGAGATCAGCATTGGCGGACGCTTCAAGCAACTCAGACGCGGGTCCGTACAGTCGCAGGACTAGACCGGCCGAGTTTGGCGCCGCAATGGTGTCGGACTGGTGAGCACCGCTGGCCGTGTTAGCTGTTTCCAGCTCGTCGACGATGTGGTCGGTCACGCTGACCAGGACATGGTCCATGTCGTCGTAGTGACCGCGTGTGTGCAGTGCGTACGTAAGCAGCGTCACCACGATCACCAGCAACCCGGTCAGTGCCCCGTACCACAGCCCAAGGCGCAGACGGAGTGACACGGTGTTATTCGCGCCGCAGCACGTAACCCGAGCCGCGCAGGGTGTGGATTAGTCGGGGTTCACCCTCCGCCTCGAGCTTCTGGCGAAGCTGCTTGACATACACCTCGACGATATTGGCGTTGCCACCGAAGTCGTAGCCCCAGACGCGCTCCATCAGGAACTCCTTGGGCAACACTCGACGTGGATGCTGCAGAAACTGGTTGAGCAGGTCGTATTCGGTACTGGTCAGGTCGATTCCCCGTTCGCCGCGCGTCGCTTGGCGTGTCCCCGTGTCCAGAGCGAGATCCTCGAAGCGCAGGACCGACGGCTGCTCGGCCTCGCTGCGCCGCAGGTGCGCGCGGACGCGTGCGGCGAGCACGTCAAACCTGAACGGCTTGGTCACGTAGTCGTCGGCGCCGAGTCCAAGGCCCTTGACCTGGTCAGCGGCTGCATCCTTCGCCGTGAGCAGGACGATCGGCAAGTGCCCGTCGGCTGCTCTCAGCCGCTGCAGAACTTGTAAGCCATCCAGGCCGGGCATCATCACGTCCAGGATCACCAGGTCGGGCGGTCGCTCGCGAGCGAGCTCGAGACCCTCGGAGCCAGACGCGGCCACGTCCACGACAAATCCCTCGTAAGACAGCCCTCGCTTGAGGAGGCTCGTCACCGAGGGGTCGTCGTCCACCACGAGGACGCGCTGCATGCTCGAAGTCACGTGTTCACGAGGGAAGTGTCGGAAGCATACTGCTGAGGCTGCATAAGCTCGGTCAACGCGTGCTGGGCTCGCCCGCGTCGAAGCCAACGTCGACAACGCTGGATACGAGGTCGGCCGTTGTAGTGACGCTTGGGTCGAACTGCACGTACGCCGTCTCAGTGGCCAGATTGACGTACGCGTGCACGACCCCGCTCAGTGCGGCCAATGCCTCCTCGACAATCCCAGCGTCCCGATCATGGCGGAGGCCGATGATCTCGAACGTTGTTCGGGCGGTCGTCATAGAGGGGATCGCCTTGCTCACGACGATGCCCGCTACTGCACGCGCAAGGTGCCAACCATCCCGGCCTCCTTGTGGCCTGGAATCGTGCACGCGAATTCGTACGTTCCAGCCTTGGGGATGAACTCGACCATGGCGCGGTCACCCACACTGGCCGTGGCGTGGACCGTTCCCGCGGCCATCGTACCCATGTCGTGGCTGGCCTCCTGGTGGCCGTGCGCATCGGCAGTCTCGCCAGCGCTCAGGCCGGGAATCGTAATGTCGTGCTCGATCGCCCCTTCATTGACGAACACTAACCGCGTCGGCACGCCCGCCCTCAGTGTGAGCTGCTTTTGAGCGTAGGCAATGTCGCGGGCTGTCACCGTCAATTCCTGCGAGCTCGGCGGCGCGGACGTGCATGCAGCGACAATCAGCAGCGCAGCAGTCGCCGACACGGGGACGAGAAACCGAATCATATTGAAGGTACTCCTTGGGGAAATGCAGTGACAGGTGCGGCTTCGCGGCGATGCACCTGCCAGATCAAGTACGTGATCGCGGCCAGGTTCATCGCAAGCCCGAGCCACAACAGTGGCATCTTGTACGCACCGAGCAAGACCGCCAGACCAGATATGCCCAGGAGTGGCAACACGTCAGTCAGGTGATGGGCACAGCAGGCGAGCATCGCCGCCGCGCTGGTGCTGCTGCTGGCGGCCATTCCTGCTGTGCCGCGGACGTCGGCAAGGCTGCGCGCGCGAAGGCGTGCGTACAGCCCTGCCTGGAGAGCGAACCCGGTCGCGAGCGCCAGCACGAACGGGCGATCTTCCTCGAACTGCTCCAGAGCGTGAGGCCAGCCCTGCGCGAGTGCAATCAACCCCAGATACAAGCCGAGCAGCGCGAGCCCGGCAGCCGGTCCAATCAGCAGCGGACGACCGCTGAGCGCGACAAGACCGGCTCGAACCTGCGCCACGACGCCGCGACGTGGCTCGAAGCTATAGCCGATGTTCTCCACGGCAGCCCGCAATGCCTGCAATGACGTGGTGCCATTGTGCTCTACGGTCGTTTGACCAGTAGCGAGGCTGATGCGTGCTGAACGCACACCTGGCACGCTCACGACGGCCTGCTCAACCCGACGAACGCACGCAGCGCATGTCATTCCGCCGATCGCCAGGTTCACGGTTGCCATGAAAAGACCCGTTTCGGAATGCCGCCCACGTCGCGGATGACGAGCTGGACTGACCCCGTGGCTATCGCAGGTCGTCCGTCTAATAGCACCTGGGGGAAAACCAGCTCGCCCGAACGATGGTGCCCCGCTTTAGGCGCTGCCCAGCTCGTCGGCGCAAGCTCACCTGCCGTCGTACGCAACACCGCCTGGCGCGTAAGGTCGATCGAGTCGAGATCCAGCGAGTGTGTGTCGATCGCGACACCGAACCTGGCGCCCGCGGCCGGTCCCGCCCAGCTCACGGCGACGGTGACCTGTCCCGCTTCGCTGACCTGAACACCGGTGTCGCTGGCGGTCGCGCTCGGCGGCGGACCAACTGGCGCCTGCGTGCAGGCGCTCACCAGAAGCGCCACGACCGCCAGGAGAACTATCAGCGCGTTCGTTCGCGCTCGAGACAAATGTCGTTGCGTGCCCATGCACTCCTCCAGGCGCCAGGATGTCTAGCCGAACGATGACCGACGCGGCTGAATCACCGCTGAAGCAAACCTGAGCGTCGGCTGAAGATCGGTGAGGTCAGGCCTCGCGGCGCAGGAGCAGCGCGTTGGAGACCACGGTGATGCTCGAGGCCGACATTGCCAGCGCTCCGAACTCGGGGCGCAGCATCAGGCCGAGTGACGGATACAGAGCACCGGCGGCAACGGGGATGGCGATCACGTTGTAGATCGCGGCCCAGAACAGGTTCTGCTTCATCTTGCGCACAGTCGCTTTGGACAAGCGGATAGCGGCGAGCACGTCGGCCGGGTCGCTCTTCATCAATACGATGTCGCCGGTTTCGACCGCGACATCGGTTCCGGCGCCGATCGCGATACCAAGGTCTGCTTGCGCGAGTGCGGGGGCGTCGTTTACCCCATCGCCGACCATGGCGGTGAACTTGCCCTCGGCCTGGAGTTGCCTCACGCCCGCGGCTTTGTCCTCGGGCAGCACCTCGGCGAAGACGCGGTCGATGCCAACTTGCTTGGCGACAGCCTCAGCGGTGCGCCGGGTGTCGCCGGTCATCATCACCGGCTCGATGCCAAGTGCCTTGAGGTCAGCGATTGCACGCGCGGCGTTCGGTCGCACGATGTCGGCGGCGGCGATCGCGCCTACAGCACGGCCCTCTAAGGCGACGAGAATGACAGTCTTGCCCTCATCGATAAGTCGATTGGCGGCTTGCTCGAGCGAGCCGAGCGGGACGTCGAACCGCTCGAGGAGACGCGCTGCGCCAACCAGCACCCGCCGGTCGGCAACGGTCGCACGGACACCGTGGCCGGCGATGTTCTCGAATTCGTCTACGGCGAGGTTGTTGGAAAGTCCGCGGTGCTCCAGCTCGTCGAGCACTGACTGCGCCAGCGGGTGGCCGCTGCGGGCCTCGGCAGCGCCAGCCAGGCGCAGCACCTCATCGTCAGATTTGCCGTCCGCGACGACGTCGGTCACGCGCGGCTTGCCTTCCGTGAGCGTGCCAGTCTTGTCGAAGATGATGGCCTCGATCTTTGAGGCCTGCTCGAGCGAGACCGCCTGCTTGAACAGCACGCCGCGTTTGGCCGCCATGTCCGTGGCGACCATTACCGCGGTCGGCGTCGCCAGGCCCAGTGCGTCGGGACACGCGATGACGACGGCGGTGACGGCGAATGTCAAGGCCAGGAGCAGAGGCTCGCGAGCGACGAGCAGCCAGATCAGGAACGTCAGGACGCCCGATCCGACCGCAACCAGCGTCAAATAGTGCGCGGCTCGGTCGGCGAGCCGCTGCGCGGGCGCTTTGCTGTTCTGTGCTGTCTCGACCATGCGAACGATCTGCGCCAAGGCCGTGTCGGCGCCGACTTTTGTGGCACGAAATCGGAGCGAGCCAGCCTGGTTGATCGTGCCAGCGATGACCTGGTCGCCAGAACCCTTTTCGACGGGCAGGCTTTCGCCGGTGACCATGCTCTCGTCGATGCTGCTGCTGCCGTCGGTGACCTCGCCATCGACCGCCACTTTGTCGCCTGGCTTGAGCACCACCACGTCGCCGACTACAACCTCGGCCACTGGAAGTTCTGTCTGGCGGCCCTCGCGTTCGACCGTCGCGGTTTGCGGCGTCAGGTCCAGCAGCTTTCTCACGGAATCCGACGAGCCGCGGCGCGCCTTCATCTCCATCCAGTGACCGAACAGAAGGAACACCGCCAGCATGACGGCCGCTTCATAGAACGTCTCCTGGCCAGGCGCGAACAGCGTCAGGCCGACGCTGAACAGGTAGGAGGTGAGGATGCCCAGCGAGACGAGCACGCTCATGTTCAGTACGCGGCTCTTGAGCGCGTAGAAGGCGCCGATGTGAAAGACGCTGCTGGTCCACAGCGCCACGGGCGTTGCGAAGGCCAGCATGATCCAATCAGCAGGGATGCCGAATGGCGTCGGCACGGTGCGGCCGCCAAGAAGCAGCATGCCGAGTCCCGAGTAGGCGACGACCGGAATCGACAGCACAAGGCTGATCCAGAAGCGGCGGCGCATGTCGGCTTCCATGTCGGCCGCCATGCTCGGATCGCTCATGTCATGGCCGGTGTCGTGCGCGTGCTGGTGCGAGGAAACGGCCGCGTCGGGCAGCGGCACGGGGCAGCGACTGCCGCAGCACTCGCCGGCCAGCTCCGCCAACTCTGCGACCGAGGTCATGGTTGCCTGGGCGTCGACGTGCGCAACACCCTGCGCCGCGTCAACGTGCACTCGCCGGACGTGCGGGTGGGCGCGCAGACGAGTTTCGACGAGATCGGCGCACTCGCTGCAGCACACACGACCGATCGGCACGCTGAGCGTGTCTATCTTGGTGCCAATTGGTTCGTGGGAGGCAGGAGTGGCTGCCGTGTGAGCATGTGCCATGGGGGGACCAGGTGCCTGAGTGACGCTCAGGCGCTGAGGTAGGCGGACGGATCCGCGAGAAACTGCTTCTTGCAGGCGGGGGCGCAGAACGCGATCCTGCGACCGGCGTACTCGACGGTGTGTCTGGCGGTGGTCGGGTCGACATCCATCAGACACACCGGATCGAGCCGGTCGAGGCCATCAGCCGTGGCTTCGGCGCTGGTCACGAGCGGCTCGTAGTCATGGCTCGGTGGCGGAAGGAAACGCTCGTAGACGTGGGCTCTCAGTCGGTCGGGTGGCGGAAGGATTCGACCGTCGGACAGCATGTTCTCGATCCAGTCGTACACCGCGCAGGCGATATCGAACTGGTTGAGGTCCTTGAGCCAAATAGCACGACCGTGAAGCAGCAGCAGCGCATTGTTGCCGACGGCGCATGGACCAAGGCAGCCCGTAAACGAGAGGTGGACGCGATTGCGAATCTTGCGTCGTTCCCACTCGTCGCCCCACTGAGCCTGCGGATCAAATGGCATGCGGCCTTTCTCGTCCCAACCACAGCAGCAACTGCCATGCTGCTTGGCGCACACGAGCAGCTGCCCTTGGAGCTGGACGATACGGAAGTCCTCGCCGCGCGCGTTCAGCTTGACTGTGGCGAGACGTGGCCCGGCCGCAGGCGGTCGGCCACCCCACGGGTCGCAGGTCGGGCACCCGGTGCCCGCGTGGTGGGGTCCATGCGTGAGATCGCTCATACGAGTGTGCGGCTACATCGAAGGCTTGTAGTTGGGGTCCAGGTACGTCTCAGGCTCCGCCTCGAAGGCCTTCCTACAGCCAGGCGCGCAGAAGTAGTAGGTCTGGCCCTTGTACTCGGCTGTGTGTTTGGCGGTGGCCTCCTCGACGTCCATTCCACAGACGGGATCCTTTGCCATCAGACGACCGACTCCACCGGATAGTCCTCTTCGTTGAGGAGCTCCTTCATCTTGTCGACATTCACCCGTGCGTCGTCGTACTCGACCTTGACCTGTTTCGCGGGGATATCGACGCTCACGCTGCGCACGCCGTCAACCGGTGACAGCGCACCGGTTATAGCGCGCTCGCAGTGCTCGCACGAGATGTCTGGGACGTTCAACGTGACGCTGCTCATTGGGCTGGCTCCCTTATGAAATGGTGATCGTGCCACGCATGCCCGCGGGGTAGTGCCCGGGGACGTGGCAGCCATACTCCGGCGTGCCTGGCTGCTCGAAGGTGTAGACGAGCCGCACCGTCTGGCCAGCTGGCACGTCGATCTGGCCGGGCTCGGCGTGCATTGGCGCCCCACTGGCCATGTCGCGCTCGTGCTCTTGCTGCTTGGCCGGTGTGCCGATGAAGAACTCGTGCGGCATGGCGCGCGGATTGCGGATCTCGAATGCGATTGTCTCACCAGCGCGAACCGAGAGTTGCTCCGGCGTGAAGCGCAGGGCATCAGTTGTATCCACCTGGATGGTGCGGCCGACCGGCTGCCTATTGACCGCCTCCATTGGCATCGGAGTAGGGCTGCCCATTTCGCTGCGCGCGAAGTACAGCGCGGCCGCGCCGACTGCCAAGGCGACCAAAGCGATGCCAACCAGATAGGCGTAATCGGCAATCCGCTCGCGAAGGGACGGATGCAGAAGCGCTTCGGCAGACTCCGGCCGCTTGAAGCGGCGAAGACGCAGGGCGTTGGTGACCACGCTGACGCTGCTCATCGCCATGGCCGCGGCGGCCAGCACGGGGTTGAGCAGCACCGCGAACAACGGATACAGAAGACCCATCGCCACCGGAATGAGCACCACGTTGTATGCAAACGCCCAGAACAGCCCTTGCTTGATGACGCCAACCGTCTTGCGCGACAGGCCGATGCCGGTCACGATGCTTCTCAAATCAGCGCCGATGAGGGTTATGTCCGAGGCCGCCATGGCCACGTCGGTGCCGGTGCCGATGGCGATGCCGAGGTCGGCCTGGGCGAGCGCAGGTGCGTCGTTGATGCCGTCACCGACCATGGCCACCACTTTGCCGTCCGCCTGAAGCGACTTGATCTTGTCCGACTTCTGGTCGGGCAGGACTTCGGCAAGGATGTGCTCGATGCCTGCCTCACGGGCGATCGCCTGAGCGGTGGCGCGGTTGTCGCCGGTCAGCATCCACACCTCGAGCCCGAGCGCCTTCAGCTGCTCGACGGCGAGTGCCGATTCCGGCCGCAACGTGTCCGCCACGGCGATCAGACCCGCCGGTTCGTCGGCCACCGCGACGTACATGGGCGTGGCGCCCGTTCGGGCGAGCGCTTCGGCCTGCTCGCCAAGTCCATCCACAGCGATGCCGTAGTCCGATAGCAACGCTGCATTGCCGAGCAAGACTTCGCGACCTTCGATACGCGCCTGAATGCCTTTGCCCGCGAACGCCTGGAAGCGTTCCGACTTCGGCAACTCGATGCCGAGCTCACGCGCTCGGTCGAGGATAGCTTCGCCGAGCGGGTGCTCGGAGCCAACCTCCGCGGCCGCCGCGAACCGCAACAGATCCTGCTCTGCAAGTCCGTTCGTTACCACGACCTGTGTGACGGCAGGCTTGCCGCGCGTGAGCGTGCCGGTTTTGTCGAGCACGATGGTGTTGATGCGGCGTGCGCCTTCGAGCGCTTCACCGCCGCGGATCAGGATGCCGTGCTCGGCGGCCTTGCCGGTGCCGACCATGATCGCCGTCGGCGTGGCCAGACCAAGCGCGCACGGGCAGGCGATGATCAGCACCGCGATCGCCGCCTGCAGCGCCAGCGTGAGTCGTGGCTCAGGCCCAAGAATGATCCAGCCGACGAATGTCAGGGCTGACAGGACAAGGATGGCTGGCACGAACACTTCGGAGATGCGGTCAGCCAGGCGCTGCATCGGCGCCTTCGAGCCCTGAGCTTGTTCGACGAGCCGAACAATCTGTGCGAGGGTGGTGTCCTTGCCGACCTTCGTGGCCTTGAAGATGAAGCTGCCGGTCTTGTTCAGCGTGGCGCCGATGACCTGCTCGCCGGGCCCCTTGTCGACGGGCATGCTCTCACCCGTGAGCATGCTTTCATCGAGTGCCGAACGGCCTTCCTCGATCACCCCGTCGACCGGCACCTTCTCGCCCGGGCGCACGCGGATCAGATCGGCCACCTGGACGTCTTGGATCGGCACGTCCTGCTCAACACCGTCGCGGATTACTCGAGCTGTCTTGGCCTGCAGGCCCATCAGCGCCTTGATGGCGGCGCTGGTCTGCTTTTTCGCGCGCGCCTCGAGCCAGCGCCCGAGCAGGATCAGGGCGATGATGATGACTGCCGTCTCAAAATACAGGTGCTGAGGAAAGCCCCAGGTCTGTGACAGCCGCGGCCAGAGCGTGACGAACGCGCTGTAGCCATAGGCCACGCTGGTGCCAACGGCGATCAGCGTGTTCATGTTGGTGCCGCCGTGGCGCGCCGCCGCCCATGCGGCCTGATAGATTGGCGCGCCAGCCCAGAACTGGACAGCCGTCGCCGCGATCAACAGTCAACCGACGGACTTGTCGCGTTGCGCGGCGTGTACGAGTGGCCTGCATATCGCGTCAATTTGTCGCGCTGATAGCTTAAGTGTCCGCCACGCAGGTACGCGCACGCGTTGCCGCGTGCCTCGCCTGCGCAAAAGTGCGAGAGGTTTGCAGGAGTGTGTGGAAACAATCCACCTCGACCGTGATATCTACAATCCGATCGGAGCCCGGCCCAGGCGTCTCTTAGCGGGCGGGCCGATAACTGCAGACCTGGACCCCAGTGGCCGCCGTCTTGGCGGAGATGAGCTCGAACTTACGCAACTCGCCGTCGTTGGGAAACAGGGTCTTGCCACCCCCGAGTGTGATCGGCTCAATCATGAGGACAAGCTCGTCCAGCAGCTCGGCTGTCAGCAACGCACGTACCAGTGTGAGACTGCCATAGACGTAGATGTCGCCGCCAGGCTGGCTACGCAGTGCGGCCACCTCGTGGACGACGTCGGCGCCACGGATAAGCCTGGTTGGATTCCAGGTGAGATCCGCCTCGGAAAGCGTGTCCGACACGACATATTTCTGGACCCGGTTGATCCAATCGGTGAACGGGTCACCACTGCGCTCGGGCCATGCCGCGGCGGACACTTGATACGTACGACGGCCCTGCAGGAGCGCCTCACCTCGGTCGGCGAACTCGCCGATGACTTTGCCCATGACCTCGGGGTCGAAGAACTGGCCCGACCAGCCGCCGTGGCGGAAGCCGCCGCTGGTGTCCTCCTCTGGACCCCCCGGCGCTTGCACAACGCCGTCAAGACTCATGAATTCACTAACAATGACTCGCACGGTTACTTTCTCCATTCGTTGCGATTAGGTTCGGCCTCGATGTATTGATCCCAGACGCGGGGGAGCGCCGAGGACTGAGCAATCGCCCCGACGAGATCGCGCGGCGTCATAGAGCTCGCCATCGGCAGCGACAGTTACCTAAACGTTGAACGCATTTCGCAAACGTGACGCTGATCTTGTGACCCAGCAACTCCATCGCGAAAGGCGCAGTGGAGTCATAATTGGCATGCGGTATTAAACACCTAATTACCCGAGCATCGTCGCGCTCCCAACGATGCTGATGGCGAGCTTTTGAGCGACGATACCCATGGGAACTGGCAACAATATGACACCAATGCACGCTCGAACCGCTCGCGTAACTCACTACGTACTCATCAACATCTTGTGCATGGCCAACGCCCAACCCATGCAACATGTTGCGGCTCACGCCCCTCACGAATAGATGTCTAGCCGCCCAAAAAATAGGCGAGTAGTCTTGTTGCCTGTTGCAGCGGCTCAAGCGGCAGTCGCTGACGGGCTCGCGAGCCGCCGGGATCTCGATGGCCTTCAAACTCATCGAGTCGACAGAGCACCGCTGGCGTGCCGCAATTCCCCTGATCCTCATCTGCCAGTGTGCAGTGGCGCGGCGGGTAGCTGCACCGTGACGCAGAGCCCCCAGCAGCCCGGGGGGTGAGGGTGAGGGTTCCGTCGTGGGCTTGAGTGATGCTGTTGACGATTGCCAGGCCGAGGCCGACACCTGCGTGGCCGGTGCGTATGCGTTTGGTGCCACGCTGAAACAGCTCGACAAGCGTGCGCAACGATCTCTGGGGTGAGCTTCTCGCCGGTGTTCTCGACGGGAGCACCACACGGTTGGGAAGAACGCTGGTGGTAACCCACACGGTGCCCTGTTCAGGCAGATTGTGGACGATCGCGTTGTGCAGGAGGTTCGTACTCAACTGCAGCAGCAGCGCGTGTGAGCCGCCAGTTGGGTGACGTCCCCAGCCGTCTGGATGGTGGCGCCTTGCCGTTCTGCGAGGGGAGGAGCGTTTCAGTGGCTTCCTCCGCTACGAGGGGCAGGTCGACGTGTTCTCGGGTGAACGACCGTTGGTAGGCGCGGCTGAGCAGGAGCAGTGCTTCGATCGCTCGGGTGTTGATGCAACTGCGTGGAGGCGGTCGACAAGCTCGCCGTTGTCGCGGTTCGGGTCATTGCGGGCCATGTCGAGAAGTGTCTGCGTGATCGCCAGCGGGGTGCGCAGTTCATGGGAGGCATTGGCTGCGAATCTCTGCTGTTCGGCGACGTGTGCTTCGAGCCGCGCGAGCATGGCGTCGAAGGCGTCGGCGAGTTCGCGGAACTCGTCTTTGCGGCCTTCCAGTTGGATCCGGTGGGAGAGCGATCCGGTCGCGGCCATGCGTGTGGCGTCTGTGATGCGCGTCACGGGGCGAGCACATGGCCCATATGGCGGCGAGAATCCGCCCTCCCACGAGACCGAATACCAGAAGGAACGCCAACATGCGGGCGAAGAAGACGAGGTCGCCTGGCTGGAGCTGGTCTTCGGGGATCCGCGACGCGAACTCGTGCTGCTGCGCCGTTCGCGGCAGATTCATCCCGAGTCGGCGGTAAACGGCGCACAAGTATCGGTCCATGGCTGGCAGCGCGAAGTGAAAGTCGGTGGCGTCCCGCCGCTGCCCACCGGGCATTGCCTGCTCACTCTGGTCGGTGGTGCGTCATGGCACATTGCCGCTGTAGGCAGCCCAGCCCAGGTCGTCGAGGGCGAGCGCAGCTGCCAGCCGCAGCATCACAGTCGCCCCCGACCACGGTTGGCGAGAGCACCGGCTACACAGCTGTAAACGACAAATCGGACGAGACCGAGGCCGTCGCCCGCGCCCACGCGGCCAGGCATGAGAGAGGGAACTCTTCGAGCCAGGTACAGCGCGGCGATTCCGAGCAGGAGGCCCATGACATCCCCTCGGCGAGCTGAAGCAGCGGCGCAGGTATTTGAGCCGCCATGCCCGCCGTCAGCTCGGCGCCGAGCCGAAGGACCACCAACGACCAGAAACTGGGCAATACCGTGCCGAAGAACGTGTTGACCCAGAGACGAGCCCAGGAGTTCGTCTGCGGGAGGATCCAGCACACAAGCGCCGCTGGGGCAACGATCAGCAGTGCGTCGACCGTGGCCAGGCGAACCAGCATCTGGATCAACAGCAGCGCGGCCATGACCACGTAGAGAAGGATCAGCAGCAGTGCGAGCAGAGCGCCGGTCAGTGAGCCTTCACCGTTGACCTGACTCCAGGCGGGAAGTTCAGCCGCGCTGACACGTTGTTCAAGTCGATGCCGAACCGCGCCCAATCGAGGCTCGTGATGATCAGCCCAGTGCCGACCAGCAATAGGCCCCTACTCTAGGCGTGCGAGCCCTTGCACGTCTGCATCGTGGCGGTCTTGGCCAATGGGGCGGATTCGTCCTGATTGGCGCGCGGTCGTCAGTCAACAGCGGCTTGCTGATACGGGCGAAGCGGCTGCGTGCCTTGCGGTGCACTCGGCGATGGGAACGCGCCGGTGCCGCGCGTTGGTCTATCGTTGTTGGCTCGCTAATAACGGGAGATCTGCGACGACGACCCTAGCCCTGGCTAGGGCCGCCCGGGATCCGCGTCAGCCAGGCCACCAGCCGGAGGTGATCCTCGCTCAGTGACCGGCCACGGTCGATCAGAGGAGGCGGTGGGGGCCTCTCACGGGCAGTCACCTGCCGGCGCGCACCGCCGGCGGCCAGCCGGCCTGGGTACGTATTCCGCTCAAGGTCCGCACGAACCCTCAGCAACCGAAATATCTGGCTATCAGCGGCCGCCACCCATGCCTGTTCGGGGCCCGACGGCCGGGCGATGTCCTCGGTTCGGGCCCGATGTCACACTCGGGGCCCCGCCGCCCCTCTCAGAATGCAAAACGCGATGGGTGGTCGCCTCGCGGCCTCACCATCCACATCAAGGAGATCGAACGATGGAGAAGCAGCTCCGAGCCCTCATCCTCGCCGCGGGCGTCGCCCTGACGACCGCCTGCGGCGCCACGGTAGCGACCGGCGGTCCCGGCGCCAGCGTGGCCATCCCCGCCGCCGCCCCGGCGGCCGGTGCCCAGCAGGTCACGGTGACGGTCGGTAGCGCGATGCAGTTCGCGCCGCCCTCTCTCGTCGTCCGCGCAGGCCAGCCGGTCGAGCTGACCCTCCGCAACGGCGGGGGCATCCCCCACGACTTCACGCTCGCCGACGGCGCGTCCCGCCCCGTCAAGATCGAGGCCCAGGGCGGCCAGACCGCTCGCGGCACGTTCACGATCGATACCCCGGGCACCTACGCGTTCGTTTGCTCGGTGCCGGGCCACGCCGCCGCCGGCATGCGAGGCACCATCACGGCGCAGTAGCGCCTGCACACGCAGGACACAAGAAGGTCAAGGGCGTGGCCGTCCAGGCCACGATCCAGATCGGGAGGCCATCATGAGCCACATCCAAACCCAGACACGCGTGCCCAGGAGCGGCAACGCGGCCCTGGCGGCCGGCGCCCTCATCCAGGCGGCGCTCGGCGCTGAGTTCGTCTTCGCCGGGCTAACCAAAGTCGTCGCCCCCGACTACAGCCAGCAGTTCCGAGCCTTCGTGCAGGACAGCGCCGGCGCCAACAGCGGCCCGCTGGCGCCCCTCGTCCACACGCTGGTCGTGCCAAACCTCGACCTGGTCGCCCAACTGGCCAGGTTCACCGAGCTGATCGCCGGTGCCCTCCTGGTGCTGAGCGCCCTCGAGGTGGCGCGGCGACGCTTCGCCGGCCCGTTGGGGGCCCAGCACCGCTACGAGCCGATCGTCGCGCTGGCCAGCGCCGCCGCGGCGTTCGTGCTGGGTGGGCTGTCGCTCGGCATCTACCTGCTCCAGGGTGGCCGCCTACCGAGCGTCAATCCCGACGTCGCCTTCGCCTCACCCATCGCCATCGAGCTGCTGCTCGTGCCGATGGCGGTCGGCGTCGCCTGGCTGGAGCTCGGGCGCTTCCTGGCCCTCCGCTCGAGCCCGAGGCGGCATGCCCGGGTGTGAGCCCCGGCCGTGCAAGGCCGCTCCCGTCCGGAGCGCGGTACGCCTGCCCCTGGGCGGATGTCACACCTGGGGCACGACAGCCCCTCTCAGCCTGCAACCACCACAGGAGATCCCATGATGTCCAACACCCAGCCAGACGCCCCGCCGGACTCCACGGCCGCCACGGCGACGCAGGTGTTCCTTGCCCACCGCGAGCTGCTGTTCTCCATCGTCTACAACATGCTCGGCAGCGTCGCTGACACCGAGGACGTGCTGCAGGAGACCTGGCTGGCGTGGGCGCCCAGAGCCCAGGCGCCGAGCGCGGAGCCGATCGACAACCCGCGCGCCTACCTTGTGCGGATCGCGGTGCATCAGGCCCTCGCCCGCCAGGACGCCATCCGCCGCCGCCGCGAGACCTACGTCGGGCCGTGGCTGCCCGAGCCGCTGGTCACCCCGCTCGGCGACACCGATTCCCAGAGTGACGCCGCGCCCGACGCGGCGGTGCGCGCCGAGGCGGTGTCCATGGCGCTGCTGGTGGTGCTGGAGACCCTCACCCCGCTGGAGCGCGCGGTGTTCGTGCTGGGCGAGGTGTTCGGCTACACCCACTCCGAGATCGCCGAGATCCTCGGTCGCCGCCCCGCCGCCATCCGCCAGCTCGCCCACCGCGCCCGCGAGCACGTGCATGCCCGCCGCCCGCGCTACCAGGCCGACCCGGGCCTGCGCCGGCAGGTCACCGAGCGCTTCGTGGCCGCGGTGTCCGGCGGCGACCTGCCGACGCTGCTGCACCTGCTGGCGCCGGAGGTGACCCTGTGGGCCGATGGAGGCGGCAAGGCCCCGGCCGCGGGCCTGCGACCCGTCCACGGCCGCGACAAGGTCGCCCGGCTGCTGGCCAGCGGGGCCAGCCGCGCGCCGCAGGGTCTGGGCGTCCGCTACCGGCAGGTCAACGGCGACCCCGCGGCCCTGCTGTTCGCCGGCGACGCGCCCTTCGCCGTCATCGTCCTCGACCTGACCCCGGACGGCGAGCAGGTGAGCGGCATCTACACCGTCACCAATCCCGACAAGCTCTCCCGAGTCGACTGAACATCTAAAGTACCGTCGAGCTTCCAACCAAGTAAAGGAGTCGAAAAATGACTGACATGAGCGCGTTGAATCTCGTCCTCTGGAGTGTCCAGGCTTTCCTGGCTCTCTTTTTCCTGGCGGCCGGCGCGCCGAAGCTCATCGGCCGCGGCATCGATCGATGGACCGGGTTCTCCGACCTGCCCCGTCCCCAGGTCGTGTTCATCGGGTTCGCGGAGGTCCTCGGCGCCGCGGGCCTGGTGCTGCCCATGGCGACCGGCGTCCTGCCGTGGCTGACCCCGCTTGCCGCCGTCGGCCTCGCCATCATCGTCCTGATGGCCGCCGGGTTCCACCTGCGAGCCGACGAACGCCTCAATGCCCTGGAGACGGGAATCTGGGCCAGCATCGCCGCCGTCGTCGCGATCGGCCGGTGGGATCTCGTCGCCGCTCGCGTCGACGTCCCGCCGTGGGTCCTGGGTGCGGCCCTTGGTCTGCTGGTCCCCGCGGCCATCGTCAATGTCATCGTCCTCCTGAAGCGGCCAGTGCACAGCGGCACGCCACGACCGGTGTCAGGAACCGGCCCCGTCCAATCGCCCCAGCGGCTTCCAACTGCCTCCGCCGGTTAAACCGCCGGAAGAACACCCCGTGACTGTCACCTGACACGATATTTGGCGCAGTTTTGCACGCTAGTTGTCGCATTGACGCGAAGCGAGAGTGGCAGCGAGACGCGATCGTTGCCAACTTGAATGCGCGAGGACTTTGGCAATGATGCCCAGGTCCGCCGTCCGAAGCCAAGGCCATAACGCACATCTCGACTGGAACGAAGTCAGTGCTGGCGCTGTCCGCCATGGGCTCGTCGTGGAGCTGCCGCAGCGCTTCGCATCATCGCTGGTCTGTGCGGCCTGGTTTGGATGGGGTTCAAGCTGTCAGCGCCTCGCGAATGCTCCCGAGATGGTTGCGCACGTGGCTGATCAGGATCCCCTCGATCACATCCCGCGCCCGCCTCTGGCGGCCCAGGAGTTCACCAGCCCGGTCGAGTTGCTCGTCACTGAGCCCGCGGACGAGGCTCGCGGCGGCGGCGCCCTGGTGCCGCAGCTCAGCGATCACGTCCATGCGCGCACCGGTTTCGCCGACGAGTTCGGCCACATCAGCGATAACGCCGCCCGTGTCGCCGATTTGCCGATCAGCCTGTGCGCCGTGCTGATCGCCGAAGCGTGCAACATCGAGCTGGAGACACTCGCCCGACGTGACATACCCGCGCATACCCGTGGGCGGCTGCTGTGGGTCCAGCAGAACTACGTGCGGGCGGAGACCATCACGCGAGCCAACGCGCGGCTGGTCGCGGCTCAGGCGCGAATCTGGCTCGCTCGAATGTCGGGTGGCGGCAAGGTGGCGACTGCTGATGGGCTCCGCTTGGTTGTGCCGGTGCGCACCATCAATGCCGCACCCAACCCGAAGTACTTCGGTCGCGCGCATGGGGCGACGTTCTTCAATTTCGCTAACGACCAGTTCGCCGGCCAGGGCGGAGTCGTGGTACCGGGCACGCCCAAAGACGCGCCCTATCTGCTGGCGGGGCTGCTCAACAGTGGTCCGGGCCACCGCCCACGGAGATCATCACTGACTCTGCGTCGTATTCCGACCAGTTATTTGGCGCATTATGGCTCCTCGGCTACCGCTTCAGCCCGCGCCTGGCCGACCTGGGAGATGCCCGGTTGTGGCGACTCGACCGCACTACCGACTACGGCGTACTCAATGGTCTGGCCCGCAACCGCATCGACCGCGAACTGATCGCACGCAACTGGGACGACCTGCGGCGCCTGGCCGGCTCACTCAAGATTAGTACTGTCGGCGCACTAGAGCTGCTGAGCTCGCGCCAGGGTGGCGGCCGCGTGTCCACTCTCGGCCGTGCCTTGAACAAAAGCTGGGCCGCGGACCCAAGACAATGCATCTGCTTTTCCTACTTCGACGACGAAGAGCAGAGACGCTACATTGGCCGCCATCTGACACGGCACGAGAGCCGCCATAAGCTGGCTCGGCACATTTTCCATGGTCGCAAAGAACAGCTGCGCCAGGCCTATCGAGAGGGCATGGAGGACCAACTTGGTGCCTTGGGTCTGGTCGTCAACGTGCTGGTGCTGTGGACGACGCTCTACATGGATCGCGCGCTAGCCCACCTACGCAGCCGTGGGGCGGTCGTCGACGACGATGACGTCGCACGTCTTTCACCGCTTGGTACGAATCACATCTATGTCCTGGGGCGGTATCACTTTTTCGCTTCCTGAAGCTATCGCCCACGACGACTTCCGACCATTGCGCGATCCGGCCGAGTTCGACGACGAAGACGCACTCATCTACGCCGCGTCCACCGAGGACTTCTGACGAACATTTCCGTTTCGATGATTGTCGGAGGCCACTCTCCACTGGCTAATATGCGGTGGCTGGTGTCGAGCGCGACCAGCCTGGCCACAGTGCACGCGCGGAGCGTGAGGACGCGCTCAGGCGCCTGGTGCAGGCGCACCTGAGCCGTGTGGGCCAGCCGGCGCGCGGCCGATCGGCTCCTGCAGTTCGCCAGCCAGCAGCCTGCCGCAGGCAGCCGCGGCGTCGGCCACGGCGTCCGCCACGCTGCGGCTGGAACCCGCCGCGAGGGCGGCCGCGGTGTTTCCCTCGAGCGCCAGTCGCGTGCCGGCCAGCCAGCGGTCGCGGCGGGCGGCCTCGATCGGCACGATCCGCCGGCCAAGCGTCTCGCGCAAGGCCGTCGCCGCCTCGGCCAGCCGGACGGCCGGCTCGAGCTGCCCGGTACCCGCCAGTAGCTCTCCGACTGCGTCGAGCGCCCGCGCCAGGGCCATGCGGTCATTGGTCGCGCCCGCGAAGCGCAGCAGCTCACTCAGGTGCCGGGCCGCCGCCGCCCAGTCCGCGCGGTCGAGCGCGAGGTAGGCCGCCAGGCAGCGGCCCAAGACCACGCCCAGCTGATGCCCGTGCTCGTGCATCGCCCGCACGGCCGCTTCCATCAACGTGTGCGCCGTGCCGGCATCGCCGTCGAGCGCCGTCAGCCACGCCCGAGCCACGGGCAGCAGCGTGCGGGTCGGCGGAGTGTCTCGGATGGCCAGGTGCGCCTCGAGCTCCGCGAGGTGGTAGCGCAGCCCCTCGCAGTCGCCCTGGTCGAGGCAGGTGAAGACCAGGCCCAACAGCGCGTGGCTTTCGAGCGCCGGCTGGCCCCACTGCCGAGCAAGCGTGCGGGCCCGCACGTACTGCCGCCGGGCTGCCGGGAGGTCGCCCTGACGCCGCCTGTTGCTACCCAGGGTCTGTTCCAGATGGGCGATCGCCCATCCATCGGCCGCGCTCTGGGCAAGACGCAGGCCTTCCTGGAGGAGCCCCTCGGCCGCGGCGGTGTCGCCTTCGCAATAGGCGAACTCGCCCGCCAACTGGAAGCCCATGGCACGCACACCGGGGTGGTCCGCGCCGCCGTCCAGCGCCAGGAGCTCTCGCAACCAGGCCCGCCCTTCCGCGTACCGCCCCCGCAGGTACCACAACGGCTCGACCGCAATGGCCAGCCGCAGGCCGGCGGAGGGGTCGTTACGCTCGATCGCCCACCGCAGCGCCGCGCGCAGGTTGTCCTGGTCCCGTTCGAGCCGCGCCACGTGGGCCAGATCCAGCGACTCGGCCGCCGCCTGTTCGCCGAGCGCCAGGCACCACGCCAGGTGCCGGTCCTGTGTCGCGTGCGTCTCCCCGCGCGCCTCCAGCATCTCCTGGGCAAACTCGCGCACGGTTTCCAGCAGGCCGAACCGCCGCTCGTCGTCGGCCCCGATCGTCCGGTGGACGAGGCTGTTGTCGACCAGCACCTGCAGCCGCTCGAGGACCGCCTCGGCTGGCAGCGCGGCGTCCGCGCAGACCGCCTCGGCCGCCGCCAGGGCCCAGCCCCCGGCGAAGACCGCCACGCGGCGGAACAGGGCCTGCTCGCCCGGCCCGAGCAGGTCGTGGCTCCAGGCCAGGGTCTGGCGGAGCGTCTGCTGGCGCGCCGGCAGGTCGGGTGCCCCACCCGTCAGCAGCGGCAGGCGGTGCTCCAGCCGGCGCAGCAGCGCCTCCGGCCCGAGCAGCCCCGCTCGGGCCGCGGCCAGCTCGATCGCCAGCGGCAGGCCGTCCAGGCGGTGGCAGATGGCGGCCACCGCCGGGGCATTGCCCGTGTCGAGCGCGAAGTCCGGGGCGACGGCCCGCGCCAGCTCGACGAACAGCCGCACCGCCGGTGAGGTCGCGATCGCCTGCGGCGAGCAGGCCGTGTCCTCCGGCGCGGCCAGTGGCGGCACGGCGAAACGCTGCTCCCCACGCAGGCGCAGGGCCGCCCGGCTGGTGAGCAGGAGCGCCAGGCGCGGGCACGCCGCCAGCAGCTCCGCCAACAGCGGCGCGGCGCCCAGCAGGTGCTCGAAGTTGTCCAGCACCAGCAGCAGGTGCCGTTCCTGGAGGTGTGCCAGCAGCAGCTCGCGGGCACTCCGCCCGCCAGATTCGCGTAGCTCCAGGGCGTGGGCAACAGTGGCCGGCACCAGCCGCGGGTCATGCACGGGGGCCAGGTCCACGAAGACGACTCCATCGGGGTAGGCATCCACCAGCGCGGCGGCCACGGCCAGCGCCAGGCGGGTCTTGCCCACGCCACCGGGACCAACGAGCGTCAGCAGCCGCAGCTCCAAGTGGGCCGGGTCCAGCAGGGCCGTGGCCGCCGTGATCTCCTCGTCACGGCCGATGAGCGGGGTCGGCGGCACCGGCAGCCGCACCCGCCCCACCGCACGCGCTTGGTCAAGTGCGACCGGCCGCGTCGTCTCCGCCGACGTGCTGGGGGCCAGGGCCTGTCCGCGTAGCGGCACGGCCGCGTGCAGCGCCGCGCGCTCATCCGGTCCCAGCTCGAGTGCCTCAGCGAGGGCCGCCATGGTATTGGGGTACGGACGGCGGCGCCGATCCTCTTCGAGCGCAGCGATGGTCGCAACCCCCACCCCGGCGCGCTCGGCCAGCACCTCTTGGGTCATGCGCGCGCGCAAGCGGAGCTGACGCAGCAGGCGGCCAAAGGTCGGGTCCTCTTGGCAACCCAGTAACGGCGGCGGTCATCACCAGCTGGCGCCCGCACGCGCGGCAGTCTACCAGTCGCTCGGGCCGGCCACAGCGCCCCAAGACGAGGGGTAAGTCGAGGAGTAAGTCGAGGGGTAAGTGTCGGTGGGAATCTAGCCCGATCGCTGGGATGCTGGCGTGCGAGGACGCCGCCACAGCCGACCGGTCGGACAACGGCCCCGCCCTCACATCCCAGCCCATCAGCCAATCAACACGGGGGTCTTATCAGTCATGGACGCGCTACTGGTCCTCAGTCTGTTCATCGCGCTCGCGCTGCTGGCCACACGGTTTGGCCACGACAGCCGCGAGCACCTGGCCTCCAGCGAGGAGGCGTTGGCCCGCCAGGGGTTTGCCTGGCACGAAGCTGGTGCCGGCGCTGCTGCTGGCGCTGGCACCCTTGCTCGGCGCGGGCCAGGCGGCGGTGGTACATGCCGATGACACCTGCGCGCCCAGTGGCACCCAGGCCACCTGCACGTTCTCCTACACCGGTGCCGCTCAGACCTGGACGGTGCCCGTCGGCGTGACCTCGGCCACCTTCGATCTGTTTGGGGCAGCAGGCGCCGATGGCGGAGACTATCAACTGTCTGGTCCCCAGGCTAATCTTCCGGGTTCTGCGGCGCGCGGGGGCAGCGGCGGGCTTGGCGGCGAGGCCAAGGCGACCCTTCCGGTCACCCCTGGTGCGACGTTGCAGATTAACGTCGGCCGCCAGGGCGGCGGCGGCCCCGGGGGTGCTCCCTTCGCTGCCAGCAATGGCAGCCCTGGTGGCGGCGGCGGCGGCGCCTCGGACGTGCGGTCCGGCGGCTTCACCCTGGGTGAGCGGCTCATCGGCGGCGGCGGCGGCGGCGGGGGCGGCGGGGCCGGCCTGGGCATCAACAGCGCCCAGCCGGGCGGCAACGGCCAGGCAGGCGACAACGGCGGCGGCAGCGGGCTTCTGGGGACCGGCGGCGCCGGTATCTCTGGCGGCGGCAAAACGTCTGGCGGCGGCGGCGGCGGCGGCGCCGGTGCCTATGGCGGCAGCGGCGGGATCCCGGGCTTCTACGACCCCGCCTCGCCGGCTATGGGGGGCCAGGGCGGCACCGGCGGCGGCCCGGTCGGCACCTCGCTCAACCCGGGCGTGCGCTACGGAGATGGGCTGGTGACGATCAGCTACACGCTGCCGACGCCGGTGAGCGTGTTGGTCTCAGGCTTCTATGTCAACGGCATGCCGCGTGCGCTGTTCACCTCCACCACCAACCCAGCCGGCCTGGCGCTCACGGGTACGCTCACGTGCACCCGTGTCGGCGAACCCAACAAGTACGACCTGGCGATCGATGCGCACCTGAACCTCCCCGGGGGGTACACCCTCAACGGGGCCACCTGCTCGGGCCTGAGTGCCCCAAGCGGCTACAGCGTGGCAGGCTACCAGGGCGTGCCGGGCGGCTTCGTGGTCAGCACCCCGCTGCCAGGCCAGGTGGAGGGCGCCCGGATTCGGCAGACCGGCACCGTGGAGATCTACCTCATCGACACCGACGGGACCAAACGCTACATCCCGGATCCGCCCACCTACCTTAACCTGTTCCGTGACTGGAATGGCATCCAGGAGGTCGCCGACGTCTCGGGCATCGCCACCGGTCCGGCCGTCACCAGCGGCGCCTACCTGGCCATCGCGCAGGAGACGATGCAGACGGTCTACCTGGTCGACAACGGCCAGAAGCGCGGGGTCACCAGCCCGGCGGTGATGGACACGTTCTACTTCAACTGGGGCCAGATCCAGCAGGTGCCCCAGAGCACGCTGGACGCCCTGCCGACGGGGTTGCCGATCACCTGACGCGAACGCTCAGCCTGCTCTGCACGGCGCGGGCGGACGGCACCCGTCCGCTTCGCGCTGTTGCGGCTCCGTCCCATCCATGCACCAAGGAGAGTTCGCGGCTATGCCCGGAGATGAGATCGAGACCCGCTACTGCCAGTATGTCGAGGAGGTGCTCAACCACCACCACCTCGACGGCTTGGCGGCCTACCTGACCCCGGACGTGGTCGTGCACGCGCCGGGCGCGGCGCCTGGCTTGGTCGGTGCCCAACAGCTCCTGGCGGGCTACTTCAGCGCCTTCCCTGACCTGCACCTGAGCATCGATACGCTGCTGGCCCTGGACGGCGAGCTGCTGGCCCGGCTCACGGCGACCGGCACGCACACAGGTCCATTCCTGGGCATCGCGCCCACCGGCCAGCGGGTCAGCGTCGGCGCCTTCGAGGCCTGGCGGCTATGTGACGGCCGGTGTGCACAGCACTGGCTGCAGCTGGACCTGCTCGATGTGCTCCAGCAGCTCGGGGTCGCAGTGCCCGCCCAGCCGGCGATGCATCATGGAGTTGCAGCGCACGCGGACTGAAGGCCTGGTGGGCGCCAGGCGCACGGCCGTGGCCGCTGCGATCCGGCGGTGGTCCGCCATCGCAGCCTGGACGACGCCCTACCTGGCCGATGGCATTGAGGCGCTGCGCGCCGAGGGTGAGCACGCACCGGACGAGCTCATCGCCCACCTTTCACCCGTCGCCTGGGAGCCGGTGAACTTTCTCGGTCGATACACCTTCGATCCACGGAATGTTCGGCTTCTGGACGATCGACGCCCGCTACGGCGTGGCTCAGATGAAAGCGAGGAAGCCGCTTAGCGGTGTTTTCCCGCTTTTGATGTACGCCCTCATTAACTTCTCGCTGGCTCGTCACTAACGGGCTGCGAGGCGTCCCGCATCCTTCGCAAGGCATTTGCCGTTTGCAGCGCGACATGTCTCCGTCCGTGACGACCGTCGCGGTCGCCTAAGAGATGGCGTCGAGGAGGTTCAGCAGAATGTCGATGTTGCCAATGGCGTTGACCAGTGACTGGCGGGTGGCGCGCAGCTCGTCGGTGACTGGCCCAGCCAGGCGATCGACGTCGGCCGGCGTCACGTTCTGGGTGTCGGCGATGACGCTGAGCAGTTGCTGCAGGCCCTCGGCAGCATGAGCAGCGGCCAGCGGGATGGGCCCGGCCGCGGCGGTCTGAGCGATCTCGCGCAGCCTGCCGGCGACGCGCAGCGTCTGCCAGCGCAAGAAGCCGATGCGTTTGGTGGGATCGTCAGCAGCACCAGCCGTCTTGAGGTGTTGCTCGTAAGCGGCACGGCGCGCGTCAGGACTGATCGGGAGGGCGTCGGCCAGGATCGCCTCGGTCTGGCCCGCGCCGAGGAGCGTGTTGGCCAGCTGCACGTGGCGTGCTCGGCCGGCGTGTTGGCGCCGCGGTACAGCCCGAGCGCAGCCATGGCGGGGTCATCGACTCTAGCCTGCCGGCGACTCCCCCAGGGCCTCGGCCACGGCCTGCTCCGGCGCGAGCCGCTCGCCTGCCGCCCAGGCGGCCGCGGTGGCCGCCTCGCCCAGCAGTGCGCGCACGCCCGCCACGGCCCGCGCATAGGCGGGCCGCTCGGCCGGCGGTAGCGGGGTGCCCCGCGCCGCACGCTGCGCCGTCGCCGCCGCCAGCAGGCGCGCTGCCCGGACGGCCATGGCCCGCGCCCCCGCCGCCCCGCTCCCGGCCTGCAGTACCAGCACGCTCGCCAGCCCTTCCAGGCTGCGCGGCACGTGCCGCAGCACGCCGCCGGCCGCGCATTGCGCCAGGCCCTCGGCCATCAGCGCCCACGCGACCGCCCAGTCGCCCGTGTCCCGGGCCAGCAGCCCCTGGCTGTGCCGGATCTCCGCGCGGCCGGCCCCAACGCCCTGCGCCTCCGCCAGCACCTCGCTCTCGGCCAGCCGGGTGCGCGCCTGCGCCAGATCCCCTCGCCCGTGCGCCGCCTGTGCCAGCGTGTGCAGCGCAAAGGCGGCCCCCATCCCCACGCCCAGCGCGCGGAACAACGCCAGGCTCTCCTCAGCCGGCGGGTCGACGCGCTCCCACGCGCCCTGGTAGAGCGCCACGTCGCTCAGGCCGACCAGCGCCCACGCCAGCGCGTGCCGCGCGTCCAGGGCCCGCGCCCGGGCCACCGCCTCCTCCGCGACCGCCGTGGCGCGGGCATAGTCGCCCTGCTCTCGCACGACGATGCTCAGGTAAAGCAGGGCCAGGACCAGGCCCTGCGCATCCCCCAGCGCGCGGTACGCAGCGACCCCCTCCTCCAGCGCCGCGCGGGCGTGTCGATGCTCCCCCCGCAGCCACAACTCGAACCCGAGC
>WNGA01001932.1_pt1 | contig 36400 bp, 25 predicted proteins | sample 5400061 | NCBI WGS metagenome assembly WNGA01 (sample SAMN13153366, study PRJNA577476) | soil metagenome | isolation source: 100 cm soil or saprolite under grassland replicate 2 | place: USA:California | collected 2016-06-15
CGAGCGCCCCGGGGGTGGGCGCGGCTTCGGCTTCACCGGGGGCCACACACACGCCAATTGGGGCGATGATAACCAGCGCAAAGCCGTGCTGAACGCCATCCTCTGGATCGCCAACGCCGAAGTGCCGGGCCACGGCGTCGAATCTGCCGCCACTCCGGAGCAGCTTCGGGAACACCTCGATCCCAAGAAGCAGTAGGCGCTGGGAGCGCCGGCATCCTGCCGGCGAGTTTCACTCAGTCAGAAAGCGTGAGTCGCCGGCTGGAAGCCGGCGCTCCCAGCGGGAATTCTCCATTTTGACAAAGGAGGCGCCCGCGGTATAGTCGCAAAGTTCCTGGATCTGCCCGGTGCGATGGGATCGTGCCGGTTAAAACCGAAGTCGTTCCATGCAGGCCAACACGAAACGCTCCGTTGACCGCGCGTTCACGCTCGTCGAACTGCTGGTGGTCATTGCCATCATCGCCATCCTCGCCAGCCTGTTGCTGCCGGCATTGAAGGAGGCCAAGGCCAAGGCGGTCGCGACGCAATGCCTGAACAATCTGCGGCAACTCACGCTCGGCTGTCTGGTGTATGCCAGCGACGCCGAAGATGCGCTGCCTTACAACATGGGCGAGCCTGAAATCAAGCGGGCCGTCGCTCGGCAAGAGTATATCAACTGGACCAGCAGCATCATGAGTTGGGAACTGGACCCCGACAACACGAACACGGTCCTGCTCACCCGCGGCGGCATCGGGCCGGACGTGAGCTCGGAGGCTCAGGTCTATCGGTGCCCCAGTGACACGGCGGTGAGTGACCTTCAAGCCGGCGCCGGCTGGACTCAGCGCGTGCGCAGCTACTCGATGAACGCCATGGTCGGCGATGCCGGCGAAATCACACGAAGCGGGACGAACGTCAATAACCCGACTTACAAGCAGTTTTTCCGGCTCTCGCAAATTCCGAACCCCTCGCGCATCTTCCTGCTTGTGGAAGAGCACCCGGACAGCATCCGGGACGGCTATTTTCTGAACGTGCTTGGAAGTTCCGAACCCGAATGGAACGACCTGCCCGCATCCTACCACAATGGGGCGGCCAACTTCTCTTACGCCGACGGCCACGTTGCTCCTTTTCACTGGCGCTACTGGCGCACCAAACCTGCTCCCAGACCCTATGTGACAAACCTTCCCATCCCCGTGCCGTCGAACGAGCAGGAAGACTTCCTTTGGCTGATGCGCGTGACGACCGTGTCCGGACGCTACTAGCGTTGCGGTTTCACTTCTTCCCCGTACTTCTTTTCGAAATCCGGTTGCTCCGGCCCGGCCACAACGTACGTATAATCGCCCCGTGTCCAACTCACCGTGAGCAACTTGTTGACCTGCTCCACCTGCGGCGCGGCGGGAGGCGGGTCCTTGACTGCGGCCTTGTTCATGACGAACAGGAAGAGCATCTGCTTGTCGCCGCGATCGAAGCAGACCATGGCGACGGGATTGCTGCGCCACGTCAACCGCGCGGCTCCGGTGAGGCTCAGTTGCTCGAGCCCCTTCGTCAGCGGGTAGCTGGAGGGCGCGCCCCGCTCCTCCAGGAACCGGCGCGCTTCCCGCATGTCGTGGGTGTCAATATCCATGTAGTTATCACGAAGGGCTGTGCTGACCATGCGCGCTCGAAAATCGGCGAAGCGGTCCGGGATTCGCGGTCCCAGCAGGCTTCCTGCCAGCGCCAGCAGTAACACAGCCGCCGCGGCCGCCATCCATGGTGCCGCGCGGCGCCGCCGCCGCCGAAAGCGATCCCGCTGGTGGGCCTCGTCCAATCGGGCTCTCAAGTCCGGGGGCGCCTCGATCTGCCGGAACTTGCTCCGCACCGCCGTCTGGAAGGCGCAATGTTGCTCGAACCAGGCGCCAAGCTCAGCGTTGTTCCGGGCCAGTTCCACGGCCTCGGCAAACTCCGGATCGCCCGCGTCGGCCGTTCCCGGCCGATAGAGCGTCAGCACCTGTCTGGCTTCCTCGAGAGTCACCGTGCCTCCTTTTGCGCGCGGCCGGGCGCGGTTTGAGTTTCTCGCACCAGTTGCTTCAACTGCCCTAACCCGCGAGCGATTCGCGATTTGACCGTCCCCAACGGGATTTCCAGAATCGCGCCGATCTCGCGGTACGAATAATCCTCCAGATAGAACAACGCCACCGGCGCCTGGAATGGCGCGTCCACCCTGCCCAGCAACTCCACGACGGCGCGCGCGTCCAGTCGGCTCACCAGTTCCGGATCGCAGGCGGGCAATTCCGCGTCCGCTTCAGCCAGTTCGAGGTGAGGGAAGCGCGTCGTGTGCCGCTGTCTCTGCAAAAACGCACGGTGCAGTGTGGTGAACAGCCACGCTTTAACTCGCGCCGCCTCCCGCAACTGATGCCCCTTGGCCGCCCAGGTCAGGAACGTCTCCTGGACAAGGTCGGCGGCGTCGCTCGCTGATCGCGTCAAGCTCAAGGCAAATCGGTAAAGGGAGGCATAGTGCAGGTCGACCAGATGCTGGAAGTCCGGTCGATCCCTCATCCGTGCTCTTTCGTGTGAGTCATGACCTGCCACGTTAGTTCCCGCGCTCCGGCGAATCATTCATCAGGTTGCGGCGACACTGTGCCACGAGAGCCCTCGGAATCGAAGCAGAAACGGAATAAGATGGTCGCTTTAGCTGAAGCTCATTTTTCTGCCCCCATCTTTCTGCCAGCACTCACTTGGTCAACGTCACAAACTCAACCCTGTGCCGGGCCATATTGATCCATTGAATGGCGCGCAGCGCGCTGTGCTTCAGTAGCAAGCGGAGCTGGACCTCGTAGTCCTCGGCACCTTCGGCCAGCGCGGTCAAGCGAAACGCCGTATCGGCCGTAAGCAGATGCACGCGTTGATTCCCAATCGAGAAGTTGTCGCGCTTCAAAGCAACCTTCTGGACTACTTGCTGTTCCCCGCCAAGAAAGTGAACCAGCGCTTCGGTGTAGAGCGGCAACTCAAGAAAACAGCCCCAGTCTTGCAACAAATCCAGCAGACGGGCACGCAGCGATCTGCTGGGGGCATCCTCTTCACGCCATCGCTGGGTTCTTGCCTCGAACTGCCGTCGGGTCTCCTGGGTGAGCGTGGTGTTGACGAACTTTGATTCGACCTTCGCTGGACGGAAATTGACAAGCTTGCCGTGGTTGGCGCCGACCAGCAGCAAGTAGTTGAGTAGCTGAGCCTCGTGTTCGCCCGCGAGACTAAGCGCCGTCTTCAGTTCGTAGATGGCAGCATTGGCGACGACAAGATCCAGTGAGTAACTCTTGGCGAAATCGCCGTGCGTGACGGTCACGGGCACCTCCTCGTGCACGGGGCCGAGCGCGGCTGATCGCAGGCGGGCGGCGAGGTCGTTCTGGTAAATCACCTCGTCACACAAGCGGCCCAATTCATTGTGGGAGTCGAATGCGTGGCGCATGACCTGATAATCAAGCTGGGCAAACTCCTCTTGATTGATAGGAAGCACGGATATACGGCAGGTAATAGGCATAGGCATTTAAGGCAGAAAAATGGGGGCAGAAAAATGAAAATGACATCCCGATTTTGAACAATGTTCCCGCCCCTATGTTTCATTTCCGGGAACCCGCCGCCAGGCCCACGCATCTTGCCGGAGTGAACCAACGCGGTCGTTTCGTGCTCGCTGGCCGAAGGCGTCCCCCTCGGATGCTTTTGACGCCGCAGTGGCGGGATGACCCGCCATTCACGCTCTCGCTCGTCTCGGTTCGTGCCCAATCGCATCCCCACTGGCCGATTCGACGGCGGGCGGGAGCCCGACTTCAGTGGTTCTCGGTCCCGATGCCCGGCTTCGACGCGCCGACGGATTCAATTCAATTGAAAGTACATCTTCTGAATGAAAACGAATATCCAATACCTTTGCTTCGCCATCGGCCTCGGATTCCTCGCCAGCGCCCAATTCAGCCCTGCGGCCGTCGTCACCCTGTCCTCAGCCGCAGACGCATTCATCAACAGCAACTCTCCCGATAACAACGCCGGAGCCCATGGCTGGTTCGACGCGGGGGCTGATGGCGTGGGGGGCGTGCGGCGCGGACTCATCCGGTTCAACCTGGCGAGCATCCCGGCCGGTTCCACGATCAACTCCGCCGTTCTCCAGCTCACCGTGACCAAGGTGCCCAGCTTTGGACCGGTGAATTCTTCGTTCCAGATCCACCGCCTGGATGCGGACTGGACCGAAGGCACCCAGGTCGGCAACAGCGGCGCATTGGCCGTTGCGGGCGAGGCCACCTGGAACTCGCGTATGTCTGGCTCCGCCAACTGGACCGTCCCCGGCGCCGCCAGCGATGCCGAGGCGGCAGCCAGCGCGTCGACTCCGGTCGGAACCAACTTCGGCGCCAGCTATACCTGGACCGGGGCCGCTGTGGCGAGTGACGTCCAATTCTGGCTCGACCATCCTGCCGAAAACTTTGGCTGGCTCTTGCGTTCGGACGCGGAGGGCACAGGCCGAACCGCTCGCGGTTTCGGCGCGCGCGAAGACGCCGCCAACGCCGGCCGGCTCCAAGTCACCTACACCCCCAGCATGGTGATCACCAATCCCATCGCCAATCGCATCCCCAAGGGCGCCCTCTCCATCGAACTCCGGACCGTCGCCGACGGCATGGTCTCGCCGCTGGGCCTGACAGCGCCCGATGATGGGTCCGGCCGCCTGTTCGTGTACGACCAGTCGGGCCTGATCTGGCTTGTGACGCCCGCGGGCCGCGCGGCCGTGCCCATGCTGGACATTCGTTCGCGCCTGATCATCCCCGCGCGCTACGATTACGATGAGCGCGGTCTGCTCGGGGTGGCCGCTCATCCGAACTTCCCGCATCGACGAACCCCAGTCCAACCACAATGGCGGCGCGATGAAATTCGGACCGGACGGCTACCTTTACGTCGCGCTTGGCGACGGCGGCGCGGCTAACGACGTCGCCAACGGCCACTTGCCAGACGGCAACGCCCAAAGCCTTACCAACATTCTGGGCAAGCTGCTCCGTATCGATATCACCGGCACCAACACCTCGAACGGCCAATACGCCATCCCTTTCGACAACCCCTTCGATGGCACGAATGGTTTGCGCGAGATCTACGCCTACGGCTTCCGTAATCCATTCAGCTTCAGTTTCGATCGTTCTGAGGGCCAGCTTTACGTCGCCGATGTCGGCCAAAACCGCGTCGAGGAAATCGACATCGTCGTCAGCGGCGGCAACTACGGCTGGAACATCAAGGAAGGCTCCTTCTGGTTCGATTCAGCACTTGGCGCCGTCGTCACCGCTCCCACCCGGACCGTGCCGCCGGGCTTGATGGATCCCATCGCCGAATATGATCACGACGACGGCCTCGCTGTCGTCGGCGGCTATGTTTATCGCGGGACTGCCCTCCCGGCGCTTCAGGGCCATTACGTCTTCGGCGATTGGGGGACGTTCACCACGCCCTCGGGGCGGCTCTTCTACCTGGATGCCGGCAATGTCATCCAGGAGTTCATCCTGGGCCTGACTGACCGGCCGCTGGGCTACTGGATCAAAGGCTTCGGCGAAGGCCCGGATGGCGAGGTGTATGTCTTCTGCTCGCGCGTCATCGGCCCCGCCGGCAACACCGGCGTCATGTTCAAGATCGTCCCCGGGCCGAAGCCGATCCGCTTCACCTCCATCACTCCCACCAATGGAACGAACGTTGCAGAAGTCTGGTGCGGCGGCCAGGGACCCTACGCCCTTCAGGAGAAAACAGCTCTGACCGAACCCACGTGGTTCAACGCCGCTTTCGCCAGCCAGACCAATGCCGTCGTCACGATGGACACTCCTGCCGGATTTCTACGTGTCTTCGACACCGCCCATCAACCTGGCATCCCGCTGAGCGCGCACCTCACGGGCCTGGCCGAACGTCCGACGCCCCTCGTGAACAGCTCCTCGGGCAGCGGCCTGTTCAGCCTCGATGGCAATACGCTCACTTTCAGCGTGCGATACGCCGGGCTGAGTGGTCTGGCCACCGCCGCGCACATCCACGGTTCGGCCCCGGCCTCCACGTCCGCGGGCGTCATCATCGACCTGGCGCCGTACAACGGGGGCGCATACGGGTCCAGCGGCTCCGTTTCCGGTCAAGTGATCCTCACCGATCCGCAGAAATCCATGATGCTGGCGGGCCGGACCTACGTGAATTTCCACACCGTGGCCAATCCCTCCGGTGAACTGCGCGGCCAGATCGCGCTCGTGCTCATGCAAGCTTCATTGGGCGGCGCCAACGAACGACCGAACCCGGTTTCCACGGCGGCCCGCGGCCTGGGTGTGTTCGCGCTGGTGGGCAACCAACTCTCCTTCAACCTGACCTACCGCGGCCTGTCCGGCACCGCCATTGCCTCGCACATCCACGGGCCGGCGACCATGTCCGTCGGCGCTGCGGTGCTCATCGACCTCAGCCCTTACAACGGCGGCGCTTACGGCGCCAGTGGCACGCTCGCCGGCGCGATCACGCTGACTCCCGATCAATTGGCCAATGTCGTCGACGGACTCACCTACGTGAACTTCCACACCCCGGCCAACTCCAGCGGCGAAATCCGCGGACAAATTGTCCCACAGTCCACCGCCGTTCCGCTCACCGCCCCGTTGACCGGCCTGTCTGAACGCCCCACGCCCATCGTCAACAGCGCCAGCGGCTCCGGGTTCTTCAGCCTGGAAGACCTGGTCCTCACATTCAGCATCAGTTACAAAGACCTTTCCAGTGCCGCCACTGCCGCTCACATCCACGGGCCCTCCGCGGCCACCAATGCCACTGGCATTCAAATCGATCTCTCTCTCTTCAATGGCGGCGCGTTCGGTGCGACCAGCGGCACGCTCGCGGGCACAGTCACGCTCAGCCCCGCGCAGCGCGACATGCTCCTCAATGGGCAAACCTACGTGAACGTTCACACCGTCAACAACGGCGGCGGCGAAATCCGCGGCCAGCTTGCACCGGTGCTGATGAAATCCTACTTGAGCGGGGCCGAAGAGCGTCCGAACCCCGTGTTCACTGACGGAATCGCGCTGGCGAACCTCGCACTCGTGCTGAACCAACTCAGCCTCAACCTCACCTACCGCGGGCTCTCCTCCAGCGCCATCGCCTCCCACATCCACGGGCCGGCCGCAGTCAACCAGAGCACGGGCATCCTCGTGGATCTCGGTCCGCTCAACGGCGGCGCCTTTGGCCAATCCGGCAGCCTCGTCGGCACCGTCACCCTCACTCCGTCGGTCCTCGCCAGCCTCGTGGACCGGGTCACGTACCTCAACATCCATACCGTCAACTTCGGCGGGGGCGAAATCCGCGGCCAGGTCTTGCGTTAGCATCAAGGGCGTGATCAGCAGATTCGGCGAAATCTCCGGCGACTTCACCCTCAAAGAGGACTCCGAACTGGGGGCCCTCTGGAAAACCCTCTCGACGTTCACTGCGCATCGTTGACGAGATAAGCTTCTGAGGGCATCAACGGCGCGTGAATCTCCGCCGCCTTCGCAAGATCATCGACGCCGCGCTTGTGTTGGCCACCAGCTTTGGCGATGAAGCGGCAAATGCGGCCGTTCCGGCGCCACCCGCAAGCTGGCCCACGCTGCACGGTGACGTTCAGCGTTCCGGCTTTTACCCGTACTTCCCCAAAGGCCCGCTCAAGCTGGCGTGGCGGCGCGAATTGTGGCGTGAGCTGACCGGGCCGCGCGCGGAGGTCATCGTGGGTGGCGGGCTGGCCTTCATGGGCACTTACGCGGGGAACTTTTACGCCTGGGACGCGATGAGCGGCGAAGAGCGCTGGGTCTTTAGGACCGGCGGGCCAATCGTCCACTCGCCCGCGTTTAGCGATAGCGTCGTGTTCATCGGCTCGATGGATCGCAGGCTCTACGCGCTCGATGCCGTCAGCGGACGCGAGCGCTGGCGCTTCGAGGCGGGGGAGGGGATTGGGGTGTCGCCCCTCGTGCATCACGGCCTGGTGATGTTCGGCGCGCGGGATGGCGTGTTTTACGCGGTGGACGCGGCGGGTGGGAAGGAGGCGTGGCGCTTTGCGACGGGGGACCGCATTCTCACCACCGCCAGCCTCAGCGAAGACGGCGGGCGCGTCGTGTTCGCCAGCGAGGACATGCACGTCTACTGCCTGGCGGCCACGGACGGGAGGCTGCTTTGGAAGTCACGCAAGCTGGCCGGCCTGAGCGCGCGCGACTACGCGCCGGTCCTCGGGCGCGAGTTGGCGCTCGTGACAACATGCCCCGTGAAGGATTTCCACACCATCCTCGGGGAGCACCAGGACATGCTCGTGAAGCGCTCGGGCTTCACTGGAAAGGATCCGCGCTACATCCCGGGCACGGCCGACGACGTGCGCGCCGAGCAGGACTTCATCGTGGACTTTCTCAAGCGGCACCCGGAGGAGCAGAGTTTTTACGCGTTTCGGCTGGAGGACGGCTCGGAGCCCTGGATTGCGCCAATTCTGTACACCGGCGGCCTGCACAATCCGCTCACCCCGCCTTGTTTCAACCGGGAGACGGGAGAGGTCTTCACGCAAGTGCGCTCGGCCTACGGGACCTGGGACGGCGGCGGCGAAGTGAGGCCCTTCACCGGCTTCGGCAAGCTCGACCTGGCGACCGGGCGCGTCGAACTGCTCGGCCACGGCTACCCGTCGAAGGAGCCCGGCCGGCCGCCCGGCGCCAAAGACATGCCATGGATGACCTTCAACTACATCGGCGACGAGACTCAAACGCTCTCGTGCGCGCCCGGGCTGCTGCTCTGCACCCATCAAGGCTACATCGGATCACTTGATCTGAAGACTGGCAAGACCGCCAACCTCTACGGAAAACGGGACACCTATGGAGGTTTTTTCGGCGCAGGCACCTTCGGCTGGGAAGATAGAGGTGGCCCCGAGAAAGCCCGCGCCGCTGGGCAGCCGTATGGATTGGTCAACGAATGGCACGGACCAGCCCGGGCGGTTGTGTCCGTCGCGGGGAACCGGGTCTACTTCCCGGTAGGTTCGCAGGTGCTTTGCCTGGAGGGCCAGCCGTGAGGCGCGGCGTCCCAGGACCCGATTCGCCGCCGTTGTGCATTTTACAACCCTCGGCTACTCAAAGAGGAATGGCTATCCATCCGCCGTCTCCCGAAGGGAGATTTGAGAATAGCCCACCCTTTCAAGGGTGGGACAGTGGAATAGGGGCATCGAGTCCCGAAGGGACGGCCGAAAGGCTGCCACAAGAACTGGAGTATAAACCGAGGCAAGACATTCGCTGCCTTCAGCCGTCCCTTCGGGACGTGTGCGATAGGGAATCTGAACCCGGCAGTGAACTGCCGGGCTACTCTCAGTTCTCCCTCCGGGAGAGGGGAAACGCCGACCAGAATTGGTCAAACTCCAGCGACCGTCTGGAAGCACGCACTTCCGCCGCGTTCAATCTTTTTTTCCTCTTTTTGACTGTTTTTAGCTTTGACTCTGCCAGCGGCCAAAATATCGTCGGACCGAACTCCACTTCAACATTCACTGCCAACCCAGTAATGCTCACTGACACGGATGTCAGTGAGTCTTTTTTCTGGCGCTCGCCGGACTTCAGGAAACTTCCCAGCTCGCCGGAGGCCGGCCGAATCGCCGCCAAACTCGACGCGCACGTCGCCGAATTCCTCGCGGGCGCGCCGTGGATGCCGTTCCATCACACGCTCGGCATCAGCGGCTACGAGGCGAACTTCGCGCATCCCGACGAGATGTTTCTGACGCTGGCATTCGCCACGCCGTGCGTGAAGACGGGGACGGCTGCAAAGATTCGCGAGTTCCTGGCCGCCCAGCTCCGGTCCGGCCCGCTGCCGTACGACGAATCCGGCTTCGAGCTTCGCACCGGCCGCACCCGTGAATCCTACGATGTGCCGGAGAACCTTCGCCGCTCCGGCCGCGCCAGGGCCGCGCACGCACTCGGCGTTTACGCGTTCTGGGCTTACTGCCACTTTTGCGCGGACGCCGCCGCCGCTCGCGAGCATTGGCCCCGCGTGAAGCTCCGTGCGAAGCCGCTGCTTGATGCGGATTACGCCTTCGACCCGCGCCGCACGAACTACGCGAAGTCCGAATCCGAAAAGCTCAATGGAGATCTCGCCGGACTGCTCGGCCTTGGAAGACTGGCGCGTATCGTGAAGGACGCCGATGCGGAGCGGCAAGCCGTCGCCCGCGCCCGCCAGCTTCTCGAATTGCGCGTCAACCTTGACCGGGTGAATCCGTGCATCGTCGAAAAATCCGACGACGCCACCAAGGACCTGCACAATTTCAAGCTGGCCCGCTACTGCGCGCTGGCGCCGGAAGTCGCCGAGGCGCTGCGTCGCCACACCGAAGGCTGCGCCAGCGCGCATCTCAAGGCGTTCCGCCAGGAACGCAACGGTTGGCACATGGCGTTCGGCGACCGCTTCATCGGCGGTGAGAACTACACCAACCCGCTCCACCTGCCGCGCTCTTTGTTCGCAGGGGCCACATTTGTCGAGGAATTGCCCGCCGATCAACTCGCCGGTTTTGTCGATGTGCCGTGGTGCCGGGGCGATTTCTATTTCATCGAGAAATGCGTGTTCGCTCTCTGGGCCGACGCGGGCCGGCCGTGGAGCAAGCTGTGAATCCCCGGACGGAAAGCACGGTGCTGGCGGAGCCGCTCCAGCAGGTGGATCGCACGTTCGTCCTGTGCCGCCGCCGCAAGCTTTCCTACTTCGGCGGCTGCGACTATTTTCGGCTGTCGTCGCATCCGGCCGTGCTCAAGGCAATGCGCGAGGGACTTGATCAATTCGGACTGAACGTCGCCGCGTCGCGCAAGACGACGGGCAACCACCCACTCTATGAGAAGCTCGAAGCCACACTGGCCGCCTACTTCGGCGTGGAGGCTGCCGTGCTTGTCTCGAACGGCTACCTGGCCAACCTGGTCGTCGCGCAGGCGCTGGCGGGCGAGTTCACGCACGCGCTCATCGACGAACGCGCCCACGGCTCGCTCTTCGACGCGGCGGAGTTGACGGGCTGTCGGTTGCTGCCGTTCAAGCACCGCGACGCGGCCGACGCCCGCCGCGCCGTCCGAGCCGCCGGCCGCCGGGCGAAGCTGCTGTTGCTGACGGACGGCCTCTTTTCCCACAGCGGCCAGGTCGCGCCGCTGGGTGATTATTTGCGCCTTCTGCCGAAGCATGCTGTGCTGCTCCTGGACGACGCTCACGGGGCAGGCACCCTCGGCCGCAACGGTTGTGGAACGTTGGAATTCCTCGGTGAGTCGGATGAGCGGATAATCCAGACCGTGACTTTAAGCAAGGCGTTCGGTGTTTACGGCGGGGCCGTGCTCGGTTCGCGGCGGCTGCGGGACCGAATTTTCTCCCGCAGCCGGCTGTTTATCGGCAACACACCGTTGCCGCTCCCGCTGGCCAACGCTGCGCGGACCGCGCTCCAAGTTGTCCGCGCCGACGCCCGAATGCGCCGCCGGCTGCTGTTGAACACGCGATTCGTCAAGGCCGCACTCCGCAGCGCCGGTTTCCCTCTCCCCGAAGGCCCGGGACCGATCGCGCCCATCGAGCCGCGCGACGCCCGACACGCCGAATCACTCCGGCGGCGTATACTGGCGCACGGGATTCATCCGCCCTTCATCCGCTATCCTGGCGGCCCTGTTTCGGGCTATTTCCGCTTTGCAATCTCAAGCGAGCACAACGCCAAGCAACTCGACGTGCTGGCGAAGTGCATTGCGACGTTGGGGCGTTGAAGCGTTGAAACGTTGAAACGTTAAATCGTTGAAACGTTGCAGATCGAAGGGCTGAAAGCCCGCGATGTGATAGCCTGGGGTGGAGCGCGCAGCGCGTAGCCCCAGGTATTCGTGCCATCAAATCTCTCCGCCCTGTAGGGGCGGGACATGAATGGATGCAAATTTGTGCCGGCCTTTCAGGCCTCCGGGGATTTTCCGGGCACGTCACCTGGGCCTGCGCTCGTCGGACTCGCTTCAGCCCAGGCTGTCACATTGCGGGCCTGCGGCCCTAAGAACACGGCATGACGGTGTGCCGGTGATGACGTCATTCAACGGCTGAGCCTACAATTCGACCCAGGAGACGATAACGAACTTGGCCGGCGGGCCGAAGGAACTGAGCGCTTCGTCGTAGTGGAAAAGGTAGTGGCCGTTGACCTTGATCGCGCGCGCCACGCAAGCCCCGCAGAAGTTCACGTCGGAGGTGCCGCCGCCGGAGAGCTGGAAGTCGGTGCTGGGCGCGTAGATGGCGCCGCAGAACTCGCCGTTGCTGGGCAGGGTGAGGTTCTTCAGGGTCGGCAGCCCGTAGAACATGAAGTTCGTCGTGCTGCCCGTGTTGTTGACGCCTGCGCCCCCGATGTCCGCACCCGGGCCGGCGACGTACATCGCGAGGGTGCCGCCCGGCAGAATGTCGATGCCGCCGCTGACCGTCACGCTGCCATCCACGATGAGGGTGGCCTTGCCCACTACGCCGAGCTTCTCGTTGTTGCCCAGGGTCAGACTGGACATGACGTAAGTGCCGGAAGCCAGGAGGTAGCGGTAGGTGTTCGTTCCGACAACGCCGACAACGGGAATGCCAAGACTGCCAGAGTCGGAGGGCCGATCCACGTCGGGCAGGCTGATGTTCAAGTCGTCGCTGAACCAGCCGGGTTGTATGCCCAGCCTGCCGCCGTCGACCCAGGGTTTGCTGCCCACCGTGCCATTGGCGCCGACGTTGGCGCTGCCGCCCGGGCCCGTGCGCAAGCGGCCCTTGATGTTCGCGTTGCCGGTGCTGAGGGCGTTGTCCAGGCCGGAAATGGTGGAGACGTCCCCGTTGTCTTTGTTCTTGGCTGGATCGTATGTCCCGGCCGCAGTGCAGTAGTTGGTATCGCTGCTGTCGTAGCTGTCGGTGGCGATGGTATTGCCGTTCATCGTGATCCGCTCTCTGGCGACCATGCCTTTGACGAACAGAAACGTCCGCTTCACGGTGACCGCCACGGCGCGGGCGACATATTGGTCTCCGCCGACACTAACGTTGGCCGCGGCCAGCAGCGAAGGGTTTGCCTGGGCCACCAGCGCGGCCAAGCGCACGTATCCGGTGGAGACGATGACGGGCTGCGACGGGTTGGTGTTGATGATAGAGACGACGAAAAAGCTGTCGCCGCCAGTATTTCGGGGGGGAATCGAGTAGACGTTGCCATTCTGCGTCCAGCCATTGACCGCCAGACTGGTCTCACGGGGGTTGTTTAAATGCGCAAGGGCTTCCTCGATCCCGGCCTCAATCACCGGAATGCATTGGTTCCAGGCCTGGGAGCGGGCGACCGCCTGGTTCTGGCTCTTGATGAGCGTGAGGGCCGAGACCAGCACGATGCCGATGACCCCGGCCACGCACAAGGTGACGACGAGGATGTTCCCGCAGCGGGGGTTTTGGGTGAGGCGAAGCGTTTTCATTCTTCCTTCTTGTTGCGGATGACGATCCGGGCGGCCTGGGCTTGCTCGGAATTGGCCCTGATCCCCAGGATCTTGCGCGAACAGCCCCAGGTGACGCTCACGACCTTGCAGTTGGTCAGGTCGCTGATGGGGTAGAGATTGTAGCTGTTGGATTGTGGCGTGCGCTGGTAGAGAGCGAACCGAAGAAAATCGCAGTCATCCAGCAACGTATTGGTCTGCCCACCCTTGACGCGCGTGAGCAGGCGGGTGGCCGGGGAATAGACATAGCTAAGCGTCGTCAGGTCCTTATCGACGAACGACAGGGCGTTGGTGTCGTAAGTGGAGAGATAGCGCACCTGGCGGAGGTCGCGTGACATGACGTCGATGGCGATACGGTTGGAATGGTCGAGGTCTATGTAGTTGAACATCTCCGCCAGGCTGCGTCCTGTCGAGACGGAGAGGGCCACGAGGACCGCCAACACCAGGCCCGAGAGGCCCAGCGCAATGATGAATTCAAACAGGGAGAGCCCCGCACGGGAGGCCCGAGGACCCCCGCTAGTAGAGATAGTTTTGAATCCCGGACTTGCTAACATAAGTGAGGATTTCGCGCGTGCGCGGCAGGTTGCCCGTTTTCCAGTTCAGCTCCACCCTGACCCGCCGCAGGTCGTCTGCATACGAAGCGAGGCCGGGGGGAAACTTCTGGATCGTAATAGTGCCGTAGTAGAATATGCCGGCGCCGTTGGTGTTGGTGAGGGTCGCATCGTAAGGCACAATAAAATTCTTCGGCAAGAAGCCCGGGGCGTTGATCTGGTCCCAGGTGTAGAGGCGGAGGCTCTCGGTTTTCTCCAGGAGGATTTGAGTCGCGCGCAGGTTCTCCCGCGCCATGCGGATGCTGGTGATGCCGGCGGACATGCCGCCGTAAATCGCCAGCACGACAATACCCACGATGGCCACGCTCACGATTACCTCGACGAGGGTGAATGCCCCGCCCCGCCGCGGCCGGTTCGGTCGATTGCCTGATTCAGTCTTCATCTCGTGAACAGATCGGTTCTGTCCACGTTGGCTATCGACAGGATTGCTTCGGAGTTTAGCCTGGTCTTACAATCGCCTCGCCAGTTCTGCCTGGCTGGAGGCGAAGACCTCGCGGTGCAGCGAATTGCCGTGGGCGTCCATCGTCACGACCGCCGGGAACCGCTCGACCTCCAGCTCCCAGATCGCTTCCGGCGCTCCAAATTGCTCCATCATATAAACGCCGCGGACCGATTTGATGCACTCGGCCAACACCTGCGCCGCGCCGCCCACTGCGTGCAGGTAAACACACCCCGCCTCCTGGCACGCCGCGAGGGTTCGATCACCCATGCCCCCTTTGCCGATGACGCCGCGAATGCCAAACTTGCGGATGATGTCCCCCTGGTAAGGCTCCTCGCGGATCGAAGTCGTCGGTCCCGCCGCGGTGACCTTCCATTGGCCTTGCTCATCTTTCAGGACGACCGGACCGCAGTGATACAGGATGCCATCGCGCAATTTGACCTGCGGAGGCAGCGCGCCGCCGTCGTGCAGGTATTTGTGCACCGCGTCGCGGCCGGTAAAGATTACTCCGGTGAGCTCGACGGGATCACCGACATTGAGCGAAAGGATCTTCTCTTTGGAGCACGGGACGTTGAGTTGGATCATGCGCGAAGGGTATCGAGCCGGCTCGCGCAGCGTCAAGCGGCGGCGTGCCTCGCTGACTTGAGTAACTCTTTTCAACCACGAATGGACACGAATATACACTAATCGCTACTTTCCAATGCAGAACTGGCTGAAGATTGAATCGAGCAAGTCTTCCGTCGTGGTCTTGCCGACGACCTCTCCGACGGCGTTCACGGCAATTCGCAAGTCCAGCGCCGCCAAATCGAGTGTCGCGTCCGTCCGCAGCGCATCGGCCGTCCGGCGCGTGGCCTCGCAGGCGCGGCGCAAGGCATCCTGGTGACGCGCATTGATCATCGCTTCCAACATCTCCGATTTGATGTCGCCGGACCAGATAGCGGACTTGATGGCGTCCTTGAGCGGCTCCAGGCCAGCGCCGGTCAGGCAACTTACGCTCACGATGGATTCGTTCATCGCGCTGGGCAACTCCAGCCGTCGCGGCAGGTCGGACTTGTTGCAAACCAGAACCCGCTTCTTGCCGGCGAACTCCGCCAGGTGGGCCCGTTCCGAATCCGTGAGCGCCTCGGACGCATCCAGCACGTGCAGGATCAACTCCGCTTGCGCGTACGAGGCCAAGCTGCGCCGCACGCCCTCGGCCTCGAGTGCATCATGCGACTCGCGAAGTCCCGCAGTGTCGATGAGCACGACCGGCAGCCCACGGACGTTGGCCGTCTCCTCGATGGTGTCGCGTGTGGTGCCCGCGACGGACGATACGATGGCGCGATCGCGTCCGAGAAGCTGGTTGAGGAGGCTGGATTTGCCCGCGTTCGGCGCCCCGACGATCGCGGCGCGCACGCCACGCCGCAGGACCTGTCCCTCGTTGGCCGTCCGCAGCAGTTCGCCGATGAACGCTTCCGCCCGGTCCAGCCGACTCAGCAATTGCGCCCGGGTATCGGGCGCGATGTCTTCGTCCGGAAAATCGATGTGCGCCTCGACGTGGGCGAGGGTCTTCACCAAATCGTCGCGAAGCTGGTTGATGCGTCGGGAGAGTTTGCCCGCGAGTTGTTCGTTCGCCGCCGCCAGCGCCAATTCGGTGCGCGAGTGAATCAAGTCCGCCACCGCCTCCGCTTGCGCCAGATCGATGCGGCCGTTCAGGAAGGCGCGCCGTGTGAACTCGCCCGGCTCGGCCAGCCGCGCGCCGCACTCCAGCAGTGCGTCCAGCACCAGCCGGGCCGGCAACAGCCCGCCGTGGCAGGTAATCTCGACGGTGTCCTCGGCGGTGAACGTCCGGGGCGCCCGCATGACCGCCGCGAGCACTTCGTCCACGGGCTTGCCTTGTCGTTGGACGTGACCGTAGTGGATCGTGTGCGTGGGCGCGGCGCCCGGCTTGAGGGAATGCTTGCCGCGAGGCACGAAGCAGGCGTCCGCCACCGCCAGGGCTCGCGGTCCCGACACGCGGATCACCGTCAGCCCGCCCTCCCCGAGCGGCGTGGCGATGGCGGCGATGGTGTCGGAAGGGCACATGGGAGGGAGTAAAACGTAAAACGTGAAACGTAAAGGCGGCGCTCGCTCTTCGGTATTCTGCCCGGTATTTACGTTTTACGTTTCACGTTTTACGCTCTCTTTACGTTTCACGTTTCACGCTCTCAACGGTGTCCGCAATTGCCGGCCTGATTTCCCTCCTCCCGTCCCTCGAGGAAGAGCCGCGCCTTCTGGTAGCTCTTCTTGTGCAAGTAGTGCAGCAGCGTCGGATCGGCGTCGCGTGGCAAGGCCCGCGTCAGTTCGTCGATGCGAGCAAACAGCGGCATCAGGTTCGGCTTGGGGTTGGTCGTCGGCATCGATTGCACGGCGCTTTCCAAATCGACCAGCGACTTGAGGATGGCCCGTTCGGTTTCGGTCATATCGTAATTCTAACCGAACGAAGGGCGCCGACCAACTCGATTCGCAGCGGGGCTCGGCCGCGCCGCACGGGGTCCCGGCTTTAGCCGGCAAGACACACCCCAGCCGAAAGTGTTTGGAACTCTCCATCCCGCGTCACTTCCGAACGCCCAGCCGGCTGAAGCCGGGACTCCATACGTTGCGCGCACGCGTTGGACGGAACTCAGTTCTGCAAGACAGGCACGGGTTCGCGACTTGCGACCGCAATTGATTTGCAAAAGCGGACTTTCACAAAATGATGGGCGCCGTGACGACGAGTCCATCCACCAATCCGGTCCTCCTGGGCATCGAAGCCGGCGGAACACGCACCGTCGCTCTGGCAGCCGGCCCTCGAACGGTGCGGCGCGAGTTCGGCCCTGCCAATCTCCGCCTGCTCAGTGACGCCCAGCTCGTCCGGCAATTTCGCGCGGTCGCGAAGGATATGCCCCGGCCAGCCGGGATCGCCATCGGCATGGCCGGCGCCCGCACCAAGGCCGACCGTGAACGAATCCGCCGCGCGGCGGCGAAAGCCTGGCCCCGCGTCCCCTGTTATGCCACGAGCGATCTGGAGACCGCGCTCGCCGCCGCCGCGAACCACGGCCGACCGAAACCGGCCGCCACGGTGCTCGTGCTCAGCGGCACGGGCTCGTGTTGTTTCGGTCTTACGGCGGACGGACGCAAGAGCGCCAAGGTCGGCGGGTGGGGCCATATCCTCGGCGACAAAGGGAGCGGCTTTGAGATTGGCCTGCGCGCGCTCAAAGCGGTGGTCTATTACCTCGATTGCGAGGGCCGCTGGTCAACGCTGGGCCAGCGGTTGTTGCGCGCGCTTCAATTGAATGAGCCGGAGGACTTGATTGGCTGGGTGCAGTCCGCCCGCAAGGACGAAATCGCTGCATTGGCCGCCGAGGTTTTTCGCGCCGCCGCCGCGAGGGATCGGATTGCGTCGGATATTCTCATCGGCGCCGCGAGTGGGCTGGCGAAGGACGCCGTTGCCTGCGCCGCGCGACTCGCTGGCAATGGATCACGAGCACATTTTGTACTTGCTGGAGGCGTGCTGGTGCGGCAGCCGCGGTTTGCCGCCAGGGTCGGGCGCCAAATCCAGACGCTGTGGCCCGGCGCCAGCGTTTCCGTGCTGCGGCGCGAGGGTGTCTGGGGCGCGGTGGAACTGGCGAGGCGAGCCAGTCATCAGTATTCAGTAATCAGTGTCCAGTCGGCTGCGGTAAGGTCGCCTGGAGAGGTCGACGCGATCCCATCGCTCCCGCTTTCGCCCACGGAACAGCGGAACCCGGCTTCGATGAACCTCGACAGGTTGTCCGTCCGGGACGCCATCGCGCTGATGCTGCGGGAGGACGCGAAAATCCCGCGGGCGCTCCGGGCCGAACGCGGGCTGATTGAGCGCGGCGTGAATCTGGTGACGCGTTCGCTGCGGTGCGGTGGCCGCTTGTTTTACATCGGCGCGGGCACGAGCGGGCGGCTCGGCGTGCTCGACGCCAGCGAGTGTCCGCCGACGTTCCGCACAGACCCGGAGATGGTGCAGGGCATCATCGCCGGCGGGCAGGCGGCGCTGTCGTCTGCCGTCGAAGGCGCGGAGGATGATCCGGCGGCGGGCGCTCGAGCGGTGCAGTTCCGCGGAGTGAGAAGGCGCGACACGGTCGTAGGCATCGCGGCGAGCGGCCGGACACCCTTCGTCTGGGGCGCGCTGCGCGAAGCCAGGCGCCGCGGTGCCGCGACGATTCTGCTCTGTTTCAATCCGCATTTGCGCATTGCGCGCGCGGATCGGCCCACGCTCGTGATCGCGCCGCGAATCGGACCCGAAGTGTTGACGGGATCGACCCGCCTCAAATCCGGCACGGCCACGAAGCTCATCCTGAACATCCTCACCACGCTCTCGATGGTGCGCCTCGGAAAAGTGCTCGGAAACCTGATGATCGACGTGAAGGCCTCGAACAACAAGCTGCGGGATCGCGCAGTGCGCATCGTGCGCGAGCTGACCGGCGCGGACTACGAGACAGCGCAGGCAGCCCTTCTGAAAACGAGTTGGAAGATCAAGCCGGCATGCCGGCGTTTGGTGAGGCGCTTGAAGCGTTAGAAGTGACGCGGGATGCTTGGGCGCAAGGTTTCGGATTGCATTTTCGATTGAGCTTGCTACAAACCGGCCACCGACGCGATGGAACAGGGATGGTGGCATCGTGCCGGCCAGGATTCCCGGGATCATGAAGAGAGTCATCTCGCGATTGCTGTGCCTCGGCACAGCGCTGTTTATCGCCCTCGCGGTCGGACAGGTCAGCGCCGCGGTACCGACTATTACGACCCAGCCGGTCGGAGGTGCGGTCCCCTGCGGGAGTAATTTTACCTTGAGCGTTACTGCCGCCAGCCTCCCGCCACTGGCTTACCAATGGTGGCAGAACCTCGCGCCATTGGCTGATGCCACCAATGCGAGCTTTAGCCTGATTGCATCGGCCGCCACGGCGGGCGATTACACCGTCGTTGTTTCCAATACCGACGGCTCCGTCACCAGTGTGGTCGCCACGGTGACCATCGTGGACACGAATCCGCCGCAGATCACGTGCCCGGCAGACATCATCGCCGCCGAATTCCCACACGATGGCGGCAGTGCGGTTGTGACGTTTGCCGCCCCGGTCACCAGCGACATTTGCGACAGTTCCCTGGCCGTGGCTTGCGTTCCACCCTCCGGAACGGCTTTTGCGGTCGGCTACACGAGCGTCACCTGCGACGCGCGCGACGATTCAGGGAATTCCAATCAATGCGCGTTCGTCATCCGCGTCATCCCGTATCGCTTGCCGGTCACCACGACGGCAGATGGAGGTCCTGGCTCGCTGCGACAGGCGCTGTTGGACGCCAACGATGCGCCCGGCGAAAACCTCATTGAGTTCCAACTGCCCGGCGCCGGACCGTTCGTCATCAGCCCCGCTTCGCCGCTCCCGGTCGTCACAAGTCCAGTGATACTCGACGGCTGGTCGCAGGCCGGCTTCAGCGGCACGCCGGCGATCGAACTCAACGGAGCGGGGGCGCCCGGCGCGGATGGCCTGGTCATTCACTCGGCCAGCAATGTGGTGCGGGGATTGGCGATGCACGGCTTCGCCACGGCCATCCGGCTGGAGAGCGGTGCCAGCAGCGTCATCCAGAGCAACTACCTGGGCACGGATGCCACCGGCACCAACGCGCCGGGAAACGTGGTGGATGGGCTGTTCATCGGCTCGCCCGCCAACGTCGTGCAGGGCAACCTCATTTCCGGCAACGGCAACGCCGGCTTGCAGATCGCGGGCGGTGGCGCAATCAGCAACATCATTCAAGGCAACTTGATCGGCGTTGCGGCCGACGGCCTCCTTCCGCTCGGCAACGTGCTGGACGGAGTCCTGATTGGCTCGAATGCGGCCCGCAACCTCATCGGTGGCACGTCCGGCGCCGCGGCCAACGTCATCGCGTTCAACCGCCGCAACGGCATCGGGCTCAACTCCGATGCAGGCGCGGGGAACACTCTGCAAGGGAACTCCATTCTCTCCAATGAACTGCTGGGCATCGACCTCGCTCTCGACGGTCCGACGTCGAACGACGCGACCGACGCCGACACGGGCCCAAATGGCTTGCAGAATTTTCCCATCCTCGCCGACGCCCGTTCCATTGACGGTGTCACCACCATCGACGGCTCGCTGGATTCAGTGAGCGATGCGGAATATCGGCTCGACTTCTACCTCAACGACGCGGCCGACCCGTCGGGCTTTGGCGAAGGGGCGGTCCATATCGGTTCGACGACCGTGATCCTGCGCAACGGGGGAAGCCAGGACTTCTCTGTGTCGTTGCCGGTCACCGCCACGTTCGTGCAATTCGTCACGGCCACGGCGACCGATCCCGCGGGCAGCACGTCGGAGTTCTCCCCGCCGGTGCAGGTCCGCACGCCGCCGGTCCTCGAGACGCAACCCGCCGGGACGAACGCTCAACTCGGCCAGCCCGTGACGCTCTGCGTGACGGCCTCCGGAACGCCGCCGCTTGCCTACCAATGGCGCTTGAACGGCCAGAATATCCCAGGGGCGACCGATCGTTGCTTTACCATCCCATCCACGGAGTCGACCAATGGCGGCGCTTATAGTGTCGTGGTCGTAAACGTGCTCGGCGCCAGGCAGACCATTCAGGCGCCCCTCACGGTGCCGCTCACCAATCTGGCCGCGGGGGACAATTTCGCGGACCGCGTGCTCATCGAGGGCACGAACGGCCTGATCGTCTGGAGGAACCGGTTCGCCTCGCGCGAGCCCGATGAGCCGAACCACGCCGGCAAGCCGGGCGGGAAATCGGTCTGGTACAAGTGGATTGCACCCGTCACCGGTGTCGCCACGGTCGGCACCCGCGGCAGCACGTTCGACACGCTGCTGGCCGTTTACGAAGGCACGGCGCTGAGCAACCTGGTGGCGGTGGCCTTCGACGAGGATCGCGGCGGGTTCTTCACTTCCGGCGTGCGTTTCAACGCCATCAGGGACCGGGAATACGAGATTGCCATCGACGGCTTTGGCGGCGCCGAAGGGGAGTTCGTGTTCGGCTGGTCGCACGAGGATTCCATAAAAATGCTGCCGGTCATCCGAACCCAGCCGCAAAGCCAGACCGTGGCGCCAGGCGGGACTGCGGTGTTCTCCGTCGAGGCGATACGCTTCTGCGGCCAGGGCCATCCCGGATGCCCCGACCCGATGCACTTTCCCGACGAGGAGATTCCGTTGCTGACCTACCAGTGGACATTCAATGGCTTACCCATTCCTGACGCGACCCTTGCGACCCTGACCGTTTCGAACGTCCAGCCCGAAAACCTTGGCACTTACACCGTCCAGATTTCGACCCGCTACCGCACGGTCGAGAGCGTCGAGGCCAGCCTCCAGATTAACGACACCGAACAGCAGGTGCAGCCGGTGCTGGCGATGGACAAGTTCCTGGACGCCGCGCTGGCGCCGGTGCAAATGCAACTGCGGCTGGGCAACCCGGGCGGCGGCGTTTTTGCCCGGCCAGACGGCGGGTTCCAGCCCGCGTCCATCGCCCGCGGTTATACGGGCACTCAGGTTTTCAACACCTCGGGCAGCACGACCGAGGGCGGCGAAGAACCGATCTGCGGGGTGCTGGGTGGCGCCTCCGAGTGGATCACGTTCGTCGCCGAGGAAACCGGCCGTCTTTTCCTCAACACGGACGGCAGTTCCTACGACACCGTGATAGCCATCTTTCGCCGCAACCCGACCAACTCGGCGCTCCTCCAGGAATTGGCCTGCGACAACAATGGCGGCCTGGATCACCGCGACAGCTCCACCAATGTTTTCGTCCAGGCGGGCCAGACCAACTTCATCGTCGTCGACGGAGTGAACGGCGCGTCGGGCACGCTCCGTCTCAATTACACCCTGGTGACCTCCAGTCGCCTCAGATCCCTGGGCTTCACTCCGCAGCGGGCGCACATCGTTCAAGTGAGCACGCACGCCGGAGCGCGCTTCGCGATCCAGACCTCCACGACTCTGACGAACTGGGCGACGATTCTCACCACGAACACGCCGTTGGGCCTGTTCGAGTACATCGACGACAATTCGATTCGCGAACCACGCCGCTTCTATCGGGCGCTGATGCTGCCCTGAGGGCCCATCCATCCCGCCAACGCAGCCAACGCCAACTCCTTGGCCAGCCCGACACGATCAATTGAAAATTGAAAATTGCCAATTTTCAATTTGCAATTGAAAGGCGGCCAGCGCCTGCCGAAACCACCAATCGGTAAGGCTTTGGAGGTCAAAGTTGTGCGCGGATGACTCCGGAGTCTGAGGGCGAGTTTAGGGTTGAGTTCTGCTCGCGGCCTGATATACCCAGCGCAGTCTAGCACCTCCTGACTGAGGAGAGTTAAACCACACAGCCACTAATACAGAATTTGCACACTCGCCCGGCGACCACGCCATGAAATCAACTTTATTGTGCATTCTTCGACTCGGAATATGGGTGAGTTGCGTGGCCTCGCTGATGCGCCCTCCGGAGACGAATGGCGCTTCCGGTTCCGCCGACCTCTGGCAGGCTCGCAATGGGTCGGCTTCCTCACCGATCAATCCAGTCGATTGGGTCAAGGGCAATCTCGGGTCCGCCAACTCGCATTACAGCGAAGGTCACTCCATTCCGTACCGTCTGGTGCTTACCAGACTGGCTCCGGGCCCCCATAACGTGGTCATTGCATGGGACACGCGCCAAAGCGGCACGCACGCCATCGACTACATCGCCCACTATGATTTCCTGGTCCCTCATGACGGGTTTCGGTCGCATTCCATCGCTGAGGCAATCGATCCGATTGCGGGATTAGCCGGCGCGTTCGGCCCGCCCGAGGCGTTCCCCATCCCGGCCCCCACGCCCAACGGCACTCCTGTGCCGGGACTGCCCGCGGCCAGCTTTGAGGCGCTCCCCCCAGCCCTGCGCGCAATGACCATCTGGAATGGCTCGATCGCTTCTCTGACTTATCTTCAGCAGGAGAGTCTCAATGCGGATACTGCCGCAACGCGGCTGTCCATCGATTTCGTGGCCACAAGCCCCACTGTGGTCATCGCCTGGGGCGGACACATCGCGTCCCGGGTCGACTGGGGGATTGGCAACTCCGCCACCAGCATCAGCGGCTCACCTTATCACACGCGCCTGATTTCCTTCGATGGGGCCGGTGGCAACCAGGACCGTTCCGTGCGCTCCGACTCCATCTTCTGCGGGATCAGTGGCCCGTCGGAATTGTGCGGCGGCGCCACGGGCACGTTCCTCGCCCAGGAGGCCGGCACGAACAGCGGTGCATTCATTTCCTGGACGCTCACCAATAACACAGCAGGCGCGTTGATCGTGGGACCCGCGGATGCGCCGTCGGTCCAGGTCAGAGCGGCTGCCGCCGGGACGTTCGGCCTGAAACTCAGAGTTGTAGTGGGTGATCTCGCCGCGAACTGCATCTCGAACGTCACGGTGCTTCCGCCGCCCACCCTGACTTGCCCGGCGGACATCAACGCTTCCGAGACCCCGCGCGGTTCAGGCTCGGCCGTGATCGCGTACCCCCCGCCGATCGCGATCGATGAGTGCGATCCCGCTCCTCGCGTCGCCTGTCTGCCACCTGCCGGCGCATTATTCCCGGTCGGCACGACCACGGTGGCCTGCACGCTCGATGATCGCGTGGGCAACCACGTTGAATGCACGTTCTCGGTGCGCGTGATCGCGTTCCGCCTGCTGGCCACGAATCTGGGCGACTCGGGCGCCGGAACCCTCCGCCAGGCGTTGCTCGATGCGAACGACGCTCCCGATTCCAACGAGATCCAATTCCATTTCCCGGGCGAACCGCCTTACACGATTCACCTGCTCTCGCCCCTCCCGCCGCTGTCCGACACCGTCGCGCTGGACGGAACTTCGCAGCCGGGTTTCGAGCTGTCACCGGTTGTTGCGCTTGATCGCGCCGGCCCTCCGGATGGATTCGCGGCGGCAGGCGCAACCGCCGGCTTGGTCCTCGCCAGTCCGGGAAACGTCGTCCGCGGGCTGGTCCTCAATGGCTTCGACGTGGGCATCCGCGTGGCGAATTCCAGCGGGAACGTGATCGAAGGCAACTACATCGGCCCCGACTCTACTGGGACCAACCGCGTCGGCAACTCCGCTGATGGCATTCTGTTGGAAGGCCCCGGCGCTTTCGGCAATCTCATTCGCAGCAACCTCATCGCCTTCAACGGCGGCAACGGCATTGCCCTGGCCCTCACGGCCGGGTCAGGCAACACACTCCGGGCCAATTCCATATTTGACAACGGCGCCCTGGGAATCGACCTCGGCGCTGACGGCCCGACGGCCAATGACCCGACTGACTCTGAAACCGGCCCGAATGGCCTGCAGAATTTCCCTGTCCTCGCCGACGCCCGTTCCGCCAACGGTGTCACGACCATCGAAGGCACACTGGATTCGATCAGCGATTTGGAGTATCGGCTCGACTTCTACCTCAATGACGCGGCCGATCCGTCGGGCTTCGGCGAGGGCGCCATTTATCTCGGTTCGACGGCCGTGACCCCGCGCGGCGGAGCGAGTCAGGCCTTCTCCCTATCGTTGCCTATCACCACCACGTTCGAGCAATTCGTGACAGCCACGGCGACCGATCCGGAGGGCAGCACGTCGGAGTTCTCGCCGGCCGTGCCCGTGCGCACGCCGCCGATCCTCAAATCGCAACCGATCGGCACGAACGTCCCGCCCGGCCAGCCGGTGACGCTGTGCGTCAGTGCCTCCGGTACTCCGCCGCTGCTGTACCAATGGCGCTTGAACGGCCAGAACATTCCCGGTGCGACCGACTCCTGCTACACGATCCCCGCCGCGCACGTGGACGACGGCGGCGCCTACAGCGTCGTGGTGGGGAACGTGCTCAACGCGGTGCAGACCGGGCAAGCGCCCCTCACGCTGCCGCTGACCAATGTTGCCGCGGGGGATAATTTCGCGGATCGAGTGCTGATCGAAGGCACCAACGGCCTCATCGCATGGCGGAATCGGTTCGCTTCGCGCGAACTCGATGAGCCGAACCACGCGGGCAAGCCGGGCGGGAAATCCGTTTGGTACAAGTGGACCGCGCCCGTCACCGGCATCGCTACGTTCGGCACGCGCGGCAGCACGTTCGACACGCTGTTGGCCGTCTACGAGGGCACGGCGCTGAGCAACCTGCAAGCGGTGGCCTTCGACGAGGATCGTGGCGGGTACTTTACTTCCGGCGTGCGCTTCAACGCCATCAATAGCCACGAATATCAGATCGCCATCGACGGCTTCGGCGGGGCCGAGGGCGAGTTCATCTTCGGCTGGTCGCACGAGGATACGCTCAAGCTGCTGCCGGTCATCCAGACTCAACCACAAAGCCAGACCGTGGCCCCGGGCGGCACCGCGTCGTTCTACCTCGAAGCCGTGCGCTTCTGCAGCGGGGGCCATCCCGGCTGCCCTGACCCGGCGCACTTTCCCGGTGGGGAGATTCCGCAGGTAACCTATCAGTGGACCTTCAACGGTGTGCCCATCCCTGACGCGGTGCTTACGACACTGACCGTTTCGAACGTCCAACCCGAGAAGCTTGGCACTTACACCGTCCTGGTTTCGACCCCCTACCGCACGATCGAGAGCGTCGATGCCATCCTCCAGATCAACGAGACTGGACAGCAGGTGCAGCCGGTGCTGGCGATGGACAAGTTCCTGGACGCCGCTCTGGCGCCGGTGCAACTGCGGCTGGGCAACGCCGGCGGCGGCTTTTTTGCCGGGGCGGACGGCGGGTTCCAGCCCGCGTCCATCGTGCGCGGTTATACCGGCACGCAGGTCTTCAACACTTCCGGGAGCACGACCGAGGGCGGGGAGGAGCCGATTTGCGGCGTGCTGGGCGGCGCCTCCGAGTGGATCACGTTTGTCGCCGAGGAATCCGGCCAGCTCTTCATCAACACGGACGGCAGTTCCTACGACACCGTCATGGCCATCTTCCGCCGCAACCCGACGAATCCGGCGCTCCTCCAGGAATTGGCCTGCGACAACAATGGCGGCCTCGACCGCCGCGACAGCTCCACCAATCTGTTCGTGCAAGCGGGGCAGACGAACTTCATCGTTGTCGATGGTGTGAATGGCGCGTCCGGCACACTCCGGCTCAATTTCAGCCTTGTTCCTCCCAGCAGCCTCCGTTCGCTGGGTTTTACTCCGCAGCGGGCGCACAAGCTTCAACTCAGCACGCACGCCGGCGCGCACTTCTCGATTCAGACTTCCACTACGCTGACGAACTGGACGACGATTCTCACCACGAACACGCCGTTGAGCCTGTTCGATTTCATCGACAACGGCTCGAGCACCGCGCCGCGCCGCTTCTATCGGGCGTTGATGCTGCCCTGACGCGCCGCTGAATCACGGCTTGAGTTCTCCCCGCCGCGTTTGAGTCGGGGCGCCTTCGTTTTCCCGGTAAACTCATCGCGCCAGCCTCCGATTGATTGGGGAATCGCCTGCGCGCGGCTTTTGGGGCTCAGGGCAGTCCGCAAGCCAGGCCGCAATGACTCGGCGCCCAAACGGCTACGCAAAGGAGCGCCGGCGGAGCCTCATGCTGCGCCGGAGAGGCGGCTCTCTGGTCTTCTCCAACCTCACCTGCCGCTCTTAGGTCATGCTTTCGGCCAGACTCCATCGCTCCCGCAACCACGCGGCGCTCGCGCGGGCGGGACCCGGCCTTTGTTTTGTCCTGGTCCTGCTGGTGTGCGAGCGGACGTGGTGCGCCCCGCCGCAGTCTCAGCCGGCGCAATCCGAATACGAGGCCAAAGCCGCGGCGCTGCTGAATTTTGTGAGATTCACGGACTGGCCGGCGGAGGCGTTTGCGTCGGAGCAGGCGCCGTTTGTCATTGGAGTGGTGGGCAAGGACCCGTTCGGCGCGGTGCTTGACAATACTTTCTCAGGTAAATCGGTGAAAGGCCGATCCTTCGTCGTGAAACGGCTGACTGCGGATCAGAATTTGAAGTCGTGCCATCTGTTGTTCGTGCCGGCGTCCGAAAAGCGCCGCCAGCGCGACTTGCTCGACAAACTGAGGGGCGCTCCGGTCCTCACGGTGGGCGAGACGTACGACTTTCGAGATCACGCTGGCGCCGTCCAGTTTGTGGCCAAAGACAACTCGGTCGGTTTCAATATCAACCTGAATGCCGCGAAGGCCGGCCGGCTGCACATCAGTTCGAATGTGCTTCGCCAGGCCGATGGGGTGTGGGGAAGGTATGAGTAACGGCGCGGCGCATCCCCGCCGTTTTCGCGGCACGTCCATCCAGCGCAAGCAGACGCTGGTCATCATGCTGACCAGTTGCGTGGCGCTGGCACTGGCGTGCGCCGGATTCATCACCCTCGAGGTCATCTCGTTTCGCAGCGCCATGGTGCAGAACCTCTCCACTCTGGCCGGGATCATCGGGAACAACAACGCCGCGGCCCTCCATTACGGCGATCGCAAGGACGCCACTGAAAATCTCACCGTGCTTCACGGAGAAACCGGCCTCGAAGGGGTCTGGATCCTCGATATCCGGCGCGCCGTATTCGCACAATATCGCCGGGCTGGCGCGCCCCGCCTGGCCCTCCCATTGCTGCTGACCGAGACGGATCATCGTTTCAACGGCGACTCGCTCTTTCTCCAGAGGGGGGTGACCCACCAGGGTGAGCTCATCGGCTACGTTTGCATCGAATCCAACCTTCACGCGCTCCACGCCCGGCTCCGTCAGTACGCCGCCATTGCCGGCCTGCTGATGATCGCGTCGGCGCTGGTGGCGCTGGTGATTTCGATGCGGCTGCAACGCCTGATTTCGCGGCCCATTCTGGCGCTGGCCAACGTGGCGCGCGGCGTGGCGTCGGGCCAGTCGAGCTTCGCGGGGCGCGCCAACAAGGAAAGCGACGACGAAATCGGCCAGCTCATCGACGACTTCAACGAGATGCTGTCGCAGATTGAACAGCGGGACGCCGCCGTGAAGGCCGCCCAGGACGGGCTGGAACGCCGCGTCCGCGAGCGGACCGCCGAATTGCAGCGGGAGATCCAGGAGCGCCGCAAGGCCGAGGAAGCCCTTTGGCAATCCGAACAGCTCCACGCCCAGATCGCGCTCAATGCCAGTGACGTCCTTTATGTCACCCATCGCGGCACGGGTCGCATCGACTGGCTGGGGCAGATCGACCAGGCCCTGGGCTACGAGGAAGGGGAGTTCCCCCGCACGACGGAAGGCTGGGAACGGAGTCTGCATCCCGAGGATCACGAGCGGGTGATGCAGGCTTACGAGGAGTCCTGCCGCTCCGGCCGGGCGTTGGCCCAGGAGTACCGCATTGCGCGCAAGGATGGCTCGTATGTCTTTTGGTCTGACCGCGGCCGGCCTTTATATGATCACAAGGGGACCGTCACGCGGTTCATCGGCGCCTGCACCGACATTACCGAGCGGCGCCAAAAGGAGGAAGCCTTGAAGGTGACCCGACAAGCGGCGGAGGCCGCCAGTCAGGCCAAAGGCCAGTTCCTCGCCAACATGAGCCACGAAATGCGCACGCCGATGAACGGCATCATCGGCATGACGGAACTGGCGCTGGAAACCGATCTCACCCACGAACAGCGCGGTCTCCTTACGACCGTCAAGGACTCCGCCGACACGTTGCTGGCCCTCATCAACGACATCCTCGATTTCTCGAAGATCGAAGCGGGCAAGCTCTGGCTCGATCCGGTCGACTTCAGCCTGCGTGAAATCCTGGAGGACTCCGTGCGGTCGCTGGCGCTGCGCGCGCACCAGAAGGGCCTGGAACTGGCCTGTCATGTCCAGCCCGAAGTGCCGGACGCACTCCGAGGTGACGGCGTGCGACTGCGCCAGGTCATCGTCAACCTGGTCGGCAACGCCATCAAGTTTACCGAGCGGGGCGAAGTGATCGTCCACGCGGCGGTTGAAAGCACGGACGACAACGGCTGGCAGTTGCGATTCACGGTCGAGGACACCGGGATCGGCATCCCGCGGGCGAAGCAGGAAGTGATCTTCGAAGCCTTCACGCAGGCCGACGGTTCCACCTCGCGCATCTTTGGCGGCAGCGGGCTGGGCCTGGCCATTTGCCGGCAGATTGTGGCGATCATGGGCGGCCGCATTTGGGTCGAAAGCGAGCCGGGCCAGGGCAGCCGGTTCCAGTTCACGGCGCGCTTTGGCCGATCGAAGCAGACCCGGACGGGCACGGCGCCGTTCGTGAACCTGCGCGGGCTTCCCGTGCTGGTCGTGGACGACAACGCAACGAGCCGGCAGATTCTCCAGCAGCATCTCAGCCGATGGGAAATGCAGCCCGTGCTGGTCGATGCCGCCGCGGGTGCGCTGGCCGAACAGCGCCGCGCCGCAGAAGCGGGCGCGCCCTTCCCCCTGATCCTGCTGGACGCCACCCTGCCGGGCGCGGACGCGTTCGGACTCGCGCGCCAACTCCTGGAACATCGCGACGCGGCCGGCGGCCTGATCATGATGCTCTCCAGCGCGGCACAGCTTGAAGACACGGCGCGCTGCCGCGAGTTGGGCATCACCGTGTGGGTCACCAAACCGGTCCGGCGGTCCGAACTGTTCGACGCCATCATGACCTCCCTGGGCACGGTTCACGCCCCCAGCCGCCGCGCGACGGCTCCACCCAAGCCGATGCTGCGCACCGCCCATCCCTTGCGCATCCTGCTGGCCGAGGACAATGCCGTGAACCAGCGCCTGGCGGTCCGGCTCGTCGAGAAGTGGGGCCACACTGCCACCGTGGCGGTCAACGGCCGGCGGGCCGTCGAAGCCTGGGAGCAATCCCGATTCGATCTGATTCTGATGGACGTGCAGATGCCGGAGATGAGCGGCTTCGAGGCCGTCGCCGAAATTCGGCGCCGGGAAGCCACCCTCACCCCGACCCCGCGCATTCCCATCATCGCCATGACCGCCCACGCCATGGAAGGCGATCGTGAAAAATGTCTCGCGGCGGACATGGACCACTACGTAACCAAGCCGATAGATCAACGGCGGCTCTTCGAGGCGATCGAAGGATTCTTCGTCCGAACGCCACCGCTTGATACCTCCGGGATGAACGCCAACAGCCCACCGCTCCAGCTCGACCTGGATGTCGTCCTCCGGCGATTCGATGGGGATCGCGAGCTGCTGCGGGAGGTGGCCTCGCTGTTTTTCAAGGACGCTCCCGACCATCTTCTCGCCATTCGCGGCGCCATCAGCCGGAGCGACGGCACGGCACTTGAACGGGCGGCCCACACCCTGAAGGGATCCGTCGGCAACTTCGGCGCCGCCGCCGCCCACGACATAGCCCTGGCTCTTGAAAAGATGGGCCGCGCCGGCGATTTCACCCGGGCCCCGGAAACCCTCGTGGAGCTGGAAAGGCAAATCACGCTGCTCGGACCCGCGCTCACAGCCATGACCAATAATCAAGCCGCATGAGAATCCTTGCCGCCGAAGACGATGCCGTCGCCCGCCGCATGCTCCAGGCCGCGCTCGTCAAGTGGGGCCACGAAGTCACGCTGACGGCCAACGGCACTGCAGCCTGGGACGCGCTTCAGCAGCCGGACGCGCCGTCGGTGCTCATCCTGGACTGGCTCATGCCCGGCATCGATGGCGTCGAGATTTGCCGCCGTGCTCGCCAGCGGGACGAACTGAAGTCGGCCTACATCATTTTGCTCACCTCGCGGGGCGGCAAGGACGACATCGTCGAAGGACTTCATGCCGGCGCGGACGATTACGTCACCAAACCGTTCGATCACGGCGAGTTGCGCGCCCGCGTGCAGGTCGGAGCGCGCGTGGTCCAACTCCAAACGGCGCTGGCGGCGCGGGTGCGAGAGCTGGAGGAGGCTGTGTCCTCGGTGAAAACGCTGGAGGGTTTGTTGCCGATATGCTGCTACTGCAACAAGATTCGCGACGACGGCAACTACTGGCACCGCGTCGAAAGTTACATCGCAGGCCGTGCAAACGTCCGCTTCAGCCACGGCGTCTGCCCGGATTGCACCCACAAGCTCAAGGCTGATTTGAACCTCTGAACCTCGTTCCACTTCACCCATGAGAACCCAACATATCAAGACCGTTTTCATCGTCGATGATTCGACGGTGGTCCGGGACAGGCTTGCCCAGATGATTGCCGGCCTGCCCGGCGTGGACCTCGTGGGCCAGGCGGACATCGCCTTTGAAGCCCTCGAAGGCCTCCGCCGCCTTCGGCCCAACTGCGCCGTGCTCGACATCTCGATGCCCGGCGGCAGTGGCATTCACGTGCTGGAGACCATCAAACGCGAGCAGCCGGCGTTGAGCGTGATTATGCTCACGAACTTCGCCCAGGACCAGTACCGGCAGAAATGCCTCGCACTGGGCGCCGACTACTTCTTCGACAAAACAACCCAGTTCGAGAAAGTGCTCGACGTGCTCCGCGGACCCGGCGACAACACGGGCCCCTCGGCCGCCAGCCCGCATAGCCCATCGCTCCCATGAAACGCCCACTTCGCGTAGCCGCCGACGTGAGGAGGCGGACTCCTTCCCCAGTTCGGCCCATCCGCCTTTCCATGACGCCGGTAGGGCGAGGCTCCTGCCGAGCCGTGATCAAACCGGAAGTTTCGGCTCGGCAGGAGCCTCGCCCTACTGGGTCAAGGCGAACATGCCCGGCCACAGGCCGTCGTTTCTCCTCACGGCGGCGGCTACGGCGCGGATGAAATCTTCCTGTTAAACACGAGCGCCCAATCCCACACTTGAATCCGCCCTGCTCCAACCTCGACCTCGAAGGCCTCTTCAACCTTTGCGCCGACTTGTTGTGCGTCGCGGAGTTCAAAGGCGTCATTCGGCGGGTGAACTTCGCGTGGGAGCGCACGCTAGGCTTCAAGGCCAGCGGCGTGACGGGCCTGCCGCTCAGCGCATTCATCCATCCGAACGACTGGGACGCCGTCGAGAAAGTAATCAGTAATCAGTGTTCAGTAAGCAGTGAGGGCAGTCGTGCCGCGGCGGGCGGACTGAATACTGATGACTGTTCACTGATTACTTCCCCCCTCTTTGAATGTCGCTGCCGGACGCACGACGGCGACTGGCGCTGGCTCGAATGGAGTGCGGCGGCCGTTCCCGGGCAACCAACGTTTTTCGCTTGCGCCCGCGATATCACTGACCGCAAACGGGCGGAGGCCGAGATTCTGAAACTCGCCGCCTTTCCACGCGTGAGCCCAAACGCCATCTTCGAATTCTCCGGCGACGGCCATCTCACTTACTTCAACGACGCCGCGATGGAATTGACCCGCGCGCTTGGCGAATCACACCCATCGGCGATCCTGCCTCCGAACACGACCGAAATCGTTTGCGCCTGCCTGGTGCACGGGGAAAGCCGGCTGGGCCTGGAAACCACTTTGCACGAACATGCGCTGTCGTGGTCGTTCCATCCGGTGGTCGCTGGCGGTGTCGTGCACTGCTACGCGACCGACAACACGGAGAAGAAGAAGCTGGAGATGCAGTTCCTGCGCGCGCAACGTCTCGAAAGCATCGGCACCCTGGCCGGCGGCGTCGCGCACGACTTGAACAACATCCTGGCGCCGATCCTGATGTCGGTGAATCTGCTCCGGGAGAGCCTCACCGATCCGGACGACCAGCGCCTCCTAGAGACGCTCCACCTCTGCGCGCAACGCGGCGCCGACATGGTGAAACAAATCCTGGCCTTCACCCGCGGGCGGCACGGCGGGCGCGGAGTGATTAGTCTTTCGCACCTGGTTTCCGAATGGGCGGCAATCGCCCGCGAGACATTCCCCCGGTCCATCCGAATCGAGATCGAAGCAGGCCGGGAGATTTGGAACGTGCACGCCGACGCGACACAGATCTACCAATTGCTGATGAATCTTTGCGTGAACGCCCGCGACGCCATGCCCGTCGGCGGGGACCTCGCCGTTGCCTTGCGCAACGTGACACTGGGTGAGAAGCACCGTCCACTGCATCCCGACGCCCGGCCAGGCCAGTACGTCCGCCTCATGGTCACGGACACCGGTATCGGTATCGCGCCGGAACAACTCGATCAAATCTGGGATACGAACTTTTCAGTCAAGCCGCCGGGCGGAGGTACTGGACTGGGATTGGCCTCGGTGTTGAGCATTGCCAAGGGCCACGGCGGCTTCGTGCACGTTGACAGCCGGATTGGCCAGGGTAGCTGCTTCGAGATTTTTTTCCCCGCTGCTAGCGTGCCTGAGCCGGTACCAGGCCTCGAGCCGGAGGCGACATTTTCCCCGGGTCGCGGGCAAACCATCCTGGTCGTCGACGACGAGCGCGCCATCCAGGAATTCACCAGCGCCATTTTTGCCAGGCACGGCTACCGAGTGCTCACGGCCGGGGATGGCAATGAAGCCCTGGCCCTGTTCGCGCAACAGAAGGACCAAATCGATCTGGTGCTCACCGACATGATGATGCCTTGCCTGGACGGTTTCGCGACCATCCGCGGCCTGCAGCGGATCAAACCGGGCCTCCGGGTGATCGTAACCAGTGGACTGGCCGAGAATGAAGCGGTGGCAGGCGAGTTGGGCCGCGCTTCATTCCTCCTCAAACCCTTTACCACTGAAAGGCTTCTCCACGCCGTGAGCGAGTCGCTTCGGGCTCCTTGAACTGACTCATGTCCAGCATCCTTGTCATAGACGACGAAGACCTGTTCCGCGAAAGCACCGCGCAGGCGTTGCGTCGGCGCGGGTTCGACACGCTCCAGGCCGGCAGCGGCCGGGTCGGCGCGGAACTGGCGTTGCGCCACCTGCCCGACCTGGTGATCTGCGACGTGAACATGGAGCAGATGAACGGCTACCAGACGCTGGAGACGCTTCGCCGGGAGCCGGCCACCGCGTCCATCCCATTCATCCTCATGACCGGCATGGGCGACACCGAGGCGATGCGCAAGGGCATGGACATGGGCGCCGACGATTATTTGCCCAAGCCGTTCACCGCGCCACAGCTCCTGAGCGCGATTGAAGCGCGGCTCAAGAAACGGGAACTCCTCCGTCAATCCGCCGAAAAGAAGCTGGCCGACCTGCGGGCCAACCTCACGCTGGCGCTGCCGCACGAATTCGTTACGCCGTTGAACGGCATCTTCGGTCTGGCGCAATTGCTTGCTTCCGAAGCGCAGACGCTCTCCCCCAAGGAAGTCGCCGAGTTTGGCCGGGACATCCTGCTGTGCGCGGAACGACTTCAACGGACGGTCCAGAACTTCCTGCTTTACGGCCAGCTCGAAATCCAGGCGGCCGACCCCGGAGCGCGCGCCGCCCTGCGCGCCCAGCGGACCGACCAATGCGGCTGGCTGATCGAGAGCCGTGGCCGCCGGGCCGCGACCGCGACGAATCGGGGCGCCGACTTGCAACTCGAGGTGGCGGACGGCGCCGTGGCGATGGCGTCGGACCTGTTCACTCGGCTGATCGACGAACTGGTGGGCAACGCGTTCAAGTTCTCCCAACCCGGCCAGCCCGTGCGAGTGACCGCCTCAAGCGGCAACGGCGTCTACAAGCTGGTGGTCGAGGATCGCGGCGTTGGGATGACTTCGGAGCAAATCGCCGGTGTCAGCGCCTACACGCAGTTCGACCGCCGCCGCCACGAGCAGCAGGGGGCCGGTTTGGGCCTTGCGATTGTAAAACGCCTCGCTGAACTCCACGGAGGCGAGTTTAGGATACAAAGCGAGCCTGGCGCCGGCACGACGGTCCACGTCACCTTGCCGGGCGACTGAAGCCGGCGCTCGCGTGAGCCGTAAACCGTAAGCCGTAAAACGTAAAACGTAAAAGCGGGGCGTCGCGGCCTGCCAGGGAAATATCCCGTGCATTCGCTGGCATTCGACTCAGCGAGTCGGCAAGGGATCGACGTTCACTGTTACGTTGCCATCAATCGTCGAATCGGGCACGCTCTCGTGATAATCTGGAACGAAAGAAACACCCACAACCCATGACCAAACTCCTCCTTGTCGAAGACAACGAAATGAACCGCGACATGCTCTCGCGCCGGTTGGAGCGAAAAGGCTACGCCGTCACTATTGCGGTCAATGGCCAGCAAGCCGTCGACATGGCCGCCGTGGACGCCCCGGCGCTCATTCTCATGGACATGAGCCTGCCGGTGCTCGACGGCTGGGAGGCCACGCGTCGCATCAAGGCCAACGTCGCAACCCGGAACATTCCCATCATCGCCCTCACCGCGCACGCCATGCAAGGCGACGAGCAGAAAGCCAAGGAAGCCGGCTGCGATGACTACGACACCAAGCCCGTCGAGTTGCCCAGGCTGCTGGCCAAGATCGAGGCGTTGCTGAGCCATGCGCCGCCCACGCCATGATGAGTCTCGCAGGTGAGAAAGTGGGGAAGTGGGCAGGTGAGCGCTGCAGGCTCTGGGACGCATCTTGCGCCTTCTCGCTTGCCCATGTTCGCGGCTGTTCGCCGACAGGTTATTCGTCAGGAGCGCGGACAGCCTTGTCCGCGCGAATCTTGGCTGCGGACTGCGAACGCGCGGACAATGCTGTCCGCGCTCCACCTGCACCTCGCTAATGTCCGCTAGCCTCAAGCACGAACTGCGCACGCCGCTCAACCACATCATCGGTTACTGCGAGATGTTGATGGAGGAGGCGCAGGACCATGCGCGCGATGCCTGGCTGCCGGATCTGGAGCGCATTCACGCCGCCGGCAAGCGCCTGCTGGGAGTGGTCAACGACCTGTTCGATCCGTCGAAGGCGGACGCGCTCCGTAATAACCCGCGCCAGCTCGACCACGAATTGCGCACTCCGTTGAACCAAATCATCGGTTACTCGGAAATGCTCCAGGAGGAGGCGCGCGAGCAGGCGTTGGACCGCCTCCTGGCCGATCTCGATAGAATTCACACCGCGGCCCACCGGCTCCTCGAACTGGTCATCGAGCACTTCGTTCCCGCCGGGGGCGCCGCGGGCCGGCCCGAGGCGATCGTCGCTTCGGATGCGACGACGTTCCTCTTGCGCACCTCCGCCGCGCGCGCGCGCGAGCGGGCCGCTGTCGTTCGGGCGATGACGCCGGGTCCGACCGGCGCGCTGCTCGTCGTGGATGACGA
>WNGA01002132.1_pt1 | contig 36390 bp, 28 predicted proteins | sample 5400061 | NCBI WGS metagenome assembly WNGA01 (sample SAMN13153366, study PRJNA577476) | soil metagenome | isolation source: 100 cm soil or saprolite under grassland replicate 2 | place: USA:California | collected 2016-06-15
ACTTTCGCGCATCAGCTCCCGGGCGAGGCGTGTCACCCAGGGCGCGTGGGTGGACTGCGTCGACACCCTGCGAAGGGATCACCACATCCATCGACGCATAACGCTGCTCGAAACGGCGGATCACACGCTGGTCATCACGTGGGGACTGCGACGCCCGCACGTGATTGTTCCGGTCGCCGCACGCGAGTGGTCTCACGATCGGACGCACCTCGTCTTCAGCCACGAGCTCGCCCACATTCGGCGGCGCGACTGGGCCATTCAACTGATGGCGGAGCTCGCGCGCGCCATGCATTGGTTCAATCCGCTCGTCTGGATTGCGTGTGCGCGGCTGCGTCGCGAGAGCGAGCAGGCCTGCGACGACCTCCTCATCAACGGCGGCGTTGACGCGTCCGAGTACGCCACGCATCTAGTAGAGGTCGCGCGGGAGCTGCGGCCCTCGCCATTCTGGGTGCCTGCTCCCGCCCTGGTGCGCCGCTCGACGCTCGAAAGGAGAGTCAAGGCCATGTTGGACAACACGCTCGATCGTCGTTCTCCGTCGAAGCTCGCTCGCGCGATTGCGCTGGTTTCGCTGCTCGCAGCCAGTGTGGCGGTTGCCGGCCTTGCTGCGGCGCAGCGGTTTGTCTCGGTCACCGGAACGGTCGTCGATCCGACGAATGCGCTGCTGCCCGGAGTAAAGCTCGTGCTCACCAACGAGCAATCGCACGCGAAATATGAGATCCAGAGCGATTCATCGGGCCGGTACGAATTCGTCGGCGTACCGCCGGGAGACTACACGCTGGAGACCAGCCTTCCCGGATTCGCGGTCTTTCAGGGCAAGCTCAATATTGTTGGGCAGAACGTCGAACAAGACCTCACACTGCAACTGGGTACGCTGAACGAATCGATCACCGTCACGATGCAACCGGCGAGCAGACCCGCGCTCTCCGACGCTGTGCTTCGCAAAATCGAAGAGTTGCGGCAGAAGCGAGCAGCCTCCACGTGTCCAGAATCCGCGCCCGGCGGCACGCCACGTGTCGGCGGAAATATCCGGGTGCCGGTCAAGCTCAAAGACGTGCGGCCTATCTATCCTGAAAGCCTTCGCGCAAGTGAGACCGAAGGAGCGGTCGTGCTCAAGGGACGCATAGGTACCGACGGCCTTCTCGAGGATTTGATTGTCGTCTCGAGCGACCACCCGGATTTTGCGAACGCGGCCCTGGATGCAGTGAAGCAGTGGGAGTTCGATGCGACACTCCTGAATTGTGTGGCGATCGACGTGCCGCTCAACATCACCGTCAACTTCCGGCGGTGAAACAGGCCACGGAAGCACGGAAACACGGAAAGGGACTGTCACGGAAGCGCGGAACACGTACGAGCCACCGAGGCACAGAGTCACAGAGATTGCTTTGATAAGAGCTCCCGGCCAGTCTCGCGTTAACCCTGCGCTCGTTGAGGAACGCTGTACCCGCACACGTGGCAAGAGAACTTCTGATCAAAGAGATTTCTCTGTGCCTCCGTGTCTCTGTGGCCCGTACGTCAGCGTTGTCTATTGATACTCAAGAACTGTTTCGGTGCTTCCGTGCTTCCGTGGCCTCTCCTTCACCGACTAAGCCAGTAATTCAGCTTCACCATGAACACTTGCGGGCCCTCGCCGCCGAAGCTGTCTCCCAGATCGCGGAACGGGGAGAATACGCCGGCACGCGCGTCATCGGATCGCGACATGTTCCACACCACGAAGAGCGTGCTGCCTCGCAGGTACTCCCATCGCAGGACGAGATTGCCGCGCAAAGACTTGTTGTTGAAGTCCGGGTCGGAGGTGAGCGCGACGGGTGAAAACTCGAATGACCGCGGACGCGCGAGTTTGCGGATGTTCGTGTAATCGCCTACGGCGACAAACGGCTGCAGAAACAGCTGAAACGACAAGTCGCGGTGGATGGCAAACGTGGTACGCAGCGTGACGTCGAGGACGTTGCGCCGGAGCGTCCCGTACACGTAGTCGATCATGTCATCTTGATCCGCATCTTCGTTGCTGATCCACTGCGCGATATCGCGAGCGGACGTGTAGTTCACACCGATCGACGCCTGAAGCCGTGTGGACGGCTGCAGCCTGAGGCTCGGCCCGAATCGCGCGCTCCACGATCCGAACTGGTCCTTGTTACCGCCGCCGCCAAAGGACAGCCGCCACGTTTTTCGTGAGTCGCTGTTGACGAACAGGTCCATGCCGTAATCCGCCGGCCGCACGATGGGCGGTCCGCCCCGCGTGTCGAGGTCGTCGAGCACGCGAAACCCGTGACCCACGAAGGCGTCGACGCTCCAGAAATTCAGGAACTGCATGGACACGCCGCCGCCGGCGAAGCGGCTGAACACCAGACGATCGTTGTTCCATGACTGTCCGATGTTCGTGAAGAGCGTGATGCGGCGGAATACCGTGCCGGGGTCGGGCCGATCCAGATTGACGCCGCCGAAGAGTTGGTTGCTGTCGACGCGCCCGCGATGAAATCCGAGATCGGTGACCCGAAAATCGCGGCCAAAGTGATCGTAGTGACTGAAAAGGCTCCAGTGTTTTCGCGACACGTTGAAGTTCGTCACGCCGCCAAAGCCATTGCGCGTGCTTTCCCCGTCCGGCCCAGGCGCTCTCGTCACCGCCCAATGGCCATTCCAGTCGTTGCGATTGCGGCTCCACTTGAGGGTGTAGTCGAATCCACCCGTGAACGCGTCAGCGTCCCGCTCGCGCACCACGGCCGTGGCGATGGCGCCGACGTTCGATCCCTTGAAGATGTCGCGCTGCACACGAGCGACGTTGTAAGAGGTGAGCGGTTCCAGCAGTTCTCGACGTACGGAAATTGGTGCGCCCTCATCGCCCGCCGTTGCTACTTCTGCGTACTCGCGCGCGGTCACTGCCGACAGCGCACCGTAGGTCCAGCCTGATGTCTTACCTGTCAACTTCGCCGCGCCAATAACCGACGTGTGATCCGGCTGGCGGACGATTTCATCGTCAATCCGATCTGCGAATCGCGTCGGCACCCGGCCGATGCGACGCGAGTGAAACAGTTGGAACACGCCGAACGGCGGAACGAAGGTGCGGCTGTCTTCGAGGAAGAACGGCCGCTTTTCCGGGAAGAACGTTTCGAACACACTGAGATTCAGCACCGCGGGATCGAGCTCCACCTGACCGAAGTCGGGATTGATGGTCGCGGAGAGCGTTGATGCGGTGCCGAGTCCCACGCGCACATCGACGCCGGCGCCGGCAACGGCACCTTCGGCGTCCGAAATGCCGCTTTCATGACGCGCCATCGCGTATGGCAGCACCTCTATGCGGCGCGGCGGAACGAGCGCGTCCGCGAATACCAGGTGGCCCCAGCGCGACACCTCACCCCGCTCGCCGCGTGGTTTCGCGGTCCATTCGCCAAACTCCCCCTTTCGATAAATGTCACGGCGCACAGTGAAGCCCCAGACGGTTTCACCATCTGCCGGACGATCGAATCGCATCTGCGAAAACGGAATCCTGTATTCGGCCACCCATCCCTCGCCGCTGCGGCTGGTGCGCACCTCCCAGACGGCGTCGTAGTCACGATCGTTGTTGTCGTCGTTGAAAAAGAAGTAGTCGTTCTGAACGCCCGCGGGATTCGTCACGAACACGTAGCCGGTTTGATGGTCGTGACGAGGGTCGAATCCCACGCCGATCAAGTCCGTCGGTCCGCCTCGCGAGTCGTCGCGGCGTCCGAGCGGTCCTCTTATGCCTGAGGGCTCGCGGTCGTAGCAACGGACGGCGACGTAGACATACCGGTCGTCGTATGCCACCTGCACTGCCGTACGCTCGCTCAACGGCGCCATGTTGTCGGGCTCCCATTGGACGAATTCGTCAGCGGATTCCGCTCGCAGCCACGCTTCGTCGTCGAGCTGACCGTCGATGCGGGGAGGTGTGGCGTTCACGCGCAGCGCGTGAAGGATTTTGTTGGCTTTGGCGTCTGCGGCCGGTTCCCCTGGCGTGGCAATGCCGAGTGGCCTCTCCTGCGCGCGAGCTGCCGACACCGCGAGCGCCGTGAGCAGTGCCGCGCATGTGCACGAGGCCTTCAGCGGAATTGTTCGCGTGAGAGGCGGGATCGCGTATTAGACGCCGATTTGATTCTTTCGGCTCTGCCCCGATCGCCGGCCGGCGGGGCTGAAGCCCCGCCACTACATGCTGGCGCCGCCATCGACCACGGGCGGGGCTGAAGACCGGCCACTACGCGCTGCGCCGCGATCGAGGCCGGATCGTGTAGTGGCGGGGCTTTAGCCCCGCCGTGGTTCTACCGTTGCTTCGTCAGTTGAGCTATCGTCTGCACATGCGAATCCCGATGTTCCTGGCTGGCATCGTGTGCCTGTTGTCGATACAAAACGGCGTCTCGGCAGCATCGTCCGCATGCACGACCGCAACGGCGCTGTGCACCGAGTGGGTGGTCTTTGGAAAAGGACCTGCGCGCTCGATGATCTACACAACTTATTCGCTCGACGCGCCGAACAAGAGCATCGGCCGCGCGCTCGTGATGGTCCATGGCACGAACAGGAATGCCGACCATTACTTCAGCACAGCCGCCGCAGCCGCGTTTCTCGCCGGCGCGATCGACGACACGATCGTCATCGCTCCACGATTTACGGCGTGCAACGACACGTTGCAGCCCAACGAAGTCGGCTGGAGCTGCACCGGCGACAGTTGGCGTTCTGGCGGTGCCGCGGCGACGAACGCCGAGCTTTCGTCGTTTGATTTCGTCGACGAGATTCTGCGCAAGCTCGCGAGGAAGACCGTCTTCCCAAACCTGCGCGCAATCGTCGTCGCAGGCCACTCCGCGGGCGGGCAGTTTGTATCCCGATACGAAATGTCGAACCGCGTTCATGACACGCTCGGCACACCCGTCACGTATGTCGTGGCCAATCCCTCGAGCTACGCGTGGCCCGCCGCCACACGTCCCCTGCCGGCGGATGATGCGGCGCCGGACAACGCGAAAGGCGCGTGGGAAACGGAGAAGCCTCACACGAAATTCACGTACGGACCGTTCGACAACGGAGGATGTCAGAACTACAACCGCTGGCCGGCCGGCATGCAAGAACGGACGTCCGGATACACCGTGAAGATGCCGGAGGAGCAACTGATCGAACAGCTCGTGTCACGACCGACGACGTACCTCCTCGGTCAGGTAGACACGCTGCCGCTTGGCGGCTTCGATTCGTCGTGTCCCGCGATGGCGCAAGGAGCCACTCGCCGCGCGCGCGGCGAAGCCTTCGTCAAGTTCGTCAACGAGCAGCTCGGGGCGAAGCACGCGATTCAGATTGTTCCCGAATGCGGGCACAACGATCGCTGCGTCTACACGACCGACGCCGTGCTGCCGATCATCTTTCCCAAGTAGCGACCGAACTTCACCGCGGGCTGGTAGCGTCCCGACACTAGGGCGTCGCAATTGCGAACGTCACTTCGTTGGACGACGGGCCCTCCCCTGCGGCGTTGCGTCCGTACACGCGCACAGTAAACGTGCCGAATAAGTTGGGCGGCACGATGATGCTCATGGTGTTGCCGACGGGAAAGTCGAACGCGATCGCCCGCCCCACTGGATCACGATAAGTGCCGCGCAGCACGTAAAGCAGCGGCGCGCCGCCGGTTGCCGCAGGCGTCCATCGCAGCGTCACCACACCGCTGCCGTCCGCGATCGCCGTCAGTTGCGGGGCGCCCGGCGCCGGCGTCGTCGGCTGCAGTCGATCGGCAGCTGCCACGATGAGATTGACCAAGCCAATAGTCTGCGGATGCTGGTGCACAAGAATGTGCAGAATCGTTCGAAAGGGGCCGAGCGAGATCGGGTTGTCGAGCAGAAACACGCTCGTTCCAGCAAGCTGCGGATACACAGAAAGCAGATTCTGGCTGTTGTAGTCGACGACCGCATCGGTTTTCACGTTCGGGAACTCGCTCTGCCACGATGCAATCGATGCAGCGGGTGTGTCGACACGCCACGGCGTCGTATTGAGTGTCGTCAGCGTCGCGGAACCTGGAATCAATTCGGCCTTGTTGACGGAGGGCAGGAGCAGACAGTCCGTGAACGCATCGAACGGTGTGAACGTCGCGACACTCGCTCCCAGGTGAGGCGTGTCGATCGTGGCAAGCGCGGCGACGTCGCTTTCGTAGCCGCGCGTGCCCGCGCCGCGCTCGATATACCAGCGCGCGACAAGTCCGCCCATGCTGTGCCCGACGACGATAACTTTCGATTGTCCGGTGATTCGTTTGATCTCATCGATCACCTGTTTCAGCTCAATCGCCTTCGCCGCGATAGGCACCTGCGCCACGTCGAGCGGCTCGAAGCTGCCGGTGAGTCCGCGGAACTCGATGGCAAAGATCCTCCGCGTCGGATCCGGCGCCGGAAAGACATCGCGGGCGCGGCGTGCGGTCGTGCCCTCATGCAGCCACACCTCATTGGTGTCGAAGTACACGCGAGATACCGTCGTGCCGTAGCGCGAGGGGTTGCCCATACGGAGGGCGGTCGTCATCGTGGTCCAGGCCTCTACGCTCCCGCAAAACCCGTGAACAAACAGCAGCGGATACGGCTGAGTTGCCGGGGGCTGTGCCGACATTGGCGACGGCACCAGGACGACCGCCAGGAGCAGAACGATGAATTGTGTTTTGATGGTGCGCATTTGAGAGGCGGCCATGATACGTCACTTGAGGTCCGGCTCATCGCCGAGTTTCTTGGCGACCTCCTTGAGCATTCCGTCCATCGTCGCGTGATGACCACTGATTCATCATTGCGTTGCGACGCCCCTCCTGAGCTCTTGCTTCTGTGCCGAACTATAAGACAGACTCGCGACTGCCGCGTGTATTCTGATTCGTCACGCGCCCGGGAGGTGGATCGATGCGCATCCATTTCGCATTCCTCATCGGCTGTCTTCCGCTTGTGCTCCTCAATCAGCCAACGCTTTCCGGCCAAAGCACCCCACCTGACAGATCGGCGGACGCCGCCGCCATCCGAGCAGAGATCGAAAAGATCTCACAGGCGTTTGTCGATAAGGACCTCAAGACGCTCGAGGCGACTCATGGGAAAGATTGGCGGGGCTTTACGCCCTGGTCGGGGCACGTGATTCGCGGCGTTGACGGGTACATGAACGAAGCGACGTTCGAGCCCGGAACGCCGAAGGGCCAGGGGATGGTCGGCTTCAAAATCTCCGACTTCGATGTCGTGTTCTACGGCGACGTTGGGGTTGCGTCTTTCGTCATGGATCTGGATGTCGTCAACGGTACGCAGAAGGGCACGCAGAAGCTGACCCTTGTCGACGTCTTCCACAAAGGTCCGAAGGGATGGATTCAGGTGGCGTCGAATACCTCGTTGCATCCTGACGAAATTGGCCACCTCATGTCGCAGCGACGACAAATGGGTACGTCGGACCGGGCAGCGGTGCTGAAGGCGCGCGAAGCGGTATGGCGCGCATGGTTCGCGGGTGACGTTGATGCGCTGTCGAAGCTGGTGCCGCCTGAGTTGATCACGATCGAGCCCGACTCGGACACCTTCGGCACACACACGTCGAATCTCGAAGGGTCACGCGACTTTGCAAGATCGGGTGCGAAGTTGACACGCCTCGAGTTTCCACGCACTGAATTCCAGGCGTACGGCAACACCGTGATTCTCTATACGACGTACGAATTGGACCTGACGAAGGACGGCAACACCGACACGCAACGGGGCGTTGCGACCGAAGTTTTCGTTCAACAGAACGGACGGTGGCTCAACACCGGGTGGCAGTTGGCTCCGCTTCGATCCTCAACGCCGAGACTCACAACGCAATCGAGCGACACGGGCAAGGCTTCGCTTTCCGGCAAGTGGGGAAGCGACGGAAAAGTATTCCTGGAGCTCGCGTTCGACGGCAAATCGGCCGTTTCCGGGACTGCGATCTGGCGGCAGGGTCAAGGACTGGAGCAGCGTTCCTCGATCGAGGACGGGACGTTTGATCCGAAGACGGCCGCGTTCAAGCTCGAAGGAAACACCCAGGCACCTAACGGGACGCCCGCGAGATTTGTCATTGAAGGCACATTGGAGAGAGACGTCGTACGCGGCACCTTCAGAGTCGGCACCGAGACCGGCGATTTCGAATTCAAGCGGATGTCATGAGCTATCTGAACACACCTCCTTTTTCATCAGCGGAGTCGTTGTAAATCGCCGGCACGGCAATGCCGTGCAGCCGCAAGTACACACCGAGCTGCGCGCGATGATGGACGATGTGATTCAGGATGTACTCCCGAAGTACGAGCCAGCGAGGCTGCGTGAACCAGACCTCACCCTTCGCTTTCAGCGTCCAGTCTTCGAGTAGATGCTCGTCTGTGGTCCCCGCCAGCGCTGCGCGGAACTTTCCGTAGTTGTCGTCGAAGAGCGCGAGCAACGCGGCAGACGTCTCCGGCAAATCCGGCCGTCGTCCTCCAGACGCCGCGGCCGGATCGAATTCGCTCTTCTCGATCGTCATCACGCCCCAGCTCGGACAAAGTGCGAGAAATGTTGCGAGCCAGCCAAGTGTCATCGACTTGTCGTGCGGCTTCCAGGCGAACTTGTCGATCGGAACGCGCTCGAGCGACCGTCGCGTGAAAGGCAGCTCGAGATCGAACTCTCTGAGCAGTGCGTCACGCAGCGTCATGGCAGATGTCGTATCGATCGCGGTTCGTCGTTACTGCGGCCGGCGGAAGAGGCCAACGTACACGGCTTTGCCGAGCACGTGCCCTTGCATCGCGTTGAACACGGCGGTGCGCGTCGCCCACGCGTCGGCGCCAGGTTGCACGTCCAGCTTGGTGTCGAGCGCGAAGAGCTCGAAGGTGTAGTGATGCATCGGACCATTGGCGGGCGCACCAGGGCCGCGATACATCGGGCCGCTCGCGCTGATCTGGTGGCTGCCATCCGACCGATCGGCCCCCTGTGGCACGCCCTCGGGCAGCCCTGTCGCGGTTCCGGGAATGTTCCAAACCACCCAGTGCACTTGATCCTCCGTGCCGCGATTGCGCGCCACGTCAGGATCACGCATGTTCAGCACGAAGCTCGCGGTGTTGGGCGGCACGTTCGTCCAATTGAGCGCTGGTGAAACCTGCTCGCCTGCCTGCGTGTACTTCGCGGGAATGGGATCGCCGTCGGGAAACGCCGGCGTTGTCAGCGTCAGAGGCGGACGAGGCGGCTGCGCGGCTGGCTGAGCCGGTGTTTGCGCAGCAACGTACAGGGCGCACGCCGCAAAAACAGCGACCATTGCAACGATGTTACGGATTCGCATGCGCAACACATTACCGTACAGGACAAGTGAGTAGTGAGCTCGAGCGCAACCGCACCTAACGATGAGCCTACTCGTACCGGAGTGCCAGCATCGGATCCACACGTAAGGCGCGCCGCGCCGGCAGGAAGCCAGCGGCGCCGGCTACCAGCACCATCACCGCAATCGCAATCACCATCGACGCCGGATCGGTTGCGGCGACGCCAAACAGTTGACTGGCGACGAGCCGCCCCGCCGCCAGCGCAATGGCAAGTCCGACCATCACCCCGACGGCCACGAGCACCATCGATTCGCGCAGCACCATGCCGAGCACTCGACGCTGTTCGGCCCCAAGTGCCATGCGAATGCCAATTTCGTTGGTGCGGCGCGCGACGCTGTACGACATCAGGGCAAAGAGACCAATGGACAACGACTGCGGTCCATCCCCTCGCATGCAGAAGCACGCGAACGGCATGACGCAGATCCCTGAGCATGGTGTCCCTCCGCGGCCGCGCGGCCCGTTCGCCCGCCGCGACCTGTTGCTATGGCTTTAGACGGAGCGTGGCTGTGAATGGAAAGGAAACGAGGAGTTACCTCGCGTTGAACCACGACGGCAGCATCATGTCTCGCATCGTCCGGAGGCCAGGCGGGGACTGCAGCACTTTGGGAATCGAGTTCACTGTGATCGAGGCTGTTGCGACATCGCCGTGCACGCCGCCGCTAATCTTCTGATGAATGCGGGGGTTGCCCTCGATCGTAACGGCGTCGTAGCTTTCCGCCGCACCGAGATAGGCTTCCATGTGCAGCGTGATGAGCGGCTTGCCGTTCTTCCATCCGACGCCGTCCTGAATGATGCCGCAGACGTATCCCGCATCCACCACGAGATACTCGCTCTGCACGGTCGAGCCGGCAATCTTCGGCTGAATCTCGTCGGTAATCTTGTCCAGCTTCCATCCGAGTGCATCCGCGATCATCGTCACCGACTCGGTCAGCCCGACATGGCGCACGCTGTGGTCGTCGACCTTCTGCTGAAACTGCTCGGTCGTCAACCCGGCTCCGATCTTCAACTGAAACGGCAGCCGGCGACTGCGCGCGTCCTGCACCCGATCGACACGCAGGCTGTCGACGCGTTCGCACACGCCGGTCAACATAATCGGCAGAGCGTCCATCGTGAAGCCCGGGTTGACGCCAGTGCCGAGCACCGCCACCTTTGCCTTCTTCGCGAGGTCGTCGATGCGCTTCGCCAATGAGCGGTTCTTTCCAACGGGGTACGAGAGCTCCTCCGTGGTGCTGACGATGGGTTTACGCGCAGCGAGAACGGCCTCGACTTGCGGCAACACCTTTTTCAGCGAGGAGCTTGTGCAGAGGACGACAACGTCGGCCTTTGACGATTTCAGCGCAAAAGCAGCATCGTCGACGACACGGACATTGAGTCTCTTGCCAAGCCCGATCACATCGCCGACATCGCGGCCGGACTTGGCCGGGTCGATGTCGATGCCGCCGACAACCTTGAAGCCTTGACGGCTCGCGACCTGGCGGGCAACAGCGGCGCCGATTGGCCCGAGGCCGTAAAACAGCACGTTTATGGCCATGTTTCCCTTTGGGAAGACGAGCGCACGATTATAGCGGTGTTCACGAATCGCATGCCGTTCGTTCACCGACGAGCTGCGGTTACACCGAGTTTATGGGCGGCATCGAACGCTTAAGATATCGTGGAACGACATTCGCAATGCTAGGAGGAGCGGGATTTGATGTCCGCCTCACATGAGGGAGAAATGACACGGCAAATCTGCAGCGTCCTGCTCATCCTGACCGTAGCCACAATTAGCGCCGCTGCGGGTGAAGTTGCGCCATCGGCACTTTTGCAGAGCACCGTGCCAGCGAAATCCTCCAACCCTTCAGATGAGCTCGCGCTGCGACAGTTCCGGCAAGCCATCGACTCGTACATGACATTGGAGCGAAAGCTCAGGGCTGAAGTCCCACCGTTCGAGGTGACGAAGGACGTTGCGAAAATTCGTGCAGCGTCGGACACGCTGGCGGTCGCCGTTCAGCGGGCGCGCCCACAGGCACGCCAGGGAGATTTTTTCGATCCAGCGGCGCGGCGCATTTTCGCCGAACGGCTTCGCCGAGCACTCGAGGGAATCGATGCCGACGACTTACTCGTCACCATCGTGGACGACCCGACAATAAAGGGCAAGCCGCAGGTCCATATGCGGTACCCACTCGACTCATCGATGTCAACCATGCCGCCGCGCTTCCTCGAGGTGTTGCCGCAGCTGCCCGACGAACTCGAGTACCGCCTGGTCGGCACCGACCTCATCCTGCGCGATCGAGACGCGGCATTGATTCTCGACTACTTCCCGCAGGCGGTTCCCGCTGCGCGCGTGAAATAACCGGCGGTTCAACCGACCTCACTCAACTCGGTATACGATGGCCCGGCACGGCTGATGCCGAGAAAACATGCACTTGCCGCAGCCATCGTAGCAGCCACCACAGTCATCTCGGGGGCCCAGCAACCGACACCTGCTCCCCCACCTATCGTCGCTTCGGTATCTGTCGCCGCCATCTCTCGTCAATCCGACACGCCTGCGCCAGGGGCGCTCTCACCACGTAACGCGAACTATTCAATTGACGTGCGACTCGATCACACGACACACACGTTCATCGGTACGGAGATCATCCGCTGGCGGAACATCGGGCATGCGCCGGCCGACTCGCTCCGCGTGCATCTCTACTGGAACGCGTGGCGGAGCAATCAATCCACGTGGATGCGAGAATCGGCATTTGCCGGCGATACCAAGCAGCGTCCGGCTGACGACTGGTCTTACACGGCCATCACAAGCCTTGCATTGGCAAATGCCGATGGCTCGCCTGGGCTCGATCTGATCGGTGCCCTCGCGTATGTCCAGCCGGACGACGCGAATGTGGAGGATCGGACGCTTGCCGCCGTCGCGCTGCCGTCGCCGGTTCCACCCGGAGGCGAAATCGCGCTGCGGGTGCAGTGGAAAGCGCGTGCGCCACGAACCTTCGCGCGCACAGGCGTGATCGGCAATTACTACTTCGTCGCGCAGTGGTTCCCGAAAATCGCCGTGTTCGAGGACAAGGGCTGGACCGCGCATCAATTCCACGCGCACACAGAGTTCTTTTCTGATTACGGCAGTTACGACGTACGAATGACAGTACCGCGCGGCTGGATCGTCGGCGCCACGGGTACGGAGCAGTCGCGCACCGACAATGCCGACGGCACCACCACGCATCGTTACGTCCAGGACGATGTGCATGACTTTGCGTGGACGACAAGCCCGGACTACGTCGAGCATCGGCAGAAGTTCGTCCATCAAGGCTTGCCTGCCGTCGATATCCGCCTGTTGATGCAGCCGGAGCATCGCGGGCAGGAGGATCGACACTTCGCCGCAACGATTGCGACGCTGCGGTATTACGGCGAGTGGTACGGCGCCTATCCGTACGACCACATCACGGTGATCGACCCCGCGTATCAGAGCGGGGCGGGAGGCATGGAATACCCGACGCTTTTCACGGCCGGCACGCGTCTCTTCAGTCCCCGGCAGTCGAACAGCCCTGAAGCCGTCGTCGTCCATGAAGCGGGCCATCAGTTCTGGTACGCACTCGTCGGTAACAACGAATTCGAACACGCGTGGATGGACGAAGGACTCAACCAGTTTTCGGAAGCACGCGTTCTGGAGACCGCGTTTCGGCCTGACTACCACGTCGAGCGCTTTTTCGGCGGGTTCCTGCCGTGGCAGTTCCGCGATATCCCACTCAAGCGAGAGTCGGACGGCAACTATCTCAACGAGTACCGGCGCGCGGCCGAATCCGATCCTGAGGACCATCCGACGTTTCGCTATCATCCTGTGACCCACTGGTGGATCACCTACGCGAAGACCGCGCTCTGGCTCAACACGCTCGAGCGATACCTTGGATGGACGACGCTGCAGCGGATCCTGTCGACGCATTTCGAGCGCTGGAAATTCCGCCATCCGCGGCCCGATGATTTTTTCGCGATTGCCAACGAGGTGAGCGGTCAGGATCTCACCTGGTTTTTCGATCAGGTGTACCGCAGCTCGAATACGTTCGACTACGCAGTGGACAGCCTTGGGAGCGAACGTGTTCATGCGCTTGGCTTTGACAACTCGCTCCCCGAGCCGAAGTTTCGGGACGCGACGTCAGAGACGGTTTACCGCACAACGGTCATCGTACGGCGGCTTGGCGAAGCGTTGTTCCCCGTCGACCTCCTCGTCACCTTCGAAGACGGCGCGCAGGTCCGCGAGAAGTGGGACGGCCGCGATCGATGGAAGGCATTCACGTACGAGCGGCCGCAGCGGGCACGCACCGCCCAGATCGATCCCGAGCGCGTCCTGTTGCTCGACGTGAATTACACGAACAACAGCCGGACACTCGAGCCCAAGACAAAGGAAGCCGCGACCAAGTGGTCGCTGAAATGGATGGTGTGGCTCCAGGACCTGATGCTCACCTGGTCGTTTTTCGTATGACCGTCGGCAACGCCTTCAGCGACGGTTGCTCCCGCGTGAGGCGCGCGCCCACGCTCGTCGCGGGCCTCTGGCTCACATCCTTCCTCCTCGCCTGGCCGCTTGCGCTCACGCTGCGCGGCCAGCTCGCGGCGCATCTGGGATCGAGCCTTGCGGCAGACAGTGCCGCCGCCGGCGTCAATTTCGATTGGTGGAACGAGTTCCTTGCGCAGGCCGTGGGCGTCGGCCAGACGTTTGTACCCGCCATTCTCGGCTTTGCCGCCGTGCTGAAAAACGTTGGCGCTCTTGCCGATGCCCAGCGGGTGCCACCCGTCATCCTCGCCGTACTGAGCGCACACATCCTGATGTCGATGTTTGTGACGGGCGGCGTGCTGGATCGTCTCGCGCGCGATCGGCGGATCGGCAGTTACGGGTTCTTTGCGGCGTGTGGGCTTTACTTCTTTCGCTTCCTGCGCCTTGCGGTCATTGCCGCGCCGGTGTACTGGTGGCTGTTCATCGTCCTTCACGCGTGGCTGTTCGATGAGCTGTATCCACGCGTGACGCGCGACGTGACCGTGGAACGCACCGCGCTGATGTATCGAGTCCTGCTCTATGCCGTGTTCGGCGTGATCGTCGCAGCGGTGAACGTGCTGTTCGACTACGCGAAGGTCCGGATGGTGGTTGAAGATCGACGAAGCGCGATCGGAGCGCTCACCTCGGCCACTCGATTTCTGATCGGAAACACGCGAGCTGCGGCTGCCCTCTACTTTCTCGACGTGTTGATCTTTCTGCTCGTCGTCGCAGCGTACGGCGTCGTCGTGCCGGGAGCGGGCGGCGGCATCACCGCATGGCTTGGCTTCTTGATCGGACAACTGTATATCGCTCTGCGCGTGTCGGTGCGGCTGCTGTTTGCGGCAACCGAGATCGCACTCTTCCAGTCACGTCTTGCGCACGCGGGGTATACAGCTGCGCCGATACCGGTGTGGCCCGACTCGCCGGCCGCGGAGGCGATCCTCCCAGAGTAGTGACCTAGTGGCTCGTAGCAGCTGTTACGCGCCACTAGTACTACTAGGGCGCTGCGACCACCGGCGCGTCAATCACCCGCGTCGCGAGCTGCGCGCGCTCCGCAACGCTGACATTGCGATCGAACAACGGAATGATGTGCGCGCGCAGCTGCGGCGTCAGCACCGCTTCGAGAAACTCTACGGCGTTGTCGTGCACGACAGGATCGGCGGACTGCAGTCCCACGTACGCGCTGTGCATGTCGTGGTTGGGATACATCATTTTCAACAGCCGGAAAATCCGCTCGGCCTCACGCTGCAGTCCGTCCTTCACCTGCTGCGCCATGGTGCCCGATTGGCGCTTGCCCCTTGGGTCCAGCGCCGCAAGCACCTGGTACGAGCGGTAGTGGCCGATCACCTCGGCGGCGAGGAGCGTTTCCAGCGTCTTCCGATCGAGCCGCCGATCCGGATGCTGCTGTTCCAGCTTGTTGAGCGCGGTGATCACGCGGTGCCTGGTCACCGCGTCGCCTTCGAGCACGCATTCCATCAACGCGAAGTGAGCCGCACGAGTATCAATCGCCTGCAGCACGGCGGGAATTTCGCGGCGTGTGTCGAGCGGCACATTGGCATCGACGAGCGCATCTCGCAGCGTGCCGACAATGGCGTCGCCAAAACCGGCAAGCGCGCCGACCGCTTCTTCCGTGATTTCAGGCTCGTGCAAACGTTCGATTACGCGACCAACCAACGCCTTCTTGCGAAGGCGCGCCACCGCACGAACGGCGGCGCTCGCCACTTCGGGGTCCGGGTCGTCCAGCAGCATGCCGAGATCACGATCGAACACATCCGGCAGTAACCCGATGAGTCGCGCCGCTTCAATACGGACGCGGCGGCCTTCCGGTCCGGTATCGGTCACCATCGCGCCAAGAATCGCGTGAGCCGCCTCGAGATTCTGCGCCGGTCCGGGCCGCGCCAGAAACGCGGTCATCGCGGCGCGCAGCGAGAAATCCGGAAAGTCGCCGAGCTGCTCGATGCGCTCGAGTGGATCGATGTGCGCGTGTTCGGCGAGATAGAGCAGCGCCTCGGTGCGAACTTCCAGATGTGGATCGTAGAGAAGGCGTTCGACGTCGTGGCGGATCTCGATATCCCCGGCACGAGACAAGAGCCGCAACGCGCGCTGACGAACCTCGCCGGATTCGTGTTTGAGAAGACCACGAACTGCGGGATGAACGTTGGAATCCCGCGCCATCTCGAACCAGCTCAGGGCATAGAGGATTTCTGCCGGCTCGCCCTTGAGCTTCGCGGCAATCATATCCGCCGCGGCGCGTTCGATGAGCGGCGCATTCGCGCGCTCCGTGTCGACGCGATGCTGATGGATGCTCTCGCGAAGGTTCTCGACATACTGACGACGTGCGACGGCAGCGGCCCAGAACCAGGCGATGAGGAGCGCCAGTGAGATCCACGCGAGCTGCACCGGGCTCACGCCAAGAATGGCCGCAAAGATCAGCACGGTGAGGCCGCCCATGGCGTCACCAAGGCGGTAGATGACCGTATCGATGAACGACTTCACGCGAAAGGTCATCGACGAAGGCACCGGCAGATAGAGCAACTCAATCGTGGCCTTGTCGATCGAGTAGCGCAGCACCTGATCGCTCGCTTTGAGCGCAGCGGCCGCCATCAACGAGGCTGCGACCAGCAAATCCATCGAGCTCATCGAAAGAGCGGCGGGGACGATGAACAGCGCAAACCCAACACCCATACGCCGCAGGAGGCGCCCGGTGAGGAGCAGTTGCAGCATCAGCGCAGCAACGCCGGCAAGCATGTTGAACGAACCGAAAAAGCTCGCGAGCTCGTCGGTGTCGGGAATGTGCGTCTTCGCAATGGCCTTGAACTGCCAGCCCGCGATTGTCGTGACGTAGGCCGCCAGCCACACGACGAGGGCGATGGCGGACAAATAGCGCGAGTTCCGTACTTCCGCAAAGCTCGCGAGCAACCGGCTCTCCCGCGGATTCTTCAACTCGGGCCCGGTCGTCGCCGGCGCATCCTCTCCGACGTACGTTGGCCGATGACGCCAGATGAACCAGACCAGGCCTGCCGAGATCAGCAACGTGACGGCGACCCAGACGAGTGTGTTCTCCGTTCCGAACCGGGAGACCACCAGACGCGTCGCCAACCCGCCGACGATCCAACCGAGAATGGCGCCGCCGCCTATGAAGCCAAACGAGCGCTTCGCTTCGCGCGTCGTCATCACGTAGTTGGCCAGCATCCAGACCTGCGTCGGCACAATGACGCTGAGAACACCGACCCAGATGTAAATGATCACGAAGAGCGCCGCGTCGGGCTCGATGATCGACGCCGGCTGCAGGGCCTCGGGAGCGAGATCGAACACGCGGTCGGCGGCCCCCGTGAGCGACCAGAAAACCAGCGCGCTGGCGGCGAAGGTCACCAGGCTGCCGATCTGCACGTTCCGGAGGTTGGTGCGTTCGCCAGCGCGGATATAGACGCTGGCCACCAGCCCGACGATTACGGCGATGGCAATGTCGACGTACGGCAAATCGATGGCGCGGAACCGGTCGAGGAATAGCGCGTCACGCGCCGCCTTGCTGGCCACGGAGCCGGCCATTACGAGAAAGAGATAGGCAAACAGAGGGACCGCCCGCGCCAACTCGCGGCGGTCGAGGCCAAGGACCCGTTGCGCAAGAGACAACATGGAAAGGACCAGGTTCTTATATCATCCCCGTCATGTCCGAACGCTCGACCGGATCGCTCGTCAGCCGGCTGCTCAGCCCCATCGCGCAGTTGCGGGAGGGGGAGACGGCAACCGCGCTGCTGATGTTCGCCTATTCATTCCTGGCGATGACCAGCTACAACATCATCAAACCCATCACACGATCGCAATTCATCAGCAGTCTCGGGGCCGACAACCTGCCTTGGGTGCAGTTTGGCTCCGGTGTGCTCATCGGTCTGCTGATGCAGGGTTACAGCAAGGCCATTGCCGCGGTCCCGCGAAGATGGACGGTACCGGTCACGCAGGCAGGCATGGTGGCCCTCCTTCTGATCTTCTGGGTCCTCTTTACACAGTTCAAGGCCGAGTGGGTCTCGGTTGCGTTCTACTTCATGGGTCTCATTCTGGGACTGCTCCTCATCAGCCAGTTCTGGACCATCGCCAACGACATCTATGACCCGCGCCAGGCGAAGCGTCTGTTCGGATTGATCGGTGGTGGATCGAGTCTTGGCGGGGCGATGGGTGCGGGCATCACGACGCTGCTCGTCGAGAAGCTCGGTCAGAACAACATGCTGCTGGTGAGCGCGAGCATTCTCGCCCTCTGCTTCGTGATCGTCGTCTTCGTCATCAAGCGCGAGGCAAAAGCAGGCGCCACTGACGTCACGAAGATTGGCGAAGAGCGCGGCGTCGGCGGGGCGGAGGCGATAAAACTGCTCCGCAACTCACGGCATCTCCAGATCATCGCGCTCGTCATCGGCTTTGCGGCCGTCGGCGCCGCGATCATCGAACAGCAGCTCAACATGGCGGCGGCCGAATCGAAGCAGTCCGGCGATTCGATTGCCGCCTTCCTGGCCACAATCACGTTGTATCTGTCGATTGCCGGGTTTTTGATTCAGGTCGTCCTCACCTCGCGTGTTCATCGATTCCTCGGGATTGGATTTGCGCTGCTCATCCTGCCCGTCAGCCTCGGTAGCACGGGCTTGCTGATGCTCCTGAACGGAGCGCTGTGGACGGCCAGCCTCGCGCGCGTGCTCGATACGTCGCTTCGCTACACGATCGACAAGACGTCGCGCGAGATTCTGTTCCTGCCGCTGCCGCTCGACATCAAGTACCGCGCGAAGCCGTTTGTCGACGTCACGATGGATCGCCTGTCGAAAGGACTCGGCGCGCTGCTCATCCTCGTACTGATCAAAGATTGGGGTCTCGGGCTGACGTGGCAGCAACTGAGCTTTGCCAGTCTCTCGATCACCGCATTGTGGATCTTCTTTGCGATCCGGGCGCGGCGCGAGTACCTGCGCGCGTTCCGTCGCAGCATCGAGCAGCAGCAGGTGCGCGCCTCCGAGATTCGTCTCGATACGGCGGACCTCAATACCATTGAGACGCTGGTCCTCGAGTTGTCGCATCCCGAGCCGCAGCGCGTGATCTACGCGATCGACCTGCTGGAGTCGCTCGACAAGCGGCATCTGGTGACGCCCTTGCTGCTCCACCACGAATCGCCGGAGGTGCGTGCCCGAGCGCTTGCCGCCGTTGCCGGCGCGCCGCCCTCGGCCATCGCGCACTGGGCGCGCGGCGCCGAACGCGCGCTCAAGGATCCGGATACGTCAGTCCGATTGGCCGCGGTGCGTGCGCTCGCGGCCGTTCGCGGCGAAGCCGCCGCTGACATCATGCGCCCGCTGCTCGACGATTCGGATCCACGTGTCGCCGTGACCGCCGCCACGGCACTGGCCGTCAGTCCCACTGAATCGGATCGTGAAGCAGCCGAACGGACGCTGCGCCAGCTTGCATCTGACACGCGCGAACAGGCGGTGCCAATCCGCATCGAAGTCGCGCGCGCGATTGGCGGCCTGCACGACGACGGCCGATTCCGCACCTTGCTGGTGCCGCTGATGTTCGACTCGTCGATCGACGTCGCACGCGAAGCGATTCAGAGCGCTGGCCGCATGCCTCGAACAGATTTCCTGTTTGTGCCTCCGCTGATCTCGTTGATGCGTCATCGCCTGCTCAAGCCGGCGGCGCGCAGCGTGCTCGTGAGCTATGGAGAGGACGTCATCGACCCGCTCACCTACTTCATGCGAGACAAGGAAGAGGACGTCTGGGTGCGGCGGCACGTGCCGTCAACCCTCGCGATGATCCCGACACAGCGATCGCTCGACGTGCTCGTGAGCGCGCTCGAAGATACCGACGGGTTCATTCGCTACAAAGCGGGCGCAGGGATCGATCGCCTCCGGCGCGAACGGCCGGATTTGCACCTCGACATCGCGGTTGTCGAACGGCAAGTCCTGCAGGAATCGCTGCGGGCTTTCAACACGCTGACGCTGCACCACAACCTGTTCGATCTGGGCGGCCTCGATAAGGAGTCGCTGCTGGCGCGCGCGCTCGTCGAAAAGCAGAGTCGCGCACGCGACCGGATCTTCCGGCTCCTCGGCATGATGCACCCGCCTGGAGACATCGCGGCGGTGCAGACCGCCCTGTCGCTGTCCGACGCGCGGCTCCGCTCGGGCGCGATCGAGTATCTCGACAACCTGCTCGCGGGCGAGGTGCGCAAGCGCGTGATGCTGTTGGTCGAGGAAATGCCCGAGCCCGAACGCATCCGCAAAGGCAACGCGATCTTCAAGACCCGCGTCCGCGACGTCGAGGACACGCTCGCGCAGCTCGTGCACGACGACGAAGAGGTGCTCGCGGCTGCGGCGATCCAGACAGTCGAGCGGCGCGGGCTCTGGTCGCTCAGCGACGATCTCGAGTACGTGCTCGCGCATCGGGATCCGAAGGATTGGGCCGTCTTCGAGGCGGCCTCGTGGGCGCTTGCGGCGCAGCGTTTGACCGCCGAACGCCGCCGCGCGCTGTGGCTCGAGCCGCTCCCCGCGGTGGAGCTTGCCGATCGGCTGCGCCGGCTTCAGTTGTTCAACTTCGCCTCCGTCGACGAGCTGTTCCGGATCGGCGGACTCGGACGGCAGGTGCGTCACGAAGCGGGGCGCGTTCTGTACGAGAAAGGGCGTCCCGCCGAGTCGCTCCAGTTCCTGCTCGATGGCCGTGTTGCGGTCGAGGACGATCACGCGCGCGAGCTCGATGCCCCCGCGGCGCTCGCATTCGAGAACGTGCTCGAAGGCAGTCCGGTGAACGCGACGGTGCGCGCGCTCGAAGCCGCGATCTGCCTTTCGCTCACCACTGAAGAATTCCTGTCGCTGCTGTCGGAGAACGTCGAACTGGCGCAGGGCATCTTCCGGCAGCTGATCGAAGTCGGCGGCAGCACCTTCGACACGAACGCGCCTGATTCCGGCGATCGCGTCGAATGGCAGCGCGTGCTCCATGGACGTCTGCCAAATGAGCTCGAACAGCGCATCTCCGCGGGATTGCAGCCGGTCGATCTCGTTCTGCTGCTGCAGACAAGCCCGCTCCTCGCACGTGCCGCCACCCCGCAGCTGCTGGAGCTCGCTGGCATCGCGCGGCCGGTGGCGCTCACGCGGGGCTCCGATCCGCTCGTAGGACTCGAGCCGTCGATCCTCGTTGTGCTCACGGGCAGCGTGCGTATCGAGCACGATGGACGGGATGTCGAAACCGCCGACGGTGGCGACATCGTCGGCATCGCCGAAACACTGGGCGGGTTTCCGTTTACCAGCCGCGCGGAGGTCGTCGCCGACGGTCAGGGACTCCGCTTTACACGGTCAGAGCTCTTTGATGTGCTCGCCGACAACATCGATTTGCTGCAGGGCATCTTCAGCGGCTTGCTGCGGGCGCGCATGAGCGCCCGCGCCGGACGCTCCGTTGAGCCCCGCGCAGGAACACTGGGGTAACGGCCGCGGGCTACTCCGATTGAATTACGTGCGCTTGCCGCGATAGATGACGCGCCAGATTCGTCCCTTCGATGAGTCTGAGATGTAAAGCGAGCCGTCCGGCCCTTGTGCCAGTCCCATGGGCCGATAGGTTGCATCCCGCGGGCTCGTCAGCGGCTTGTCGCCGGCGAATCCATCTGCAAACACTTCCCACTCCGCCGACGGAAACCGGCCCTTGAACGGCACAAATGCCAGCTTATAGCCCTGCTCCGGGAGGGGAGTGCGCTGCTGCGAACCGTGGAATGTGACGAAAGCGCCATTCCGGAACCGCTCGGGAAACTGACGTCCCGTGTAGAAGAGCAAGTCGTTAGGTGCGTAGTGGCCGGGGAATGTCAGGATCGGGTTCGGATATCTTTCGCATCCCGTGGTACGTTTGCCGTCACCACCATATTCCGGCGCGAGCACACGCCGCTTCTGGAAGGCATCGAAGTAGCAGTAAGGCCAGCTGAACTCGGATCGCTCCTCGATCAGCAGAAACTCCTCGGCCGGAAGTTCCGCGTCCTGTTCGGCGGTAAAGTGCTCGGGCCACCACGTATCGAGTCGATCGCGGCCGTGCTGCACGGCGTAAAGCGCGCCAACCGAATGGTTCCATTCAATTGCGACGGCATTGCGAATGCCGGTCGCGTAACGGACGCCGTTCTCCTTTTGCGTTTGCCCGAGTTTATTGGCATCGAACCGCCAGATGCCGCCCTGCCACTCGAGCTCCGGGCAAGGATCGCGTCCGGGCGAATGTGCCGTCCGTTCGCGCTCGCAGCTATTCGACGGCGCCCCGACGGTGACGTAGAGGAACCCTTTATCGTCGAACGTGATGGGCTTGGCCGAATGACCGGCGGAGTCGAGGAAGCCTTCTGCGACCACAACTTCGGGCGGTCCCGCCGGCGCAAGACCGTCCGATCCAATCGGATAACGGACGATCGCAGTGTTTCGGCCGAAGTACAGATAGCGATCATGGATCGCAATACCGGTCCCGCTCACCTCGTCGCCAAAGTGCTGCCGAATATCGGCGCGGCCGTCGCCTGTCGTGTCGCGGAGGACGATGACGCCGCCCTTCGCTTGCGCGTTGCCGTTGAGCGCCACGTACAGGTCGCCGCGCTCGCTCACAGTGAGGTGGCGCGCTCGCCCGAGATTGTCAGCGACCACCAACGCGCAGAACCCATCGGGTACCGTGATGCCGCCATTGTCGGGATCACATGACGGCAGTTGGGCGGCAGCGACACGCGCGCCTGAGCCGATCCCGCTACCTGCGCCAAACGACCAGATCAATGCGGATAAAAGACACGAAACGATGGCTCTCACGAGTGCCTCCGATGATCGCCTGCTGCGACATCCCGCGCGCGAACTCGGCTGATTATGGCGGCGGCAAGGCGACTGTCAAGGCCGGTCGCAGCCGGTCGCAGCCATTCTGCTGTTTAACGATTTCTTTACAACCGCGGTGTTACATTCCTCCGGGATGAGCCGTCATACTGGTTATGCGCTTGCATTTTCGGAGGAACGACTCATGAGACAGCGTGGTGTCATGGCCGCCTTGCTTGCGGCAGTACTACTGACCGGTGTCGGCGTCACACTCGCAGCACAAGATGCCCACCAGGGGCCACCGCCGTTCGGCCGGGGGCGTGGACCAGGAGGCCCGGGCGGACCGATGGGCGGCCCCGGGTTTGGATTGCCCGGGATGCGCGACCTCGATCTGACCGACGCACAGAAAGATCAGATCAAGGCCATTGTCGAATCACACCGGGCGGAGATGCAGCAGGTTGGGGAGAAGACCCGCAGCGCGCAGGTCGCCATTGATGCGGCAGCCGAAGGCGCGACGATCGATGAAGCCGCAATTCACGCCCGAAGCACGGAGCTGGCGGCGGCAATCGCCGACGGCGCCATTCTGCGCGCAAGGGTGAACGCCGAAATCTTCAACATCCTCACCGCGGAACAGCAGCAGAAGGTGCAGGAACGGCGCGCCCAAATTCAGCAGCGGATGAAGGAAGGCCCGCGGCGGCAGCGCGGACAGTAACGGGATATCGCAATCTGGTGATTTCGTGATTTAGCGATGAATGTGGCGATGTAACGTCGCCACATTCGATTCTCGCCGTCACGCCCGCAGCAACCTCAGGGCATTCAGCGTCACCACCACCGTCGCGCCCGTATCGGCCAGCACCGCCAGCCAGAGCGGCGCCACGCCAAAGGGAGCGGCCCCGAGAAAGGCCAGCTTCGTCAGCAGCGCAATCGCGACGTTCTCGCGAATCACGTTGAGCGCGCGCCGCGCGTGCGCCTCCAGAAACTCAACGTCCTTCACCGGACCGGCACCCGCAAACACCACTTCGCCCGAATCGATCACCCGCCGCGGCTTGTGAGCGGCGCGTTCCAGAGCCGCGCCGCCCTTGATGAGCACGCCGTGCCGCGCCGCCGAGGAAAGCGCCGCGACAACGGTCACCGGGGTCGAAATGACCAACGCGCACGGACAACCCAGGACAAGAAACACGAGCGCACGGTAGAACCACAGCGCCCATTCACCGGTGATGGCGGGCGGAACGATGGCGACGATGCACGCGAGGCCGGTGACGGCGGGCGTGTAAATCGCCGCGAATCGTTCGATGAACCGCTCGAACTCGGCGCTTTCACCGCTGCCCGCCGCAAGGTGCGGCGAACCCGTGCTGACGAGCGCGGAAATCGCCGCCCGCGCGCGCTCGATGCTCCACGATTCCATGCGATGCGCGAGAGCAAAGAGGAACGCGACCGTCGCCCCTTCAGACCACTCGCCGAGCACCGCCGCACCGATCACGCAGACACAGACGAGCACGTGCATGTCGAGTCGAAAATAGCGAACGGACGCGAGCGCGCGGGGCCACATCGGCCAGAGTCCGGTCGCGGCGGCGAGGATATAGAGCACGGTGGCACGCGGGTCGTGCTGGTGCTGGACGAACGTGTCGAACCAGTGCTCCGACGTAAGCGCTTCGACTGCCCAACCGGTCAGCAGGAAGACACCCGACGCTGCAATCCACAGCGTCCCGTACTCGCCGCGAGGATAGTGATGCGCGTGCGTGTGCAGCGACCGATCGCCCGCGGAAGACTCCGGCGTCTCGTGCGCAGCGAGTCCCGTCCGCTGCACCGCGTCGAAAATCTCTGCCGCGCTCGTGCGTTGTGGGTCGTAGGTCACGTCCACGAACGCGTTGATCAAGTCGAACTCGACGTCTGTGATGCCGGCCGTCGGCGCCAGCGCACGGCGAATGAGGGACGTTTCCTCCGCGCAGTCCATCCCGTGAACATGCAGGCGGATCTGCGCCACGTCTGGCGATGCGCTGCGGGGGTCCGGGGCGGGCCGGGGAAGGGTGGACAATCTGCCCGAAGATGTTTGGAAGCGGAGGTTACAGGTCGTTGACGGCGTCGAGCACCGCGTCGGAATGGCCGTCCACTTTCACATTGTCCCAGCGCTGTGCAACCTTGCCGTCAGGATCGATGAGGTACGTCGTGCGCGCGATGCCCATGTATTTGCGTCCGTAGCGCGATTTCTCCTGCCACACGCCGTACTTTTCGGCGACGGCATGATCGGCATCGGCGAGCAGCGGAAAGTTCACGTCGTACTTCGCCGCAAACTTCGCTTTGCTTTTCTCGTCGAGGATGCTCACGCCGAGCACGGCCGCCTTGCTCTTCTTGAAGCGCGGCAGATTGTCGCGGAACGAGCACGTCTCCGCGGTGCAGCCCGGCGTGTCGTCCTTCGGATAGAAGTAAAGGACAAGCGGCTGCCCTGCGTAATCCGCCAACGAGTGAGTGTGTCCGTCCTGATCTTTCAGCGCAAACGCGGGCGCTTTCTTGCCTGGATCCACGAGCGGCATACGATCGGTCCCCCGTCATAAGCATAGAACGGAGGCGCTCGTAGTGGCGGGGCTAAAGCCCCGCACTACGTGTCGCGGCCATCGGCCTACTTCACGCCAAACTGCCGCTCGACTGTCGCGAAGCGTCGCGCTGTCAAATCGCGGATCGTTGCGACCACGCGGTACACGCCCGTCGTCGCATCGGCGGAAAACTTGAGGGGCACCGCAGCCCGCCCCTGCGGCAAATCGAGATTCTTCGCCTCGTGAAACACCGATCCATCCGGTTTGTACACGACGATGTCCGCGTTCACCTTGCAGTTGCCCCCGGAATCCTTCTCGCATCCGGGCACGCGGACGACCGCAGCCACCGGTCCGCCGCGAGACACTTCCGATTTGTGCTCGATCTTTCCGTTGACGTCGGTGATCTGTTTCGTCAGGTCCGTCGTTGCAAGCGTCGTGATCAGCACCTCGGACTGCAGCTTTTCAGCCTTGCCGCTCAGCGCACCGGCCTGACCCGGCGCGCCAGATTGCGCAGCGACGATGGCGGTCAGGATGTAAATGGAGGGACCGAGCATAAAGATGCGCTTCATACGCTCATTGTAGGAAGCACTCGTCAAGGGCACCAATGAGCTTGCATGATGAGCTCCGCCCCGCCGAAGCCTTGGCGGAGGCTGGTCGTCGAGGTTGTTTCGATCACGTCGCGGCGGTGGAACGTTGCGATGCGGTCAGCCGTATGACGGTCTCGACAATGTGCCTGGCGGAAATGCCATAAGCCTCGATCAACTCTTCGGGTTTGCCGCTTCGCGGGATGTCGGACACCGCCAGCCGCGTTACCGTCAATCCTGCCGCGGCGACCGCTCGAGCCACTGCATCGCCGAGTCCGCCCACAACATAATGGTCCTCGACCGTGATCAGCCGTCCCGTTTCCGTGCCGGCGGTGATCAGCGTCTCCTTGTCGACAGGTTGCACCGAGTAGAGATCGATCACGCGCACGTGTATTCCACTGCTCCGCAGCTGGTCGTGCGCTTTCAGCGCTTCGGATACGGTGATTCCGGCGCCAATCACCGTCGCAATGTCGTGCTCGCTTTGACGCAAAACCTTGCAGCCTCCGATAGGAAATGTTTCAGCGCCGTCGTAGATCACGGGCGTCTTTGGACGCGACGTACGGATGTATACGGGCCCTTGATGAGAAGCCGCAGCGCTCAATAGCTGGTCGGTGCTGACCGCGTCCGCGGGATACAAAACGGTGATGTCGGGCTGCGTCGACATCATCGACAGATCCTCGAGCGCCATTTGCGATGGGCCGTCTTCTCCGATTGACACGCCAGCGTGCGAACCAACCATCTTCACATTCAGCCTGCTGATCGCCAGCATACGCACGAAGTCCGACGCGCGCGTCAGAAACGCCGCGAACGTCGCGGCAAACGGAATCGCGCCGCGCGCCGCCAGGCCCATGGCGGCGCCGATCATCCCCTGTTCAGCGATGAAGCATTGATAGAAGCGCTCGGGATGCGCCGCCTCGAACTTCTCGCTGAACGTCGAGTTCTTCACGTCGCCATCGAGCGCGACAACTCGCGGATCCGCGGTGCCGAGACGCGCCAGTGCGGCGCCGAACGCTTCGCGCGTGGCGATTTGATCGCCGAGCTTGTAGGCAGCCGGTTCGACCGTACCGGGAGTTTCTTGTCGAGCCGCTTTCGGCGGGGCCGCAATCTCAATCTTCGCGCCCGCGGTCTCAGGCACCATCTGCCCTTCGAGCTCACGAATGGCGCGTTCCATCTCGTCTTTCTTGAGAGCTTTGCCGTGCCAGTTGGGCGCCGCTTCGAGGAAGGAGACACCCTTGCCTTTTTCGGTTCGCGCGAGAATCACCGAGGGCGCGGTCGTCACATTCCGCGCCTCGTCCAGCGCCGCGAGAATGCGCTCGAGATCGTGACCGTCCACAACGATCGAGTGCCAGCCAAACCCGGACCACCGGCGTCGATGCGCCTCCATGTCATGTCCCAGCTCGGTGGCGCGGCTCTGACCGAGCGCGTTCACGTCGACGATGCCACAGAGCGAGCTCAGCTCGTGAAACTCGGCCAACATCGCGGCTTCCCACACCGAGCCTTCAGTGGTTTCGCCGTCGCCCATCAGCACGTACGTCCGAGCGGCCGATCCAATCCGTCGCGCATTCAGCGCCATACCCACGCCGGCCGCAAGTCCTTGCCCCAGCGATCCGGTCGCCACATCGACGAACGGCAGGCGCGGTGTGGGATGGCCCTCGAGATCCGACGTGAATTTGCGAAGCTCGAGAAGCTTCTGCTGCGGAAGAAATCCGGCTTCGGCCCAAGCGGCGTACAGAATCGGCGCCGCGTGGCCCTTCGACAACACGAACCGATCGGCAAACGGGTTGCGCGGATCCTTCGGGTCGTAGCGCATTTCCGAAAAAAAGAGCGCCGCCATCAGATCCGCTGCCGAACAGCAGCTCGTCGGGTGTCCGCTCCCCGCTTCGGTCGTCGATCGGATCGAATCGATGCGAAGTCGAGTCGCGATATTCTTCAACGCCGGAAGAATTGCAGTTCGATCGGCAGGCACGAGACCGGACATTATAATTCCCGCATGCGTGCCGTGCGGTACTTCTACGTACTAGCACTGGCGCTGTGGCTGGGCGGTATGGCGCTGGCTGCGCTTGTCGTGGCGCCCACCATCTTCAGCGTCCTGGACAGCTGGAACGCGGCTAATGGACGGGTGCTCGCGGGAAGCCTCTTTGGCGAGATCCTCCGTCGCGTATATCTCGTCGGTGGCGTGGCGGGAGGGGTCATGCTTCTGACGCTCACGGTGCAGCGCGTTCTGGGGCCGCGCCCGAAAGCGTACGGCGTTCGCGCGAGCATCATCGCGCTGATGCTTGCGGCGACCGGGTATGCCGCGCTCGCTCTTCAGCCGCAAATCAACGCACTGCAGCTAGAGGCCTCCGGTCCTATCAGTCGCCTGTCGCCGGACGATGCGCGACATACGAGCTTCGACCAACTTCATCGTTGGTCCACGGCCCTGATGAGTTTGACGATGCTCGGCGGGGTGGTTTTGCTGACGTGGGAAACACGGGAATAATGATCGTATGGCTGTCACGACGTACGAAGATGTGCTGAGCCAGCTCAGAGCCGCCATTGATCAGGCGCCTACGCCGAACGACGCGCTGAGCGTCTCGGTGAACATTCTGAAAGAACAGATGCCGGATTACGCCTGGGTCGGCATTTACCTGATGGACGGCGATGAACTGCAGCTCGGGCCGTTTCTCGGCAAGCCATCGCCCCACTCGCGCATCCCGCTCAACAAAGGCATCTGCGGCGCCGCCGCAACGGAGAAGAAGACGGTCGTCGTCGACGATGTCGATGTCGATCCGCGATATCTCGCCTGCAGTCTCGATACACGGTCGGAAATCGTCGTCCCGATCCTCAAGGGCGCGCGCGTCATTGGCGAAATCGACGTCGATAGCGACAAGAAAGCAGCGTTTGGTCCTGCCGATCGCGAACTGCTCGAAGCCGCGGCAGCGATGCTGGCGAACAAGTTCCCGGCATGATCCACACGATCACGCTGATCCCTGGCGATGGCATTGGTCCCGAGGTCACGCGGTCGGTTGTCACGATCCTCGATGCTGCGGGCGTCCGAGTGCAGTGGGAGGAGTTCAGCGCGGGTGCAGCCGCGCTTGATCAGCACGGGACCACGCTGCCCGAGCCGCTGCTGGAATCGGTGCGGAAGAACAAGGCCGCGCTGAAAGGCCCGATTACGACGCCCATTGGCGAAGGATTCACGAGCGTCAACGTCGGACTGCGGAAGGCGCTCAGCCTCTACGCCAACCTGCGACCTGTTTGGAACCTGCCGTCGGTGCCGTCTCGCTTTCACAACGTCAACCTCGTCATCGTGCGCGAGAACACCGAAGATCTCTATTCCGGCCTCGAGCACGAGGTTGTGCCGGGGGTGGTCGAAAGCCTGAAGATCATCACCGAACATGCCTCGATCAAAATCGCGCGCTTTGCCTTCGAACACGCGCGGCAGCATAAACGCAAGCGCGTGACCGCCGTTCACAAGGCCAACATCATGAAGCTCAGTGATGGCTTGTTCATCGACTGCGCGCAACGCGTCGCTCGAGACTACCCCGACATTCAGTACGACGAGCGCATCGTCGACGCGGCGTGCATGCAGCTGGTGATGCATCCGGAACGATTTGACGTGATGCTGCTGCCGAATCTGTACGGCGACATCGTGTCGGATCTGTGCGCGGGGCTCGTTGGTGGGCTCGGTGTCGTGCCGGCCGCAAATCTCGGCGATGATGGCGTCGGCGTCTTCGAAGCAGTTCACGGGTCAGCGCCGGATATTGCGGGGCAGAACAAGGCGAATCCAACGGCCCTTCTGCTGTCAGCGGTCCTGATGCTGCGTCATCTGAACGAAGACCACGCCGCCGATCGAATCATGCGGGCGCTTTGGGCGGCGTTGGCGGACGGCTCGGGCCGCACGGCTGATATCGGCGGCATGGCGTCGACGACGACGTTTACCGATGCCGTGTGCCACGCGCTCGGTTAGGTAGGCGCTACGCAGGCGGCGCTCCGCGCCGTAGGCGCGCTTCGCGCGTAGGCTCACTCCGTTCGTGAAGCTTCCTGGCGGAGGGCACCGCAGGCCTGCCGAAGGCCCACGCGCAGTGTTATAGTCCCAGGTTCACGCGACTGCCGGTCGGCGGTCTCGGAGAAGCACTAACCCCTCAATTCACTTGGGTTGAGAATCGTGGTATCAACGTGATCAGATCGTCTGGGCCGAAACTAGCGCTGTTCGAGCTTTTTGACGCCGCTCCCACCCCACCGCGCTGGAAATCGCGCGGCGGGGGCCCCGCCGTTGGCGTTCCGCACACAAGTGAGCTACGGGTTTAGTCTTGATGGACGAAATCACCGAAGCGGTTTTGTCGCGGCACGAAGTCGCCCGATATCTCGAAGGCACTCACGGTCTCTCCGCCGAGGCGGCGCGCGAGCGCGTGATCTCGTATCTCGAGGAGCTGCGCACCACACAACGATACGAGCTCTATCGCGCGCTCGAATATCCGCTCTATCCGATTCTGCGCAAGATCGAACGTGTCGGCGAGAACACGGCGACTGCCGTTGACGCGGCGGCACGGTATCGTCTCGTCTACGCGTCCAATCACCGCAGCCACATCGATTATCTGGTGGAGCCGCTCGTGCTCGATGACGCCGGCATCCGGCCGCCGATCATTACGCTGAAGGCCTATGTCGCGGAGCTGCTGCGCAAGCACGACTTGTTTTTTTATCCCGAAGGCGGGAGAAGCTACAGCGGCGAGCTCAAGCGCTCGAAGACAGGTCTCTTCAGCGCCGCGCTCGCGGCGGAAGTGTCAGACGTCGCGGTGCTGCCGACGGCCATTGCCTACGACCTGGTGCTCGAAGATCACATTCTCGCGCGACAGGGGACGAAGCGGCGACAGCGGCCGTTCACCCGCGAGCTCGCCGAGATGGTGCGGTTTGCGGTCGGCTATCGGAGCCGCGCGTTCGTCACGTTCGGCCAGCCCATCCCGGTCGAGGCCCACGATCATTCCTCGAGGCGCGCGGTGCTCGACCTGGCGCATCACGTCCGCACCGAGGTCGGCCGGCTGTACAAAGTTCTGCCGACGGCGATCGTGGCTGCGGCCATGCGCCCATCGATCACGCGGCGAGAGCTCGTCGGGCGCGCCGAAGCTCTCCTGCAAACATTGCGGGCGCTTGGCGCAAACCTCGGGGTGGCGAGCGGCGCGGAGGCAGTTGATGCCGCCGCGGAGCCATTCGAGGCACGCGGCGTGATCGTCGTCGAGCACGATCGGTTCCGCGTCCGCGAGCGCAGTGTCCTTCGTTATTACGCACGGTCGATTCAGCACCTTCTGTCGCCAGTCGGCCCGACGCACTGATGCTCGAGGACACGTCGAAAGCTTTTTTTCATACTCTCGCGCAAATCGAATTCCTGAAACGGCTGGCATCGAGATACGGGATGTCGCCGCGGGGATTTGCCCGCCGGTTCGTCGCCGGCGAGTCAATCGAGGAAGCTGTCGAGGCGGTCCGTGGCGTCACACGACAAGGCTTGCTGCTCACGCTGGATTATCTCGGCGAAAGCGTCGCGACGGCCGAGGAGGCCGACGTCGTCACGCGCGAGTACATCCGCATCGTGCACGCAATCGTGCGCTCGGATATCGAGCGCAACATCTCGCTGAAGCTCACGCAACTCGGCCTCGACGTAGACCGGGCCACAGCCGTCGACAATCTCCGGCGCATTCTCGAACCCGCGACCACGCATGGCTTTTTTGTCCGCGTCGACATGGAGGGCTCCGTCTACACGGAGGCGACGCTCCAGATTTTCGAGACGTTGTGGGGGCAGGGCCATCGGAACATCGGCATCGTACTGCAGGCGGCGCTCATGCGAACCGAACACGATCTGGAACGAATGAATCGGCTGGGCGCACGCATCCGTCTGGTGAAAGGTGCATACCAGGAGCCGAAACCGGTTGCGTATCAGAAGAAATCCGATGTCGATGACGCCTTCGTCCGGCTGATGAAGCGCTTATTGGACGAGGGCATCTACCCGGCCATCGCGACGCACGATCCGGCAATGATTGCCGCGACCAAGGCCCATGCGGCTGAGAAGCAGTACGCGAAAGACCGGTTCGAGTTCCAGATGCTGTACGGCGTCCGCCGGGATCTGCAGACGGCGCTCGCAGCGGAAGGACATCGCGTACGAGTGTACGTGCCGTTCGGTAACCAATGGTTCGCGTACTTCATGCGCCGGCTTGGCGAGCGCCCCGCGAATGTCGCGTTCGTGGTGAAGGGACTTCTTCGCGAAAAGTGACCGTCTACTGACACCACACTCGCGCGAGATTCGCCAACGCGTCCCGGCACTTCAGCACCGACTCCACCTCGACCCATTCCTCCAAGCCGTGCAAACCCGCGCCTGACGGTCCGAACAGCACTGACGGAATTCCCGCGCCGCCGAGCACTGCCGCATCGGTCCAAAAACTCATACCGATCACGGGTGCACTTACGCCAGCGGATCCGGCCGCTTCGCGCAGCTTCGACGGCAACTCGTGTGACGCGGCGATTTCGTACGGAGCGCGATAGAACATCACACGACTGGCGGCCCTGAATTCAGGGTCTTCGGCACGAAGCGCTGCCAGGATGCGCTCCACTTCGCGGCCGCCGCACCCCGCCGCCTCGCCTGGAATTGTGCGACGCTCGATCTGAAGCGAGCACCGATCGGGATAGCTGCTCAGCTCTCGCCCGCCCTCGATCAACGACGCGTGCAGCGACGCCGCACCCAACAGCGCGTGCGTGCTGCCCGCCTGCAGCTCCCGATCGAGCGCCTCGAGCCTGCTGAGCACCCGGCCCATTCGAAGGATCGCATCGCGGCCATCGCGCGGACGACTGCCATGAGCGGCGCGGCCTTCCGTTTCCACTTCCACCCATTCGAATCCTTTGTGAGCGACGGCGACGGAGAGCTCAGTGGGCTCGGTCACCACAGCAGCATCAGCGCGGAACTTCGTGACGAGCGCGTCCGCGCCAATACTCGAGTGCTCTTCGTCGACGACACACGCGATGATCAGGCTGCCGGCATCGAGACCACCGGCTTCAGCAATGATCTCGGCTGCGCCGACCATGGCCGCGACGCCGCTTTTCATGTCCTGCGATCCGCGGCCGTACAGGCGGCCGTTGCGCTCAACCGGATCGAAGGGCTTTGTCATTCCCGCCACGCCGACGGTATCGATGTGACCGCAAAGCATGAGCGACCGTCCGGCGCGGCGGCCCTGCAGCGTGCCGATGACATTCGGCCGGCCCGGTGCGGCTTCTTGAATGTCGACGCGCAATCCGAATCGTTGCAGTTCCTCGGCGAGGACACGCGCAACAGCGGCCTCGCCGGCGGCGCCGGGCACCAGGGTTGGATTCACAGAGTCGGTAGCTACCAGGCGTTTGAGAAGCGAAATCGTCGGATCCATATGAACCAGTTCGCCGCGTCTACTGGCCTTTATCGACTGCATTCGTTAACACGTGGATGGCCGTCACGGGATGCAGCTCCCAGGCCGTGGCGCGCCAGTTGACGGGACGTCCGGGGCTCGTGTTTTCAGACTCCTCGTCGTGCTCGATGTCGAACATCAGCCAGCCCTCGAAACGCACCCTCTGCCCGACGAGGTTCAGCAATCCGCGAGTCGTCCAATCCTGACCGGCGGCTCGAGCACGATCTCTGAACACGGGCGTCACTTCGACCGTCATCCGTTGTCGCGCGGGCGCGTCGGGCCGGGCCGCCACCTCGATGTGCGTATCACGCCGGAGCATCGAGAAACAGTTCGCAAGCTCGATCCCGCCGCTGCGCACGGCGACTACGTAGCCCTCCACCGAGGCCGCTCTCGAGTCGACCCATCGAAGCCGGTCGTTGCCCGGCGCCATCAACGCTCGCAGCGTGACGTTTCGATCGAAATCGTTCTCCGCGGGCGCTATCGAACGGCTCTTCTTCGCCACGAACGTGCGCTGGCGTTCCGAGATCACCGCCTGCTGAAGAGCGCAGGTATACGGAAGCGCACACGCGACGGCGACGGACGCCGCCGCCACCAACAGCAGCTGAGTTCGGAGACGACGACTGATCACCGGAGTTGGAAGAGAGGATCAGAACGGGCGGCGGTGATCGAGAGTTCGGTTCCGTCGGCTTGTCGGCTCGTGCCAAACCCCTTTTCTCGCCGCCATTGTCGCGTACACGGACGCCACGCGTAAGATTCGAGAGAGATCACGAGGCGTCCCCGACATGACTGTGAGTGGAAGACCGAACAGCTCGGTTCTCGATCAGGCGGTTGCCATCGCCGAGCTCGTGCGCCATCACGGCGGACGCGCCCTCGTCGTCGGCGGCTTCGTGCGCGATCGACTTCTCGGACGAGAGTCCAAGGATCTCGACATCGAGGTATTTGGCATTGCGCAGGAACAGTTGCCGATTGTGCTCGCGCAACTCGGACGTGTGGAGGCGGTCGGACAGGCGTTCCCCGTTTACAAGGTCGGCAGCATCGACGTGGCCCTGCCGCGGCGCGAATCGAAGGTCGGCCGCGGTCACAAGGCGTTCGACGTCAAAGGCGATCCGAACATGAGCGTCGAAGAGGCGGCACGACGTCGCGACTTCACCGTGAACGCCATCTCGTGGGACCCTCTGGCAGACGAGTACATCGATCCCATCGGTGGCCGTGCGGATCTCGAGCGACGCGTCCTGCGTGTCGTCGACCCGAACACCTTCGGCGACGATTCGCTGCGCGTGCTGCGGGCGCTGCAGTTGGCTGCGCGGTTTCGATTGACGCCTGACGAGCAGACAAAGGCGCTGTGCAGGCAGATTGCACTCGATGACTTGCCGTCAGAAAGAATCTGGGGCGAGTTCGAAAAGCTGCTGCTGCAAGCCGAGCGGCCGTCCATTGGTTTCGAGCTCGCGCGGGAACTGGGCGTGACCAGCGCGCTTCTACCCGAGATGCACGCGCTCGCCGGCTGCCCGCAGGAACCCGAGTGGCATCCGGAAGGCGACTGCTGGATTCACACGTTGATGGTCATCGACGAAGCGCGCCGCGGAAACACCGATCTCGATCGGCCGCGGCTCGCTGCGGTGATGCTTGGCGCCGTCTGCCACGATCTCGGCAAGCCACAGACCACGGCGCTGATCGACGGGCGGATCCGATCGCTCGGGCACGAAGAAGCCGGTGTCGAGCCCGCCACCCGACTGCTCGACAGGCTCGACGTGCATTCGCTCGACAATTTCGACGTGCGCAGCCAGGTGCTCGGAATGGTTGCGCATCACCTCAAACCGGGCGCCTTTTACAAAGTGCGCGACGAAATCGGCGACGGCGCGTTCCGGCGGCTCGCGCAGCGAGTCGATCTGGAACTGCTGGCGAGACTGGCGCGTGCCGACTGCAACGGACGGACCGGCGAGTTCGATTGCACCGCGATGGATTGGTTCATCGATCGCGCACGCGCCCTCGGCGTGGAGCATCGCCCGCCGCCGCCGATGCTCATGGGCAGACACCTTCTCGAGATGGGCGTGCAGCCTGGGCCGCGAATGGGCGAAATCCTGAAAGCTGTCTACGAGCTGCAGCTCGATGGAAAGGTGACGACCCTCGAGGAAGCGCGCGCGGAGGCGGAAAAGATCATCCGGGCCTTCACATAGCAGCGTTCACAATGTACTCCGCGTATTTCTGCGGTTCGACATTGCCACCGCTCACGATCGCAACGACCGATCCGGCAGACGCATCGACATGGCCAAGGCCCAGCATCACGGCGGCTATGGTGACGGCGCCGCTCGGCTCCACGACGAGCCTCGCGTTTCGGAACAGCCACGCGACACCGCGTGCAATCGATTCGTCCGATACGGTCACGACTTCATCGACGAACTGGCGCACGTGGGCAAATGTGAGGTCGCCGGGACGGATCGACATGAGACCATCGGCAATGCTCGACGTGCCGGGCAGCGTCACCGGCCTGCCGGCTTCGAGCGAACGTGTCATCTTGGGCGCGCCTTCCGGCTCGACTCCAATGACGCGCACGGAAGGTTTCCTCTGCTTCACTGCCGCGGATACGCCCGAGATCAACCCGCCGCCGCCAACTTCGACGAAGATTGTCCCGAGGTCCGGCATGGCATCGATGACCTCGAGACCGACAGTGCCCTGGCCGGCAATGATCATTGGATGATCGAACGGCGGCACGATGGTCAATGCACGATCGGCTGCTTCGCGTTCCGCCCTGAGCTGTCGATCCGTCGACGTGGTGCCTTCGAAAATCACTTCGGCGCCAAAACTCTTTGCGCCGTTCACTTTCACTGCGGGCGCGGTCGTCGGCATCACGATGGTCGCCGGCACGCCGAGAGTTTGCGCCGCCAACGCCACAGCCTGGCCGTGATTGCCGGAGGAATAGGTGATCACGCCGCGCACGAGCTGCTCGCGTGGCAGCTGCGACAGCATGTTCAACGCACCGCGGATCTTGAAGGCGCCCATCGGCTGGAGGTTTTCGCATTTCAGAAAGAATGCCGGCGCGGCCGGGCGTGTCACCGGCCACGGCACTTCGAGCAGCGGGGTTACGCGCGCGAGAGGGCGGATGCGGCCTGACGCCGCTTCGATTTCTGCGAGTGTGACAAATTGCATTGAGGTCGCCGGCGTGAAGGTCTGCGCTACGTGCGCGATCGGCGAACGTTCGCGAACTGGTCGCCTTCGTTGTATTTCGGCATCTCGCCCTGCGCCGCAACCCGCCACGCGAGCTCCGCCAGGAAACGCATGTCTTCAACGGCACCGCTGAAGTCCCACTGCGGGTCGAATTGATCGCTCGGCTG
>WNGA01003714.1_pt1 | contig 36383 bp, 27 predicted proteins | sample 5400061 | NCBI WGS metagenome assembly WNGA01 (sample SAMN13153366, study PRJNA577476) | soil metagenome | isolation source: 100 cm soil or saprolite under grassland replicate 2 | place: USA:California | collected 2016-06-15
TTCACCTCCTGCTGCTCCCCACCCCGCCTCGCGGCGACGCAGTTGCATTCAGTTACAGGCCGGAGAACGTATGCCTGAAGAGGACTTTCACCTCTCTGACCAGATGCGCTCTCAGGCGCACCAACCGTCGCTCCGCGACGAAGAATAAATCCGCACACTGACCTGATAACCGCTCTAGGTGGAATTACAGCGCAATCGCCGGCAACCCGGCCTGTCGCAATTGATCATTGATTGATTTCACGTCTTTGTTCTTGATTTCGCTCCAACTCGACAGCGCATCGGCCAGCGATTTCTGCAAGGCTTCTGAGGCCGCGACGACCTGCGTCGTCGGCGTGGCGTCGGCTCCTTCGACCAGGTTCATTACCGCAAGCAGTTCGCTCGCTAGTCTCGCCAGACCTGAGCCGCCTCCGCCTCGCGGGCCGAAGCCTCCCGCCGCGCCTTCAATGGCGGCGGCCTTCTGATCCAGCGCGGCGATCGCTTTCGCTGTAGTTCCCTGCCCCGCCTTCTCCTTCAGCGCCATCAACTGATCGCGCAGCTTGCGAATCTCGGCCTGAGCCGCGCGGGTTTTCGCAATGCCTTCGTAACAGCGCATCGAAATCTCGTACATCTTTGCGATGCCAGCCGAAGGCGTCGTCACGCGCGGATCCATTTTCAACGTCAGAGGCTGCGTGAATTGCTTTCGGCCCACTGTCAGCTTCACCGTGTATTCGCCCGGAGAAGCGAGCGGGCCTTCGGGCTGGCTGGGCGTGTCGCGGTATATGGCCGAGATCGAGAATGTTCGCGGGAAGCCCTCAGGCGGCGGATAACGCAAATTCCACACCCAACGCTGCATCCCGGCTTTTGCCGAAATTATTCGCGCCGGGCGGAGCCAGTAGGTCGGATAAGGCAGTCGATTCTCGTTGATCTTCTCCGGCTCGTCCTTGCTGGAATAGCGCCGCACGAGCCGCTGCTGATTGTCGAAGATTTCCAGCGTGGCTTCGCTCGCGTCGGATTTCAAGTAGTAGTTGATGATTGCGCCGTCGGGCGGGTTCTGTCCCATCGGCTCTTCGGGCGGGATCGGCGTGTCGGTGTTGACGCTGCGGCGGACGCGGATAGCCGTCTGCGGTTTGAAGAGGAACGCGTCGGATTGCGCGACCTGATCGTTGATCTGACGCAGCGGCGTGACGTCATCGAGAATCCAGAAGCTGCGACCGTGCGTGCCGACGACAATGTCGTCGTCTTTCACGACCAGGTCGCGGATCGAGGTCGCGGGCATATTCAATCGCAGCGATTGCCAATGCTCGCCGTCGTCAAACGATACGTAGACGGCTTGTTCCGTGCCCGCGTAGAGCAGACCTTTGCGCAGAGGGTCTTCGCGCACTACGTTGACTATGCCGCCGTCGGGAATGCCGTTGGCGATGTGTTTCCAGGTCTTGCCGCCGTCGCGCGTGCGATAGATGTGCGGTCGCAAATCGTCTAGGCGAAATGTGTTGATCGCCGCGTAGGCCGTATCGTCGTCGAAATGCGAGGCGTCGATCAGCGAGACTTTGGCCCACGATTTCAGATCGGGCGGCGTGATATTTCGCCAGTTCTTGCCGCCGTCGCGCGTAATGTGGATCAAACCGTCATCGGTTCCGGCCCAGATAGTGTCGATGTTCTTGTGCGAAGGCGCGACGGTGTAGATGACGCCGCGTCGAGGCATCGCCTTTATTTCAGGCGAACGGTAGACTCCGATGTTTTCGGGCACTTCCCATTTCTCGCGCGAAAGATCGGGACTGATCACATCCCAACTCTGCCCGCCGTTGGTCGTTTTGAACAAGACGTTGCCGGCGTAATAGAGCGTCATCTGATCTACCGGCGAGAAGATCACCGGGGCCGTGCGCAGGAACCGATATTTGCCGCCGCGCACGGCTTCGGGCGCGATGTTTTGCGCCTGGCCAGTCGCCCAATCGTACCTCGTGATCTTGCCGCCGTATGTGATGTTTGGGTTGAGTGGATCGGGAGCGACGTAGCCGTATTCTTCAACGCCGACAGTACGCCAATCGCGCCAGGTGATCGCGCCGTAATCGCTTCGGCTCGCTACCGCCGCCGAGCCGCTCTCCTGTTGACCGCTGTAGACCCAGTAAGGCCAGCGATTGTCTGTGATGACATGATACATCTGCGCCGTCGGCTGGTTGTACCAACTGCTCCACGTCTCGCCGCCGTTGACGGTGATCGTCGCGCCCTGATCGGTTGCGAAGATCATAATGTCGGGATTGTCAGGATTGATCCAGATGCGATGATAATCGTCGCCGCCCGGCGCGCCTTTGAATCCGGTCCAGGTCTTGCCGCCGTCTGTGGATTTGTACGAGGCGATGTTGGCGACGAAAACGATCTCAGGGTTCTTAGGATGCGCCTTGATCTCGGCGAAATCGGAGCCGCGCCCCCAGAGCCGTTGGTCGCCGCTGATCTTCCGCCAGCTCTCTCCCGCGTCATCCGAACGATAGACGCCGCCCTGTTGAGGGTTGGCGTCGACCGTCGCGTAAAGAATTTTCGGATTGCTGCGCGAGATGTCGAAGCCGATGCGCCCAAGGCCCTGCTCAAATGTGGGCAATCCATTGGTCAGCTTCTTCCAGGTATCGCCGCCGTCGGTCGATTTGAAGATGCCGCTCTCCGGCCCTTGCCACGCCCCGTTCTCCCACGGCCCCTGTCGCCCGGCCCACAAGTCGGCGTAAACGATTTGCGAATTCGTGGGGTCGAACGCGACCTGAATCGCGCCGGTGTTTTCGTCTTTGTACAACACGCTCCGCCACGTCGCGCCGCCATCGGTCGAGCGATAGACCCCGCGTTCTTCATTCGGGCCGTAAGGATGTCCGAGCGCGGCGACGAAAACACGGTTCGGGTCTTTCGGATCGATGATGACTGAGCCGATCTGCTGAGCGCCGCCCAGCCCCACATTTCGCCAGGTCTTCCCGCCGTCGGTAGATTTGTAGATTCCATCGCCGGTCGAAAGATCGGGGCGCTGCAAACCTTCGCCGCTGCCGACGTAAATAATGTTGGGATCGGAAGGCGCGACGGCCAGATCGCCGATTGACCCGGTCGGCTGGTCGTCGAAGATAGGTCCCCACGTCAGACCGTAATCGGTCGTCTTCCACACTCCACCGTTATTGACGCCGATGTAAAAAACGTTCGGCTGCCCCGGAACGCCCGTGGCGCCGACAGTGCGTCCCGCGCGGAACGGCCCGATGCACCGCCAGCGCAGAGATTGATAGAGATTCCGGTCGTATTGTTGGGCGGCTGTTCCGGACAATTCCGGCGACCCCGCAGCCACGCACGCAAGCAGAATAGCGATAAACAGCGCACAACGAACCAAGCTCATAGGTTCCTCCACGAGAAATCTGTTTTGAAGTTGGTATCTCTGTTGTCGAAATTCTGCAGATTCTACACTAAAACCTATGGGTTGACGCGCGCGTACCTGTCCTTGATCTGAAATAGCAGATAAAAACCCAGCCCGAACAAGATCAACCAGATTGGAAGCAGAACTATCGAGGAACCGATTCCCATGATCGCGCCCAGGCCACTTAATGACACCACAGAAATCAGAATCGTCATCAACCATGAGAACACCGCATAAATCAGCGAAACCATCTCGGCGCGAAAGAGAGCTTGCCAACCCACATCTTTATGATTGAACAGCCCTCTCAATGACTTCGCCAGATAGATCAGAATGAGCGCCCCAAGAGCCAGCCCGACTATCGATTCGACTATTCCCAGCACACTGCTGATCACACTTGAACCGGAGAGCGTGGCGATGGAGAGAAATGTTCCCAACAAACCCAAGAGAACGGCCAGTGATCCGAAAACGATTTGGAGCACGGCGAAGGCGATCATGCAGATCGCCCAGAACGGGGCCAGTTTGACCAGAAGATCTCGAATCTGCGCCGGCAACGGCGGGAGCTTTTTTAGAAAGAGGTCATCGAAAAATAGTTCCGCCTGATTGAAGATGCCTCCACCCTTTATATCTATGGCGCTTTGAATGTTATCCATGGTTCCTCCTATTCATTTTGTGTCATTACGGTTTGGCAGTTGAAACGACGACTTCAGGGCGCGCTGGGCTGTATGGTCAGCTTGTAATTAACCTGATTATGCCGGTTATAGATTCTGAAGATCAGCGCCGCGTCCTTGCGAACTGAAAACATGCCTGTCTTCCTGGAGAAGGTGTCGATCTCGTTGAGATAGATCAATTCCTTGTGATTTCCGCCATCCCCATCGAGCGTGGCAAAGAAACCGCCGATATTGGCCTTCTCGTTTGCGGCGTTCGCGAAATCGAGAATTACCTTATAGTCCCCCTTCGTCAGACTGACGGCGTAGTACACGAACTCATTCTCGACGAGCGTCCCCGATTCGGTTTGGCTGATCTTTATCGGCTTTGGCGCCACTTCATCGCAGAAAGGGAGAAAAGATGTCGCGGGTTCCTTCAAGAGCGTCAACCAGAACGTCTGTCTGTTTGCCCCGTTTGACAACCTGAGGATCAACGTCTTCGGCGCCTTCAGGCTGAAGGTATAGACCCCGCGACAGACGATATCGATGTAGTTAAACCAGATGACATTCTCGTTTGTGACCGCCCCGTCACTGTTGAGGATCGATAGACTGCCTGTCATATTGCCAGAATCCCCCTCGGTCCTCCGCGAATCCAGTATCGCCTTGTATTGTCCGGCCGGTAGAGAAACCCTGACATAATTTTGCTCGTCCTCGTAGAGCTTCACTTTATGTGTGACTCCGAGTTTGAGCGGCAGCGGATTATCGACTCCCTGCGCCCGCGCCTTCTGGGATAGAGCCATCAACGCAAAACAGGCCAGGAGAGATACCAGTCTTACAGATTTGATTTGGTTGGATGTGATCATTTATGCAATTCCTCGTTCGACATGATTTGAATGGCTTGCGGCTTGACCAGCGCTGCGGTCGCGATGGAAGCGCAGTACAGCGCGCCCCTATCACGCGCCGGGAGCGGTGGCGCATGTCAGGTAATTATTTGAAGCGTGTGCAAATTGAAAATGAATGCGGTCAACCACCTGGAATGGCGGCAGCCTTTGGAGTGCGGGCGCTCGGGACCGCTTTGGTAGTCATTTCCGATTCCAGAGACTTCCGGGGCTAGAGACCCGAGCGGGTTTGCTTTCCATCATTGCTGGAGTATAGAAGTGGACTACCAAAGCGGTCCCGAGCGCCCGCACTCCAAAGGCTCCGCCGATCCGATTTATGCACACGCTTCAATTATTTGTTCCGCGGCGCCGGGCAATGGCGCACAAGATGGTATTGGGTTGCTACCACGCATGGCCCGGCCCGATCGATGGAGAGAGCGAGCCCGTAGAATCTGGCGACGTCCGCTCCCCCATGAAATTCGATTGCTGAATCTCATCAGGAGAAGTTGCCGAACTTTCTACTATGTTCCCGTTGGCTCGATTTTTTTTTTGCGATTTTGAAGGAAGGTTGTTGGGCCGGACCAATTCCCCTGGCCGAGGGGTATAACCGGCTATCGGCTGCCATTCAGATTCGCCCACTCTCCCGACTGAATGAACGCCGCCCAATAGAATGGATGATGCAGATCCTTGCTCCGCAGCATTCGCAATTGCACTTGCCTGAGGCCCTCGCCGCGTCCCTCTCCTCGCCGGAGCGCCTTGTAATATGGGATCATGACATCTTTAGCCCGCTCGTCCGACACCGTCCAGAGACTCATGACCTGGCTCTCAGAGCCGGCCAGGACCAGCGCGCGCCTCAAGCCCTGCACACCCTCACCGGTCTTGAGCTCGCCCAGCCCGGTGTCGCACGCCGAGAGCGCCACAAGTTTCGTTCCCCACAAATCCAATCCTGCCACTTCCAGCGCCGTTAAGATGCCGTCATCATCTCCTTTTTTCTCTCGATTGGCTCCCGACAACGCCAGGCCGGAACGCAGTAAAGGGCTTCTGATGTGAGCAGCCCACCTGTTGAGTCGCAGTTCTGAGGCGCGCAGCGGGTCATCGCCAGGAACATTCTGCGCCCCTGTCTCTTGTTCCTCCGGATCACTTAGGAAGAATCCGTGTGTCGCGATGTGCAAAACGCGCGGAGATCTGACCCGTTTGAGCGCAGCTTCGGTAGCCTGTTGTCGCAGGAGCACTGAGGCTTTCGGCAGGATGGCTTTGATCGCCAACGCTTCACTCTTTGTTCCCGGCAGTGGCCGGAAAAAGACCATGGGCGGCTCACTTTGTGACGCCCCTTGATGGCCGTCAGGCTGGCTTCCCGAAGTTCCACTCCTTCGCGTGGCGGCGTTCGCCATTCTACCGAAGAGAGGATCAGCAACCACCAACGGGGCGCTCTTGCTCGGCTGTGGGGTTTGCAGCCGCAGCAGATCGCGCCCGCTCGTCAGGTAACTGATGGTGTAACGCTCGATCAGATACTGATTCCCTTCATCCACCAGGGCGGAGAAAGGCATAAGGTTGAGCGAACCATCGGGCGCAATAAGTAAACGGCGTATTTCGCCAGGCTCCGACCGCAACGACGACCGTATGGGCCGCATGACCAGCTCATCCACGGCTCGCGCCAGTCGGTTGACGTCCGGGGTGTTTTCGCGCAGCGATTGGCGCCAGGCGTCTACGGCTCGATCGATCGGAGAGGCGGCGCCGAGGTCCATCCACTTCGGCTGACCTTGCGCCGCAAGCAGATAGACGAGGTAGCGCGGCGGTTGCCTCTTCCCTGTCCGGGGCTCCTGCGGGGTGTAGAGCGCGAACTCGATCAGGGCGCCGCCGGCGGGTATCGCAGACTGGACGGCTGAAAGTGTGACCGGTTGCGCATGCGCTCGAAACTCGGCGCTGCGGACACTGAGTTCGGCTTCCAGATTCTCGATCTTCTCCTCCAAAGGACCGAGTCGTATCCGGTATGTATCGAGGTTGGACGCGTCAGACTCTTTGAGGATGAGTGAGGCCAATTGCGAGCGGGTTTCTATGAGTCGATCAAAGAGCTTTTGATCTTGCGGCGTGGCGTGGCGACGCAACGTGGCAATCGTGTCGGTCATAGCGTCGAGCGCGCGTCCCTTCTGACGGAGCAGGGTCGTAAAGGCCAGTTTGAGAGCCTGCGGATCATCCGGGGCGATCTGGCTGTGGAGCAAAAACGTGAAATCGGTCTGCTTTTCGGAGAAGGCCATGTAAGCCAGTTTCTGCCGTTCGGAGCCGGCGCCGAGATTGAGCGTGAGATTGTACTCGGCAATGTCGTTGGCATGTGACTGCAATTCGACGGCCTGGGCGCCATCGCCTTTTGCCGCGTAAAGCACGGCCAGGTCGTTGAGATAATTGGCCAGGTAGGGATGTTGCGGCCCCATCGCTTTCTCAAAAATCGCAATCGCGCGCCGATAGAGCGACTCCGCCTCCGCATACTCGCCCTTGTTACGGTAGAGGTTGGCGAGATTGCCGAGCAGAAACCCGACTTTGGGGTGTTCTATGCCCAGCGCCTTCTCCCGGATGGCCAGCGCCCGCCGGTAGAGCGGTTCCGCCTTTTCATACTCGCCTTTGACCATGTAGGCGAGCGCGAGATTATTGAGGATAGCCGCGACCTCGTCGTGTTCCCGCCCCAACGTTTTCTCTCGCAAGGCCAAGGCTCGTTGATATAGAGGTTCGGCCTTCGCAAACTCGCCTTCGTTATAGAAGACGTTGGCGAGGTTGCTTAGCGCGATGCCGACATTGGGATGTTCAGGCCCGAGCGTTCTCTCCCAAATCGCCAGCGCTCGCCCGAACAGTGGTTCGGCTTTCGCATAATCTCCCCTGCTGCTGTGGATAATTGCGAGACAGTTGACGACCATGGCGACATTCGGATGTTCACGTCCGAACGCTCTCTCCATGATCGCCAACGCCCGTTGAGCCAGCGGCTCCGGCTTCACATAGTCGCCCTTGTTCCAATAAAGCGCCGCGAGATTGTTGAGAGTGATAGCGACCCTGGGGTCCTCAGGACCCAGCGCCATTTCAAAGATCGTCAGCGCCCGCTGATAGAGCTGCTCCGCCTTCGCATATTCGCCCTTATTCCAGTATATGATGGCCAGAGCGTTGAGAGCGGCGGCGACATCGCGGTGATCCGGCCCCAGTATCCTTTCACGAATTTCCAGCGAGCGCTCGACCAGCGGCATAGCTTCATCATGCTTACCCTCCCCTTGCAGTCTGACATACTCTTTCAACAGCTTGCTCGCTTCTTGTAACGCGCGGTCGTCTTCTGTCGCGGCGCGCAATTCGTCGATACGGATCTCGTAGCTTCCGGCAGCCGATCCATCCTGTTTGGGCTTCACGATCAACCGGTAATCGCCTGCCGCTTCAGGCGCCATCGACGCCTGTTCCTGTCCACGTAGCCGGCTTTCGGAGTCTACCTCCAGGATCTGGGCGCCGTCGGGCCCCAATACCTGCGCCACCACATCGATGCCTTGCTGCTCGACGATCACCTTCAGGAACTGATCGGCTCTCAGCTTGATCTGATAGATGTGCCGTTGCCCGCCTGTCAGCTCGCGTTTGATGGATTGACCCGGCTCGAGCGGGCGGATGTCAATCTCATCGCCAATGCCATCCTGGCGACGAGCCGCTTCCTGAGTCAAATATGGGGACGGGCCGTGTGTGGCTCCCAAAACTGGAAGCGAAACTGCAATCAGCGCCAAACCGGAGAATACAGCGGTACGGTACCGGGAGCGGTAGCGACCGGGCGCCGTCGGAGAAGGCGCCTTCTCCGACGGCGCCCGGTCGCTACCGCTCCCGGTACCGTACCAATGTCGCGTGCTCTGATTTAGAGCCGAGTAATGCGCGCTCTGATGAGTCATGATTTCGTCCGTACCTGCTTCAACAATCGCTGAACCAACTCTGAATTCGGATTGTTCTCTTGCAATGCGCGAAATTCCCGTTCGGCTTCATCTAGCAGCCCGGCTTGCGCATACAGCACCCCCAATATCAGGCGCCATGAAGCATAAGCGCGGCGCGCTTGCGCCAATTCACTGGTTCTGGCCGCATCCAGAATGCGGAATTTCGCCTGTGGCGCGGGCGCCCGCGGAGCTTTCAACTCCCGGCCGTCTTTGACAGCTTTCACTTGCCAGTAATAGATTTCGCCTCGCTTGAGTGGTTGAGGCGCCGTCCATGAATGATCGGTGATTTGCGGGCTGGTAGCCGCCGGCCCGAATCGCTCGTCGTAGACCTCAACCACGTACCCCGTAGCTCCATTCAATTGCGACCAGCGGAAAGTCGGACGGTCCGAAAGCGTTACGCTCCCGACCGGTTCGATTACTGAAAACTCAACGCGCCGGACCTCGCCGTTCCCTCTCGGCTTGTCGCCGGGCGCCATCAATCCCGCCAACAGCGGCGATCTTCCAAGCTCCTGCCCCGTAAGCGCTCTTCTGATCATTTGCTGATAAGCGGGAGGCAGATGATCGGCGCCCGATAGATTTCCTTCCCGATCCAACGTCACCCGACCATCGCCGTCATTGAGTTTGGCGATGACTATCGAGGAGCCTTCCGAGCCGGGGGCGGGCGAGACTGGCGGAGAGACGCTGGGCGCCGGGATTGTCACGGCGATCTTCGCCGGCGCCTTCATTCTCTGCAACGCCTGCCATCCAAACCAGCCGGCCGGCGCCAGTAAAAGTGTGGCCAGCGCCGAGCCGAAGATGAGCGTGGAAGATCTCGGCCAGAAGGACGGGATCGCATCAACCAGACGACGCCAACGGCTTTCAGTATCGAACACCCCGGATTTCAGCGCCAGATATGTCGCCTCGCAATCCACCGTCTCTTCGACCTTCAGGCGACACTCCTCGCAAACGCTCAGGTGGTCGGAGACAAACAACCATTCCGCGGCCGGGAACGGACGACGGCCGTAGCTCTCAATCTGAATTTGAGTAAGATGATCAGACAAGTATCCTTACCTCAACTCGATAATCCGGCCGATAATCCGGACGCGTTTCTTATGGTTATATAAGTTGCTGAAACATCCCGGTTGTTGGCGCCGTGTTTCAAATAAATCCTTTCAACCGCCTGGTCAATCGCTGGCGGGCGGATTTCCGCGCATTGATCACCTGTCGCCGCGTCAGTTGTAACAGTTCGGCAATCTTGGCGTCTTCGAGCGGCAGTCCGTTGCACAGCTCAGCCAATTTTTCCGCGCTCATCTCCAACGCCTCCGCCATCTGGCGAAAAGTCGCTATTCCCAGGGCCGGAAACAGCGCAAGACATCCCCGACCTTGCTGGTCTCTCAGGTTGAGCAGCAGCGCCGCACGCTGACTCAACGGCAACTGGCGCACCTCTTCCCATAGCCGCTGCAAGAAGATCCGGCTTTCGGTCTGCCGCGCCACATCAGGCTGGGCGCCTGGGACATCCAACCGGCTGAAATCCTCCATATGATCGAGGGATTCAATTGGTCGATCTTCAATCTGCAACAATTCAGCCAGCGCGCCGACCAGCCTATCGACTTCTATCGGGGCGCCGAGACGATTGAAGAGCGCTGTCAGAGCGTCGCCCCATTCCGCCTGTTTCCAGGACTTGATCAATCGGATTCGAGACAATAACTCCTCATCATCCGACAGTTGTTCGAGTTGTTCGGCGGCGGCGACGTCTGTTTGCCCCTGCCACTTCGCGAAACCGGCTATCAGTCTGCTGTTGGCGCCCTGCCAGAGGGCAAAAGCGCGATGGCGGGTGAAGAAGTAAGAGAGACGATTTTTGAGCGCGTGCCGTTCTGGGAACCGCCGGCGCATCCACCGCGAGCAGGCGCGATGAGCAATCACTGCCGTCAACCCGCGCAAATCGCCGATCGGATGAGCGGCAGGCTGTTGACGGAGCCGCTGTAACGCCGCCAGCAACTGCGCCACGACATCCTGATGAATGTCATCGGCGTCGGCCTGTTCGATCCCGCCATGGGAATTTAGATGGAGTTTATGACGGATGATCCCCGTAATCACCGGCTCGGCGTGCGTGGCAATAAGTTGTGAGAGGAATAGATCGACCTCTTCATCGCGGGTCGGCGCCAATAATGGTTCGAGTAAGGGATCGATCTCTCCTGACTGCTTTCCCAGCATTTGTTCAGTTGGTCCTATTAAAATTGCGGGACAATAATAGGTCAGCAACTTGCGCTCATTCAATATTGGCTGACTTTATCTGCCCCCGGCGATAGCGCTGAATTTCGCGAAGCGAAGCCGATTGTGTTCCGGGAGCGAGTTCAGCGTCAGCGCCGGGCGGCGCCTTGACTTGGCCTACGCTGTCGGCCAACACTGCCGCCTCAAAATCAACTTCGAGGTTAAACAATGACAGACGCATCGCGCGCGCCACGGCTGCTGGCCGCAATGGCCCATCCCGACGACGCCGAGATACTGATAGGCGGAACCCTTTTTCATCTCAAATCGCTCGGCTGGGAGCTCGGAATTATGACGATGACCAGCGGCGATTGCGGCTCCGCCATGCGCACTAGCGAAGAGATTTCGCGCATCCGCCAGGCCGAAGCGAAAGCCGCCGCCGATTATCTTGGCGCGTGGTATGGCTGCGCCGGCTTGATGGACGTCGAGATATTCGCCAACGCCGAAAACCTGCGCGGCGTCGTCGAATTGATGCGCCGTTTCGATCCCGACGTCGTGATCACCCACTCGCCGGCGGATTACATGGTCGACCACGAAGAGGCGTCGCGGCTTGCGCGGAGCGCCAGCTTCGCGCTATCTATGCCGCTCTACCAGACGCGCCGGATCGCGCCCGCGCCGGCGACGAAATCGACGCCCGCGTTGTATTACGCCGACCCCGTCGACGGCGTTGACTCGATGGGCGAGCGCGTCCTTCCCCAATTTTATGTAGACGTCACCGGAATGTTTGAAAAGAAGCTCGAAATGCTGAGCCGTCATCAATCGCAGCGGGACTGGCTGCGCGCCCATCACGGCATTGACGAATATCTGGAACAGGCGCGGCGCTGGGGCGCGAGCTACGGCCGGGAGAGCGGTTTCGGTTACGCCGAAGGATTGCGACAACATCTGGGACACGGTTATCCGCGCGAGCCGCTGTTGCAAAATGCGTTGAACTTAGCACAGGCAGCAATAAATTACGTTGAGGGTTGAGCGAGCGGTACAGTACGGGGAGCGTGAGCGACCTGAGTATCGATCATGAGGCCTCATGATCGATACTCAGGTCGCTCACGCTCCCCGTACTGTACCGCCTGACATCCTACACACCTTCAAAGGATTTCTGGCGCGATTTCGTTCCTTAAAGATCAATACAAGGAGAACTAATCAATGAATGACATCAACATTGGCATAGTCGGACTGGGCTGGGTCGCCGGGGCGCACATCTCGGCCTTCAACAAGATTCCGGGGGCTAAGGTCACGGCCGTCTGTTCGCGACGGAAGCAGAATGAAAAAGAGTTGGAGCGACAGTATGGAACGCCGCTCAAGGTCTACAATGAATACGACGCGATGCTGGCCGACCCTTCGATTAACGTCATAGACGTCTGCACTCCGCATCCGCTCCACGCCGAACAGTCAATCGCCGCCGCCCGCGCTGGCAAACATCTGATCATCGAGAAACCGATCGCGATCAAATACGAAGACGCGGTCGCCATGCGCAAAGCCATTCACGAAGCGGGCGTGAAGACCTGCGTCTGTTTCGAAGTCCGCTTCAGCCAACAGGCCAACGTCATTCGCGCGACGATTGACCAGGGGTTGCTTGGATCGCTGCATTACGCCGAGGTCGATTACTATCACGGCATCGGCCCGTGGTACGGCCAGTTCGGATGGAACATCAAGAAGGATTTCGGCGGGAGCAGCCTGTTGACCGCCGGCTGCCACGCCCTCGATCTGCTGTTGATGTTCATGGACTCCGAGGTCGAAGAAGTGACCAGCTACGGCGCCCGCAGTAGCTCTCCCGTCTTCAAGCCCTACGAATACGATACGACTTCGTTGACGCTGCTCAGATTCAAAGACGGGAGGCTCGGCAAGGTCGCTTCGGTGACGGACTGTTTGCAGCCCTACTATTTCCACATTCACCTGTGCGGCAGTGAGGGCAGCCTGCTCGACAACCGCTTCTACAGCTCGAAGCTGAAAGTGACCAAAGACCGATGGAGCACGCTCGAAACCAGTTTGATCGATTCGGGCGACGTGGCGCATCACCCGTACCTGCCGCAATTCCAGGCTTTCGTTGATAGTTTGAGGAAAAACGAAGAGATGCCGCTGACGGATTTCGACACCGCGTTTGAATCACACCGCGTTGTCTTCGCCGCGAGCGTTACTAATCAGAGCCTGCCTCTCTCCGCCGCAAAGCGGCGCCTGAATTTAGCCGTGGGTTTTAACCCCTTGTCATTACCCACATTTTGACGCGTTCTTAGCCCGCGGATGCGGGCGAGAGAATATAGCCTGGGGTGGAGCGCAGCGGAACCCCAGGTACGATCAGGATTTATCGCGCAAGCCCGCAGATGCGGGCGACAGCCATTGGCTCAATGATGATGAAATGGCGAATAACAAAAAGCTGCCGCCCGCTTCGCGGGCTCGATGTGCGATTACGCAATATTCCTGGGGTTCCGCCTTCGGCTCCACCCCAGGCTATATTCTCTCGCCCGCATCCGCGGGCTAAGACATACGTACTTCGTGTAAAAATGTGGGTAAAGACAAGGTTTTAACCCACGGTGGGCGTGATTTTCATTCCACGTCGCGTCAGCGACGATTGAATTCAGCCGTCGCTGACGCGACGCCGGAATATTCGCCGATCGTCCCGTGGGTTAAAACCCACGGCTAAATTCAGGCGCCGCTCTGAGAAAAAGCCTGGGTGATGACAAGGCATATGCCCCGCCGCGCATCTTCAAATTACTTCTTCTGCTTCGATCTCGTCTTCGCGCAACACCTTCAACAACTGTTCGACATGATCGCGTCCGCGCGTCTCCAGGGTCAGATCGATCTCGACTCCGCCGACCTCCAGGTTGGCGAAGGCGCGGTTGTGGGTCACCTCGAGGATGTTCGCGCCTACTGAGGCCGCGTGCTGGCAGATGCGGGCCAGTTCGCCGGGGCGGTCACGGCCCAGGATGCGGATGCGCACCATGCGACCGTCCTTGGCCAGGCCGCGCTCGATGATCTTCGAGAGCAGGTTCGGATCAATGTTTCCGCCGCTAACGATCACTGCGACGTTCTTGCCCTCGATCCCGGCGATCTTGTTGAAAAGGACGGCGGCCAGGGAGGCGGCGCCTCCGCCCTCGACAACTGTCTTTTCGATTTCGAGCAGCTTCAAGATCGCGCTGGCGATCTCGTCTTCGTTGACGGTGACGACGTCGTCGACGTAACGCCGCGCGATTTCGACAGTGCGTTCGCCCGCGCGTTTGACCGCCAGGCCGTCGGCGATGGTCGGTTGAGTGGCGATCTCCACGCCCTCGCCCGCGCCCAGGGCCGCTTTCATGCAGGCGTAATACTCAGGCTCGACGCCGATGACGCGGGTATTTGGGCGATTCTCCTTCATCGCGACGGCGACGCCCCCGATCAACCCGCCGCCGCCGACCGGCACAACCACGGCGTCGAACTCCACGTCTTCTTCTAGCAGTTCCAGGCCGATCGTCCCCTGCCCCGCGATGACGGCTTCATCGTCGAAAGCGTGGATGAACGTCATCCCCTCTTCAGCCGCGATATTTTGGGCGTGAGCGAGCGCCTCGTCGTAATTCGCGCCGTGCAACACGACCTCGCCGCCCAGGTCGCGCGTGTTCACGACCTTGATCAGCGGCGTGGGCCTGGGCATGACGATGGTCGATTTAACTTTGAGCCGCGTCGAGTGATAGGCCACGCCCTGCGCGTGATTGCCCGCGCTGGCGGCGATGACGCCGGCCCTCTTTTCGGCATCGCTCAACTGCAAAAGTTTGTTGAGCGCGCCGCGCTCTTTGAAACTCCCGGTCATCTGCAGGTTTTCGAGCTTGAAATAGGCCTGGCATCCGCACAGCCGGCTCAGCGTCAATGAGAGCGGACAGGGCGAGTGATAAATGGCGCGCCCAAACCGCGCGCGCGCGTCTTCGATGTCTTTAAGTTTAATCATTTTCGATCCTCGATCTTCGATACTCGATGTAACGCGTCGCCGACGCCCTGTGCGCGAGCGCGCCGGCGATCTCTCGCGCCTCGTCAATCGGCAGGTTGTTGATCCGCGGGCCTTCGCCGGTGTAAGCCTGACCCGCCGTGTCGACGCTCAACGTCGCCAGGCCGAGCCTGCGGTCTAATGGCGATTGACGAACCTCGACCGCCTGGATTTTGTCGATCGGAACGACGTGAGTCGAGCGCCCCGCCCATCCGCGCCTCGCGCAAAAATAACGCCCGCTCAGCGTATATCCCAGGTTCCGGTAATTCGCGACGCTGATGAAATAGACGAGCGGCAGCAGCGCGAGCGGCCACAAGGCCGCAATCCGCCAGTTGGCGCCGAAGAGAATCGCGGCGGCCAACGCGCAAACGACTGCGCCTTTAATCGCGCCCAGCCTGACCGCGAGACGCGAGACGCGCCGCCACTCAATCCCCCCGGCCCCTTCCGTCGGGCCGGCGTCGAAATCCGGAAAAAAGATCGTGAGCAGAGGGTCAACGGCGCTGCGGCGCGTTATCGGCAACAGAACGTCTCGGCCCGAATCGTCATCCTCGTTGTCGCGTTGGCCGCCCGACGTGTCGGCGCGCAAAGTCGCCAGCCCGAAGAGGCGGCGGAACAATTTCTCTTCGATCTTCAGAACCTGAATGCGGCGCCGTGGCAGGCTGCTTGAGCGCCGCGTGAGCAGGCCGTAGCGGCGATGCAGGTCCTCCCCGCTGAGCGAGAGCGTGAAGCCGTAGAACCGGATGATTGCGATGACGGTCGAAAAGATCATGCCGATCAATATGACCGCCAGCGCGACGGCTAACGCCAGCGCGACCGCCGGCGCCGCGTCGCGCATGAAAAACCGCGACGATTCGCGGTAAAGAGTCTCTTGCGCCCGCTTATAGAAGCTGTCCTGGAGAAGGTCTTCGGCGAAATTCCAGATCGCCCCGGCCAGCGCCAGCGCCGAGATAAGATGATTTGTGGTCAGCCCGATCAGTACCAGGTCTTTCAACCCGAGTCGCCGAATGATGACGCGCCCCGGAGCGGCGGCGACTCGCTCTTCGCCCCGCCCCGCTCCGGTGTCGCTGCGGATCCTCGCCGCGCGTTCGAACACGGCCCGCCGCAACCTTTCGACTTCGGAGCGCGATAGCACGGAGAGGCTCGCCTCGGCTCCCCCGCCCCCGCCCGTCTCGATCTTCGCGTCAACGACGTCGAAGACGCGATGCAACACGCCCTGCTCGACGCGGATCTCCTGAATGCGTTCGAGCGGAATGCTGCGTTGTTTGCGTTCGAGGATGCCATGCTGCGTGATCAGCTCGTTGCCCTCTATGCGGTAGGTGAATGAAAAATAGCGCGCCAGCGCCGTCGCGACCGTGCCGGCGACGACCGCCGTAAGCAACATGAAACCGTAAACTTTATTGCCGAAAAACAACAAAGACATGGCCGGAATGATTCCGCGCGCCGCTTTCAACAAACTGAAGGCGATGGTCAAAGGATGCAGGCGGCCTTCAAAAACCGAGGCGGCGAGAGACTCAGACTGCATCATCGCCTCCGATCTCGATCAGGTGGTCGCGCAACCGCATAGCCTCGGCGGCTTCCAGCCCCGGAATCCTGATGTTGGCCGAATGAGTCCCCGCCGTGTGCAGAATCAGCGCGGCCAGCCCGAACATCCGTTCCAGTGGCCCCCGCTCGATGTCCACGTGCTGCAACCGCGAGAGCGGCAGTAGCCGCGCCCTTTGAAATAACCTTCCGCTACGCGTCTCCAGCACCTTCGCGTCAATTCGGTAGCCCCACGAGCGGTACAGACGCGGCGGATACCACAGACAGAACCAGACCGCCGCCGCCGCCGTCGCCAGCCACGCGGAAGCCAGCCAGACCAGCGCCCGAGGTTCGGCCACTCCCACCGCCACCACCGGAATGAGCAGGCTCAGTAACAACACGCCGAACCCGATCAGACAGGAGACGCGCCACAAATTGACGACGCGAGAATCCAGCGGCCGAAAGTCGGTTGCCTGATGTTGCGGCTCGTCGGCGCGCTCAAACGGTTTTATCTCTTCTTCGATCATATTGATTCCGCGCTTAAGTTTCGCGTCAAAGCATACCATAACCGCCCTGCCGACAGACCTGACACGCTGTCGCGGCGGCGAGCGGCCTGATTTAAACCATGGAACATTCCAGGTCCCAAAGCGTCTAAGTACAGGCCGCCATAAATACCTCGAGGGTTGACCAGAGGTACAGTACGGAGAGCGTGAGGGCAATGGCATCAAGTTTAGACATCAAAATCGGCGGCAGCCTTTGGAGTGCGGTTGCTCGGAACCGCTTTGGTAGTCATCTGCGGATTCTACAGACTTCCGGGACAAACGGGGCATTGGGCTTCCTTCCATCATCGCCAGAGTATCGAAATGGACTACCAAAGCGGTTCCAAGCAACCGCACTCCAAAGCTTCGCGCTCATCTACTCTAACCTTGATGCCATTGCGCTCACGCTCCCCGTACCGTACCTCTGAAACGCAAGTTTTCAGCGCCGGGGCGTTCATTGTGTGGTCAATGATTTTCGCAGCCACCCTGTCAGAAACAAGGAGGTACGTTATGAAGACAGGAAATCTAACGCTCAGAAAATTTCAGCTCGCCGCTGTTTTAACCATTACGCTTTTCGCCGTCGTCACAATCCTGTTCGCCCAATCAGCGCCGAAACCAAATGACCAGGACGATAAACCGGCGACAGACTCACAACTCGAAGCCAAGCAGATTCAGATAGATTTGGATAAAGCCACGGCGTTCAATTTGCCTCGCGTCAGAAAGAATCTGACCCCCGTTTCGTTCAAGACGCCGGACGGCAAACAAGGGTGGGTGATGCGCATACCGGGTTCGCGGCCCATCGCCACGCCGGCTTATGCCAATGGGATGATCTTCGTCGGCGGCGGTTATGGCTCACACATGTTTTACGCGATTGACGCCGCAACTGGGCGCGTCGTCTGGAAAATGAAGACACAGGACGACGGGCCGACGGCGGCCGTAGTTGAAGACGGTTATGTCGCGTTCAACACCGAAAGCTGCACCGTGATCGTCGCGGAGGCGAAGACAGGAAAGTTAATCTGGCAAGAATGGCTGGGCGACCCGCTGATGAGCCAGCCCGCGATCTCCAAGGGCCGACTTTACATCGCCTATCCCGCGGGACAACGCGGAAACAACGTCTCGCAAACAAACTCGCAGAATCTTGGGCCGGGACACCGCATGCTCTGCGCCGATTTGAAGACCGGCCGCCACCTGTGGGAGCAGCAGATCACCGCCGACGTGATCTCGGCCCCGGTAGTTTCCGGCGATCAAGTACTCTTCACCTGTTTCGACGGCGTCTCGTTTTGCCTTGACGCTTCGACCGGCGCAGTCGTTTGGAAGAAAGATAACGCGGGCACGAGCGCGCCACTCGTGGCCGACGGCCACGTCCTGACTACGAGCAAGGAGATGGAAGACGGTAAGGAATATGAGGGTTTGAAGCGGCTCGATCTCAAAGAAGGCAAAGATCGCGACCGCAGGATGTTGACGAGAGCGAAGGCCGGTTATTTACGAGCGGGCGGCGGCGGCGGCGTGGCAATAGCCCCCGACGCGGTTATCAAACTTGACTCTTCAGTCGGGTTCTCCAGCGCGCCGGCGCCGGCGAAACTTTCCGAAGCCAACAAGCACATAGGCGTCAACACCGTGGCCGGCGCGTGGGCTTATCAAGGCTCTCGCGCGGCGTACCGCAACGGCCAGATGATGAACGCCCAGGGCAAGTACCTGAACTCGATCAAGGCCGGCGATGGGAAATTCGCCTGGCGCGCCGAAGTCAAGGGCAAGGGGATCGGCGAAGACACGCAGGTCTTTTCGCCGCCCGCGCTCGGCGAGCGCAACCTTTACCTGTGCGGCGCGCAGGGCCACCTCGTCGCTGTCAAACAGCAGGACGGCGCGCTGGCCTTCGCCTACGCGTTGAAACAGCCGATGGCGTTCCAGCCCGCGCTCGCGAAAGGCGCCATTTACGCCGGCACGGTCAACGGCTTACTGATCTGCTTAAAGACGGGCGATAAAGACGCTGACGGCTGGTACGCGTGGGGTGGTAACGCGCAGCACAATAAATGACGGCGCCGGCGGCTTAAGCCAATTGCGCCGCATGCTTCAATCGCGCGACGGTTCGGTTTTTCCCGACGGCGGCGACCACATCGAACAAGCCCGGCCCGACCGCCTGTCCCGTCAGCGCGGTTCGCGTGGCGTTTATCAAGAGGCCGGCCTTAACTCCTTTTTCATCGGCGAATCTTCGCAGCAAAGCCTCGGTGGAATTGTGTGTGAACTCGTCGAGGGTCGCGAAAGCCTCCGCCAAAGGCGGGAGCAGTTCTTTCAGCGCCGGATCTTTTTGCAGATTCTTCTTGACCGCCGCCTCATCGAATTCGAAGCTGAGGTCGTCAACGAAATAGGGCCGGCCATGTTTCGGGAAATCTGTCAGCGTCCGCGCCCGCTCGCGAATCAGACTCACCGTCATTTCGAACCATGCCCTCCGCTCGCCTTCGTACTCGTCGCGCCACAATCCGCTCCTCTGAAGCTCGACTTTCACCATCGGGAATAATCTTTCCATCGGCATTGTCCTGATGTATTCGGCGTTCATCCAGAGCGCTTTTTGATCGGTCCAATTGCGCGCGTCGCCCTCGGTGAAGTTAAAGACCGCGTTCGATTTGTGAATGCCTTCGAGCGAGAAGAGGTTGATCAACTCCTCGCGCGAAAAGATTTCCCGATCTCCCGCCCCCTCAGTCCCGGCGGGCGACCAGCCGAGCAGCGCGAGGAAATTGACGAAGGCGTCGGGAATGAAGCCGGCTTCGCGGTAGGTCGTCACGCTGACGATCTCGCCGTGTTTGCGCTTCGAGAGTTTGCCTTTGTTGGGCGCCAGGATCAGCGGCAGGTGGGCGAATCTGGGCGCGGGTTTTCCCAACGCCTGATAGATCAGTACCTGCTTGTGCGTGTTCGAGAGGTGATCCTGTCCGCGAATGACGTGCGTGACGCCCATCAAAACGTCGTCAACGACGACCGAGAGGTTGTAGAGCGGATGTCCGTCGGAGCGCAACAGGACAAGGTCTTCTATCTCTTTGCAATCGCGCTCCTGCAAACCGAAGACGGCGTCGTCGAACGAAGTCTTCCCTTCCTCGGGCGTTTTGAAGCGAATGACGAACGGTTCGCCGCTCTTGGCGCGCGCGTCCGATTCCTCACGCGAATGGTTGCGGAACGGATTCGTTACCTTCCCCTGACGCGCGGCCTCGGCGGTCACCTGTTTGACGGTCGCGTCGTCACGCTCCTCCTTCGGAGTGAAGTCGCGATAGGCCCAACCTTTTTCGAGCAGTTCATAGGCCGCGGCGCGATGCTTCTCGGCGTAATCGGATTGGAAGTACGGCCCTTCGTCGTAATCGAGACCGAGCCACTCCAGACCTTCCAGGATTCCCCGGACCATCTCTTCGCTGGATCGCTGGATGTCGGTGTCTTCGATGCGGAGGATGAATTTGCCGCCGGTCTTGCGGGCGAACAGCCAGTTGAACAATGCGGTGCGCGCCCCGCCGACGTGCAAGTATCCCGTCGGCGAAGGCGCGAAACGAACACGAATCTCTGACATAGAACTTATGGATTCTTCCTTGGTTTTTAATGGGTCGGGGAAAAAATCGGCTTCCTTCGGCGGCGTCAGGCGATTCCAGTGATAAAGCGCGAAAGCCATAACCGCAAGCAGGAAAACCAAAATGATAAATGTAGCGTCCATTCTCTAATAGTCTCGCAACATCTGAACAAGTGAAGAACTATACAACAGCGGAGTGACGGGGGGACAGAGGGATGGAGAGGCAGAAGGAGAGGCGGAGAGACAGATAGACAGAGAGACGGAGTGATGATTATCTCTCCGTCCCTCCGTCTCTGCGGTCTCTCCGCCTTTCCGTCTCTGCGGTCTCTACGTCTGTTTCGTTATTTCACGACGTTGCGCATGGCGAAGCTGCGCCCGTCAATCGCGCGGTCGGTGGCGAGGATTCCGTTGACGTGGTCAATTTCGTGTTGGAGCAGTTCGGACAGATCGCCGGAGGCTTTCATCACGCGCTGCGCGCCATGCTCGTCGGTGTAACTCACGTCGACTTCAACATGGCGGCGGACGCGGATCATGAGGTTGGGGATCGAGAAACAATCGTCCCACAACTCCATCGTTTCGCGGCTGGCGCGGGTTATCTTCGGGTTGATGAGCGGTAACGATTCGCCGACGTTGAGAAAGATCAGGCGGCGGCCGACGCCGATCTGCGGGGCGGCTATCCCTCGGCCGAAGCCGTTTTGCAGGCGGAAATTGTCGAGCGTCACGGCCAGATCGCCGATTAATTCGCAAGTTTCGCGCGCATGAACATCCACCACCGGCGCTGATGGGCGCCACAACTCAGGATTTCCCAGAAGCAATATTTCGCGTACGGGCATAACCTCTCCTTAGAAAATCAGTTCGTAGTCCCGCCTTTAGGCGGAGGGGCCGGATGCAGATCCATTCCGCGACGCCAAACGCTTCCGCCTAAAGGCGGGACTACGAACTGCGCTCGACTCTATGCGATCCTTTGATGCTCAGGAGGCGCTTGGGCGCAAGACGCCCCTGAGGGGGATGGTAACGATTTAAAACTGAATCGGATTTTGTAAGTGATCTGATTTACGTCCAGGGCAGTCTAGCAAACAATTTGGAGGAGAGCAAAACAAGTCAACTACTCCATCTAAACGCTACGGCGTTGTAGATGGAGCTTGCAGTTCCAAGTTTCGTGTTCACGCCCGAAAGAATGGTCTTTCGAGAACGGACTGCTTCGGGCCGGTTGACCATCGGATTCGAGCGAATCCAGTGCTGCTCATCAGCTTCTGGCATATAGCCGAAAGCGATAGCTTCAGGTACTTGGCAGACAGACTACCAAGCAGCTTCAGAGATTTTACGTGGTCGAAGTTTTCCGGTCATAACCTCCTATCCCTGGTTCTCAAGGATCAGAAACTGTTTCTCTCCCTTGCGGGACGAGTGCCTTTGACCAACGGCAATATATCACAAGAGTCAACCGTGCGCGCGTCGAAGGGACGAGCCCTTCAACTTGCGCACGGTCTCGATTTCCTCTCCATCCAGGCATGCCGGCTTTGGATGGAGTATCCATCGAGGGGAAAGATGAAAAAGTCGAGAGCGGCTTGAATCGCTACGGCCAGCGCCGGCTCGGCAGTTTGCGCTACGATTACCAATGCGCTTACACTTTCGAATGCGATCTCGCGCCCCGCGCCGCCGAAATTACTGCGAGCTTCGGCAGATCTGAACCGATAACCAAGTCTGGAGAACTAATGAATATATTTATAGCGTTTCTACTCTGCATCAATTTCGTCTATTCCGCTTTCGCTCAGGAGAGAAAAGACGTCCAGGCGCTCATCCAACAGTTGCAGGATCGAGATAAGCAGGCTCGCATCGCTGCTATCAAGGAGATCAAGAGCCTGGGAGTCGAAGCGAAAGCCGCCATACCGGCGCTGGCTCTGTTGTTGAAAGAGAGTGATGATGATTTGCGGGAGAGCGCGGCGGAGGCCTTGGGAAAAATGGGCGAGGAAGCGAAGGCGGCAAGCCCCGCTTTGACCGAGGCCCTCAAGGACCGCAACGATCGGGTCAGAAGCACTGCCGCCTACACTCTGGGTCAAATCGGCGTCGAAGCCAGGCTGGCGGCGCCGGCCTTGGGCGAATTGTTAAAAGATCAAAGCGCCTGGGCGCGCGGCAACGCGGCTTTCGCGCTCGGCAAGGTCGGCGAAGCGAAACCTTACCTGCCTTCGTTGATCGAATTGCTGAAGGATCAGCATGAGAATGTGCGGAGGGACGCCGCCGAGGCGGTCGGCAGAGTCGGCGCCGACGCGCGAACGGCCGTCCCGGCGTTGGCGCTCTTATTACATGACAATAACACCCAGGTCCGGCGATACACTGCTGAAGCGCTCGGCAGAATCGGCCCTGAAGCTAAACCCGTGATACCGGAATTGGTGGCCTCTCTCCGAGACAAGGAGTTTGTCGTTCGCACGCATTCCGCCTACGCGCTCAGCAAGATCGGCTTAGAACCGAAAGCGGCGGTCCCGGTTTGGGTCGAATTATTGAAGGACAGCAGCGAACATCTGCGAAGCTACGCGGCGGACGCATTAGGCGATCTGGGGCCGGACGCCCGCGTCGCGGCGCCGGCGCTGATCGAAGCGTTGAAGGATCAGGATAGATTTGTCCGAGTGAGCGCGTCGAAGGGACTTGGAAAGATAAGGGCAGAGGCAGGAACGGCAGTCCCGGCGTTGATAGAGACATTGAAAGACAAAGAGCCGCTAGTCCGCGCTAGCGCCGCCACCGCCCTGGGCGTCTTGGGCGCCCAGGCGAAAGCGGCTTTGCCCGCGCTGACCGAGTTGCGGAAAGACCAGGCGACGGTGGTGAAACTCGCGGCGGACGGGGCCGTCAGCAAAATCAGTTCTTCAGAAACAAAGCCATAAAAATAGCGAATGGGCCCAGCTCTACGACGAGCAAACCTAAATCAAGCCACGCGACACCGGTACAGTACCGCGCGCGTAAGCAAGCGGCCGAATCATCGATCTGCCGCTTGCTTACGCGCGCGGTACTGTACCGGTGTCCCAATGTTGCGTGGCCTGATTTAGATCCAGCTTGCCGGGCGCATCTAACGATTGCGTTATAATTTCTCGCGGCGCAGAATTTCCTGCATGGAGAACCTGTCCGACAGAGTGACAACGAAAGAGGCGGCCCGAATCCTGGGTGTTACCGGCGGGCGCGTGCGTCAGATGATCCTCAATGGCCAGTTGCCCGCCAAAAGATTTGGCCGCGCCCTAACGCTGTCCCGCAGCGATGTCGAGTCGCTTCGGGGACAGGCCGGCAGGCCGAAGAAAGGAAGAACGGCCAAACTGGCCACCGGGAACAAGCTCCGCAAGCCTCGCCCGAAATCTCTGGATGAGATCATCGCCGAATCGAATGTCACGCCCTGGACGGACGCTGATTTCGAGCGGGCGGCGGAGATCGGTAAAGGTCTCTTCGATGGCTTCGCGGAACAGGTCAGGAAATGGCGCGATCAGGATGAGTTATTGGAGGCTGATTGAGGGCATCGCGGGATTGAAAGTGATCTCGGATGACAAATAAGCCGATGATATAGTGTCCTTTCGGTGAGCCACCGTGTAATTCAGCCCTTGTTGAGCAACGAGGTTGAATCTTCTGTAATGCTGAAAGGTTGGACACTTTCCTTAGTTTCCATTTCCCGCGGACTGATCTCAACGACCGCAGAACTTTGCATTTGAGGTAGCAGAGGTTGGGCGGTGTTGGCTGCTTTAAACACTGGTTGTGGCGGCGCGTGATTCGGCGATTCGTGCGCAAGTTCTTTGTCGAAGAATAGTCGTGTAAACGCGCCCGATAGTCGCACCCAGAACAAGCTGATGAGTAAGGAGATTCCGACTATAATAAACAGAGCAGGAGGCCCTCCGCCTGCCAATCCGGCGACTACACCAATCAGCGATCCGAGGAAAATCATTGTTGCGCCAAGGGTCAGTTCGCGCTGGCGGGGCGATAATTGCGAGAGCATCAGCGCTGCGCTGAAGAACAGACCGAGCGCGAGAGTCAACATGAGTAACTCATTCGCTCTGCCTCCCCATCCGAAACCACTCATTATCAGTATTGCTTTAATCAGACCGATGATCATCATTCCGGCGCCGAGCGAGATGTCTTGCTGACGCAGCGGATAATTCTTTTTCTCCTCTTCGTCCTTGCTTTTCGCCGCCTCAGTTACGACAAGTTCTTTCACTGTTGTCAGCGGGAAACTGCAGCGCGTGCAGAACCGCGCTCGCTCTGACAAAATCTCATTGCCGCAACTTGGACAGAACATTTCAGCCTCCGTGAATCGAAAGATGGAACTATATCGTTGTCTTCGATATAACGACTTTTTGATAGTCGAAGTTTCACTTCAAAGCCCGGGCTGTGATAGGAATCCGCCGGTTCGCCCACGGCTCACTCCTGTACCCATATTCAGGGTGGTACAGTACCGCGCGCATGTGCGCCAGGATAAGACTGGACGATTCTGCGAATCCCCCCAACGGCAGTTGGGGGATCGTTAAGGTCCAGCCTACAAAAGCGTGGTCCGAGCCTGAATCCACCCAACGGCAGTTGGGGGATCGTTAAGGTCCAACCTCAATCGCCCATTGCCGTAGGGGGAAGGCCGGGCTTTAACGATCCCCCAACTGCCGTTGGGTGGATTCAGGAAAAGTTCGTCTGTCGGTGTAGGCTGGGCCTTAACGATCCCCCAACTGCCATTGGGGGGATTCGGCCCGTGCTCTTCACCCTTATCCTGGCGCGCATGGTACCGCGCGCGTAAGCTAGCGGCTGACCAGGCTCGGCCCCAGGCGCCTAATTCTTCGCGCGCTTCCACACAACGAGAATGCCCTCCTCGCGCGTAGTCTTGAACTCACTTGGCCGATCGATGTCTCCTCCCTCTGTCGTGCGGCATAGGGTTATGGTGTCGCCTTCCAGCTTGTAGATGCCCAGAGAGGTAAACTCATTGTTCCCGGCATTGGTCGTCAGGTCCAAAGTCTTCGGGTTCTGAGACGGATCGATCTTGATCGTGTACTTCTGTTCTCTGTCCTGGCCCTGACGAGTGACGATCCACTGGTCTCCCTTGACCGTGAGCTTCATTCGACTCACGACCTCGTCCCGGCTCTTCACCCCTCTCTGCTCCAAGGAGACCATTGTCCACTCGCCCTGGAGCTTCTCCAATTCCCTCTCGGCGTCCGCCGCGTTGATCCCACTCTTTTCGTCGGCCACATTGAACCACGACTCAAGAAGCTCAAACCAGTTCCCGACGACATGATTGCCCGGGGTCGCGCCGTCTTTGAGAAAAGACCAGTTACCATAGTTCTCGCGGTCGCCCCTGATCGGCGTGTACCATCGATAGTATTTCCAACTATTCGGCCTCCCTGATGGCAACACGATGAACACGCCATTCTTTCCGGCTTCGAACTGCTTGTAACCGCTCATTCCGAATGATGAGGTTATGAAGCCCTGCAAGCTTTTCATGACGTCGGTGGCTGCCGAGCGAACTGGTTCGGGAAAGCGGTCGGATCTCGCCACTCGTCGACAAAGATCGTAAAGATCCACGTAGGATCTGTCATTTGAATAACTAATGAGCCGATCTTCCGAACTGGCGTTTCGAAGCTCCAGCAGGAAGGCCTTGGACTGGGATTTCGCAAGGGCCATGGCGAACGCGTCAACGGCCTTTTTTACTTCACCCGCCTTTCGCAAGTCGTAGCAACCCGCTGACTCTTTCGATCCGACCTCGCCTGACTTTTCGGATGCCTGCCTTCCACGATAGCCTTCTTCAATCACAAGTTTGCCAAAGTCCACTGCAGTCATCTTGGCCGGATCGAGGGCCGTCCCGCCCGCTGTGGCATGACCGGGTGATCGGATGCGGCTAAAAGCTCGATCCCAGTCCAGTGGTGGACCAGCGTTGGGAATAGCAACCAGGACATCCGCTTCGAAGCCTCCATTGCCCGGCCGCCACTGATAAGCGATCTCTATGCCCCCCATATTGCATAGCTCGAGCGCCAGGAAGTCCACGCGATCTTTTACGCCGATCTTGTCATTGAGCTCGGCGATCCCCATCTCGGACCCGGCTCGGACATCCGGGCACATCGACCTGCCGTCCGCATGGCTGTAGATCAAGAGTCCATAACGCTGAGCAGGATAATTCGCCTTTCCCCATGTTATGAAACGCTGCAAAGTCGAGGCGTCGGCAGAGTTCAGGTTAACTTCATTATCTTTGGTGATTTCAGGAAAAAGATCGCCGCCGGTGAGGCGCTCTACGGAGTCCTTTTTAATCCGGTAGAGCCTGGCGCCGGTGAAGTCCTCGCCAAGAAACGTAGCGCGTTTCTTGTGCGCGTTGCTGCGGTCGATGAAAAGGACCAACTCAATTCCCGGATCGTCGTCGATCGCGCGGCGCACTTGGTCAGTGAACTCCACAAACGGGTCATCCGCGCTGTTATCCACTGCTCCGTAGAGGAGGATGGTCCAGGCGCGTTTGGAAGGTTCCGATTTCGCGCCAAAAAACGAGCTCAGCGATATGAGCAGGACAGATGTCAAGACACCGCATGAAAGCAATTTGGTGGTTTTCATGGCAAAACGCTCCGTAATCCGGATTTGATAGGCGCAACAACCGTCAGGCGAGATCGATCGGATCCGGGGTTTCGGCCTTGGCGCCTGATCCACTGTCAGCGGCGCTCCTACCTGGAGCCGCCATTTGTCTGAGAATTTGACTCACCATTTTTTCGGCTCGCTGTTGCGCCGTTCTTTCGTCTAACAACTTTGCAGTTGTGTCGCGACGAGTAGCGCTCGACTAATCGTTTCTGCAACCCCGAGCGTTATTGCCACGGATTCGTAACCAGGCCAACTCGATTCGACCTCTGCGAGACGTTGTTCGCTCATCTACTTCTTCTCCAACAGTACCTGAGTGTGAGACTGTGCTCTTCCCCTCACCGAGCCGGACTTGCGCCCTACCCATTATTGTCCCCTCAATGGCAAAATCAACCATACTTTGGCCAAAAGGACGAGCTATGGAACTATGGTTGAAGTGACAAATAGATTTGCCCTGAATCAATAAAACCGTTTTATTATCAGACTCTGGTTTTCGCATGAACCACAAACAGAGCCACATCCTTCCATCAGAAATTGAAGAGTACCGCGACATGCACTGGCGGCGTGAGGAGACGTTGCGGGTCGAGACAGCGCTACAGGCGGAGGCGTTCATCGAACGCGTCGGTTTCTCCGCCTGCATGACCGATTCGCGCCAGCCCGGGCCTTCGCTATACATCGCCGTCTGCGGGCGGCGCGACGCCGTGATGCCGCACAACGTTCAGAAAGACCCTGAAAGTTCGCACACGTGGATATTGAAGGACGAGGTTGTCCGGCGCAGCAAGGTGTATTACGGCAAGCTGGCGCGCGGCAAAACCATGTTCATCGCGCTGCGAATGATCCCGCATTTCAACGCGATCTGGGGCGTCGCAAAGCGTGAAGAGAAAAAACGGTTGAGCGCCGAATCGCTGGCGGTATTGAAAGTGTTGCGCAAAGAATGGGAGATGGCCACGGCCGATCTGCGCGACGAATCGGGCGTCAAAGACCGCAAAGCGTTCACGCGGGCGATCGATGAGTTGCAGGCGGCGATGATCGTCGTTCCGAGCGACGTCGTTTATCAACCCAAGTTCAGTTACATCTGGACGCTGGCCGAAGGGCGGTTCCCCGAGCAACTGTCGCAGAAGATCGATCGCAAAACCGCGCTGCGCGAGATCGCGCGATGCTTTCTTGACTGCGCCGGCATGACTTATCCGGGAGAACTGGCCAGAGTCACCGGGCTGTCGCGTCCTGAAGCCGGCGTCGGGAATCAGGCCCTCGTCAGAGAGAACATGACGATCTCGCCTTCCACCGGGTCTTACATCAAATCGAGCCTGTGGGACAGACTTTAGTCTGTCCGTCGCATGAATTGGGGACGGACAGACTAAAGTCTGTCCCACTTAACGCCAGGCGTGAAAGACCATCCTGTCTTGGGCCATGATGATCCGGAAAGATTCATGATTGATAAACTTACGTTTGATCGCCCTGGCAAACCGACGACCGAATTTGGACCCGAATCGTTGATAAACCATTTCGACGCGACGAAAGCCTACAGTCTTCAACATCGCCTCGACCGCCGCGCGATTGGGTCCGCACCAATTAGTGGGATCATTGTTCAGCTCGGCGCCGGGGTAGAAGGCTATCATCGGACGACTGGTCACCGCGCAATCGACGTGAGTATCGAGGATCAATTGGCGTTTCGTAACGCTAAAGATCCGCTCCAGCGCTAGCAAAGGGTCGCGCATGTGATAGAGCACCCCTAAGCATAAGACCAAATCGAACGTGCCGACATTTTCAGGGCCCATTTTCAGAACATCGATATCCAGGTCTTCGACTTTAGAATTAAGGATTTTCCGCGCGAGATTGAAGCCGTCTTTCGTGCCCCAGCCATCGCCACTCCAACAGTATGAATCGGTCGCCAACACGCGACTCGCCCCTCTTCGTTCGGCTTCAAAAGCGAAGAACCCGTCCCAGCTCCCGATGTCGAGCACGCTCATTCCGCTAAGATCCTCCGGCAGGCGCAGCATCGGTATACGTTTATAAGAGTCATCGCGCCCAGACGTCACAATACCGTTTCCAAAGTTGAACGTGTGATACCAACTGATTTTGGCGACTTCAGAGGCGAGTTTTCCGTTATCCATACCGAAAGTGTTTTCCATATACTCTTTGATCAGTCCGCGGACGCGCGCGCGCGTTCGATCGCCTGCGACTCGACCGGGCCGGGCGCGAAGGCGCCTCCTTTTCGCGTTATGACCTGATGGTATTTATGGCCTTCGACGTCCTGAAAATCAATGTGCAGGGGAGTCTCCTCATCAATGAGGGACAAAAAGTCAAATCCCGTGTAGCCGTATTGGCGTATGACCTCGCCAGCCTGATCCGGATCGGCGGGATAATTGAAGCTCTTAACAACCTGTTCGCTGTTCGGGCCCAAACTTTGAATCGGCTGAAACACGGAGTATCCGCTTTGACCCTTCGGGCCTCGATAGTCGTCAATTTCCTCGGCGGCGAAGTCGGCGTCGGGAAAGAGGTCTTCGTCGTGGGCAGTAGTAAAATCTAGGCGCGCGATTTCAACGTTCATCGCAATGCCGTTTCCGACGTTCTTAAGGTAGAGGCGATGGATAGGGCTTCCGCTATCATCAGGCTTAAGCCAGGCGGCGAACGCGGGCATGACCGAGAGTCTCCTTTGGCTCGCAAGCTCTTCGGATTGCCTGGTCAGGACCTCCCTTATCTTCCCGATCTCTCCCATGTATTTCCCCACGACCTCAACTTCCTTTGTGTACCTCCGCACGACTAGTAGCGCGAGGATCAAAATTACAATGTTGAGTCCGGCAAAGATAACGAGAAAAATGTTCAGTGTTTCCGTTTGCATTTTTTCGTTCCTCCGTAGCTGATCTCACCCTGCTTTTTTCCGCTGCCAATCTTGAGCGGCAGTCTCTTGCACTGACCCGATTGCGCGGAATCTTTCATAACGCTTCTGTACTCGCTCTTCGGCGCCCCACCCGCGAATCTCGTTTAGCGTACGAGTAATGGCTTGATCAAGTAGTTTAGCGGCGCCCGCATAATCCGCGTGCGCGCCTCCGTCCGGCTCGGCGATAATTTCGTCAATTACCCGGAAGGATTTCAGATCCTCTGCGGTCAGTCGGAGCGCATTAGCAGTCTCGTCAACATGCTCTTGATCGCGCCATATGATGGTCGAACAGTTTTCCGGCGTGATCACAGTGTAATAGGCGTTCTCCTGCATCAAAACTCGATCCGCAACGGCGATGCCTAGCGCGCCGCCGCTTCCGCCCTCGCCGATGACAGTGGCGATTATGGGCGTCCGCAGGCGTGACATTTCCCGCAAGTTGTGAGCGATCGCTTCAGCCACGTTGCGTTCTTCCGAATCAACGCCCGGATAAGCGCCCGGGGTGTCCACAAAGGTTAATATCGGGCGATTGAACTTCTCGGCCAGTCGCATCACGCGAAGCGCCTTGCGATAACCTTCCGGCTTGGCCATCCCGAAATTACGTTGCAGTCGTGATTTGAGGTTACGGCCTTTCTGATGACCAATGATCACGACCGGCTCATCATGAAATGTAGCGAACCCACAAATCATCGCCGAATCGTCTGCGATTCGGCGATCCCCGTGGAGTTCGGTGAACTTGCTGAATAGGAAAGGCGCATAATCAAGCAAGTAGGGCCGATCTGGGTGACGTGATAATTTGACCCGGTCAACGGGCGAAATATCCTGTTTACGAGCCCACATATTCACCTCTGAATTCTCGTCGAGCGGGAATGTCGAAATATGCTAGTTTTTCGCTCATCATCAGTCAACTTCTCGGGAGGTTTGCTCTATACTGCGCCCACGATTTCAGGCCTTGACACGAGAACATAATCGCTATGGATCAAAACAGACGAGACTTCATCAAATCGGCTTCCGCGTTCGCAGCCGCTTCTATGCTGCCGAATACGTCGGGGTTCAGCGGCGCGATCTGCCTCTTCTCAAAACACCTGCCGTCGATGGATTGGGCGCGCATGGCTCAGGCGGTGAAGAAACTCGGCTTCGGCGGAATCGATCTGACCGTGCGGCCGGGAGGCCACGTGCAGCCCGAACGCGCCCCGGAAGATTTGCCGAAGGCCGTCGCCGCCATTCGCGCCGAAGGTCTGAGCGCGCCGATGATCACAACGGCGCTGACTTCGGCCCACGACCCTACCGCGAAGCCTATACTTTCGACTGCGGGCAAACTCTCGATCCCCTTCTTCAAACCGGGCTATTACAAATACTCGTTCGCGGACGTGCGCGGGGAGTTACAAAAAGCCATGAACGACTTCCGCTCGCTGACTGAGGTGAGCAAACAGAGCGGCGTGCAATGCGGATTTCACAATCACGAGGGCTACGTCGGCGCGCAGCTCTGGGACGTCGCGCAGACTATTGATCAGCTAGATCCGAAATGGGTCGGATATTACTTCGACGTCCGGCACGCGGTCGCCGAAGGCGGCGTCGCAGGATGGAAGATAGCGCTCAACCTGATCGCGCCCCGCATCAAGATGATCGCGGTCAAGGACTCTTACTGGGAGAAGACGAGCAAAGGCTGGCGACAGGTCAACTGCCCCCTCGGCCAGGGAATGGTTGATTGGAAGGCCTATTTCAAGGCGCTGCGAGATGCGAATTTTCGAGGCCCGATCTCACTGCACCTCGAATACGAAATTCCCGGAGCGACCACAGCCGCGCAGGAAGAGAACACTCTGGCGGCGGCGCAGCGGGATTTCGAGTTTTTGAAGGCGCGATTGCAGGAAGCCTATCAAGCAGTCTGAGTATGATGCTGTTTCCGACAATTATCAGATCGGCGGAGCCTTTGGGACGCCGTTGCTTGGAACCGCTTTGGTAGTCAACTGATCGCCTCGCCGTCTTCCCGGAGACGATAGTATTCCGCAATTCGCCCCCATCTATTTGAGGGGGCGAAGAGGGCGTGGATCATCAATGCTCAAGGTGCTTGGAATTTCTGTAGCAGCCAAAATGACTACCAAAGCGGTTCCGAGCAACCGCACTCCAAAGGCTCCGCCTCTCCAGAGCTTCAACAGAAAGGAAAAACATTTCGATGCCGGAGCAAAACGCAAACAAATCAGTAGAAAAAGACTGGCCCCATGCCCCGCTGCATCGCCTCGACACGAATGGCGTCTTTATGATCACGGCGGCGACGCTCTATAAAGAACATTTCTTTCGGACGCCAGAGAAGCTAACGCTGCTGGAAAATACGCTGCTCTCGTTAGCCAAGAAGTATCACTGGCGGTTGGAAGCATGGGCGGTGTTTGCCAATCACTATCACTTTGTCGCATGTGGAGACGAAAGCGCACTGGAATTGGATCGGATGGTGAAGCAGCTACATGACGATTCTGCGCGCGAGTTGAATCGGTATGATCAAACTGAGGGGCGCGCCGTCTGGTACAATTTCTGGGACACTAAACTGACTTATCAGCGGTCTTATCTGGCGCGGCTCAATTACGTGCGCCAGAATCCGGTCAAACATGGGCTGGTCAAAGTGGCGAATCAGTATCGCTGGTGCTCTGCAGCCTGGTTCGAGCGCACAGCAGCGCCAGCAACGGTCAAGACAATTTACAGTTTTAAGACGGACCAGTTGAAAATCTTCGATGACTTTTAGCTCATACTACTCAGGAAGGCGGAGCCTTTGGAGTGCGGTTGCTCGGAACCGCTTTGGTAGTCAACTGATCGCCTCGCCGTCTTCCGGAGACAAAGCCCTTCCGCAACTCGCCCCCATTTATTTGAGAAGACGAAGAGGGCGCGTTTACCAATGCTCAAAGCGCAATGGAATGTCTGTAGTAACCGAAATGACTACCAAAGCGGTTCCAAGCAACCGCACTCCAAAGGCTGTCGCCATATCAAGCTATGGAATACCTTGTTTCCTGTCTCTAACTCGCCGACGCTATCTTCAACGCCCACCTATTGAGTTTGCCTACATCTATGGCGTCCAGGTCTGCGACTTTCAATTTCCATGTCCCTTGAATCTGCTGGCCGCGCAAGGTCTGCAACCCCGGCGTGTTCGCCGCGGCGTAAGTCTTGATCAGGTTGTCTGCGCTCCCGCCCGCGCGCTGATGCAAAACCACGTTCGTGCCCGCAGGCGAAACCAGCGTCACCAACAGATCGCCGATGTAGGTGTGTGTGATGTCCACGGAGACTTCCACGTCCTTCACCTGGCCCGCGGCCGAAGCGGTCAGCGTACGCTCTACGCCGGTCGGATTGTTGTCGGGGATGTTGACTCCGGGAGCGTCTTCGAGCGCGATCAGATCGCCATTGGCGGCGACCTCAAGCCCCCAGGAATTCAATCGCCCGACGTCGACTGCGGCCAGGTCTTGAATCAGCAATGTCCAAGCGCCTTGAACGCTCTGCCCCTTGAGCGCGCTCAGGCCCGGCGTCGTGGTCAGGTCGAAGGTCTTCTTGAGATCGTCAGCATTGCCGCCGTTGCGGTTGTGGAGTTCGACTGTCGTTCCCGCAGGAGAACGGAGCGTCACTCGCAGATCGCCGATGAACGTGTGGGTGATGTCGACTGAGACTTTGATTGACGCGACCGTCGCGCTGTCCGTGACGTTAATCGTATCTCGCGCCCCGGTTTGATTGTTGTCGGGAATGCTCAGCGCGGGCGATGAGGTCTTCTTGATGATTAAAGGCGAGGGCGCGCCCGTCCTGCCCAGGGCTTCTGTCACTGCGGCCGCCGCGTCGACTTTGCCGTGACCGAACCAGGGGCTCCACGTCCCGTCGGGGTCGTTGATGTTTTGAAAATCGCCGGTGTTAAAAGGCGCGATCGGCGAAACGTCCCAGGTCGGATTCGGATCGAAGCTGGCTGGCGGAGTCCTGGGATAGGCGGTGATATCCAAGTTCTTCGACGCCGTTCGTTTGAGGATCGAGATGACTTCGAGCGCGGTCAGGTCGGGATTGGCGGAGATGACCAGCGCGGCGACTCCGGCGACGAGCGGGGTCGCGCTCGACGTACCGCCGAAGAAGTCGGTCACGGCGGCGCCGTCTCCCGTCGTCGTGGTGATTCCCAGGCCGCGCACCGTCAGCCGGCGATATTCATGCACGTTGTTGGTCGGCGCGCAGATCGAGATCCCGGAGCCGTAATTCGAGTAATGGCTGCGCTGCGCGACGCTGGCCAGAGCCGCGACGTGCATTACGCCGGGAACGCCCACGAGGCTGTTTACGAATCGCCGCGCGGTGCTGACGCCGACCCAGACCAACGATCCGTCAGGTCTGCGCTCGAAGCCGGGGGTGTAGGGGACGTCCTGATCCGCCGCGTGATTGATCGGGCAGTTCTCGTTGCCCGCGGCCCACAGGAAAACTATCCCGCGCCCGCGCCGCCCGCCGGTCTGCGCAAGCTGCGCGATCCGGTTGATCACTAGCGGCGGAAACTCGTTGAGCGGAGTCGATCCCCACGAATTCGACAGCGCGTCGACTTTATCGGCGATGAAATCGAGCGCGGCGCGTAGCTTGGTGTCGCTGATCAGCAGGTACGGGCCATTCGACTCCCACTGGATCGGCAGCAATCGGCAGCCGGGCGCGGCGCCCACCGTCAACACGGCGTCCGACTCGCCCGCGATCACGCCGGCGCACGACGTCCCGTGGTTCGAGCCGGATTTGTACATCTCGTTCGGGTTGGCGTCCACGTCGGCGTTGGTGATCAACCGCTGGCCGCGGAAATATCCCCACGCGGCGAATTTGCCCGGCGAATCGAAGTCCCGGTGATTCAATTTGCATCCGTCGTCGGTGAGGCCGACGACGACTCCCGCGGCGCCTAAATTCTGAAGCGCCTGCCACGCCGCTTCGCAGCGCGACGACGAGCGGGGGTCGAAATCGCGGTGAACGAAACGCTCGTGCAAATGCCATTCGCGCTCGAACGTCGGGTCGGTCGGCGGCGTAAACAGGTAACTCGACATCCGATGGTTCAGGTCATGATCGGCCAACTCGACCGCCGGCTCGTTCTCCATCAAATCGACCACCAGCTTCACCGGGTTCATCCCCGTGTGATCGGTGAGTTGAAACAGGAACTCGCGGTCGCCGTAGGCTGTCTGTTTGATCAGCGCGTACTTCCCAGCTAAGCCGTCAATCTCTTCCGCGGTCGGAGGCCGCTTGAAGGTCACGATTACGCGGTCGGTGAGCAGAAACTCCTGGCCGGTCTCTACGTCGTAGTAGGCGTGGTGCGTCGGCGCGATTCCGCGGGCGGCGCTCATCATCGGCTCCAGGTCGTCGGCTAGAGTGGTCACGCGCGAAGAGGCGGACGAGACCCGCTCGGCGTTCTCAATCCCCTCCTCTTCGAGCCTCTCCGGGGTCGCGCGGACGACGAACTGTTCGGGACTTTTTTCCAGCGCGATCTTCCGGCCGCTGCGATAGGTGTATGTTTGCTCTGTCTGTGGCATTGCTTTACTCCTTTTGGCGTGGCGCCGCAGTTACTTCTCAGTGAAAACTAGATTCTCAGGCCCGACAGTGAGCTTGACTTTATTACCCGAAACTTCGAGGAACGAATCCAGTTCGTGACATGGCCGGGAACATATTCTGCAAGCGCTCAGGTTCATAATGGCGCCACTCGCTGGGCCATCCAGAGGGACGTTTGAATTCGAGAGATCAGCCGAGGTTCGACATGGCTCGTAATACGCTGATCAGGGATTACTGTCTACCGCTGCCTTCGTGGCCATCGAAGAAAACGAATAAACAGAAAAAACTTTGCAGAGACGGCGGGTATGCTACGCTTGTGGGATCGGGGTGTCAATCTTTAAATTTATGGCGGGTTTCACATGGATGAATAGCCACAGAGCGCACAGAGGGCACAGAGAGGTTCTGAATTACCTCTGTGCCCTCTGTGCGCTCTGTGGCTAACAGTCTTCATACATCTGAAAACCGGTATAGAAAATGACCCCGCTTCAAAATCTATCAACGCGAGCTGAATAAATCCGATGGATAATCAATCACGACGTAAATTTCTCCAAAAAGCGACTCTGGCGTCGGCGGCTTTTATCTATAAGGACGTTTTCGCGACCACGGCCGGCCCAACTGACATCCGCGTCGAGGACCTGACCTTCAACTACGAAGAATTCCTTTACCGCGCGCCCTACAAATTCGGCGGCGTGCCTGTCGATCGGGCGACGATCCTGAACGTCAACGTCACGGTGCGGACGCGCGACGGCAAGACGGCGAAAGGCTTCGGCTCGATGCCGATGGGCAACGTCTGGTCGTTCCCTTCGCGTGAGATG